>Ga0129308_1000213_pt1 | contig 103305 bp, 74 predicted proteins | sample L827metagenome_FD_94440 | JGI IMG/M metagenome (GOLD analysis project Ga0129308, IMG submission 94440) | Ring-tailed lemur group fecal microbial communities from Wisconsin, USA - L827 metagenome | ecosystem: Host-associated > Mammals > Digestive system > Large intestine > Fecal | place: USA...
CCTTCCGCCGCATTTATGAAGCGGCCAAGGCGTCGGCGGAGAACGACGATGACGAAGACGACGAGGAGGAAGCACCGGAAACGGTGCGGACAGGGTTTGCGGCCCAACTCCCGGACGCTTTCCGCAAGCTCTGGGGTATCACCGAGAAATGGGAACGGACATCTGCCGCATGTCATGAAGACATCCGTCTGTTAGCCAGTGATACCTACAATACAGAAACTGACGGAGTCCTGTCTAAGCAGACATGCCGCCGCCAGGGAGAGGCTGTCCTTAAGCAAGCCTACCAGGAAGCCCAGGACCATCTGAAGCTGACAAGCTCCGTAAACTTCAGCCAGCAGGTCTATCAAAATCTGGTCCATAATCTGGAGGACAGCTTTGCCCAAGCCAAGCACTGCGTCCGGCTACTGTCTGCACACAAAGCCATCCAGCAGGAACTGGGAGAGATCCAGGCCTTGTTGGACTTCGGGACGTTTCAGCAGGAGATGCAAAAGACTTTGGATTCGGAACTCCAGAACGGCCATGCTTATAAACTGCGCCCCTTCTCTTGCTACGCGGAGCAAATCAAGGTGGAAAGCGATGACATGGGGCTGGAGGACGGCTTCTGGCGCGTGCTGGAAACAGCTTTCGCCCATTATACCTATGACGGCTCCCGGGCCTATTACGACTTGAGGGATGACGTCCGGGACTTGGCAGAGCAGTATAAGTCTGCTGCTCAGGAACATCTCAACCGGCATCTGGTCATTCGTCGAGGCAAACGTATTCAGGAGCTTCTGGACCTAATCGAGATCAAACTGATAGGATCAGATACGCAAAGCGAAAAACGCTGACAATCACATTGCGCTTATTCCCTGTAGGTAAAGGTGGACGTTATGGTTCTTCCTTAGAGAATGATAGCGTCCACCTTTGAAATTCTTTGGTTCCGTGCTAACTTTTTGGAAATGGGGAATGAAAACAGTGTGCCTGAGGATCGAAATCAGAGACCCCTACAGAAAACTTAGCATCAACACTATTCCAAGACTGTGTATATCCCATACTGTTGCGTGATTTGATTCGCTGCCTCTCGCAGAGCACGAAGTAGCGGATAGCTCAAATGCAGCTTTTTTCCATCTGCCAGTGATACGGTGTTGATGGCAAAATGAATGTGTAAATGCTCCTGTCCAGTATGGACTCCGAAGAGAACCTGATAGGTAGGGAAAAACAAGGATGACACCAGCAACGCAATGTCCATGGCTTCCGATGGCATGATGACTTCCATGTCATCAAAGGAGTACACCATATGGTATGCCCTGCGTCCATACTCTTTCCTCCAGAGCTGCTGGGCCTGAAGCATGTCTTCAAACGCATAAAGGGGCCGGATGCCACGCCCACCGATCATTCCGGCTGTCTTTTTTTCATCAATAATGTATGAACATACATTCTGAAGCGCTAACTCGGTATCGCATGGATTTTCGGTTACTTTAAACACTGCCATATTACGTCACACTCCGCCTGTATTTCTGATGCAAACTGTGATTGGGGTTCCATTTGCGCAAAATCTTTGATTTTAAGTAGCTGGTGGTAAATGGTTCTGATTTGATCCAACGTCAGACCTTTGCTAGCCATTACACGCTGCGTCACGTAATGACTGACAGATAGTCCGTTGTCTGTGGCGGCCTGTTTAAGGCCTTCATATTCCTGAGCCGTAAGTCGAAAGGTCACTGGTTTGGATTTGGTTTTTCTGTCCATATATGGCACCTCCTGTGTGTAATAAGAGAAAATTTAATGAACTATTATGTAAATATATAATGTATATCTTATAATATATAAGATTGGATATAATGATTATCAAATTACTACACCAAAGGATAAAGCAAAGATCTTAATATCAACTAAGCCTCTTCTATGAAAGAGATTGCAAGGAAGCGTTTTTGTATGCGCTTCCTTTATTCTATTGTTCCTTTCGTGATAAAGAATTACTGCACATTATCCTTGCACAACATAACTCTGGTGATTACTATAGAACTAGTACACCAGAGGAGGCGGTTACGATGGATGAACAGAATAAAAATAGCACGTTCACTTACTATAAAGTAGGCAAAAGTGCCCGAATTTTCCCCATCGATTACTCTGATAATGAATTTGCAGCTCTGGCGGGCTGTGATGTACGCACTGCGCGTAGAGCCATCGAGAACAGCTGTTTCGAATCCGTTCTGAATCATCAGCTTTGCGCCCCGGAGTCTGAGCCGGAACTTAACCCAGGCAGTCCGCAAACAATTCCTATTCCGGTAGAAGCTGCCAAATTTTTGTCCATTTTTTACCAAACCACACAAAAGGATCCGGAATACCGGAGATTGATTAAAAAAGATGCCAATGTTTCAGAGCGCACCAAACAGAAATTTGCGTCTGAACTATGCAATGCGCTTTGTCAGCAGATCATATCCGACTCTGACACCCCGGATCAGACTTCAGTCGAATTCTACCGCCGTTTCTTATTCCATAACGACGCCTTCAACCGTGCGGTACTGGAAGATATATGGGAAACGCAGTTGTTTCCCAAATATCGAACACTTCAGAATCTGGCACAGCAGGTTCCCGTTGAGATACAAGCGCAAGTCCTCTTGGACTGCTTGCAACAGATGGACCGCGCTATCTTTTATCTCAGCAGTCAACCACAGAATTGTCCAAAGGAAACGCAGAAAGCGGAACAAGAACTACAGGGAATTCTGGAACAGCTGCTTTCCGGCCGAGTTAGAAAGCGGTCAGGGGGCAACAGCCAGGCGGTATACCAAGTCTACAATTCTCAGGTGGATGAAAGCACTTCTATGGAGCGGGCATTCCGGGCACTCAACGCTCCTGGTTCTAACCAAGGCTTAATGACAGCTAGCCGTGATGCCTACCTCCGGCATTTGACGGAGAAATTGTCTCCATCCCCAATGGAAGATGCTTATAAGACGCTGCATGATTATTTGGCATTTACGGAATGTGAACTGACGAAAGAAGAACTAACTTCTTGCATTACCGAGCGGTGTCGGCAGAATGGTAAACAAGTCATTGCCGATGTCACCTTTTCTCCATTTAAAAGGACTGCTTTTGTCCCATTGACGGGAGAACGGACCTATCTGACCGATTTGGTAGATTGGACGATTCAGAGCCAGATAAACGACCTTTTCCAAAACGTAAGGTTCGGTTTTCAGGAAACCATGCAGGTCATCAGATATTTGAACGCTGCCCAGGATTTTTTCCGTCAGCATCAATGGCGCGAAATACTTATGCTTACACGAAGCAACCCTGAGGGAAAATTGATTCAAAAAGATGGGGTTAATGACGTGTCAAGGGGCAACAGAAAGTATTTTTGCGTGTTTTCCCAATATCTCCAAAATGCCTGCAGCGTTCTCTATCCGGATGGGCCTGCTGTCCGGAATTCGGAGTCAGGCCGAATCATTTCTCAGACTTGGCTGGCGGAGCGTCTTTCCCAGGATGGGCTGGCCGCAGCACAGTTTTTTGACAAAAAGGATTTATTGGAAACTGGGGTTTCCTCCTACCAACCAGAAGACATCTTTCGCACTTTTGATATGTGTAACGACTACATCTCTGATGAGCAGGCGTGTCCGCCAATGGAGCATGTGCTTCAGATGATTCCTAATATTATGACAGGAGTGCTCTGTCAGATCCTGAAACGTATTGTGGATGATAGTATTCCTGACTGTCTGGACAGTGTCCTTACTTTTTATATGTGGCTTCGAAAAGCAAACCGCTCTTAAATCAAGCCCTCGCTGCGCCGCAGCGAGGGCTTTTTCATGCTTGTAATCGATCCAGACGATACATCTTTTTTCTTTTATGCCGTATCTATGTCTTTTCTGGATGGATGCGAGTACGATAAACGCACAGAGGGATCATTTAAATCCGGCAAAAAGGTCTCCGTCCCGTGTGAGACTTTGCTGGACGTTGACTCTCTAATTCTAAATCGGGGTGATACATATGCTTGAATCAATTCCTCCTCAGTATCCTTCCGCACCACTTGGCCCGCCGCCATCTACAGTCCCAGCCGCCTATGTGGACCACCTGTGCCTGCTGGCAGCGCAAGCACAGGGTGCCGCGGTCGAAAACGAGAGGCTCCGGGCCAAGCTGACTCAGAAGCAGCTGGCCGAGGAGGCCTATCGTACTGTCCTTGCCCAATCTGACGGGCACACCTATACACCGGGAAGAAATGGAACCTTCATCCATTTAATGAACCGTACTGTGGAGCGAGCTTTCCACGTACATCCCATGCCTCCCATGACCAGTCCGCCCTACTACCTCATCGCCATCTCACAGGAGACGGGCTGGCTATTCATCAAGGAGGCGGACTATTTCAATGATAAGGTCCTTCTCACGGCTTTACAGGAGCGGCCCGGCGTGGAGGTTGACCTTATCCAGTCTCAGAGGCAGACCGCTGCACTGCTGCGTACCGCCATCAGCCAGAAGCTGCAGCCGCTTACGTTGTCCTGCTATGCTGGCTGGACAAAGGTAGAGGGTAACGAGTTTTCTTTCCGTGTCTTCCCGGGGTTCAAAGCCTGTTTGCCCGGTATCGTTACCCAACTGCCTACGGAACTATCCCCAGTCTCTCCATCCAGTGCCGCACTGGCCGCCGAGCAGTTGTGGTCTCAGTTCCGGCCCGTTTCAGACCAGGGTGACCGGTGCCTCCTGTTCCTATGGTTTCATGCTGCCGCCCTGACTTCCATGCTGATGAAACTTGGACATCGCATCCCGCTGGCCCTGTGTCTTTTTACCGAGGATCTGGCCGCTTCCCAGTATCTTACGCGGCTGTTCCATTGGAGCGCTGATGTACCGCTGTCGCTGGATAGTAAGCCAGTCAAGTTTTCTCAAATGGTGCTGATGGAGAAGGACAAACCTCTGCTGATCCGGGACACTTACCAGACAGCTGATGCCTCCGTCAACGCAGCCGTACTGCGGTCTGCCCTGACAAGCGGTACAGTCCTTTGGAAGAATGGAACAGAGAGTCTGGAGCTGCCCCTACAGGCTTTGCCGACTCTGTTATCAGGCGCAGCCAGCACCCTCAGCTGCTCTCCGGACTGCCTGACTCTGGACTTGTCCGCAGCGGGCTTTGACACTTCCGCCTGGGATTATTTCTCCGTCAGGGAGGAGAGGCTCTACGGCTACCTCTCAGCCTTCCTGCGGTTTACCCAAGATAATATTTCCAAGCTGATCGCGGCACTGAATTCCGGGCAGCGCCAGTCCATGTTCTATCTGGACGGTACCTTGAACGACAACTGCCTGAAGACCTTGGGCATCTTGCTGGGGTTGGCTGATTTCCTCAGTACGTTCTTTGAATTTTGCAGCCCTTCGGTGCCGCCAGTCTCATTTGAGGCTCAGGATTGGTCTGACCAACTGGTAGAAGGGTTGCGGCAGACTACCGCCAAGGAGGATAACTGGGATTTGGCCGACCAGTTCTTACAGGTAGCCCGATCTCATCTTGTAAACGGACAGCTGTTTACAAGTACCGTGGAGCTCAGGAAAGAACCGCTACCAGAGATGGTTGTGTTTTACGATGAATGCACCTTGTCGTTCACAACCCCCGCTTTCTGCCGCATCTGTCGTCAGCTGGGACAAAGTCGGCCTGCTGTCTTGCGGGCGTTGCGTGAGGCCGGGATGATGTTCGGTCGGCCGGTAAACAGCGCCACGGCTATGACCCGTATCAGTATCTGGGACAAGTTCGGAGTGAGGAGAAATCTATCTGTCTATCGGCTCGTCAAATCGGCCTTTGATCTGCCGGGAGATCCGCTGCTTTTAGAGGAGGAATCCCATGAACATTAACTTCTATCTAGGCCGGACCCGCTCCGGTACCCCTATGCACTTTACTAGTATGGACAACCCCCATATCTGTCTGACCGGTCGCAGCGGCTGTGGGAAAAGTTATTTCCTGAGGCAGCTGCTCCTACAGGCAGTGGAACAGGGAGCGCTGGGGTTGGTATTCGACTATTCCGGCGATTTTCGCCGGTTTGTACCGTCGCCCGGTCTGTCTTTCCGTCGCGTGGACATCACCAGTCCAGAATTCACCATCAATCCCTTCCTGTCCGGCGACGGTCTGGATGTGGAATTAGGGGTGCAACAACTGCTCCATCAGCTCCACGGGGTTTTCCGTATGGGGTCCCGGGCAACTCTGGCGCTGCGGCAGGCTGCACAGCAATACCTGGCCAGCAATCCGAATCCTCCCACGTTGGAGGGACTTTGTGACCTCCTGCGGCACACAAGGGCGCCCAGCCAAGGACTTCTGTCTGCCAGGGAGCCCCTGGAACTGCTGGCATCCCTCCTCCATTGCGGAAATCAGCCCATTGGCCTGGAGTTGAACCATCCCGGGCTGGTGGTTCTGGACTTTGCCCGGGTAGTGGACGGTAGCATGCGCACCTTCCTGGTGGAGCTGACCCTGCGTGCTATTTGGACCCAGCGCACCACGGCCCGGGAATCAGCTGCTTGTCCTGTCGTAGTGGCACTGGACGAGTGCCAGAATATCTCGTGGTCAGAACAAAGCATGGCCGTTCGCATCCTCCGGGAAGGACGTAAGTTTGACCTGGCCGGATGGTTCAGCACCCAGTGGATCGACAAAAAAGCGGAGCATGCACTGGGGCAAGCAGCGCTCCAGGCCCATTTCCGTCCGGAGGACCGGGACATCTCCAGATTGGCCAGGTCGATAGGCAGAAATGGCCCAGAGGAAGCGGCACTGTACCGACAGTTGCTTCACGGTCTGAACGTCGGCCAATTCCTTTGGCCACGGCCAAATGGGCAGGCTGTGGTTGTCAATGTGGACCCGTAAGTCACTGTTTAGCATCAATCTTGTAATTAGGAGGACAAATATGAGTACTTTTTATTCGTATGAGGAGATTCCGCCCATCCTGACGGTCCCTGAACTCGGCGCTTTCTTGGGCATCGGCCGCAACTGCGCCTACGACCTGGCGAGGTCCGGGCAGATTGCGGTGCTGCATATCGGGAATCAGATCCGCATCCCCAGACATGCGGTCCTGCGCTATCTGGGTGTGGACGGGACTACATCGGCGTAAGTTGAGGAGTGGGGCAGGGGTTACCTGCCCCACTGTCATTCAGGAGGTATCTTTATGGCATCTCAAAACCGAACCCGACACGGCGCTGCTGGAGCTGGGAGCATCCGCAAAAAGCAGGTGTTTCGCAACGGGAAAGAATATACATACTGGGAAGGACGTTACACGGCGGGCTTTGACCTGGGAAGTGGAAAGCAAATCCAGCGGTCCGTTACCGCCAAGACGCAACGGGAGGTGGTAGAGAAACTGCGTCAGGCCACTGCCAAGGTCAGTGAGGGGAAGAATCAGGCACCATCTAAAATCACTGTGAGCGAGTGGCTGGATATTTGGCTTGCGGAGTATTTGGGAAATACAAAGCCGCATACAAAAAAGTCCTATGAAGGTGTGGTCAAAAATCACATCAAGCCCGCTATTGGTGCGGTAAAACTCACCGCGCTGACCCCGGTACAGGTGCAAAAGCTGATTAACGGAGTTCGAAGTACCAAGAAGACAGCTACGGGTGAAACGGTCAATCCCAAGACGGTAAAGAATGTCCACGGTGTACTGCACAGCGCATTGCATCAGGCTGTGCTGTGTGGTTATTTGAGTGCAAATCCTGCTGACCGGACCATTTTACCGAAGCGAAGCAAGGCGGACATCCATGTACTGGAGGATCAGCAGGTATTGGATTTCTTCAAGGCCATTGAAGGACATCGGTTTCAATTCCTCTATCTGGTGGACTTGTTTACGGGGATGCGGCAGAGCGAACTGCTGGGCTTGCAGTGGTCCGACATTGACTTGTCACGAAAAACTCTGATGGTCAAACGGCAGCTGCAGTATCTCGGGGGCGCTCACGGCGGTTATCAATACGCGATTCCCAAGAGCAATAAATCACGGCTCATCGTTCTGCCGGATAAGGCTGTGGAAGCCTTGGAACGACAGAAGGTCCTGCAAGCATCCATGATGAAAGCGGCAGGGGAGGCGTGGAACAATCCGGATAATCTGGTGTTCACGGACGAACTGGGGACACACCTGAAACACGATGTCGTCTACCGCAACCTGAAGCGGGTATTCGCATCAATGGGAGTGCCCAACCTACGTTTCCATGACTTGCGGCACTCTTATGCCGTACTGTCGCTGCAATCCGGCTGTGACATCAAGACGGTTCAGGAGAACCTGGGACATTATGCCGCTGCTTTCACACTGGATACATATGGGCATGTGACGGCGCAGATGCGCCGGGAGGGAGCTGACAAGATGAACCAGTTTCTTAAACAATTGGATTCTGGTCCATCAGACGATCAATAAGGGAAAACGCAAGGGAAAACATTCAAAAAAGAGGCAAAAAAAGTCCTGCAACCACTGTGGTTACAGGACTTTCCTCTGGTACGCCCGAAGGGACTCGAACCCCCAACATTCAGAACCGGAATCTGACGCTCTATCCATTGAACTACGGGCGCATTTTCATTTGACGCTCCGTTATTATAGCAGGATTTTCCCAAATTGTAAAGGGGAATTTTCACGCAATTTTTCACAAAGCCATCCATTGGATGATTTCGGGCGGCTGCTCCAGTCCGCAGGCCGCGCCCCGCCAACCAGCGCCGCGGTAGGTTCGGAACCAGAGACCGTCCTGCTCCATCAGGAAGCCCTCCCCGCGGGGGAGGGGGACCTGAATGGCGGAAATGGGGTGGGTCAACCCAGTGCCCCTCTGCTTGACCAAACTTTCTTTCAGCGCCCATAGCTGGCAGAACCGCTCCCAAAAATCCGGCCCCTTGCCCAGCCATGCCAGTTCCCGGGGGGAGCATACCCGTCCGGGCAAGCCGGAACGCCAGGCACGAACAGTTTGGATGTCCACGCCCACCGGCGTTCTGCCCAACGCGCACAGGGCCAGGGAACCGCTGTGAGAGAGGTTAAAGGCCAGATCCTCCCGGCCAGGGAAAAAGGGTTTGCCCTTGGGACCGCGCTCCAGAGGCGGAAGGGAGGAAAGCCCCCAATGGGCCTCCGCCGCCCTGGCCAGAAGGTCGTGGGCCTGCTGCCGCTGGGTCAGACCTGACGCGCCATATAGGACCATGTCTCCGCCCCCTCTCGGTGAGCCGCCAGAACGGACGGTGGAAGCTGGTCCGCCGGCAGCCATTATGACCTATTATAGAGAATGGGGCGGTGCTGTGTCAAATAAAAGCGGTGCTCAGCAGGGAAGGGAGAGCCAGGCGCCGGACAGGGAAAGGTCGGCAAACAGGATCAGGCGGGGCGGCCAGAGGGTGAACAACAGAATGGCCACGGCCAGCAGAACGGTCAGCAGGGGAGGAAGCAGCCACAAGGGTCCTTCGAACGGGCCGGAAAACCGGGTGGGAAGCCAAAATCCGAATACCATCAGCAGCACGTACAGCAGAATGTCCACCCATAGGGACCGTCCTCCCAGAAGGATATGGTATCCAAAGCCCAGCAGAAGCATCAGCGCGCAGGTCAGCAGCAGAGAAAGACACCAGGGACGCATCCCGCCGGGGCGGCCGCGGTTGAGCCACAGGGCGGCCAGGAGGCAGGGCCAGAATAAAATTTTGAGGTGCTCCCAGAGACTTTCACAGACAGGGGAGAACAGTGCGGTAACCCCATTGGGGCACCAGGAATAAAGAAAATGAAGGGCTGTCCCCAGCAGAAGGGACAGAAGGGCGGTAAAAAACAGTTGACGTTTGGGATAATACAAAGCCATCGCCTCCACGGCATGATTTTATGCCGGAGCGTCAGGCTTTATGAGCGGCGCGCATAAACTGTGAAGGCCGGGAGACAATATAGGGCAAGAACTGGACAGGAAAGGATTGGGGCAACGATGACGAATCAGGACTATGGAAAGATGGTGGACGAGCACGCGAAGCCGTCGCCCATGGGGAAAGACCTGGTGTGGGCTTTTTTGGTAGGAGGCGCAATTTGTACCATTGGCCAGGGACTGTCCAACCTGTATCAAAACTGGGGCTTGGACAAAGAACAGGCGGGCACCGCTGTCTCTGTCACGCTGATCCTGGCAGCTGCCCTGCTCACCGGACTGGGGTGGTTTGATAAACTGGCAAAGCACGCCGGCGCCGGCACCTTGGTGCCCATTACAGGATTTGCCAACGCCATGGTTTCTCCGGCCGTGGAGTTCAAAAGTGAAGGCCTGGTCACCGGCACCGCGGCCAAGCTGTTCACGGTGGCCGGGCCGGTGCTGGTGTTCGGGATCAGCGCCAGTGTGATCTATGGGATGATCTTGTGCCTGTTTCAGGCGTGAGCGGGAAAACTGTAAAACGCAGATGCGTCCTTCGGCGCATCTGCGTTGTGATTTCGGAAACCCTTCTTGGGGGAAGGACAGCCGGCGTTGATTCAAGGAACGCCGGCTAAATACTCAAACTTGTGCCGAGAGAGCCAACGCACTGCAAAAACGATTGAACAAACTAAACATGCGATGAAAATAAACATTACTATCACCACTTGTTTTTATTATAGGAAATCCAGCGTGATAAGTCAAGGAGGCGGTTGGATGCCGGAAACAAGTATTGTTATCAAAGCGGAAGATCAATATTCTTCGGTTTTGGAAAAATGTCCGATATAGCAAACAGTGGAAAGGAGGGAACTGGCGCTCTTTCCGTTGCGGCGCAGTTGTTTGCGGAAAAAACAAAAGAATCAGACCCTTTCGGATCTGATTCTTTTTGGTGCGCGAGGCGGGAGTCGAACCCGCACGCCCTTGCGAGCACTGGCACCTGAAGCCAGCGAGTCTACCAATTCCACCACTCGCGCATCCATATTGTTTGCGCCGTTTCGCTCAGCGCAAGATGTATATTATCACAGACACCCCCATCTGTCAACACTTTTCCGCAAAAAAATTTCGGCGGGGAATACTTTTCTGAAACTGGCGCCGCGAGCAGGAAACAAAGGCGGGGCGGCGCCGGAAAAATAGGTTGACAAGGGGGCCGGTCCCGTGGTACCCTGTCCCTACAAAAGTAAGGGAGTAGTCGGCGCGGGAGCGCGGCCCGGTCAACATGCTGGAGAGGGCGGCTCTCCTGGCTGGACCTGAAATGATGAGACTTACCTGTCCGGAGGGGACGGGTGGGTCTTTTTCTTTACGTCTCTTTGCGCCGGAAGGAGGGGACAACATGAGTTGGTGGGAGCTGTTTGTCATTGCGGTAGGGCTGTCCATGGACGCTTTCGCTGTATCTGTTTGTAAAGGGCTGTCGGTGACCCGGGCGCGGCTGGGACACAGCCTGACCTGCGGGGCGTATTTCGGGGCATTCCAGGCGCTGATGCCGCTGGCGGGGTGGCTGCTGGGGGTCCAGTTCCAGGGGATGATCACCAGTGTGGACCACTGGATCGCCTTTGTCCTGCTGGGGCTGATCGGGGTAAACATGGTGCGGGAGTCCCGGGGAGAGGAGGAGGCCATAGACGCCTCCTTCACGCCCGGCGCCATGCTGCCTCTGGCGGTGGCCACCAGCATCGACGCCCTGGCTGTGGGAGTGACCTTTGCGTTCCTCCAGGTCAGCATCCTGCCCGCGGTCTGCTTCATCGGCGCCACCACCTTTGTGCTGTCGGCGGTGGGCGTCCGGGTGGGGGCGGCCTTCGGGGCGCGGTTCCGGAACAGGGCGGAACTGGCGGGGGGCGTGATCCTGATCCTCATGGGCGTCAAGATTCTGCTGGAGCACCTGGGCGTCTTGGGCTGAGCAAGCAAAAGAGAGCGGGACAGTCTCCAGTTGAGTTTTCCGGAATACTATGATATGATGAAAACTCTGCGGGCAGGAAAAGACCCGTGGAACTGTGCCTGCGGCTTGGCCGCAGCAGAGGAAAGGGAAAGAAAGGTAGTGTTTCGGTGAAAAAGTTTTTGAGCAGTTTACCAGCGCGGCTGGTGACCGGTGTGGCCGCGGGCATCCTGGTGGGGCTGGCCTGTCCCGGCCTGTATTTGGGCGGCGTGGCCGTGGGTGAGATGGTGATGCAGGTGGTGCTGACCCTGAAAAACCTGCTGGGCTCTCTCATCTCCTTCTGTGTCCCCCTGATCATCATCGGCTTTATCGCCCCCTCCATCACCCGGCTGAAGAGCAACGCCTCCCGGATGCTGGGCCTGGCTCTGGCGCTGGCCTACACCTCGTCGGTGTGCGCCGCTCTGCTGTCCATGGGGGCGGGCTACGCCATCATTCCGGGCCTGTCCATCCACTCCGCTGTGGACGGCCTGCGGGAGACGCCGGAGCTGTTGTTCCATCTGGAGATCGCCCCTGTCATGTCGGTGATCTCCGCGCTGGTGTTCTCCGTCTTGGTGGGCCTGGCAGCCACCTGGACCCAGGCCAAAGTGATCACCCAGGTACTGGAGGAGTTCCAGCAGATCGTGCTGGCGGTGGTCACCCGGGTGGTCATCCCCATCCTGCCCTTTTTCATCGCCGGCACCTTCTGCGGTCTGGCCTATGAGGGCTCCATCACCAAGCAGCTGCCCGTGTTTCTCATGGTCATCCTCATTGTTATGGTGGGCCACTACCTCTGGCTGGCGGTGCTGTACGGTCTGGCCGGGGCCTACTCCGGCTCCAACCCCTGGGAAGTGGTGCGGCACTATGGACCCGCCTACCTCACCGCCGTGGGCACCATGTCCTCCGCCGCCACCCTGGCTGTGGCGCTGCGCTGCGCCAAAAAGTCCTCCGTCCTGCGCCAGGACCTGGTGGACTTCGGCATCCCCCTGTTCGCCAATATCCACCTGTGCGGCTCCGTTCTCACCGAGGTGTTCTTTGTAATGACCGTGTCCAAGGTGCTGTACGGCAAGCTGCCCGCCCCGGGTACCATGGTGCTGTTCTGCTTCCTGCTGGGCATTTTTGCCGTGGGCGCCCCCGGGGTCCCCGGGGGCACGGTGATGGCCTCCCTGGGATTGATCATCAGCGTTTTGGGCTTCGGAGATGACGGCACCGCCCTGATGCTCACCATTTTTGCCCTCCAGGACAGCTTCGGCACCGCCTGTAACGTCACCGGCGACGGGGCCCTGACCCTGATGCTCACCGGTTACGCCAGAAAGCACAACATTCAGGAGATCCAGGCGCAGAACATCCTTTAAATGTATAAATGCCGCAAAAAGTTCCCCGGACACCTGTCCGGGGAACTTTTTTATAGGTCGGTCTGGGCGGGGTTGTCAATGAGGTTGCCGTCGCAGTCGAACCGGGAGCCGTGGCAGGGGCAGTCCCAGGTGCGCTCCTCCGGGTTCCAATTCAGCTGACAGCCCAGGTGGGCGCACCGGGGAGAGGTCAGATGGACCTGGCCGTCAGGCTCCCGGTAAGCCGCCACCTTTTTTCCGTGCCAGGTGACCACCGCCCCCTGGCCGGCAGGGAGCTGGTCCAAGGACATCCCGGGGCGCCCCAACCAGCCGCGGAGCAGGCCCTTGGCGGCGCGGTCGCTCTCTCCGGCCAGGCTCCGGGCCGCCGTCCAGCTGAACCGCCGGGGGGAGAGAACGGAGGAGAGGGGATGTTCCCGGCCAGTGATTTGGGCGGAAATGAGGTCCGCGGCCACCATGGAGGCGGTCATGCCCCACTTTTGGAACCCGGTGGCCACATACCAGTGGGGGCGGGAGGGACTGAACACGCCGATATAGGGCAGGCCGTCCAGGGTGACGCAGTCCTGGGCGGACCAGCGGGCCGCTGGGACGGCTTGGGGCCAGAAGGCACGGGCCTGGGCCTCCAGCATGTCGTAGGGACTCCGCTCCGCGCCCTGGCCGGTGGGGTGGCCGCCGCCGCCCACCAGAAGGTAGTCTCCGGTGTTCCGGAAGGACAGCCCGCCGGGGTCCACGCCGTAGTAGATACCGTCCAGCTGGGGAGCGCCCGACACCGCCGCCACATAGCTGCGCTCCTGGTGCATCCGGGCAAAGTAAAGGCCGGGGAAATTGACAAAGGGGTAGTGGCAGGCGAACACCACGTACCGGGCGGTCACCCGCCCCCGGGGGGTAGTCAGACAGTCTTCCTCCGCGGTCAGGACAGGGGTGTGCTCATAGACCTCCAGCCCCTGGGCCGCCCCATACAGGAATTTCAGGGGGTGGAGCATGGCCTGTCCCTCCATCCGCACCGCGCCCTTGACCGGAAAGGGAAGGGTGGTGGTCACGGTGAAGGCGGTCTCCAGCCCCAGGGCGCGGCAGGCCGCGTCCTCCCGGACCAGGGGCAGCTCCCGGGAGCGGGAGTAGAGGTAGGCGGGGCAGTCCATAAAATCACAGCGGATGCCGGACCGGGCCAGCCGCCGGTACGCCTCCACCGCCTCCTGGTTGGCACGGGCGTACAGCCGGGCCCGGGACTCGCCCAGCTGCCGGATGAGCCGGGTATAGATCAGGCCGTGCTGGGCAGTGATCTTGGCGGTGGTGTTTCCCGTCTGCCCGCTGCCCAGGGTACGGGCCTCCAGTATCACGGTATGCATTCCCGCCTCGGCCAGGGCCCGGGCGGTGAGTACCCCCGCCATTCCGCCGCCGATGACCGCGGCGTCCGCCGTCAGATCGCCGGCCAGGGACCGTCCGGCGGGAGCCGCGGCGTCCCAACGCCAAAGAGATTCCATGTTACCGCCTCCTTGCGCATCCAGCATGCGCCGGAGGCGGTCGTTTTATTCCGGGTTAAAGATGTTCCGTCTCCCGGGGCAGGATATGCTCCGCCTCCCGGACCCGGAAGCGCTGGGAGTGGATCTTGTCCTCCTCCAGAAAGTCCTGGACGTAGTCGATAAACGCCTGGACCAGGCCGGAGGGGTGCTGGGTTTTGCTCCACACCAGCACATATTCCGCCTGCCGGGCGGGCTGGGTAACCACCTTGGACACCACCAGGTCGTTGGGGGTATAGGTGGTCTGGGGGAAGATGCTGATGCCCACCCCCTGCTCCGCCAGCGCCACCGCGTCCACATAGTTGGACATTTCGCAGAAAATGTTGGGCTCCGCCCCGATCTCGCCGAACCACTTCCGGATGGCCTCGATCCGGGATTTCCGGGTAGGGACGATCAGGGGCTGGCCCACCAGCCGCGCCAGGGGCAGCTGGTCCCCGGGCAGCTGGGCCAGGGGGTGCTTCCGGGGGATAATGGCCACCCAGGGCTCCCGGCCCACGGGAAAGCCCTCCAGATGCTCGGTGTCATAGGGGGCGGCGATGACCGCCAGGTCGGCCAGCCCCTTGTGCAGCCGGTCCAGCACGTCGTCGCTGCTGCCGTTCCACAGGCTGTACCGGACCAGGGGGAATTCCTCCCGGAAGCCCGCGATCCAACGGGCGGTGAGATAGGGGGCCCGCCCCTCCACCAGACCCAGGAAGATGGTGCCTGACATGCCGCTTTTCATGGTGGTCAGCTCCTGCCGGGTCTTTTCCTCCAAATCCAGCAGCTGGACGGCCCGGCGGAGGAGAAGGCTGCCCTCGTCGGTGAGGGTCAGCCGCCGCTTGCCCCGGATAAAGAGGGGGACGCCCAGCTCCTCCTCCAGGCCCCGGATCTGGTTGCTCAGGGGGGGCTGGCTCATGTTCAGCTTTTCCGCGGCCCGGGTGATGTTCAGCTCCTGGGCCACCGTGATAAAGTAGCGGAGGGTCCGCAGTTCCATTCCCATTCACCTCGGATTTATCATATCAAAAAAATATGGTAAATGCAATGATATATGTATTTCCTTTTTTGAAGCGTTGGTGTTAGGATAAGGGTGTCCAAAGGGAACAGAAAGATTTCCCGAAGTAAAGAGCAGTAAAACGGAACGGAGGTCCTGATAATGGAACAGAATGTTTTACGTCACGTCGTCGGCGCGGGTCATGGGAATTGTCAGACTTCCCAGTACGCACGATAAGAAGCAAGCACCGGATCTTAAAATGATCAGAAAGGAGCGTAACACCATGAAGAACCTGGCCGCCCTGCTGAGTGATTACTACCGCACCTTCGCCCGCTGAGGGAACTGAAAGCGGAACTGATAAACCGGACTTGATCTTGAAAGGAGATTTTCGCTATGAAAAGCCTGTCCAGCCTGCTGAGTGATTATTACCGCACCTTCTCCCGCTGAGGGAAATGCAAGCGGAACGGATAAATTGGACCTGATTTTGAAAGGAGATTTTCGTTATGAAAAGCCTGTCCAGCCTGCTGAGTGATTATTACCGCACCTTCTCCCGCTGAGAGAATCGGCGCGCGGAAACCGATATACCGATTTTGATGTGAAAGGAGATCATTCCCATGAAAAAGCTGTCCAGCTTCCTGGCCGCCTATTATGGTTCCTTTGCCCGGTAAAGCAACGCCTTCTTCCCTTTGTGTGATCCATCCGTCACTCAAAGTAAAAAACACGGTCCGAACAGCACCTCTCCGCTGTTCGGACCGTGTTTTTTTGGTTGGGAGATGGAAAACCGATGGGAGCCGCCGTTTACTGGATCTTCAGCTGGCGCCGCAGCTCCTTGATACGGTCTCGCCCGATGGGCAGGGCGATGTCGGCCCCCCGGACCCGCAGGGCGAAGCTGTTGTTGTTCCAGGGGAAGATGTCCTGGATAAATTTCAGCTGGACCAGGCAGGTCTTGTGGATGCGGTAGAAACCCTGGCCGTTCAGCCGGCTCTCATATTCGGAGAGAGAGGCGTTGTCGGTATACTCCTTGCCGGACAGGGTGTGGAGGACGCAGCCCCGCCCGGAGCCGTCCGTCTCGATATAGGTGATGTCGCCCACATCCAGCAGGATGGTGTGGCGGTTGCTGCTGATGGCCAGCCGGTCCAGGGGCTGGGGGGAGGCCGGAGGCTCTGCGGCGGCGCTGGGGAGGCAGTGGTCCAGCACCTGGTCCAGCCGCTCCGGGTCGAAGGGCTTGAGGATGTAGTCGTTCACCTGAAGCTCAAAGGCCCGCACCGCGTATTCGGAGTAGGCGGTGGCGAAGATGATCCGGGCCTGGGGCATGAGCTTCCGGGCCAGGGCCGCCACGGTGGTCCCCTCCATGTCTCCCAGGTGGATGTCGATGAACAGCAGGTCGAAGGTCTGCCGCTCCAGCAGGGCCATGGCCTGCACGCCGCTGCCCGCCTCGGCGATCTCCGCCTGGGGCAGGCGCTTCCGGAGCTGGTGGATCAGCTCCACCCGGGAATATTTTTCATCATCGATCACAGCGATCCGCATAGGGTCATCTTCCTTCCGACAGAGTTTGGGCGGCGGTGGGGGGCTCCAGGGGGATGGAGAGATAGAAGGTGGAGCCGTGGTCGGTGCTCTGGATGTCAAAGACGCACTGGTCGCCGTAAATGCTGCGCAGCCGCTTCTGTACATTGAACAGGCCGGAGTAGCTGGGGTCATCGGGGTCATGGAATTTAGCCAGCACCTCCGGCGGGAAACCGTGCCCCCGGTCGGAGATCCAGATCTGGGCGCGGGTCTGGTCCTGCTCAATTCGGATGTCCACATACCGGTGGCCGTCGGAGGACCCGCCGTGGCGGATGGCGTTTTCCACCAGGGGCTGCAGGAGCAGGGGCGGGAGCCGCAGCCTCTCCAGGTCATCGGGGAGCTGGCGGGTGACGTGGACGGTCCCTTCAAACCGTGCTTCGGTGAGGAAGAGGTAGTTGTCCACGTTGGACAGCTCCTGGGACAGGGTGACGAAGCTCTCGTTGATGGACAGGGTCTGGCGGAAATACCGGGCCAGGACCAGGATGGTCTCCCGGGCCCGGTCCGGGTCGGTGAGACAGAGGGCGGAGATGGTGTTCAGGGCGTTAAACAGGAAATGGGGGTTGATCTGGGACTGAAGCGCCCGGAACTCCGCCTGGTGGCGCAGGTCCACCTGGTGTTGCAGCTCTCCCAGCTCCAGCATGGAGGAGAACAGCTGGGCCAGGCTCTCGGCGGTGAGCAGGTCTGCCTCCAGGATCAGGTTGGGGCCCGTGGGCGTCAGCAGGATCAGGGCCCCCACCGCCCGCTGGTCCCAGACCAGGGGGGCGGCGATGGCCGCCTTCTCCTGGAACCGGCGGGATTGGCGTTCCCCCTGGTAGTTGCGGATGACGGACAGCTTTCTGGACTCCTCCGCCTGCCGGACGAAATCGGGGAGGGGCTGTCCCGCCAGGGACATCCCACTGGCCACCAGGATCTGCTCCCGGTCGGCGATGGCCACCTGGAAGTTGGGCAGGTTGCGCCGCACCGTGTCCGCCGCCTTTTGGAGGGCCTCCCGGTTACTGAGCCCCTCCCGGAGGTAGGGGAGGCACTCCTGGGCCACATACAGGGCCGCGGAGCGCTGCTCCACCAGCTCAAAGGTCAGATTGCGGTTCAGGCGGTCCAGCATCCCCATGAAGATGACCAGCCCCACGGAGTTGACCGCCATTTTTGGCAGGAGGATGGCCTGTTCCAGGGCCACCGCGGCGGGGAAGGGCTTGGCCATCACCAGGATGATCCCGCACTGGATCATCTCAGACAGGACCGCGATGCCCACCAGAGCGGCATTCCGGTGGGAGATCCGGGGGAGCCAGCGGTAGAAAAAGGCGCCGATGACGCCGAAACAGAAGGTGCCCACGCCGCAGGCCAGGGAGGTAAAGCCGGCGGGATTATAGAAGTAGCGGTGTACGCCGCTGAGCAGGCCGGCGCAGATCCCGGAGAGGGGGCCGCCCACCAGTCCGGCGGCCACGGTGCTGATGACCCGGGTGTTGACCACGGCGCCCTGGAACTGCAGGCCGGTGTAGGTACAGCTGATGGACAGCAGGCCGAAAATAAGCCCCAGGAGCAGCTGGTTGCTCACGGAGCGCTCCTGACGCTTCAGGATGGTGCGCAGGGGCTTGATCTCGGTCAGCGCGGTTGCCGTCAGCATCAAAAGCCCCAGATTCAGCAGCAGATACCCCAGCAGGCTGTCATCCAGCATACGACACGTCTCCCTTTTTGTCCGCTCATTGTTTCCAAAATTTTAACGGAAACAGTGTAACACGGAACGGGAACCATTGCAAGAACCAGCTTTCCGTTCCCACCCGGATTTTTACCGTTCCCCCGCCAAAAATGACCGTACCCGGCAGTTTCGTTGACAGAAGGGTAAAATACACATAAAATGCGGATGTCCCGAGAGAAGATTTGTATGTTTTGCGTTTCCGCGGTCACGCCGCTGAAATAAAACTGAGAAACTTTTGAGAAAGGGAGAGACTAAAATGAAAATGAAGAAGATCCTGGCCCTGGCCCTTGCATTGTGCATGACCATGTCCCTGGCCGCCTGCGGAGGCGGAGGCAGCAAGAGCTCCGCTTCCAGCGACAAGCCCGCCGCTTCCGCCGCCGCTTCCAGCGCCGGCAAGGAGGCATCCACCGGCCTGACCGAGGCTGAGCGCGCCAAGGAGTTCGTCACCGTGGCCACCGGCCCGACCTCCGGCATCTACTATCCCATCGGCGGCGCTTTCGCCACCGCTCTGGGTGATTGGGGCTACACCACCAGCGCCCAGGCCACTGCCGCCTCCGCTGAGAACATCCAGCTGATCCTGGACGGCGACGCCGAGATCGCCATCGCCATGCAGGACTCCGTCATGCAGGCCTATGAGGGCTTCGGCGCTTATGAGGGCAAGGAGCCTGCCAACGACCTGCGCGCCCTGATGCGCCTGTGGCCCAACTACGTGCAGCTGGTCACCACCGCCAACACCGGCATCAAGTCCGTGGAGGACCTGAAGGGCAAGCGCGTGGGCGTTGGCGCCGCCAACTCCGGCGTGGAGCTGAACGCCCGCATGATCTTTGAGGCCTATGGCATGAGCTATGACGACTGCACCGTGGACTACCTGGCTTACGGCGAGGCCATCGACAACATGAAGAACGGCCAGTGCGACGCCGTGTTCGTCACCTCCGGCCTGCCCAACGCCACCGTCACCGAGCTGGCCACCAGCTATGACATGGTCATCGTGCCCATCGACGGCGCCGGCCGTGACAACCTGATCTCCAAGTACCCCTTCTATGCCGAGACCGTCATCCCCGCCGATACTTACAACAACACCGAGGATGTCCAGAGCGTTTTCGTGTACAACATCATGCTGGTGCGCGGGGACCTGTCCGATGAGATGGTCTACGATATGCTGACCGGCATCTTCGAGAACATCGACACCATCCAGGCCTCCCACAACGCCGCCAACAAGAACATCTATCTGGATGTGGGCGTCAGCGACATTCAGCTGCCCCTCCACGACGGCGCCGCCAAGTTCTGGGCCGATCACGGCTTTGAGCAGTAATCAGTGACCTTTCTCAGCCGGCACGCGGTATGTCCCTGACCTCTGCCGCGTGCCGGCTGTCCATTCCATCCGGACAAAGGAGCGGTGATCCGGTATGCCGGCGTCTCCGGAGAAGTGGCGCGGACGCGTCCTGGCCGTCCTGCTGGTGACAGCCTGCGTACTTGGCGCCACCCTGCTTTTCACCGGACGGGATCCGGTGATGACCCTGCGCCTGTCTTATCAGAAGACGGGTGAGATCATTTTGGAGCGGCAGGTCCAACCGGGGGATACCCTGACGGTGGAGCTGACCCACTCCTTCGAGCATGTTCCTTGGAATGAATACTACGTGGTCCAGGAGGATGGGAGCTTCCTCCTCCAGCGCATCGAAGTCGGAGGCTTCGGCGCCGGCATCCCGGCGGAAATGGACGTCCCCACCTATGTGGGGGAGGATGGGCTGGTCCATATGGATGACATCAACAGCGTCTTTCCCCGGTTTAACTGGATCACTTCTCAAACCAATATGAAGGATCTGCTGCTGAACGGCGAGCCGATCCTGGTGTTTTCCTCGCTGCCCCACCACAGCTTTGTGACCTGCGAAACTGTTGTTCAAAGGAGGTTGTTCCACTTTGGCTGAAGAAAGCAACATTTTCTCCACAGAATTGTCTGCGGAAGAATTGGCCAAGCAGGAGGCCATGCTGGAAAAGCATGAAAAATCTGCGCGCACCCGCAAATTTGACTCCCCCACGATGAAAAAAGCCCTGTCCCTGTTCTGTTTCCTGTTCACGGTCTACCACCTGGTCTATGCGGCCGGCCTGCTGACCATGGTGAACCTGTGGCACCACTCCATCCACGTGGGCCTGATCCTGATCCTGAGCTTCGTGCTCTACCCCGCCTACGAGAAGGCCTCCCGGAAGAAAGTCGCCTGGTATGACGTCATCTTCGCCGTCCTGTCCCTGGCGGAGCCCATCTATGTGCTGGCCCGGTACAACGCCTTCATGTCCACCGGCTTCAAGCCCTCCACCCTGGATATTATCATGGGCACCATCCTGGTGATCCTGGTGCTGGAGGCCACCCGCCGGATCAGCGGCCCGGCCCTGCCCATTCTGTGTATCATCTTCCTGCTGTACGGTCTGTTCGGTCGCTATGTGCCCGGCATCTTTATGCACCGCGGCTACTCCTGGACCAAGATCATCCAGTATCTGACCATCGACATCTACGGCATCTACGGCTCCTCCATCAAAGTTTCCGCCACCTACATCGTCATCTTTATCATCTTCGGTGAAGTCATGAACAAGTGCGGCATGGGCCAGCTGTTCAACGACCTGGCCAGCGCCATCGCCGGCGGCACCAAGGGCGGCCCCGCTAAGGTGGGCGTCATCGCCTCCGGCCTGCTGGGCATGATCAACGGCGCCGCCGTGGCCGTGGTGGTGACCACCGGTTCCTTCACCATCCCCCTGATGAAGAAGAGCGGCTACACCGACGAGTTCTCCGGCGCTGTGGTGGCCACCGCCTCTGTGGGCGGCCAGCTGATGCCCCCCATCATGGGCGCCGCGGCCTTCGTTATGGCCGAGACCCTGGGCGTCAAGTATTCCGTCATCGTGAAAGCCGCCGTGATCCCCGCCATCGTCTATTACGCCGGCATCCTGTTCCAGGTCCAGCTGCGCGCCAACAAGGAGAAGATGTTCGGCCTGCCCAAGGACCAGCTGCCCAAGATCGGCGGCGTTCTGAAGGAGCGGGGCCACCTGATCATCCCCATCGCCTTCCTGGTCATCATGATGTTCGCCTCCGGCTGGACGGTCCTGAAGATCGCCTTCTGGACCATCATCCTGACCATCGTTGTGGCTGAGCTGCGGCCCGTCAGCCGTATGAGCCTGAAGGACATCTATGACGCCTTTGCCCAGTCCGCCCGGTCCACCGTCTCCGTGGCCATCAGCTGCGCCTGCGTGGGCATCATCGTGGGCGTCTGCTCCCTGACCGGTTTCGCCCTGAACATCGCCAGCGCCATCATCAGCATCGGCCAGAGCAGCATCTTCCTGACCCTGCTGTTCACCATGGTGACCTGTATGATCCTGGGCATGGGCCTGCCCTCCATCCCCTCTTACCTGATCACCGCCACCATCGCGGCTCCCGCCCTGGTGAAGCTGGGCATCCCCGACCTGTCCGCCCATATGTTCTGCTTCTACTTCGCCATGTTCGCCAACCTGACGCCTCCCGTGGCCCTGGCCTCCTTCGCCGCGGCCGGTATCTCCGGCGGCAACCCCATGAAGACGGGCTGGGTGTCTGTGAAGCTGGCCATCGCGGGCTTCATCGTCCCCTACATGTTCGTCTACAACCAGGGCCTGCTGCTGGACGGCGTGACGCTCCTCAGCGGTATCTGGATCCTGATCACCTCCGTCATCGGCGTGTTCCTCATCAGCGTGGCCGCCGAGGGTTACCTGTTCGCCAAGGTGCCCATCCTGATTCGTGCGGTATCCGCCGTCACGGCCCTGCTGCTGATCAATAGCAGCATTGCCACCGATGTGGTTGGCCTGGCCCTGTGCGCCGCCATCGTGGTGTTCCAGGTAGCCAACGCCAAACGCCAGGGCTTGAAGATCGCCTTCTGAGCACCCGGCAAAACCAAATGATGAAAAACGGGACGGACCTCTTGGGTCCGTCCCGTTTTTGCGTGGGAGGCAAACCGGTTTATACCGGGGCATCCGTCCGTGCTTCGTGTTTGATGAGAAGATAGACGGTCAGGTACATGACGGCCACAAATATCACGAAGACCAGCGTGGACCGGGCTGTCCCGCTCATGCAGCAGGTGTCGTAGATCCCGTGGAGCACCACCGCGGACAGGTAGCCAAGGAACAGGTTGAGGCGGCATCCCAGCCGGTCGCCCCAATTGAAGCGGAGCTTTGCCCGCCCGTAAAAGTACCCCATAAACACCGCGAAGCCCATATGTCCGGGGATGGCCAGAAACGCCCGGGGCAGGGCTACGGACAGGCCGTAATGGAACACATACTTGACGTTTTCAAAGGCCGCGAAGCCCAGGGAGACAAACACCGCGTAGAGGATGGCGTCAAAGCGGTAGTTGAAATTCGGGTCGTACCAGGTCCGCCGGTAGAGGAAGAAGAATTTTGTCCCCTCCTCCACTACCGCCACCACCAAAAAGGCCAGCAGGACCACGTATCTGGGGTTGTCGGGAGCCACCAGCGCGTTGAGGATGGACTCGCCCAGAACCTCCAGAACGATGGCGGCCAACGCGGCGAAGACGCCTCGCAGCACCAGATTTCCCAGCAGTCCGGGCGGCTCCGGTTCGATCCTGTCCTGCTGGTAGACATAGCGCATCAGCAGGATGGCGGGCACCACGGCGGCCAGGACGTAGACCGCCGCAAGATAGAAAACCGGCGTGATAACCAGGGGGGCGAAAAAGAACATCGAAACCACATCCCAGCAAAAAAGATTGACTTATTCTAGCAAAAGCGGAGGGAAAATGCAACCGCTGCTTTGCGGCGCCGGCGGCAGGAAAAACAGAACATGCCCCGGGGCGGATTGACCTCAGGGCATGCTTTGCACATATAAAAGGGGGCGGGCGGCAGCGGCCACGGCGGCTGTTGAGGGAGCCGGCGGGACTATTTCCCCGCGGCGGCCGGAAGGCACTCCGCCCCCTCCTCCCGGGGGGCGCTCAGCTTGGCGTCCAGGAACATCCCCATCAGGATGATCACAAAGCCCACCAGGACGGGGATGCTGGAATACTCCTTCAGGAAAACAGCCACCCACACGGGCCCCAGGATCATCTCCCAGAGGGCGATGATGGAGGCCTTTTGGGCCGGGACCTTCTGCACCCCTAAATTGTAGAACCCATAGCCGCCGCCCACCTGGACCACGCCGAGGACCAGCATGACGAGCCAGTCCCGGCCGGTCATGGCGGTGACCTGGGCCATGGAGGCGGGGAACAGCAGGCACATCAGCACCCCGGTGAAAATGTTGGCTACGGCGGTCATGCCGATGGGATTGGTGCCGGCGGCCTTCTTGGCGCTCACCGTCATGCAGGCGAAGAACACCCCTTCACACAGGGCAATCAGGTTCCCGGCGCTGCCGGAGGCGCCGCTCCCGGAGCACATGAAACACACCACGCCCAGGAAGATCACGCAGGCGGGGATAAACCGGCGGAGTTCGAACCGCTTGGTGCGCAGCAGGTCCGCCAGAAACAGCCAGATGGTGGCCGTATACTGCATCCCAATGGCCACCGGGGAGGAGGTCATGGACAGGGCCAGGATGATGCTCAAGCACAGGGCCGCGTAAGAACAGACGTAGAGCAGCATCCACCGGTTCCAGTTCAGCCGCCTGGGGCGGATAAAAACCGCCAGCGCCGCCGCCGCGATCAGCGAGCGCAGCCCGCAGATCAGCAGGGAATCCAGCGTCAGAAATTTGACCAGCGGCGCGTTCAGGCTCCAGAACAGCGCGCCTAAAAATACGAGGACTCCCCCGGAAACAGGATGCTTTGCCATGCTTCTTCCTCCCAATGCTTTTCCATGAAAGATATAAACATGATTGTAATATAATCATGATTGATTTTCTCGATTATAATTCCAAGGGAACCGGTTTGTCAAGGGCGTCCCTCTTGCTTTTTCATGGAAAAGAGGGTAAACTTGATTAAAATTCAAAAATTTTTCTTTTTTGATCACGGGAGGATGGAAATGATGGCTGCATCTCAAGGGGGACGGAACGAGTCCCCGTCTCTGACCACCAAGCGCAAGCGCATTATGATCTACTTTATTGAGGCCACCCAGAAGCTCATCCAGTCGGAGGGGGTGGACGGGTTATCCATCCGCAAGATCGCCACGGAGGCGGGGTATAATAGCGCCACCATTTACAACTATTTCCGGGATCTGGAGCATTTGACCCTGTTCGGCTCCGTCTGCTATCTGCGGGACTATGTGGTCACCCTGGCCAACTCCCTGAAGCCGGAGATGAACTCCCTGGAGCGCTTCCGCACCATCTACCGCTGCTTCAATGAGGTTGCTTTCCGCTACCCCGATATTTTCCACAATATGTTCTTCGGCCGCCACAGCGGGATGCTGGGGGAGGTCCTCCACACCTATTACTATGAGTTGTTTCCCGAGGAACTGGCCGGGATCAGCGAGCCCATGCGGCAGATGATGGTGTCCGGCGGCATGATGGAGCGGGACAGCGTCACCGTCCGGGCCATGGTGGAGGAGGGCTTCATCGCCCCCGAAAAAGCCGAGATCACCCAGCAGCTCATTATCGCCGCCCACCAGAATGTGATCTACGAGGCCTGCCTCCGTGGCGAGGGTCAGGACACCCAATCTCTGAAGGACAAGTTTGACCGGATGTTTGAGTACCTGCTGGCCGCGGGGAAATAAGACGGCCTTCCATTCCTGTTGAACATAGGGTAAAAAATGCCTCCCGCATTGCTGCGGGAGGCATTTTTTGCTCCCGGTCCACCGTGAATTGGTGAAACCATCTAAAAAACGCTGCTTCATATCGTGCATTTTCGCAAAAGGAATGTTTTTTGCGGAAATTAGATTGACAGGGGCGTCAGACGCAATTATAATCATGATTAGAATTAATCGTGATTATATTTCAATCACGTTTTAAGCGATGCAGCCCCGGCGCTTAACAAACAAAACGGAATGGAGGAATTTTCATGACGGCTGAAATCCAGGCCCTGTGTGCCGACCGGGTCTTTCAGCACTTCTATGAGATCTGTCAGATCCCCCACGGAAGCGGCAATGAGAAGGGCGTCAGCGACTATCTGCTACACTGGGCCCGGGGATTGGGGCTGGAGGCGGAGCAGGACCGGGTCCTCAATGTGCTGATCCGAAAGCCTGCCTCTCCCGGCCGGGAGGACCAGCCCGTCGTGATGCTCCAGGCCCACATGGACATGGTGTGTGAAAAGGCGGTGGGCGTGGAGCATGACTTTGCCAGGGACCCCGTCCGGTGGGTCATAGACGGCGACATCCTGTCCACCGGAGGGCGGACCACCCTGGGAGCCGATGACGGCATTGGCGTGGCCCTGGCCATGGCCATTCTGGAGGACGGACGATTGTCCCACCCGGCCCTGGAGGTCCTGTTCACTGTGATGGAGGAGGAGGACTTCACCGGGGCCGGCGGCTTTGACGCCTCCAAAATGAACGCCTCCTATCTCATCAATCTGGACAACACCTCTGACCGGGAGATCATCTGCGGCAGCTGCGGCGGGATGCAGGCGGATATTCAGATCCCTGTGCCCTTTGAACCTACGCCCGCCGGATGGACCACCTGCCGCCTGTCCATCTCCGGCCTGAAGGGCGGGCACTCCGGGGAGGACATCCACCGGGGACGGGGCAACGCCAACATTCTGCTGGCCCGCCTTCTCATGGCCGCCGAGGCTTGCTGTGATTACCGCCTGGCCCAGATCCGGGGCGGCTCCTTCCGTCTGGCCATCCCCCGGGAGGCCGAAGCCATCCTCTGTCTGGACCCCGCCCAGATCCCCGCACTGAAGGAAACTCTGGCCGGGATGGAGGCGGAGTTCCGGGCCGAACTGGCTGCCACCGCCCAGCGGGTGACCGTCTCCCTGGCGCTGGCCCCGCCGGCGGAGCGGTGCGCCCGTCCCGCAACCGTCATCACCGCCCTGACCCTGATCCCCGACGGCATCTATCAAATGAACGAAGTGCTCACCGGCCTGGTGGACACCTCCGACAACCTGGGGGAGGTGTATCTCGACCCTGACCGGCTCCACTGTGTTCTGGAGATCCGCTCCGCCCGGAACAGCCTTCGCACCTATCTGTTCCAGCGTCTGGAGCGCCTGGCCGCTCTGCTGGGCGGCTCCTGCCGGTGGTGCAGCGCCTACCCCAGCTGGGAGTTCCGGCCTGATTCCCACCTGCGCCAGGTCTGCAGCCGGGTGTATGAGGATATGTTCGGGTTTGAACCGCGTTTTCTCACCGTCCACGCCGGGCTGGAGGTGGGGTATTTCTTCCAGCACCGCCTGGGTCTGGACGCCGTTTCCATCGGACCCAATTGCCGGGACTTCCACTCGCCCACGGAGGCGCTGGAGATCTCCTCGGTGAAAAAGGTATACGGGTATCTCTGCCGGCTTCTGGCCGCCATGCCATAAAATACATTTATCATTTCTGAGGGGAGAATTAAAAAGGAGAGTGCCATTATGGAGACATTGAAAACAAAAAAGGAGAAGCAGCTCAAGGCTATCAACCCCATGCTGTTTCTGGTGGCGATCATCATTATCGTAGCCATCGCGTCCTACATCGTCCCCGCCGGGTCCTACGACCGGGTCTATGACGCGGCCCTGGACCGGGACCTGGTGGACCCCGCCAGCTACCACTCCGTGGACCGGAATCCCACCACCATTTTCGGACTGCTCATGTCCGTCACTCTGGGCATGCAGAACGCCGCCTATATCATCTTCTTCCTGCTGATCATCGGCGGCATGTTCGCCATCCTGAACGGCACCGGGGCCATTAACGCCGGCATGGCCAATGTGGTCCGTGCCATGAAGGGGAAGGAACTGCTGATGATCCCCGTGTGTATGGTGGTGTTCGGCTGCGGCTCCGCCTTCTGCGCCAACTTCGAGGAGTTCCTGGCCTTTGTGCCCCTGGTGCTGGCGGTCTGCCTGTCCATGGGCTTTGACTCCCTGACCGCCGTGGGCATCATCTTCTGCGCGGCCGCCTCTGGCTACGGCGGCGCCATCACCAACGCCTTTACCACCGGCGTGGCCCAGGGCATCGCCGGCCTGCCCATGTTCTCCGGCATGGGCCTGCGGGTGCCCTTGTTCATCACCCTGCTGTTTGTCAGCATCTGCTATGTCATGTGGCATGCCCGCCGGGTCAAGAAGAACCCGGAGCTGAGCTCCACCTATGAGATCGACAAGATCACCGCCCAGAATGTGGCCCTGGACGCGGACAATGTGGCGCCCCTCACCGGGCGGCAGAAGCTGGTGCTGGTGATCTTCATCCTGGGCATCGCCTTCACCGTCTGGGGCATTGTGACCCAGGGCTACTACATCGACGAACTGGCCGCCATTTTCCTGGCCATCGGCATCATCGGCGGTCTGGCCGGCGGCCTGCGGCCCAGCGAGATCTGCGACCACTTTGAAAAGGGCTGCGGCAACATGCTGTTCCCCTGTATCATGATCGGTCTGGCCAACGCCGTGGTGCTCCTGCTCCAGGACGCCAACATCATGGACCCCATCATTCACGGCCTGTCCAGTCTGCTCAACGGCCTGTCCCCCACCCTGGCCGCCTGCGGCATGTTCGTTGTCCAGGACCTGTTCAACGTCTTGGTCCCCTCCGGCTCCGGCCAGGCCGCCATCACCATGCCCATCATGGCCCCGCTGGCCGATATGCTGGGCCTGACCCGTCAGACCGCTGTTCTGGCCTTCCAGATGGGCGACGCCTTTACCAACGTCATGGCCCCCACCGGCGGCGAGATCCTGGCCGCCCTGGCCATGTGCGGCGGCGTGTCTTTCAAAAAGTGGATGAAGTACCTGCTGCCCCTGTTCCTCATGTGGTGGGTGGTCGCCTTCCTCTTCCTGACTATCGCCGTCCGGATCGGCTACGGGCCTTTCTGAATCTCTTTCCCGCCTTCCGAGCATCCCTCCCCTCTCCGGAGTCCAGCCGCGCGGCGATCTGCCGCGCGGCTGGACTATTTTGCCCCCGAAGCGTTTCCGCTCCGGGGGCTTGTTTGTTGTGGAAAGGAGGGCCTGATGGATGGGCGGGGAGGATGGGCGCCCCGGCTGCTGACAGAACGAGGAAAAAATCCATCCCCGGCAGGGCAATGATTTAGTGCCGCGCTGCCTGCTGCTCCATGCGGGCCAGCAATTGATTGAAGGTGGAGATCTCCTCCGGGGTAAAGCCCTCCAGCAGCCGGTTCCCATGCCCCAATATGATCCGTTTGCTAACGGCGATTGCTCCGCCTCCAGATTTTTTGTTTTTCGGCGGCGATGACCAAGTCATCGCGGAAGTCCGGATGCGCGATGGAGATCAGCCGCTCTGACCGCTCCCAAGTGCTGCATCCCACCAGATTTACTACGCCATACTCAGTCACAACGAAATAGGTCTGGCTGCGGGGATCAGTGACCACGTCGCCGTGAAAATGCGGCATGATACGGGAATGACGGACACCATCTTTGTCCACAAAAGAGGAGGTCATGCAAATGAAGGCTTTACCGCCCCTGGCCATGGAGGCTCCGGTCAGATAGTCCAATTGTCCGCCGGTGCCGCTGATGTGGCGCAAGCCGGCGCTTTCTGCGCAGACCTGTCCATACAGATCCACCGCAATGCAGTTGTTGATGGAAACCATATTATCTAACTGTGCAATGACTTCCGGCGCGTTGACATATTCGAGCGGTTCCGCTGCAAGTCCGGGATTCTGATCGGCCCATTGGTACAGCTCTTTGGAGCCGAAAACCATGCCCATTACGCCCTTGCCACGCTGAAGCGTTTTACGGCGATTGGTCAATTTGCCAGCCTTATAAAGCTCATAATAGGCATCGCCACACAGCTCAGTGTGCATGCCGAGGTCTTTTAAATCGGATTGTGCCAGACGGGCCCCCACCACGTTCGGCATGGCGCCGATGCCCAGCTGCAAAGTGGCGCCGTCTACAATATATGGAACAATCAGATCGGCAATCTTGGCATCTTCATCGGTGGGGGATGCGATCGGAAACTCCGGCAAGGGCGGGTGGGTGCCTTCTACCACGAAATCTACTTCCGAAATGTGGACGCACTCATCAAAACCGCCATAAATCCTGGGCAGATGCTCATTGACTTCCACAATCACGATGTCCGCCTTTTCCAGAATACCCCGTGAGACACCGGTGGCGCAGGACAGGTTAAAGTAGCCGTGCTGATCCATGGAGGTCACGCCGATCATAGCGACGTTCACAGTAAGGAAGTGGCGGTAATATGGGATGACGTTGCGGAAAATCATAGGGATGTAGCTGCACAGGCCCCGGTCACACAGTTTGCGTTCGTAACTGGAGCAATGCCATGTATTATAGCAAAAATGCTCTCGGGTGGGATCGCACTCCGCCACCTGGACGGGACCAAAGATCAGGTTTCCGCGGATTTTAACATCCATCAGTTCGTCCCGACGCTTCGCCAGAGCGGCATCCAGTAAAGAAGGAAAGCACACATTACAGGTGTAGTCTACCCAGTCTCCGCTTTTCACAACTTGAACCGCTTCTTCCGGAGTGCGCAGCTTAGCGCGGTATTCGGACAGAAAATCCATACCTGTACTCCTTATGAGTTCTGCTTCGCGGCTTCGCGGCCGGCGCGGAATGCCTTGACATTCAACTCACGGGCCTTCTCAGGAACAGTTTCCGCCACAACAGCTTCCCAGTCCACGTCCACGCCAAGGGTATCACACATGGCGCCGAAAAGTACCACGTTCATACATCTGGCATTCCCCAGTTCCAGGGCGATTTTTCCGGCGTCCACAGCAATGGTGTGGAAAACACGCCGCATGGCGTCCAAGCAGCCCTCGGGATAGACTTCAAGGCCGGCCGCGGTGGTGATCGAGTCCTGCCGGTAACAGTTAATTACGGCAACACCGTCAGGCTTGAGGAAGTCTGCGTAGCGGACGGCTTCCATCTGTTCGAAGGAGACCAAAATGTCTGCCTCGCCTTTGCCAAAAACAGGCCCATAGACTTTCTTTCCCCAGCGGACCTGCGTGGAAACGCTGCCGCCTCGCTGGGCCATACCATGAACTTCGCTCTGTTTTACGTCGTAACCAGCCTGCAGCAAACCGCTGGTCATAATTTTACTGACCAAGATGGCCCCTTGGCCGCCAACTCCCACCAGGATGGCGCTATTCACATGGTTCATATTTACTTTGCCTCCTTTTCAATCGCCCCAAAGGGGCAGACCTGGGCGCAAACGGTACAGCCCACACATTGCGTAGCGTCGATGGAGGCTTTTCCGTCACGTATGGCTACGGCTGGGCAGCCTACTCTCACGCACATCTTGCAGCCGCGGCACTTATCGCTATGGACCCTGCAGACGGCTACCTCCCGTTTGGCACGCTTTAGCAGCAGGCACGGACGCCGAGTTACAATGGCGGCGGGCACTTCGGAAGCGAGGGCGTCATCCACGGCTTTCTGCATGGCGGTCAGATCCTGAGGATCGACGACAATGATATTTTGGTAGCCATAGGCTTCCAATACTTTTTCAATGCTGATGGCGTCGGCCACATCGCCCTGCAGGGTGTAGCCGCTGCCGGGATTTTCCTGGTGGCCTGTCATACCAGTGATCCGGTTGTCTAAGATACAGGGGATCATTTTGCCCTTGTTATAGATAATCTCGGCCGCTCCGGTCATGCCGCTGTGGAAGAAGGTGGAGTCCCCCATTACTCCAAACACCTTCTTTTTGGTGTCGCCCGCTTTCTCAAACGCTTTGGACATGCCCATACCAGCGGAGAAACCACCACCCATGCACACACAGATATCCATGCAGTTTAGGGGTTCCGCAGCCCCCAGGGTGTAGCAGCCAATATCACCGGTGACGACGAAATCCTTGTTTTTGGAAAGGGTGTAGAAGAAACCGCGGTGAGGACAGCCGGGACACAGTGCCGGAGGACGGGCCACAGCCTTGGCATCGACAGATCGGGTTTCAGCTTTTATGCCGAAAATGCGCTCCCTCAGAAGCTGGGCGTTCAGTTCATACAGTTTTCCGGTGAGTTCTTTGCCGGTGCAGGGGATGCCGGCGGCACGGATCTCCTGTTCCATAAAGGGCTCCAGTTCCTCAATGACATACAGCTTGTCCACTTTTGCGGCGAAGCTGCGGATGAGGTCCATGGGCAGCGGATAGGTCAGCCCCAGCTTCAGAAAAGAGGTGCCCTCGGGAAAAGCCTCTTTGGCATATTGATACGCGATGGAGGAGGAGATGACACCAATTCTGCTGTCGTTTAATTCCATGTGGTTCAGGGGACAGGTATTTCCATATTCCTCCAGCGCTTTCAGCCGTTCCTCCACCACCGGATGGTTTTGATAGGCATTGGCGGGGGTGCAGACGTATTTGCGGACATTGCGCTGGTAGGGGACGGCATCGCGCCCTTTCCGTTCCCCAAATTCCACCAGAGTTTTAGAATGGTTGACGCGGGTCGTGGTACGGAAGAGCACAGGGGTGTTAAACTTTTCAGAGATCTCGCAGGCAAAGGAAACAAAATCCTTGCATTCCTGGCTGTCGGAGGGCTCTACCATGGCGATTTTGGCGGCCCGGGCATAGTATCGGTTGTCCTGCTCGTTCTGAGAGGAGTGCATACTGGGATCATCGGCGGTGACAATGATGTAGCCTGCGGTGGTTCCCATATAGCCGGCGGTAAACAGGGGATCGGCCGCTACATTCAGACCCACATGCTTCATGGCGCAGAGGGAGCGGGAGCCGGCTACCGCGGCGCCGTAAGCTACCTCAGCGGCGACCTTTTCATTGGGCGCCCACTCACAGTAGACATCGTCTTTGTAGCGGGCCGCATTCTCTAAAATTTCCGTACTGGGTGTTCCGGGATAGGCGGAACAGATCTCAATGCCGGCTTCATAGATGCCCCGGGCAATGGCTTCGTTGCCTGAGATTAACTTTTTCATGTCATTCACGCTCCTATGTATGGCTTCGGTTGGGGATGTTGACTTCATTCTATAAAAGAGTTGACAAGAATGGAAATACCAATGCAAAATAAAGGGTATAAAGAATACTTATATGGATGGAGGTGTATCAGCATGACGATTTTGCAGGTCCTGTATATGATTGAAGTGACTCGGCACCGAAGCATATCCAAAGCGGCCGAAGCATTGTTGGTCTCACAGCCGGCACTCTCGCTGCAAATAAAGCATCTGGAGGAGGAACTGGGGTACCCGTTGTTTCATCGGACCACCCAGGGGGTTTCTCTGACAAAGGCGGGAACGGTTTTTTACGAAAGCGCTTTGCCCGTGGCAGAGAGCTGGGACCGCCTGCAGAGCGAAATGAAACTGCTTGGAAATGCCGCATGCAAGAGTATGCGGATCGCTGTGGGAGCAAGGGCCATGTCCAACGGCCTGTTTGAGGCGGTGCTGGCCTTTTTTGAGAAGCACCAGGAGACAGAGGTCAGTTTTGTTACAGATCTCGGTGAAAACCCTTTAGAGGCATTGGTGCAAAATAAAATAGATTTGGCCATCGACCGCATGCCGCTGGATTCCATGATTTCGTATCCGGAGCAATTCTCGGTGATCGAACTGCTGCGGGAGCGCCAGTGTATTCTGCTTTCCCCTGACGATCCCCGTGCGTCCTGCCCGGAGCTGCCGTTTCAGACGATCCATGGGAACGCAATCGTGTCGGGGCCGCGGAACTCTTGGGATGACGAGATTATGAACCTGAGCTGCCAGAAGTTTGGTATCCGGGTATCAAGAGTCTATCGCGCAGATAACATTGACGCCGTGATGACGCTGATCCGCAGCGGAAAAGGCGCTGCCCTCGGCCCCCGTTCTTTTGGACGGCGATATGGCGTGGCTGCGGTACCCATGCTTCCGGAGACTGAAGTGGCCCTGAATCTCATCTGCTTAAAAAAGAACCGCAAGCATCCTTTGCTGCGGCCCTTAGAGCAGTTTTTAAAAACATACATTACGCAAAATTTTACAGACTGCGAATGATCTGAAGCTGGCTTGCTGTTTCCCGCGGCAGAGAAGAACAGATGGCATGACAATCACGGTGCTGTGGAAGCACGGCGGAAGTGGGAGAGATAAAGATGAATTTCAGACAAATCAAGTATTTTTTAGCAACCGTTCAACATATGAACATCACAAAAGCGGCGAATGCCCTTTACGTTTCCCAGCAGGCGCTGTCCGAACAGATCCAGAAGCTGGAGGAGGAGCTGGGGAAACCCTTGTTTATTCGCACGCCACGCCTGCGGTTGACCGATGCCGGAAATCTCCTGTATGAGAGGGCGCAGAAATTGGTAGAGATCGAAGAAGGGTTGATCAACGACCTCAATGACTTGGATGAACAGTGCTGCGGCAATCTGACCCTTGGAATCGGGAGAACTTTGGGGCTGAAAATCCTGCCGGTGGTTTTGCCTAGTTTTCATAGCCTGTATCCAAAGGTCAAGATCATTGTCAAGTTGGGCAGTTCTTATGAGTTGAACCAGCGGTTGGAAGAAGGTACGCTTGATCTGCTGATCACGTCCAGACAGCGGATCAATGTTGAAAGCATATCTTTGTTTGAAGAATCATTTGGACTTGCAGTACCTGCCACGATCATGAAAGAAATGTTTCCCGAGGACACAGAGATGTGGGTGGAGAGATTTAAACAGCATCTGGACATCTCGAAATTTGCCGACGCGCCGTTTTTGATCTATAACGAGAAGAATCATTTCTACCTGCGGTGGCTGCGTGACAACGGGATCACACCAAAGGTCGTTCTGGAACTGAATGATACAGAAACCTTGTTCCGTCTTGCGGCAAAAGGCATGGGCGTTTGTTTTTGTTCGATCCGGGGCCGGGAGATCCCCGAGAACATGTACTGCTTCCCCATTGACCGCAGCGTTTTGAGCGAGTGGATCATGATCGCAAAACGTCCTGATACCTATATGACCAACGCCATGAAGGCTTTTATCAATCACACAGAGCTCTGCTGTAAAGAGGTGTTTAGTGAGCAGAGACCCAAAAGGGAATAACACGTTGTCTTACGGTTCAGGCGCACACAGACCACAAGCATTTACTTGTGGTCAAAATAGACAAAAACCAGTTTGCTATTTATGGCCGCGGATGGTAGATTGATAGACAGAAAGTACTTTCCCGGAAGAAAAAATGGAAAGGGTGACATGTATGCCTATTGTTCTCAGCGACCTGATCCCCGCGACTATGAGCTGTGCGCGTGAAGTTGCAAAAATTCATCCCGGAGACCATGTTTTGATTTTAGCGGATACCACAACGGATACCGATGTGGTTGCCGCCTATAGAATTGCCTACGAATCCTGCGGCGGAAATGTTTCGGTGATCACAGTGCCCTGTGCCGCTGTCGGCTGCAATCCGTCTGTCATCACCGACAAATTACTGACGGGTGTGTTCCCTAAGCTGGCATTGGAAGCGATCAAGGCTTGTGATCTCTACATTGATCTCACCTGCTACACAGACCAGCACGGCCTGTACTGCGCTGGGTGCTCGGCTTACGGACTCCAGCGCGGCGACCTGTGGGAGAAGTATCACACCCGTTCGCTGAATATCACCATCTCCTTCAAGGAGGGTTTGGCCGGAGAGTGGGGCCACTATCCGGACAAGCTGGCGAAATTTATTACTTACAAGGCGTGCCAGCAGGTAGTGGAAGCCGCCAACGGGGATATGGAGCATGCCCTGATCCGTGTGACAGATCCCGAAGGCACCGACATCACAGTCGAGGGCTTCAATTTGTATCGCATTGCTCCTGATCCCAAGGACATCCCGGAATATCCCCATCTGATGACCTTCGGTTCCGGCGTGGTAGGTCTGCTTCCGCATCACCCCACACCGAATATGGAAGGCGTGATCGTGGCTTCCTCGATCCATCCTGGTCATGTGCCCACGGCGAAAGCGACGGTAAAAGGCGGCCGTGTGGTCAAACTGGAAGGCGGAGGAGAGATCGAACGTCTGTGGACACAGGATTGGGAAAAGAATAAGGATGCTGTTTGTACCGGCCGCGGCAGCATGTTTGGAGATGTTCCCGGCCCCGGCGTCAACTGGATCGAGGAACTGATGTACGGCACCCATCCCAAGGCGTTCCGAATTGGTTTGAAGTACCGCTATGAGGGGTCTCACAGCTTTGTCGCTTGGAATGGCGGCACTCGCCGCTCCGGCACGCTGCATTTTGGCATCGGCGGCGGCGTGAACGAAACCTATCGCCACAGAGATCTGGAAGTCTATTTCCCCACCTTCACCATCAATGGTGTGGAAATGATCAAACATGGCCGTTTGACTGCGCTGGATCTGCCTGAAGTCCGCGCAGAAGCTGAAAAATACGGAGACCCCGACATCCTGCTGGCGGAAGCCTGGATTCCTGACCTGCCTCCGGTGGATTGACTTTTCCGAAACGCAGTAAAACAAGTGAGGAGGATATTTTCATGAAATTCCAGAAAAAGGCGCTTGCGCTCGTTTTGTCAATGGCCATGATGCTGTCTCTGGGGGCGTGCGGCTCATCAGGAACAAATAAGTCTGCCGCAGCTTCCAATTCCAGCGGTGCCGCTGCGGAAGAAAAGGCTGTCGTGATCAAATTCGGGATCGAAGGTTCTGAATCCAGTAATGACAACAAGGTGGCCGTCAAAATCAAGGAATTGGTGGAGGCCAATGAGGCGGCAAACATTGAGGTTCAGGTTTTTGGGGACGGTACCCTTGGATCACTGCGTGACCTTGTAGAGGGCCTGTCTCTGAATACCGTAGGTATGACTCTGGTTGGCGCCAGCGGATTTGAGAACATCTGCCCCAACATGGGCGTTTATAACTCTTGGGTCATTGATTCTCCGGAAGAGGCCATTGAACTTTACGAAAGTGAGGTTGGGGGACAGCTGCGCGACCAGCTCCTGAATGAGAACGGGATCCGGCTCCTCTCCTATTGTAATTGTGTCTCCGGTACGACTTACCTGTGGGGGAATAAGCCCATGACCACCTTGGCCGACTATAAGGGCGTGGATATCCGTACCAATAACTCCGCCAGCAACATTAAGGCGTTGGGGGCCTTTGGAGCGAACCCTGTTGTGTTGGGTTTTGCTGATGTTTACAACGGCATTGAAACCGGACTGATCGACATGACTTGGGGAAGCATCCCTGTGGTCATCAGCGGCGGCCAGGGCGAGGTGCTCAGCTATATTATGCCCGCCCCGGCGAACTTCACTGCCGGTATGTGCGCTGTTTCCGAAAGCCTCTGGGGTACCTTGAGTGAAAACCAGCAGAAGGTGCTTATGGATGCTGTGGTTGAGGCCTGTCAAGTCTACGGGAATGAGCTGGCTGCCGAAACCAGCGCTGCGGCTGACAATATGCTGGCAGAAGCGGGAATAGAGAAAGTGGAAATGGTGGAGTCTGAGTATGATGAAATGTGCCGCCTGGTGTCAGATGCCATTTTTGGGCACCTGAGCGAAACCTGCGACGCCAATATCCTGGAGGCGGCGCGCGCTGTGGTGGCAGACTGATTACAAAACTGCTGAAGACAAATCAGTGCGGTGCGGTCATAAGCCGCGCCGCACTTCACGCAACAGGCCCTCAGCCGATCTGAAAGGAGGAGTCCGGTGGGCAGGCGGAAAAACTGCCCGGTCACTGGATGACATTGCCCATGAATATGAAAAACGTCGAGAAAGCTGTGATCAAGATCTCCCGATTTTTTGATCTTGTTGCGAAAACCATCTGTATTTTGTCCGTTCTGGCTGTTTTTGTGATGTGCATTGAGCAGGTGATCTGCCGGTTTTTGCTGCACGTTACTGTTGGCTATGTGGATGAAGTGAGCCGTTATCTGTTTATCCTCTCTGTTTTTGTGGGGTCCTGCCTGTCAGTGAGAGATGATGAGCATTTTTCTTTGGATCTGCTGCACAGTATGCTTCAGAATAAGCCGAAAGCATTGGCGGTCATCAAAATCATGGTTCAGGTGGCCATTGGTATTTTCCTGGCCTTTATGATCCGCAGCGGAATGATCCTGGCTGCCAGCACTACGACCCAACGTTCTTCTTATCTGCAAATGCCTATGTTTATCATGTACTGGCTGATCCCCATTTGTGGGATTTGGATGATGTGCTATGTCATCCTGAAAATCGTCCGCCAAATCCTGGTACTGTGTTCCAAGGATGGCGGTCACAAGGAGGACTGAGCGGCATGCTTACCATTGTTTTAATCGTATTTGCTTTTTGTGTCATCATCGGTGTCCCCATGGCCTTTGGCCTGGGCCTTGCCTCCATCACCTATATTATGGGAGAAGGGGTGAATCTTGCCATTCTGGCCCAGCGCATGTTTACCGCGCTGGATAAATATTCTTTTATGGCCATCCCCATGTTTGTCCTGGCGGGTGACCTGATGAACAACGGCGGTATCACCAAACGTATTTTGAAATTGTCTACCTCGTTGGTGGGACATCTCCCGGGGAGCCTGGCACAAGTCAGTGTTGTAGCCGGAACTCTTTTTGCGGCCATGTCTGGCTCTGCGCTTGCCAGCTGCTCCTGTATTGGGACAATGGTGATACCCGAAATGAAAAAGAAGGGATATGATCCTGGATTTGCATGTGCCATTGTAGCCGCTTCTGCCATTCTCGGCCCCATCATTCCGCCCAGCTCTTCCTTTGTCCATTACGGCAGTGTGACAGGCACTTCGGTGGCTGGACTCTTGATGGGCGGAGTGCTTCCCGGGTTAATGCTGGCTGGTATATACATGCTTTTTGCTTTTATATATGCCAAGGTCAATAAGCTCCCGGTCATGCCAAAAGCGAGCTGGGGTGAACGCGGCCGCGCACTGGTTGAGGCGATCCCCGCCCTGATCACTCCGGGCATTATTATTGGCGGCATCATGGGCGGTATCTTTACCGCCACTGAGGCTGGCGCCGTGGCCGCACTATACGCCATGGTCCTAGGTTTTATCACCAAGGAATTGACCATCAAAGGGCTGATTTCTGCGTTGTATAAGACTGCTAAGGTCGGTGCTGCTATCATGATGGTAACTGCCACCGCGCTGGCCTTTTCCTGGATGCTTACAGCGGAGCAGGTGCCGCAGATGCTCTCCGCCGCGGCAACCTCGATTTGCGGGAGCCCCTTTGCCTTCCTTTGTATGACGGTCCTTATCTTGATGGTCAATGGCTGCTTTATTATGGAAACGGCGACCATTCCCATGCTGGCTCCGCTGCTGGCGCCTATCGCCACCCAGTTTGGTATCAATCCGATCCATTTTGGTGTGGTTTTTGTAGCCATGCTTGGCGTTGGCGCCCTGACGCCCCCTGTCGGCAGTCTGGTGTTTGTGGCTGCACGCGTGGGTGAGACTCCTTTGGGCGCTATTTTTAAAAATGCGGTACCGTTTATTGTTGCAACGCTGCTTGGCGTTTTGATCATGATGCTTGTGCCCGGGCTTTCCACGTGGCTTCCCAGCCTATTGGCATAGAGTGCGGGCGCCTCCGTATGAAAATGTCCTTCGTGTCATGGGTGGGACGCTTCAACGCAGCCCGCTGTAAGCAGTACTCACATTCCCTAAGCGTCTTGTCGGCGCATCAAAAAGGTGGATGGCTTGTTGCCATCCACCTTTTTTGTCCTGCTGTTTTTCCGCGAATCAGGTTTTTCCTGCGGCTTGCTTGGAAAGAAGCCGGGATGCGACGGCCGCCCCAGAGGTAAGCATAGGCAAGGTTTTTGAAGTTTATATGGTCAAAAGCGATAGTTCATATGTGATATTGGTATTTGTTTTTTGTAGAAACTTTTACGATAATATGGATATGGCAAGCGAATCCAGGAGGGAGCGTCTCAGGACCCCTCCGACATGGAAAGACAGGTGGAAGACATGAAAGTATTAGAGCCGTTTACGGACGGGGAAGGCGTGTGGCAGGGTGATAGTCCGGGCACGATCCGGAAGCGCTTTCACTGTTTCGGATCGAAAAATTCTCTGGATTTTTGTTCCAACGTTACCATTTATGCGCCCGGAGAGGGAAGTGTTTTTCACAACCATCCCGGCTCGGAAGAACTGGGGTACGTGATGACCGGCTCTGGTGTGATGCAGGACATGGAGCAGAACATCCAGGCGCGCATTAAAAAGGGCGACCTTCTCTTGGTTGACCGGGGTGAAATTCACCGTATTTTCAATAACGGCAATGAACCGCTGATTTTGCTGCTTGTCTGTACCGCGAACACGTCCATGCCGGAGGGCTGAACGATATAAGGAGGAAAGAAAATGAAACTATTAAAAAAACTGGACCAGAACCTGGAGCGGTGGCTGATGTTCCTGCTGCTGGCAGGAATGACACTGATATTGGGGATCCAGATATTTTTCCGATTTGTTTTGAACAATTCGCTGACTTGGTCGGAAGAACTTGCGCGGTTCATGTTCATCTGGAGTACCTTCCTGAGCATTGGCTTCTGTTTAAAAGAAGGGATCTCCCTGAAGATCGATACCCTGATCTCTGTGTTCCCGGAAAAGGTTCAGACCGTCATCCTGCTGATCGGTGACGTGGTGATGGTGGTGTTCTTCCTGTACATGATCCCCAGCGCCTGGGAGTTCGCCTATGCCTCCGTGAAAAATGGCCAGACCAGCGCCGCATGCGGAATTCCCATGTATTTCGTGCAGGGATCCCTGGTCGTGGGCTTTGTGCTGGCCGCCTTTCGGGCCGCGCAGGGCGCGTGGGCCAATATCCGTGCTTTGACCAAGAAAGGAGAGGAATAATCATGTCACCGGTCCTGCTGTTTGTTTTATTTTTTGCCATTTTGCTGTTCGGTCTTCCCATTTCCGTCACCATGGGACTTACTTCCATTCTTCCCTGGCTGCTGGACAACACCTTCGCGGCCAATTTGGTCATGGTGCTGCGCCAGATGATGAGCGGCGTCAACAGCCTGCCCCTGCTGGCCATCCCCATGTTCATGCTTTCCGGCACGATTATGGCCCGGGGCGGTATCTCCAAAAAGCTGTTTGACGTATTTACTTATTTCGTGGGCAATGTTGTGGGCGGCGTGCCCTGTGCCGTCATCATCACCTGCCTGTTTTACGGCGCGATCTCGGGCTCCGCTCCCGCCACTGTGGCGGCTGTGGGCGCCATGACCATTCCCGTCATGGTCAACCTGGGGTACAGCAAGGAATTTTCCACCGCCGTGGTGGCCGTAGCCGGCGGCCTGGGCTGCATCATTCCGCCCAGCATTCCCTTTGTGCTGTACAGCACCTCCGCCGGCACCTCCGTGGGCGATATGTTTATTGCCGGTATCGTCCCCGGTCTGCTGCTGGGCGCTCTGCTGATGATCTACGCGGTCTATTACTCCTTCCGAAAGGGTGAGGACCGAGTCCGCATCCAGGCGGTCATGGCCGAACTGCGTAGCCAGGGGCTGGGCAAGCTGTTCATGGACAGCTTCTGGGCGCTGCTCACCCCGGTCATCATTCTGGGCAGCATCTACGGCGGTATTGCCACCCCCACCGAGGCGGCCGTCATGTCCGTGTACTACGCCCTGTTTGTCAGCGTCTTTGTCTATAAGACCATTAAAATCCAGGAGATCCCCTCTGTCTTTATGGAGTCTCTGAAGACCATCGCCCCCATTCTCTTTGTCCTGTCCGCCGCCGTGGCCTTTGGCCGTGTGCTGGCCCTGATGAACGTGCCCCAGACTGTGGGCAATTGGATCACCTCCTCCTTCAGCAACAAGTGGCTCATCCTGCTGGTGGTCAATATCTTCCTGCTCTTTGTGGGCATGGTGATGGACGCCGCTCCGGCCATTCTGATCCTGACCCCCATTCTGGCTCCCGTCATGACCGCCATCGGCGTGGATCTGGTCCATTTCGGCATCATGCTGGTGGTCAACCTGGCCGTGGGTTTTGTGACGCCGCCCGTGGGCATCAACCTGTTCGTTGCCAGCTCCATGACGCAGATCCCCGTGATCAAAATCGCCAAAATATCCATCCCCTTCACGCTTTTGTTCTTCTTGGGTCTGGTGCTGATCGTCATATTCCCGGAGATCTCCCTGTGCCTGATCCACTGAAGTCTGCCTTACCTTCTACCCCTTCTAAAAAGGAGAACGCCGTCCCAGATTCCTGGGGCGGCGTTCTCCTTTTCAAATGCTGTGATTCGATATGAAATCATGACACCGGGGAACACAAGGGGATCTCCCCCACCTGTGAAATGATATAATCCCGGAAGTTTTTGACCACAGGGCGCAGAGCGCCTTCCTTCGGCCAGCACATGAACATGGGACGGTGGAGCTCGGAATTTTCCAGCGTCAGCGCCACCACGTCGTAGATGGGCAATTCAGAGATCCGGGGCATGATCGCCACGCCCAGTCCGGAGGCCACCGCGCTGGCCATCACCTTTTCCGTATCCACTTCCTGGACGATGTTGGGGGTCAGGTGGAACCGCTGGAACACACTGTCCACCCAATAGCGAGTTCCGCAATTGTAAGTATATGTGACCAGAGGCTCCTGAATCAAGTCCTGTAATTTGACACTGGTGCGGCGGGCCAGGGGGTGCCGGCTGGATACAACGGCGACAAACTCCTCGTCAAAGATGTGGAAATACTCCAACTGGTCGCTCATAGTCCGCGCGCCGAACCCCAGATCAATGGTGCGGTTGGCGAAAGCCTCTACGATTTTGGCGGCCTGCTTCTCACTGAACTCAAACTGGACGGCGCGGTTGGTTTCGTTCTCGTAAAAGCCTTTGATCATGTTGGGGATGAAGCGGTTGCTGACCGTGTGCGCCAAAGCGATGCGTACTTTGCCGATGTTGGGATTGAGCATGTTCTTGATTTCCTGGTTCGCCGCGTCCAGCTCGGCAATGATCTGGTCCACATGGCGCAAAAAGCACTTTCCATACTCTGTGATGTCGATGGTCCGTCCGACCTTGAAAAAGAGGGGAACGCCCAGCTCCCGTTCCAGGTCGCCGATGGAATGGCTCAGGCTGGATTGGGCCACATGAAGCTGTTCGGAGGCCTTTGTGTAATTTTTCAGGCGGCTGATCGCCTGGAAATAGTACAGTTGCTGAAGGTTCAAGGCCAGCTCCCCCTTGTGCTGAAATACTGCCAAATATGGTCGAAATTCATTATAGCACCAGCTTTTCTCATGTGTCAATATAGGCAAAGCTGACAAGAGACACGCCGGAACCAACTATGGCGAAAACCGATACATGGTATGTAATACCGATATTGGAATTTCAAAAGAAGCTCTGCTAATATGGAGCTATCAGGGATAGCAACCCACGTCCCGTGGGCTGAAACAGAAAGGAGAATACAAATGAAACACATCAACAAACTCGTCAGTCTTGCGTTGGCCGCAGCCATGGTCCTGTCTCTGGCCGCCTGCGGGAGCAAGGGGAACTCGTCCGCGGGCTCCAACACGCCCGCCCCCTCCGCCGGTTCTTCCGCCGGGACATCCGGACAATCCGCTGCCAACTACGACATCCAGCCGGAGCTGGACGCCTCCGTGGACTACACCCAGGGCGACTCCTACTCCTTCATCATTGCCACAGACGGCGCGGAGGACCGTGTGGACGGTCTGCTGGTCCACTATCTGGCCGACCAGCTCAACGCCATCACCAATGGCCGTATCCAGCTCCAGACCTACTTCAACGGATCCATGGGTACCGACACCGAGCTGTGTGAATCTACCCAGGCCGGCGACGTGGCCTTCTTCCTGGGGTCCACCGCCTTTACCGCCAACTTCGTGCCTGAGCTGAGCGTCATCGATCTGCCCTTCCTCTATAAGGACGCGCAGCAGTTCCGCGATACCATGGACGATGAGACGGTGTTTAATTTCTACCGTGAGAAGTATCAGAACAACGGTTTTGAGCTGATCGGCTTCTTTGACCAGGGCATGCGCCAGATGACCAGCAACATCAAGGTCCAGTCCCCCGACGACATGAAGGGCCAGAAGATCCGCGTCATGGAGAACAAGCTGCATATCTCCATCTGGCAGGCTCTGGGCGCCAATCCCTCTCCCATGGCCTTCTCCGAGGTCTATATGGCGCTCCAGCAGGGCACCATCGACGCCCAGGAGAATCCCTTTGAGGTCATCTACGCCAACCGGATCTACGAGCAGCAGGACTATGTCATCCTGACCAACCATCTGCCCGCCTCCCATAACCTTTTGATCAGCCAGGTGGTGTATAACGGTTTGAGCGAAACCGATCAGGCTCTGATTATGGCCGTGGGCAAGGCCGCTATCCAGTACTCCCGCGAGCAGTGCGACGCCCGCCTGGCCGAGCGTATGTCCCTGGTGGAGCAGACCGGAACCGAGATCGTGGAGCTGTCCGCCGATGTTCTGGAGCAGCTGCGGGACAAATGCGCCAGCGTCTATGACGAGGTGCGCGTTACCTACGGCGATGACCTGGTGGATATGCAGATCAATACCGCGGCCAAATATGCCTGATCCCTGTTCAAAAATCAGTACCATATAAAACGTGGCCTTCGGGGAATCGGCGCCGCAGGTGACGCCGCCCCGAAGGCCATTTCATGGGAGGTTATTTATGCCGCATCGTTATTCTCTGGTCCATCTGACCAATATCAGCTGTCCGCCGCCCGAGATGATCCGGGTGGCGGCCAAGGCGGGATTTGACGCCGTCAGTCTCCGCACCATTCCCATGGGTCTGCCCGGAGAGCGGCCCTATGATATTGCCAAGGACCCTCAACTCCTGCGGGAGACACGCCGGGCCTCAGAGGAGACCGGGGTCCAGCTCCACGACACGGAAAACGCCCGCATTGCCGACGGCGTGGACGTGAGCAGCTATGAGCCTGCCCTGGCCGCTGCCGCTGAGTTGGGCATCCGACATATCCTGAGCAATATCTGGACCGGCAACAAGGACTTTTATACCCAGCAGTTCGGACGGCTGTGTGAATTGGCCGCCCAATATGAGCAGACGGTCAGCGTGGAATTTGTCACCTGGGCCAGCGTGACCAATCTCCAGCAGGTCAAGGAGCTGCTGCTGGCCTCCGGCCAGAAGAATGTGGGCGTGGTGGTGGACTGCCTCCATTTTTACCGCTCCCGGGTCCGGGTGGAAGAGCTGGATCAGTGTCCCCAGGAGTGGTTCCACTACGCGCACCTCTGCGACTGCGAGGCCCCCATTCCTACGGATGAGGCCTCTTTGATCCATACGGGCCGTGCGGAGCGCCTCTATCCCGGCGAAGGAGCCATTCCGGTCAAAGAGATCATTTCCCATATCCCTAACGCGGTGCGTGGGGTGGAGGTCCCGCATCTGGTCCGCGTGGATCAACTCGGCTATGAAGAACATGCCCGGCGCGCGTTGGCGGCGGCCAAGGCCTGCATGGGTGAAGTGTAATTAGGAGGACTGAATATGGAGCGTTATACCAACAAGATTGTGATAATCACAGGCGCCGGCGACATTGCGGGCGCCACGGCCAAGCGGCTGCTCAGCGAAGGCGCCTGCGTCGCCCTGACCGACTTCTCCGACAAAGCGCTGGAGGAGGTCAGCGCCATGCTGAAAGAGGCCGGATGGGGCGAAGACCGGGTCATGACGGTGCAGTGTGATGTGCGCAAGCTGTCCGACTGTGAAGCCGCTGTGGCCGCGGTCAAGGAAAAATGGGGGCGTGTGGATGTCCTGGCCGCCACCGCCGGCATTCTGCGTCATTTCCCCATCGATGAGATGACGGAAGAACAGTGGCAGGACGTGGTGGATATCAATTTGACCGGTGTTTATCACGCGGCCAAAGCCGTGGTGCCCACCATGAAGGAACAGAACTACGGCCGCATCGTCCTGATCTCCTCCATCGGCGGCCGGACCGGCCGTCCCGGCGTGGGCGTAAACTACGCTGCCGCCAAGGCCGGCGTCAACGGGATCGCCATGTGCCTGGGCTATGAGCTGGGTCCCTGGAATATCACGGTCAACAGCGTGGCTCCCGGTCCGCTGAAGGGGAAGATGTTCCTCTCCCTCTCCCAGGACAAGGTGGATAAGCTCTCCGCCGGTGTGCGGATCCCCCGCTTGGGCGAGCTGGATGACATCGCCGCCGCCATTGCTTATCTGGGCAGCGATGACGCTTCCTGGACCACCGGCGAGGTGCTGGACGTAAACGGCGGACTGCAATATTAAAGCGGCGCGCCGAAGAATTGGCGCCGCCCGGATGGCAGGTTTGCGTTTCAGCCTGTGCAAACAATAGAATAAGACCCAAACGCCGCAAATCCTGATCAGAAATGGGCTCAGGTTTGCGGCGTTTTATTCTGGCGTTCGGGGTAACGTCAGTCCTTCCCGGAAAAGATCTTGTTGGGCGGGTATCCGACGTATTTTTTGTATACCTTATTAAAATATTTATAGTCCGCAAATCCCACCCGCTCCGCGATCTCATAGAGCTTCAGGGTGCCCTGCTTCTGAAGCTCCACAGCCTTGGAGATCCGGTAGTAATTGAGAAAGTCGTGGAAGGTATAGCCGGTTTCCGCCTTGAATTTGGCGTTCAGGTGGGTACAGGAGACATTTAATTCCTGGCTCAGATCGGTCAGGGAGATGCGTTCGGGGTAGTGTTCCTGGATGTACCGCAGCATTTCGGCGGCATATCTGTTGTCCAGGCGGCTGGCGTCAAGGTCCGGGAACTGGGGGAGGTCCGTCTGCCGGTGGGAGGCGCTCTCCCGCTGCTGCCTGGCGGCGATCTTCAGCAGGCAGGCTTTCAGCTCATTGAAATCCACGGGCTTGAGCAGGTACTCCGACACTCCGAGGCTGATGGCCTGCTGCGCGTAGTCAAACTCGCTGTACCCGGAGATGATGACGGCGCGAAAGGGGCAGGCCTCCAACCCGGCGCGCAGCATCTCCAGACCGTCCATATCCTGCATCCGGATGTCGGTGATCACGATGTCCGGGCGGAGAAGGCGGATCTTCTCCAGCCCTTCCTCGCCGCTGGCGGCCTCTCCTGCCACCACGCATCCCACAGCCGTCCAGTCCATTTTAAACCGCAGGCCCCGCCGGATCAGGTCTTCGTCCTCTACCAGCAAGACTTTCAGCATTCTGATTCCTCCATTTCACAGGGCATGGTCAGCACAACGCAGGTCCCCTCCCCGGGGGCGCTCTCAATGTGGATGCCGTAGCGGGGACCGTACAGCAGGAACAGCATTTTCTGGATGTTGTACAGGCCGATGTGCTTGACAAATGTGCTGTTCAGCTCCAAGTTAAAGCTCTCATTGATGGCGGCCAGCCGCTCCGGGGGAATGCCGGCGCCGTTGTCCCGGACGGTAAAGCGCAGGTCATCCCCTGCCTTCTGGACCTCCACGGCGATCTTCAGAATGTGCCCCTGGCGAAAGCCGTGCTTGATGCTGTTCTCGATCAGGGGCTGGAGCAGCAGCTTGGGGATCTGGCAGTCCAGCAGCTCCTCCGGGATGTGGAACTCATATTCCAGGCAGTTGTTGTAGCGGATCTTCTGAAGGAGGAGGTAGTCGTTGACATACTCCACGTCGGTTTCCAGCGTCACCTTGGCCTGGCCGTAATTGATGCTGTACCGCATCAGATTGGCGAAGGAGAGGAGCATCTCCGAGGCGGTCTCCGGGTCCTCCGCGATCTGGTAGCGCACCGTCTCCATTACGTTGAACACAAAGTGGGGGTTGAACTGCTCCTCCAGCTGCTTGACCTCCATCTGGCGGCGGCGGTCCAGCAGTTCGTTGTTGTGGTGGATCAGCTCCCGCAGCCGCAGGGTGATCCGTTTGAATTCGGAATAGAGCAGCTGGGACTCCTCGGAGGATTGGGAGGAGAGCTGGTAATCCATATTTCCGCGGTCCAGCTCCTCCACCGCCCGGGTCAGCTCGCCGATCTCCTTGGCGTTGCGCTGGGCGAAGGTCCGGGTCAGAATGGTCACGATAACGGCCATAACGGCCAGCATGACCAGAAAGAAGAACAGGCTGTACCAGAGAGTCGCCACCTGCATCTCCAGGGAGGTGAGGGTGTAAAAGCTGAGCTGCTGGTCGGTGATGGTTTGGGCGTATACATAGTGGTAGACTCCGTCAAATTTCAGGATCCCGTTCCGGTCCACGTCCAGACTGTATTTCCCGGAGGGGAGCTTATCCATGGGGTCCTCTTCCGGATCCAGCGTGGTGTAGACGATGTTGTCATAGGGATCGGTGATCAACAGGTCCTGGGACATGGTCCGGGCGTAGCTGTGAAAGCTCTCCTCCCGCAGATTGAAAAAGAGGTAGCCCATGGGCGCGCCGTCCGCGCCGAACACGGTTTGGCAGAAGGAGTAGCAGCACTCCTGATCCCGGGCCAGGGGGGCGGTACAGACGAAGCACAGCAGGGAGTCCTGGGCCTTGTCCAGCCGGGAGATGACGCTGGAAACGAAGACGGAGGAGGCGAAGATCTGCTGGTTGCGCTCGTTGAAATTGGAGCACACGGTGTTCCGCTCCAGGTCCATCAGGACAAAATAGGAGCGGAAGGCCTGCCGGTTGGTGAATTCGTAGAGCAGGCGGTTGACCTGGGAGCGGTTTTCCGTGGTGTTGTGGGAGAGCACCTCCCGGACCTGGGGCAGCTGGGACAGGGAACGGCTCTCCTCAGCGTAGGCCGTGTACTGGGCGCAGAACTGTTCGGTCAGGCTGCGGTTGCTCTCCCGGTTGGCCCGCACCACCACCGTGGCAAAATTCAGCACAAAGCCGCCTAGATACAGCAGCAGAATGGCCAGGAGAATGACAGAAACATAGAGTATGAAGGACCGGTGAAGCTGGTCCTGGAATTTCATCCGCCGCATGGGTGGCGCCTCCTCTCTGTGCCTGCGCCCTTCTGCGCGCCCGCAGGCCCGATGAGCCTATTTTACCATAGAACCGGACAATAGGGAAATTCCAAAGCGGCACACCCGGGCGGCGTGCCGCTTTGGACTGGCTCATACGCTCAGGTCCTTGCTGCCCGATACCCGGAAGAACAGCAGCAGGGAGACGATGGAGGTCAGGGTCAGAATGGTGGAGTAGGCGGCCGCGTTGCCGAAGTTGCTCCGGATGACCTCGGAGTAGATGGCCACTGTCAGCGTCATGGTCCTGCTGGTGTAGAGGATCACCGAGGAACTCAGCTCGCTGATGAGGGTGATCCAGCTCATGATGGCCCCGGACAGCACGCCGGGCAGCATCATGGGGACCGTGATCCGCAGGAAGGTCTTTACCTGGGAGGCGCCCAGGCTGATGGCAGCCTCCTCGATGCTGGGGCTGATCTGTCCGATGATGGCGGTGCTGGACCGGATGGTGTAGGGCATCCGGCGGATGGACAGGGAGATGATGATGATGATGGCCGTGCCGCCCAGCAGGAAGGGCTTCCCGTTGAAGGCGTAGAGGAAGGAGATACCCAACACGGAGCCCGGGATGATATAGGGGAACATGGTCAACACATCCAGGATCCCTGTCAGCACGCTGCGCTTCCGCACGCTCAGATAGGAGATCAGGATACCGCAGACCACTACCACCACAATGGCCTCCAGGCCAAACAGGTAGGTGTTGCGGATGGCCACGGTATTTCCCTTGGACAGGATGTTCCGGTAGTTGTCCAGGGTGAACTCACCGGTGAACAGGGAGCCGTTGATGGTCCCGATGAAGGAGGTGACGATCACGGTCAGCTGGGGCAGGGCGGCCACAAAGGTGATCAGGTAGACGAAGGCGTAGGAGGCCGCTTTCCGCCACCCGGCGGCCTGCTGGGCCTCCATGGGCTTCAGGGCGGTCATGGAGTAGGTGAATTTCCGTCCCAGGAACTTCTGGATGAAGAAAAACATCAGGGCGATGACGATGACGATGACGCACATGGTGGCGGCAAAGCCGTCGTTGGTCCCAACCTCGCCCATGAACTGGGTGTACAGCATGACGGGGAAGGTCTTGTAGCCCTCACCGATGATCATGGGGGTGCCGAAATCGGAGAATACCCGCATGAACACCAGGAGCATCCCCGCCAGCAGGGAGGGCATGACCAGGGGGAAGATCACCTTGGTCACCCGCTGAAAGGCGTTGCAGCCCAGGCTCTCCGCCGCCTCGTTCAGGGAATTGTCCAGGTTTTTCATGGCGCCTGAGACATACATGTAGATGAGGGGGAAGGACTGGAGGGAGAACACCAGCACGATGCCCGCGAAGCCGTAGATCCCGCCGAACTTGACATGAAAGGCGGCATTGATGATGCGGGTAATGAAGCCGTTCCGGCCCAAGAGCTGGATCCAGGCGTAGGCCCCGATGAAGGGGGGAGAGAGGTAGGAGATGACGATGAGGATGTTGAGCAGCTCCGAGCCGGGCACCTTGACGCTGCGCAGCAGGTAGGCCATGGGCACGCCGATGAGGCAGGCCACCAGGGTGGAGGACACCGTCACCTTGAAGCTGTTGACCAGGGTGCCCCAGTAGTATTTCTTGGTAAAAAACTTGACAAAGTAACTCAGATCCACAGAGGAACCGGTAAAGAGGCTCTTGACCAGGAGCATCCCGATGGGGTAGATGACGAACAGCAGGAACAGGGCCAGAAGGACCAGGGTCAGGACCGTCCAGACGTTGAACCGCTTTTCTCCGGCGTATCTCATAGCAATTCCTCCCGGACCACCAGGGGCTCGCTCCCGTCCGCTGTGAAAATATTGATCTTTTTTTCCTTCACGGTGAGGCGAACCTGCGTGCCTTCCGGCAGGATCTCCCACACGTCGGAGTTCTGGATGGCCTCCACCTCCTGGCCGCCGGCCAGCTTGAGGAAATAGTGGGTGGTGGTCCCCAAAAAGACGCTGCTGACCACAGTGGCCGGGATACCGGGACCCTCGCCGGCCAGCATCTCGAACTCCTCGGGGCGGATGGCCGCCATGACCGTCTGTCCGTCCTGGACGCCGGGGGAGAGGTTGGACATGGCCACCTCATAGCCGCCGTCCTCCTGGAAGCACACCGACACCCGGTCCCCGTTCCTCTTGACCCGGGCGGGCAGGAAGTTGGACAGGCCGATGAAGTTGGAGACAAATTGGTTGCTGGGCCGCTGGTAAACCCGGGCGGGGGTGTCGATCTGCTGGATCACGCCGTTGTTCATGACGGCGATCCGGTCGGAGACCGCCAGCGCCTCCTCCTGGTCGTGGGTGACGTAGACCGTGGTGATGCCGATCTGCTGCTGGATGCGCTTGATGGCGTTGCGCATCTCCACCCGCAGCTTGGCGTCCAGGTTGGACAGGGGTTCGTCCATCAGCAGCACCGCGGGTTCGATGACAATGGCCCGGGCCAGGGCCACCCGCTGCTGCTGGCCACCGGACAGCTTGGCGGGCATCCGGTCCCGCAGATGGTCGATCTTGACGATCTTCAGGATCTCGTCCACCCTTTTTTGAATCTCGTCCTTGGGGACCTTCCGGTTTTTCAGTCCGAAGGCCACGTTGTCAAAAACCGACATGTGGGGAAATACCGCATAGTTCTGAAAGACCATGCCGATATTGCGCTTATTTGTGGGGATGTCGTTGATGATCTGGTCGTTGATCCTGAAGGTGCCCCCTTCGATGGAGTTGAAGCCAATGATCATCCGCAGCAGCGTGGTTTTCCCGCAGCCGGAGGGGCCGAGGAGGGTGAAAAACTCTCCCGGTTTCACCTCCAGGGACAGGCCGTTGATGATCGTGTCCTTGCCGTACCGTTTGACGGCGTTCTCAATGGTGATAGTCGCGCCCATATGTGATTCACTCCTCGCCCACTGTGACTTTTAGCAAGGGGGCCTGCGATTGGAAAACCGCAGGCCCGTCTTGTCTGTTTTCATGTACTTCTGTCCGGGCGAACTCAGCTGCCGAAGTTTTCCAGACACTCGCTGTACCGCTCAGTGATGGCGGCCTTGTTATCGGCCACCCAGTTGCCGTCGTAGCTGTCCAGACGAACGATGTCGTCCCAGGGGGTCAGGCTGTCATTCAGCAGAGCGTCGGAGCGGAGGGGACGGACGGTCAGATTCTGGCCCACATAGCTCTGGCAGGTCTCGCCCAGCATGTAATCCACGAATTTCTTGGCGTTCTCCATGTGGGGGGCGCCCTTGATGATGGAGACGCACTGGCCGGACATGATGGCGCCCTCCTCGGGGAAGACCACCCGGACCGCCACGCCGTCACGCACATAGGCGGCGGCGGGGTCCTCCCAGGTCAGGCCCACCACGTACTCGCCCTCGGCCACGCCCTTGTAGACCTGGGAGGAGCTGTTCAGGCTGACGCCGTCCAGGTTCTCGATCAAGGCCTCCACCCAGGCCCAAGCCTCGTCGGACATGGGGTCGCCGTTGCCCATGCCGTAGAGCCCGGCCACCAGACACTGGAAAGCGGAACTGGAGTTCACCGGGTCGCCGGCGGCGATTTTGCCCTTCAGTTCGGGGTTGAGCAGGTCCTCGAAGCCGTTGATCTCCATATCGCCGGCCAGATCGGTGTTCACAATGAACACGGTGGGGTCGCAGAAGGCAGGGGCGGAGACGCCGTTGGTGTTTTTGTAGCCGTCCAGCATCATGGCGTCCTCGGGGGAGACATAGGGCTCAAAGTAGTCGGCGTAATCCCGAAGCATGGACTGGTCCGCTGCCCAGCAGATGTCGCCCTGGGGGTTGGCGGCCTCAGACTGGACCCGCTTGAGGACCTCGCCGGTGCCGCCGGTGACCACCTCCACCTTGATGCCGGTGTCCGCCTCAAAATTCTCGATGACCGCGTTGTTCAGACTTTCGCTCCGGGCGGTGTAGACCACCAGGGTGTTGTCCACGGCCGGCTGAGCCTCGGTGGAAGCGGAGCCCTTGGAGCTGCCGGCGCTTTCGCTGCCGCCGCCGCAGCCAGACAGAAGGCTCAGGGTGAGGACAAGCGCTGTGGCAAGAGCAATTCTCCTCTTCATGGTAAAACCTCCTAAAAATTTTTACTGATCCGGTATCTGAATTGTATGCTTTTTACGGCAAAATGAAAATCCTAAAAAAAATAACTTTAGTAGTAAAATTTGAAACAGAGGTTGTCCCCGCGGCCTTTGCCTGTGCTTCTGGGAGGCGCGGCGCGCGTCGGCCCCGCGCCGGAACGCAGGGGGCCCTGACTGAAACGCGAACTGCCGGCAGCCATATGGTGCGGCTGCCGCAGGGAGCGATCCTCCATTATGCCGCGCCTGGCGGCGATGCTTACCCTGACAACAGCGGTCCAGCCCAGTGCTGCGGGTAAGCAAACCAGCTTTATGGGCTGCCAAGGAAATGAAAATCGTCTTTGAAACCGGCTTGCGCCCGCCCGGGACCTGGGATATACTAAAGTTACTTCGGTGATAGGAGCGATGGACATGAAGAAAGACATTATCCTGATGGACGGCGCAAGCGGCACCAGCTTGTGGAGTATGGCGGAAGCCCAGGGCTTTGCGAAGGAACCCGTATGGAAATATAATGTGGAGCACCCGGATTTGGTCAAACGTCTCGCACTGGAGTATATTGCCGCAGGTTCCCAAATGATTCTGACCAACACCTTCGGCGCCAACGGTCCGGCGGTGACCCGGTCGTCTGATTACAGCGTAGGGCAGGTCGTTTCCGCCGGCGTCCGCCTGGCCAGGGAGGCGGCGGCAGGCACAGAGGTGAAGGTCGCTCTGGATGTGGGCCCCCTCGCAATGCTGATGGAGCCATATGGGGATCTTACCGAAGAAGAGGCGGAAGCGATTTTCCGGGAGCAGATCGATGCCGGCGCGGCGGAGCACCCGGACCTGATCGTTCTGGAGACCTTTATGGATCTGGAAATGATGAAGGTTGCCGCAAAGGTGGCGAAACGCCATGGGATCCCGGTTCTGTGCACCATGACTTTTGAGGGACGTGGACGGACCCTGATGGGCAACAGCGTGGAGGATATTGTGGAGGAACTATCCGCCTTGGGCGTGAATGGTGTTGGACTCAATTGCTCCATGGGACCAGTGGACGCCCTGCCTGTCATCCGGGAGTTTGCGGAGCATACTGACTTGCCGTTGGTGTTCAAGCCCAACGCCGGAAAACCTGTGATGGCGGAAAATGGGACGATTACTTTACCCTATGATGCTGAGATGTTTGCCAGAGACGTGGAGCCCGCCCTGGAACTGGTTACATATTTAGGCGGCTGCTGCGGAAGCTCACCTGACTACATTCGGGCTCTGCGCAGGAAGCTGGAGCAGTGACAGCCCGCCTCTCAGGAATCCCGTGTTTCCGATCCATTGACCTGAAAATTTTTGCAAACGACCCACACGGAGCCGCCGTGTGGGTCGCTTCCATTACAAACCAAGTGGAGCGGAAACGCCAATTTATCGCTTGCCATGACAATTTAACGCAACATTTTACATAGACGTCTTCCCTCCGGCAATGTTATGATAACAGTGTGTCAACCGCAATTTCTCAGCGGTCATGCTTCCGTGCCGGTTTCCGTGGAAAACAGGGCTTCAGCGGCGCTTTTGGGGGTGAAGAACCGGGGCGTGCGATCGCGGAATCATGTGCCGGTACCAGTACCGGGCCGGCCAGTGCGGACAATGGGGCAATGGGGCGATGATGCCCGGGGACAGCCAGGTTTCGCGAGGGGGTGAGCTGCCGATTTCTCCAGGGAGAAATTGGCGGCTTGCTGTCTTTCGATGTTGAAAATCAGTGGGGAGTAAATAGATATGCGAATTGCGTTGATTGGCTGTATGGTCATGAATCGGGAGATCAGCTATTTGGTATCGAAAAGTGGCAACGTTGTTCGTACATGGTGGCTGCGGCAAGGCCTGCATGACACGCCGGATGTGCTGCGGACAGAATTGCAGCGAACGGTGGATGAAATTGAAGCGGAGAATCTGCGCCTCCGCAAGTCAATGCGGTTTGAAGCAATCGTTTTGGCATATGGGCTGTGTTCCAATGGGATCGTTGGCTTGAAAAGCCGGTCGCTCCCCCTCATTGTGCCGCGCTGTGACGACTGCATCTCCCTGTTTCTCGGCTCGGCGGAACGATACCGGGACCTGTTTGAACAAATGCCGGGGACGTTTTGGTACAATTCGGGGTGGATTGAGCAGTCATTCACCCCGTCCAAAGCCAACTACACCCAGCAGCGGGCAGAGTATAGGGAGCAGTATGGCGAGGAGGATGCAGACTATTTGATGGAGACCACAAATAGCTGGATGACAAGCTACCGGCGTTGCGGATATATCACCTGCCCTCTCGGGGAGTGCGCGGAGTACGAGGCTTACGCCCGCCAGGCGGCGGAGGATTTTCACTGGACCTTTCAGAAAATCGAAGGCGACATGGGCTATTTGGAAGCCCTGGTGGATGGGCCGTGGGATGAAATGCGTTTTTTGACCTGTCCCGGCGGCAGCCAGATCGAGGCGGATTATTCTCATCGGAAGATAAGAAGCGCACCGTGCACGTCTGGCAGATAAGGCGAAGGATTGATGGGCAATATCATCGCAAATCATTTGTATGAATCACAAGAAGTTACCTATCTTTTACCGGGAGTATTCTGTATAATGATACCAAAATGAGCGTTTTTTGAAAAGCTGAGCATGCGTGGATGCTCGCAGGAACGTCCTGCTCCAAGCAGAGGCGTTTTCATAGACGCGGAAAAGAGTGAGACTCCGGATGAAACGCCGCTTCTTCCAGTGAAAGCTGTTCCGGAGTGAAATAAGGAGGAAAATAAGATGAAAAAAGAAGTGTTTGGAGCGAATGGCGGCACAGTGTCCGAGGCTACCGTTGCCGGCGGCTTTGCTTTTATTTCCGGCCAGATTGCCTGGGATCTCGAAACCTATGAGGTAAGCCACGGCACCATCGAAGAAGAAGCCAGAATGGCGCTGACTAACCTGAAGACGATGGTGGAAAAGGTGGGCGCTACCCTGGACGATGTGGTGAAGTGCGATGTCTTCCTGTCCTCCATGAAGGATTTTGACAAGATGAACGAGGTATACAAGGAGTTTTTCGGCACCAAGTGTCCTCCCGCTCGCTGCGCGGTGGCGCTGGAGCTTTGGGGCGGCATGAAGATCGAAATTGGCGCCATCGTAAAGCTGTAAGTATGTGCGGGGATGAAACCTGAAAAGGAGCGTGAGATAAGGTGCTCAGAAAAGTCAAGCAGTCAGAGGTGGAATTGATCCACGAGAAGACGCTGTACCTGCTGGAACACACAGGGGTGGATTTCGAACACGATGAAATTGTGGAAGAATTCAAAAATCATGGCGCGCGCACCAAAGGGCACCGTGTCTTTCTGAACAGGAACCTTGTGGAGCTGGCGGTGTCTACCCTGAAGCCGAGTTTTGTGCTGAAGACGCCCTTTGAAGAAGTGAAAATCGGAGAAGGGGGCCAGGCTTTTGCCTCTGCCTCCGGCTCGACCAGAATTCTGCGGGATGGGCAGCTGTATGACGCGACATTGCGCGATTATATTATGGCAAGAAAGCTGGACGCCACCAGTCCGCTGATCAATCTGTCAAGCTCTCCTTTGATGTACCTGTCGGATATTCCCGAAAAAGAGTCCTTCCTGCTCAAGGCGGCGCTGACGCTGAAATATTCCAAGCACCCGGCGGTCATGTCCTGTGCTGACAAGCAGGATGCGGAAGACACCATCACGTTGGCCAGAGACTTCTATGATACCGATGAGGGCTACTATACCATTGGCATTGGAAACATGATCTCCCCCCTGTACTATGGCAGGCACAACGTAGAATCCCTTCTGGCTTATACCAGACGGAATCTGCCCGTGGTCATTGCCTGCTGCTCGTCGCCCGGACTGACCAGTCCGATCACCCTGAGCGGTACGATCATCCAGAACAACGCGGAAGTGCTGGCAGGTATCGTCATGACCCAGCTGGTCAATCCCGGGGCACCGGTGGTTTACGGAAATGTTACCTTCTCGTCCAACATGCGTACGGCCGAGACCGTGTCCTGGGGCCCGGAGGTGGACGTGATTTGCCACTATGCCAAAGCCATGGCAGATTTTTATGGATTGCCCTTCCGGGGAGGCGGCTCGCTGTCTTCGGCCAAGGAGCTGGACTATCAAAACGGCGCCGAGACCGCTCTGGCGCTCCAGGCGACGATGGATGCGGGAACGGACCTGGTATTCCATATTTTCGGAGAGATGGACGGCTTAAATATTTTCAGCTTTGAAAAATATGTACTGGACGAGGAACTGTTGGCCTCCATGCGCTCCATCCAGGACCGTGATTTGTTTGACGAAGAGTTGCTTTGCATGGAATCCATGGAAGAAGTGGGGCCGCACGGCAATTATTTGGCGGAGGACGAGACGGTAGAGTTTTACCAGAGCGAGATCTTCTGCCCGAAACTGTTTAACACAAGTTCCTACAGCACTTGGGAGGCTAAGGGCGGTCCCAGTGTGCAGGAAAACGCAAAGACGCTGGTGGAGAAGCGTCTGGCGGAGTATGAGCTTCCTGAATATACGCCGAAGCAGCAGAAGATCCTGGAAGATGTGCTGCGGGGCGTGGATGCGTAACAGCCGGCGGACATGGAACCCATTGTGACGACGGTACAGCTTATCAAGAAGGGGCGGAAGGGCACAGCGCGTTTCCGTCCCTTGCTTATTCGTCGGGCACAGAGGGGATTTGTCCGCTGTGCGGGAAAACAGTACCAATTACTTTATGATAATACGGGGAAGGAAGGTTGTAAGGTGAAGCTGACAAAAGAAGAACAGGCGATGCTGGACGGCGGGCAGGGCCGGCTGGTGCAGATCGCCATAGAAAATGTGATTCGCTATGCGGAAGTGCTGGGCGCCAGTGAGCTGTGCAAAATTACTAAGGCGACCGTATTCTGCGGCGCGCATTGCTATTTGGATGTCTACAAGTCGGAGGACTTCCACGAAGTTTTTACCCATATGAATATGGCCCGGGACGAGACAGTCCCGTTTGACCGGACTTGCCCCGACTGCTACATCCAATCCTGCGTTGCGGCCTGTGACCAGTTCGAATTCGAGCCGCTGCACCAGAGCAAAGAGTTTTTTGAAAAAAATGCCTACTATGTGGACGAAGCCAGGAAGGCGGGCGTGATCGTGACAGGCAGCTGCTCGCCCTATCTGACGGGCTGGATCCCGGTGCGGGGAGAGCATTTTGTCACCACCGAGTCGGGCATGACGATCCTGGGGAATTCCCTGTGGGGTGCATGCTGCAACGCAGACGGGATCGAGGCGGCCTTTTGGTCCGCTATCTGCGGCAGAACACCGAAATGGGGCTATCATGTACAGGAAAACCGCCATGGCACCCATTTGATTCATCTGGATGCGAAATTGGAAAGCGTGACGGAATGGGAGCTTCTGGGCAAGGCCATGGGGATGAAACTTCCGGCCACCATGAGCACGCCGGTGTTGGTGGGCGATTTTGAGGATGTGGATTTTGTCAAATTGAAGTCCTTTTTCACCACGCTGGCAGTGACGACCAATTGCCGCCTGTGCCATATCGTGGGGATCACGCCGGAGGCGGCTACGGGGGAAATGGCGTTCGCCGGCCATGAGATCCAGGGAGAAATTACCATCACCCAGCAGGACATTGACGCGGCTTATGAAGAACTTTGTGACAAACCGGAGGGGACGGTGGAGCTGGTCAGTCTGGGATGCCCCCATTACGACATCAATCAGATCAAAAAAGTGGCGGAATATATGCGGGGCAAAAAGGTCCATCCCGGCGTGGATTTCATGGTGTGGACGGTCTACCCGGTGAAAGCCATGGCGGACCTGAACGGCTACACCAGAATCATTGAGGAAGCCGGCGGCCACATCTATACCAGCACCTGTCCCACCACCATCGGAGCGGATCTGCTGAAGCACTATCCCAATCAGGTATATGACAGCCTGAAGCAGTCGGTCAGCGTGCGCTCCCATGACCTGCGGCAAAACGTGTATTATACCGATCCTTATCGCGCGATGGAAGCGGCACTGACCGGCCGGTGGAAGGAGGAGTACAGATGGAAAAAGTGATTTTGCATGGCCGGGGCGTCATTTCCGGCGTGGTGGAAGGCGAGGCCCTGGTTTGCCCCCACAGCATTACCGGATGGGGCGGGATCAACCCCAGCAACGGCGTGATCACCGACTGGGATAACCCCAATAAGGGGCGGACCATCAAGGATACCATCCTGGTCATGCCCGGCAGCAAAGGCTCCAACGGCTGGTCATGCTATTTTGGCGCGGTACGGGCTACCGGATGCGCCCCCAGAGGCTGGATGTTTACTGAGATCGACTCCAGCGCCGGCGTCGCCAGCGCGGTGATGCAGATCCCGACCATCGTGGACTTCGCACCGGGCGAAGATCCCTGCCAGTGGATTGAGAACGGGGACTATGTCCGCATGGACGGCAGCACCGGCATCGTGGAAGTGACCAAGGGGAAATAAGGAGAAAAAGTATGGGTGTGAAAGTAAGCGTTGAGGAAATCAGGAATCTGATGGCCCAGGCGTTGGAGCTCCGTGGAATCACGGGGAGAGAAGCGTCTTTTATCATCGATGACTATGTGGAATCTGAGATGGAGGGCCACAAGACCCATGGCCTGTCCAAATTTTTAATGATCGACATCGGGGTCGCTCAGCGGAGTGAGCCGATTCAGGTGGTCAAACAAGGAGACTGCTACGCCAAAATCAACGGCAACCGCGAGTTGGGCCATATTGCCGCCATGCACGCCGCGGAGATGGCCATTGAGATGGCCAAGGAGCACGGCGTCGGCCTGGTGGCGTTTGACAACGTCAGCCGGTATTCCCGCATCACGCCCTACGCCAGAATGATCGCCGACGCCGGGTTGGTGGGCATGCTGACGAATAACGGCGGCCCCATGTGCGTGGCTCCCTTTGGCGGAAAACGCCCGATCTTCGGCACGAACCCCATCTGCTTTGCCTTCCCCAGCAACCGGGGAAAACCCTATATTTTTGATTTTGCCACGGCGCAGAAGGTGTGGGGCGAGATCCGCCAGGCCATGGTAGAGAACCGTCCCATGGCGCCCAATTCTTTCCTGAACAAGGACGGTGAGTTTACCCGGGTGCCGGAAGAAGCCGTGGCCGGCGTACCCTTCGGCGGACCCAAGGGGTATGCCCTCTGTTTTGCCATTGAGGTTATGACCGGCGCCTTGATCGGGTCGAAGATGGGCAGTGAGGCGCGGGACGAGTATGATCTGGGTTATCTATTCATGGCCTTTTCGCCCGAGATGTTCAGCGATTTGCAGACCTTCAGGACAGAGATGGATGCGCTGGCCCATGACGTCAAAAACTGCGAGCCCGTCAAGCCCGGCGGTCAGGTATTTATTCCGGGTGAAATTTTCGGCGATCAAAAGGTCAGCGATATTGACCAGGACGAACTGGAACTCGAAACAGATGTGTATGAGCGTTTGCAGAAGATGAGCAAATCACTGGAAGGTGGACTGGAAAACAATAAACTGCTGAACTGAATCCAGGACCGCAAATCAAAAACTAGGTAAAGGAGCAATGGCTGCTCCTTTACCTAGTTTGATTCAAGAGACAATATATAGGGCGAAAACCGCCCGCTCTGAAAAGAGGAGAATGGCCGCGGGCCTGGGTCAAAACGTCCGCTCAACCGAGTTTCCATCTGCGGGGATGGGCAGATAGCGCGCTTTGGTGCCCTCGATCATATCGCCGTAAATTGCGATATAGTAGGGCCGGTATACCTTACGCATTTCAATTAGTTCCGCGGTGATATAACGGCCGACATGGCGGCGTACCATGCGCCGGACAGATTCACGTCCGGTATGGATCAGGCGGTCGTCGGAATAATAGGTCGCCTGAATGGCGTTCTCGTCAACCTCCCGGAATACAGTCTTGATGGGATCCGGCACGTAGGCGCCGGAACACGTGGTGGCTTCGACCAGGGCACGAATTTTCTGTTTATCTTCCTGATGCTTATCTTTTCTCAACAATTTGCGCAAGACAGTGTCCTGATAAGTCATCTCAAATTCCATATAGCGGTTTTCCAGCCACATCAGACGCAGCGTAACTTTTTTGTTTCTGCCGTACAGTCCGGCAATTCCCTTTCGGGCTCTTTTCAGAGCGTCTTCCTCCGACATCAAAACCGGAAAACATTCGATTTTCATAGGCCCTCCATATATTTGTCCTCCCCGGCTCCGGAACATTGCCGGAGCTGGGGAGGGACGCTCTCCTATCACGTGCCTGTTGCTGTGACAGGGTTATTTGTTCTTGTGCAGACTCTTCTTGCCGGTGGCAAAGGCGTAGATCTCGGTGCAATACTTGATGAAAATAGCCACGGCCATACCGCTTGCAATTCCGGGCGCCATGTAGCCGATAATAAAGTCCACGTGAGCCAGCATACCGTAGCCGTAGATGCAAGCCAAAACAATATACAGCAGAACCAGCGCGCCGTCAATCCCAAACCATTCGACCTTGAGTTCAGATTTGGGGTAGGAGGAGACATAAGTGTCCTCTTGCAGCATCTTTTTGTCGAAGTCGGACAAGGTCTTGCCGCTGTCTCCGGCCTTGATGGCCTCGGCAAGCTTCCTGCGCTCGTCGACCAGATCGCGGCCAAAGAAGTTTCCGATGCCGAACGCAAAGAAGGACAGGGGCAGGGCAATCAGTACCGGGTCAACAGAACCCAGGCTCTCCAGTGTAATGGGATTGAAGTTGAACCACAACCAGGAGAGCGTGCCGACCACCACCGAGGCGGTGCCGGCCACATTGGTCTTCCTACCCGGATACAGGATGGCCATCATCAGAGGAACGAACAGGACGCCCATGCTCAGGCTGGACAGCAGGAGGAATGCGTCGTAGACAAAGTCGAACTGGAAAGCGGCGGCCAGACCGATCGCACCGAAAATCAGACAGCAGATGCGGCTGACCAGAATGCTGACCTTTCCGGGCAGGGCTCTGTCACCGCGCAGCATATAGATGATGTCGTTGGCGACGATCTCACCGCCCACCAGATAGTATGTATCCAGGGTTGAGATGATGGCACCCAAAACACCAACCACGAAGAAAGCGCGGAAGCCGGCGGGCAGGTTGCCCAGCACCAGCCGGACATAGGTGAGCTCCGGAGCGGTAGCCAGATCGAAATCATAATAGCGAACGATCATACCGTTCATCATGTTGATGATGTCGAAGGAAAGAAAAATCGAGAAACAGATCAGCATGGCGCGTTTGCCGGTTTTGGGGCTGTTGGCGGCGGCGAAACGCTGATAGAAAGACGGGTCCTTGTACAGGTTGATGCACAGGAGGATCAGTACGCAGGCCTGCAGAGGGGGAATGCCCCCGAAAGCGGTAAACAGCTCCGGAGCTTTGTCACCCATGGCAGCCTGCATGCCGCCGATGCCGCCGACCTGCATGAACATCTTCGGAAAGGCCATACAGATGCTGGTGATCATCAAAACAAAGAAGATCATATCGGTGACCGCAACGCCCATCAGACCGCCCAGACAGGTGATGCCGATGGCGAGTACAACAATGATGGCGGCCACAACGAACTTATTGATTCCCCAGGCGCCCTCGCCCACATATCCGGTGGCGCCGATCTCGGCGATGGACAAACAGGTAACCACCAGCACAATGGAGCCGAGGACAGCGGCGAATTTACCGTAGTGGCGTCTCAGCAATTCGGGCATCGTACCGCGGCATTTGACCGATACATTGGGCGCGATCCACAGGGCCAGAGGGAATCTGGAGGCATGGCAGCCGATGGACCAGATGAAGAAAGCCGCTAAACCCATCGTCGTGGAGTAGCCCACCGTTCCGATGACACCGGCGCCGCCGTACCAGGAAGCCATCAAGGTACCAACCACCAGAGACCAGGGAAGGGCACGGTTGGCACGATAATACTCGTCCATATCCTGGGCGCCCTTGGAAAAATGAACCGCCACACTGATAATCACAACGACGCAAAGGATAATGATCAGGTTATCAAACATAGTTAACATAGCTATCTATCTCCTTTCACACGCTTATCACTTCAAAAGAGGACGATGCGCCATGAGCTGCTTTTGGAATCCCGGCCCCCCCTTCCGGCCTTGCATTCGACGTCGGTCCTTTCTTGAATCCCAAGCTGTTAACATCATCGCCGGCAACTGCCTGTCCCACAGGAAAGAGGAAGGCCAGTATTCTATCACTCCCTTCTGCCAGCGAGCATGTATTTTTTCTTTAGTGAATTAATATAGCAAATTCTGTGCCAATATTTTTCACACTCAAAAGGGGGATTTTGACGATTTTTTGCAGAAAAATTTTGCGGCCGCAGAGAAATTTTGCGGATATGGGCAGAGAAGTTTTGCACATAAGGCGGCTTTGTGCCGCGCAGCGAAGTGCCGCATGCCCGATGCGAGGAGGTATTTATGAAACCATTTGATATTCTGATAAAACTGGATCGCTCCCACATCATAGAGGAGATACAATTTTTCTGCCCGGATCTTGAGATGGACTATGGACAGGCATGGAAAAAATACATCGGCCATCCGGTGAACGAAGTTCCTGCGTTCCGGATTGTGGAGGGGGAAGAGGAAATCAAGTGGGAAAACGAGACGTTTTCTTACATGGCGCTGGAGGGACAGGAAAAACGTTTCATTTTTATGAAGCGGGAGGATATGACAAAGCACCTATATGAGCAAGCGCTTGAGATGGTCCCATATCCTGTTTCCCTGTTTGATAAATCCACCCGCTTGGTGCATATGAATAAAGCCTGCCGCGAACTGCTGAAGCTGCCCAGTTATTCCCAAGTGGCTGGTAAATGTTTGATGGACATCTACAATGTAACGGAAGAATTCAGTACCGGAATGACGATTTTACGAACGGGCGCCCCGGTGATCGACCGTGTGGATAACTACAGCATCATGACGGGGGTAAACGTCTGCACGTCTAGCTGCGGCTACCCCATTTATAAAGACGGGCAGATTGTAGGCGTCGTAACATATGAAAAGAATCTCGGCAATCTCAAGGAGCAGATCCGGGAATTGGAGGAGTTGAACAAGGGATTATCCAATCAGTCGATCCGTTTGGATAAGGGGAAGAACAGCGGCTATACATTTGAAGACGTGATCGGAGAAGACCCACAGATGACGTCGGCGGTCAATCTGGCCAAAAAGATAGCCGGGAAAGACGGACATGTGTTATTGATCGGGGAAACCGGTACCGGGAAAGAGATTTTTGCACAGAGCATCCATAAAGCCAGCGCCCGGGCAGACAAGAAATTTGTGGCTGTCAACTGCGCGGCCTTTCCGGATACGCTGATTGAGGGGCTGATTTTCGGCACCAACAAGGGGGCCTTTACGGGGAGTATTGACCGGCCGGGCCTGCTGGAGGAAGCAAACGGAGGTACGTTATTTCTGGACGAGCTGAATTCCATGAGTATCAGTATGCAGTCCAAGCTGCTTCGGGTGCTTCAGGAAGGGACGTTCCGGCGGATCGGTGGGCAAAAAGAATATACGGCAGACATCAGGATTATCTCATCCTGCAATCAGAACCCCTTTCAGATCATGACAAAAGGTACGCTGCGAAAGGATCTGTTGTTCCGGATCTCCACCATGATCATCGAACTGCCGCCCTTGCGCGATCATATCAGTGACGTGGATATTTTGGTGCGCCGTTATATCGAAAAAAACAGCCACCACTTTGTTAAGCACATTGAGCTGCCCTCCCAGGAGGTCATGGACCTGTTTCGGCGGTACGACTGGCCCGGCAATGTCCGTGAGCTTTATCATGTATTGGACTATGCCCTCAACGTGATGGAGGGAGACACCATCGAGATAAGCCATTTGCCCTCCTATCTGCAGGGACAGGCCGATGTGCCCCGGCAGCCTCCGCAGATCACTGCCGCCCCGCAGCTAAGTGAGAAGGAAATGCTCGATTTGGACCTGCAGGCCATCATGAACCGCTACGAGGAGCAAGTGCTCAGACAGCTGCTGGCCTACTATCACAACAATATTTCGCGGGCGGCCAAAGCGCTCGGCGTAAAAAGACAGAGCCTGCAATACCGCTTGAAGAAACTGAACATTGTAATAAATGAAAAATCAACATAAGTGATGGTAAAATTTTGCGCCCAAAGGGCTTGTTTTCCCGGACTTTCTGAATGCAATCAAAAATATTTGACATTTCATTGGTTTGAAATTAAGATAGGGTCAAATAATCAGCAGAAGAGGGGTCTGGATATGCAAAGCCCGGCGGAATTGAAATTCGATTTGGATACTGCGCGGGAAATGGTGGATTCCTTTTCTTATTCCAACGGTATTACCTGCCGCCTGCTGGATAATTCGGGCAAGACCCTCTATAAACAGGGAATGACCATGGATGAACGGGATGCGTTCCAGATGATCTTGCGCGATTTCAAGTCCTATGACGAACTGCACCTGAAAGGGATCCTGCAGGCGGAGCGCTTTGGCGGCCGGTACATCTATGATTGCCCCAATGGATTGACATTTTTTTGTTCCCCGATTTTAGTGGGCAGCTCCATGATCGCCGCTTTGGTCGCGGGTCCTGTGTTGATTGAGGATATGGATGACGTGCTGGATTCCATCATTGAGAAGTGGAATCTGCCGGGAATTCAGGTCAGGCCGCTGCGCACATTTTTCGCCTCGGTGCCCCAAATCGAGCCGTCGCGGCTGAATCACCTGTCCAATCAGCTGTTCGCCAACGCTGTTTATTTGGGAGATGGCAGCCGGGCGCTTTTCCTGGCCGAGGATAAAAACCGGCAGCAGCGGGAAATCGGCGAATATGTCCATCGGCTCAAGGCCGATTCCCAAGAAGTGCCCTATCCGATCGAAAAGGAGCGGGAGATGCTCTCGGCCGTAACGCGCGGGGACAAACCCACGGCCAGCGCGCTGCTCAATGAGATCCTGGGCCACATTTTCTTTTTCAGCAAAGAGGCGGATACGGTCCAGACGCGGATCATGGAGCTGTTGGCGGTACTGTCGCGCGCCGTGATCGATGGCGGCGGAAACATGGACCTGGTTTTTCATATCAATTGCCGCTACCTGCAGGAACTGCGTCAGCTCCACTCCCAGGAGGAAGTGACGAACTGGCTTGCACAGGTGCTCAACCGGTATGTTGACATGGTCTTTGATTTGGTGGACTCCAAGCACCAAAATATGATCTGCAATGCGCTGAGTTACATCAATATGAATTACGCCCGGAACCTGACCATGAACGAGGTAGCCGACTATGTGGGATATTCACATTCCCATTTTTCCAGAGTCTTCAAGGAGGAAATGGGGACCAGTTTCCGGGTATATCTCAATTCCCTGCGTGTTGAAAAAAGCAAATACCATCTGCTGTCCGGGATGGCGACGATCTCGGAAATCTGCGGACTGTGTGGCTTTGAAGATCAGAGCTATTACTGCAAGGTATTCAAAAAAATCGTTGGCGTCACTCCGGACAAATTCCGCAAGCAGATGCGCCGTATCGATAAAGAACGGGAATATGGGTTTTGACCGGGCGGAGAAATGCCGGGCCAATGGTAATTATTTATAAGCTTTGGTGATTTTGTGTGATTGTTGCTGCAGCGTCTTGCAAAATGCTGCGGATTTTGTCAGAATCTTCAACAGATATGTGATTTGCCCCGGGGTTTGATGCGGGTAAAGGATACGGAGGTATAATCCCATGAGTGTTTTGACTGATATCAGCGATTCATTGGAGCACGGGAAGCGCAAACTGGTTGTCAAATACGTCCAGCAGGCGCTGGAGGAAGGTCTGGAACCCCAGCAGATTCTGAGCGAGGGGCTGCTTCCGGGCATGGACCGCGTGGGCGTGAAGTTCCGCAACAATGAGATTTTTGTCCCGGAAGTTCTGGTGGCTGCCCGCGCCATGAGTTCCGGCACCGAGCTGCTGAAACCCCTCATGGCCGAAAATGGCGGGAGCAGCTTGGGCAAGGCCGTCATTGGTACCGTAAAGGGTGATCTCCACGACATTGGCAAGAATCTGGTCAAGATGATGATCGAAGGCAAGGGCATTGATGTCATTGACCTGGGTGTGGATGTGGAACCCTCTGCTTTTGTCCAGGCGGTGAATGACAGCGGCGCCACCCTGGTCTGCTGTTCCGCCCTGCTGACCACTACCATGCCGGCGCTGGGCGATGTGGTCAAGGCTTTTGAGGAGGCCGGCCTGCGTAGCAAGGTGACCATCATGGTGGGCGGCGCGCCTGTGACCCAGGCGTTTGCCGACTCCATTGGCGCCGACTGCTATACTCCTGATGCCGCGACTGCCGCCGACGCGGCCGCCGGTTTTCTCACGGCGTAAAGGGAGCGCCTGCATTTTGAACCATGCCGCGGGACCTGTCTTCTGCAGAGAGGTCCTGCGGCAAAACTGTATTGCGGGACACGTTTGGAGGCTGCCATATGATTGTGAAGGTTTTGACCGAAACGGGCCGTGTGGAGCTGCAGGCAGAACAGGGACAAAGTGTTCTTGATGTGCTGCGGGGAGGGGCGGTACTGCCGGTCTATAGCCCTTGCGGCGGACAAGGAATATGCGGAAAGTGTACCGTTTATCTGGAGGAAGCGGATGGAGAACGGGCTGTTCTTGCCTGCCGCACCGCTGCGGAGGACGGGATGAACATCCGCCTGCCCGCCGCTCACCCACTGAGCGTGGCGGAAGAAGGCGCAGACTGCGGATCGCAGTGGCGGCGGGACCCCGGATTGGCGGGATATGGCGTTGCCTGCGATGTCGGTACGACGACTGTCGTCTGCTGCTTGTTGGAGTTGTCCACCGGAGAGAAACTCGCCGTCCGAGGGGAGGGGAACGATCAACGTTCCTACGGAGACGACGTGGTTTCCCGGATCAAGGCCTCCATGGAGGGCCATGGTCCCGCCATGACCGGCGCCATTGTGCGCCAGCTTGGGCGGATGGTGAAGGAGCTGTGCCGCGGCGCCGGCGTTGCGCTGTCCGATGTCCGTCGGATGACGGTGGCGGCCAATCCCACGATGTGCCATCTGCTGACCGGACTCTCCCCAAGCAGCATTGGGGTGGCTCCCTTTACGCCCCAATCCCGGTTTGGCGATTGCTATGACGCGGGGCGGCTTGGACTTCCCTTTGACGGAGAAGTGTATATCGCGCCTTCCGTCTCGGGATATATCGGGGGTGACATAACGGCGGATGTGCTGGCCACAGGGATGGACCGGATGGAAAGACCGGTTCTGCTTCTGGATGTAGGCACCAACGGCGAGATGGTCCTGGGCTGCGGCAGCCGTTTCACCTGTTGTGCCGCTGCGGCAGGTCCCGCCTTTGAAGGGGCGCAGATCTATTGCGGCATGACCGCCGCCGAAGGCGCGATCTCCGCCGTGGAGTACCGGGATGGCCGGGTGGCCTGCTCTGTCATTGGCGGAGGCGAGCCCGTTGGCCTTTGCGGCTCCGGTTTGGTCGATGCCCTGGCGGTGATGCTGGATCTGGGCGCGGTGGACGAGACCGGACGCATGATGAACGCGGAGGAAGACGAGGTCCCGCCAGCCGTCCGGCCGTATTTGTGCCAATTGGATAACAGCCCCGCATTCCGCCTCGCGGGGGACGTGGTTGTGACACAGGCGGATATTCGGAAGGTGCAGCTGGGCAAGGGCGCCATCGCCGCGGGCATCCGGCTGCTGCTGCAGATGCATCCCAGCCGTTATGCGGAAATAGGCGCGGTGCTGTTGGCTGGCGGTTTTGGAAGCTGTATTCGCCCGGTCAGTGCGGCCCGCATCGGACTGATCCCCGCTGAATTGCTGCCCGTCACCCGCGCGGTGGGGAACGCGGCCGTCCAGGGAGCGCAGGAAGCGCTGCTGTCCTCAGAGAACCGGGTCCGTTTGGAACAGATTCGAAACAGTATGGAGTATAAGGAGCTGTCCGGCCTTCCGGAATTCAGCGCCGCTTTCATGGAGGAGATGCTCTTTCCGGAGGCATGACCGGGCGAGAAGACCGCGCGGTCCCTTTGCTCCGGGGACGGACCGCCGCTTTCCGCGCGCCGCGGCCCGGGCGAAAGGAACGCTGCGCCGGACTGTGAGTACCGCAAACAAACGCTAAAAATCACAAGAAAGTGAAATACAGCCATACAAAATCCATATTATAATAGTCCTGTGTAAACGAGGTTGGGCAGGGCCCACTGTGTATTGATGGCACAATTTTCAAGGAGGAATCCAATATGACCCCCAAAGAACTTCTCTTTGCCGCTTTGGAGCATAAACCAACTCCACGCCCCGCCTGGGTCCCCTTTGCCGGTGTGTACTCCGGCCGGCTGAAGGGCTATACCGCCACCGAATTTTTGCAGGATGAGGACAAAATGGTCGAATGCCTCCTGGAAGTCAACAGAATGTTTAAGCCCGACGGGCAGTGCTGCATCTTCGATTTGCAAATTGAAGCCGAGATCCTGGGCTGTGATCTGGTTTGGGCCGATGACGGCCCGCCTTCCGTCGCGTCCCATCCGCTGGACTGTGATGAGGACGAGGAGCCTGTAGTGCCCTGCGAGTGCACCATTCCGGGCCCCAATGACGGCCGCATCCCTCTGGTGTGCAATGCCATGCGCCGCGTGAAGGAGGCTGTGGGCGATACCACTGCCCTCTATGGCCTGATCACCGGGCCTTTCACGCTGGCTTCCCATCTGCGCGGCAGCAATATTTTCATGGACATGTTTGATGATGACGAGTATGTGCATGATCTGTTGGCCTACTGCGGTAAGGTGGCCTGTAAAATGGCCGATTACTATATTGACGCAGGGATGGATGTCATTGCTGTGGTGGATCCCCTCATTTCACAGATTTCCGTCAATCACTTCGAAGAATTTATGAGCGAGCCCTTCGCCAAGTTATTTGACCATATCAGGGCGCGCGGCGCTTACGGTTCTTTCTTTGTCTGCGGTGACGCCACCCGCAATCTGGAGGTCATGTGCCAGACCGGATGCCATGCCATTTCTGTGGATGAAAACGTCAATATGAAAACCGCCAAGGAAATTTGTGACCGATACCATGTTTCTATTGGCGGAAATATTCCCTTGACCACCGTCATGCTGCATGGCACCCAGATGGACAACATGAAATGTGTGGTGGACATTATTGACCAAGTAAGCAATTCCACCGGTCTGGTGGTCGCTTCCGGCTGTGATATGCCCTACGCCGTGCCCTTCGAAAACACCATCGGTTGTATGCAAGCCGTACGTGAGACCGAAGCTGTCCGCGAGATGGTGAAGGATTATGTTGCCGCGGATGACATCATGGATGTGGAGCTTCCTGATTATGCCAATCTTAGCAAGCCTCTGGTGGAAGCGTTTACATTGGACCCCGCCACCTGCGCTGCCTGCACCTATATGGTGGCTGCGTCCGACGAAGCCAAGGAGGTGTTTGGAGACGCCATTGACTACAAGGTCTATAAGTATACAGTGAAAGAGGACATTGCCCGCACCAAAAAAATGGGCGTCCCCAACCTCCCCTCCCTCTACATCAATGGCAAGCTGAAGTTCCAGTCTATCATCCCTTCCAGGGAGGAATTGGAAGCCGCGATCCGCGAGGCTATGTGACCGGTTCCTGTTGATCGTTTGAAAATGGGCTGCGGCGCATTTGGCACCGCAGCCCATTTTTGTGCAGAAAAATACCAAAAGTCATGGGAATTTTATGGTATTGGAAGATCTGAAAAGATATAATTTTCTATGTGACCATGCTTGAAAATGCGGATCGGAGGATAATACGATGGCTTTGCTGCCCGAGATTGAACATATGGATCAGATAGAAAACCGCTGTCTGGAATTGCTGGACTCAGGTGAGATTCTGGGCGCGGTAGAGATTGCAAGCCGGCTGATGGCGCTGCCGGGTTTGCCGATGCACTGTCCCTATCACCATTTTCTGGTGCCCGCCGCCCTGCTTACTGCGGCCCGGATGCATACGGACGGAGACCGCAAGGCTCTGGCCCGGCAGCTGAAAGTGGCCCGGGAACGGGCCGGGATCATCCCCGGCGGCATGTGCGGACAGTTCGGCTGCTGCGGAGCCGCCATAGGCGCCGGCGTGTTTGCGGCCGTATGGCTGGGGACCACTCCCATGTCTCACAACGGCTGGGCGGCTGTCAACGCTGTCACCGCCCGCTGCCTGGCTGAAGTGGCCTCGGTGGAGGGGCCCCGCTGCTGTAAGCGGGTGACTTGGCTGGCGGTCCGTGCCGCTGTCCCGGCTGCCCGGGAACTGCTGGCGGTGAATCTGGGAGAACTTTCCGACGTGCATTGCGGCCATTTCTCAAAAAACCGGGAATGCCGGGGGGAGTCCTGCCCCTTTTTCCCCAAGAGACAGGGATAAAACGTGTGAAACGTAAAGCTGCCCCTGCCCCCTCAAAAACGGCGGGCCGCAATGTTATGTATTAGCCGGTACCCTGTTGACCGCACTGGTCATTACGACCCTCTACCAGGCTGTTACCGTTTGAACCATATATGTGTCCGTTGGCGCTGATATTGGCGCGAGGTGTTGCACTATGACAAAACTTTATCTGATTACAGGGTTCCTAGGGGCGGGGAAGACCACGTTCCTGCGCCAATTCCTCCGGCTGTTTCCCGACCGCAAAATTGCGCTGATCGTCAATGAATTCGGCAAAAATGGCGTGGACGGTACGCTGCTGCGGGATTTGGAGATTAGCCTTACGGAAATTGACAACGGGTCTATTTTCTGCGCCTGCAAGCTGGAACAGTTTGAACATGCCCTGCAGTCCATCCTAAAGGAAAGACCGGACCTCATCCTTGTGGAGGCGTCCGGTCTGGCTGACCCTACAGCGATCAAAAGCATATTGAGCCGTGAGGCCTACCGGGAGTTGGAGTATGCCGGCGCCATCTGTTTGGTGGATGGCATGCGCTTCCACAAAGTCTACCAGACGGCCAGGGTATGCCGGATGCAGTTGGCGGTCAGTGATATGGTACTGATCAATAAGGCCGATTTGGCCGCGCGTGAACAGCTTAACAACATCAAAGCCATCGTGAAGGCGCAAAAACCGGGATGCCCCGTTCATGAAACGGAGTTTGGACATTTTGAAGCGAAATGGCTGGATGAGCTGGGCCGGCCTGCGCCGGACGGCGAGCATGAAATCCACACCAAAGACGTGACGCTGCAAAAACTGACTCTTGCCGTGGACGGCTTTCATAAGCAGTCTTTGATCTCGTTTTTAACGATGTTTGCCGAGGACACCTACCGGATCAAGGGGTTCGTTTCCCTGCCGGAAGGCGTCTTTTTGGTCAGCTGTGTCGGCCCCATGGTGGAATTGCAGCCGTTTGGAGGCAACGCACCGGAACCCAACAGGCTGGCAGTGCTTTACGGCAACGGTCTGCCCGCAAAGAAGAGCATCAAAAAAGCCGTAAGCTGGTTTCCAGACTGCGCAGTGGCATTCTCTTGAGAATGGGATGTTATCCCGCACATGAGACGCTCTTATATTTTTGAATGTCTCTCCCACCGCAAAGGAAGATTTGAGCAAGCAAACTGCGAAAAGGAAACGGTGTTCGTTTGCTGCTCTTGGTCCTCTGTATTTATTTGCACTGGGGTATGTTGTTGTGTAAAAAACTCGAGCCTGTTGGACATTGCAAATCGGTCCGACAGGTTCGAGTTTTTGTTTATATACGCTGAATGAACCGGTATGGTATCGTCTACACGGAGAACACGCCTGACATGGGCCTGGTGTCCGTTACTGCTCGATTTGTACGAATCTCCATGGGTTCCTGTGCTGAGATTACGGAGAATACAGCGCTGCCAAGCGGTGTCGCTGCGAGGGAAACATCTACGTTTCATTGGATGCCAATGCGATTCGTCACTTAGGAAAAGAAGTTCTTCCGGGGGCATTTCCACCCACAGCTGTTCCGGGATCCCTTCTGGGGGGATAGAATCCTTTTTCCATTCCATGCGCAGCAATCCATGCTCTCCAGTATTTTGCAGTGGAACCAAGGAAGGTGTAACTGCCAGCCGGTTAATTCCTGGCCCGTCTGCCGGACGAATGTGATGTGCCCAAATACCAAGCCCCACGCAGGCACTGGACCACGACTCCGGCAAGTCTAACGCCACGCCCCAGTCCAGTGCTTCTGCCCGGCCGCCTTCCCAACGGATTCGAGAGAGGTTCTGACACCCGGCCAGGCGACAGGCGGACATGGTTTTTGGGCATGGAACAGAGCTTCTACCGTCTGCATGGGCTGAGATGTTCCTCGGTCCAGTATACATACTTGCCGGCACTGGGGATACACCTCATCCCGGCCGTGGGTAACAAAGAGAATCGGACCAGCAAACTCTTTCAGGCGCGCTCTCAGTTCCAGCTCGACCTGCCATTTCAGATAGCTGTCCAGAGCAGAGAAGGGCTCGTCCAACTGCAGCGCCGCTGGCTTGCTGGCCAGGATACGTGCCAAGGCTGTCCGCTGCTGCTGCCCGCCTGAAATCTGCCTGGGATATTTCCCGCGACACTCCTCCAGACAAAAGGAAGCAATTCCTCAGCTTGACCTGTTAGGACAGCTCTCTGCCGTCTCCAGCGATCTCTCCAACGATTTGCCACATACCAGGCGCCTCGCCGGTCGCAGTATCAAGACTGGCGTTTCCGGACGTTACTCCTTCATTCCACCAGTCGGGATATCAGTTCTCCAAAGCGTTCTTTTTCACCTCTTTTCCTGCTTTGTGCCTGTCCTTTTCAGTCCGGCACGTGTCGAACAGGGGTGGTTGTTGTTGTTTCGCGTGCGTCTCTCTGGGTGGCATTCTGGTGTGGCCCATGACCACCAGCGCATCTTCCGGGATAGGGTTATTTCATCTTTTTTTCGGGAAAAACCACGCTGTTCCTGTCAACGAACATCCGACGTTATGGAAACACATTTACTCTTTAAGGGAAATTCCCATTTGCCATAATCAGTATACGAACTACATGTTCTTCTGCTATGATGTTTCTATCAATTTCATAAGGTCATTGAAAAAAGGTCCCGATACCCGCGAAATGGGTATCGGGACCTTTTGGTTCAAGCGATATGGCTTTGGTCGGGGCCAGCGGGCGGCTGCCGGCCGGCCTATTTGCCGTCGGAACCCTTTGCCTCTGTGATCACTTCACCCAACGCGCACAGGCGCCGGTACATGGCCGTCAATTGCTTGCGCGAGGTCACTCCCAGCTTTCCGTAAAGGTTTTTGCTGTGGAATTTCAGGGTGTTCTCCTTAATGTTCATAGCGGCCATAATGTCCTTCGTCGATTCCCCGGCTATGTAGGCGTCGAAAAGCGCGCGCTCCTTGGGCGTGAGGCTGTCGAGGCCGGCCAGGAACCTTTTGGTATCATCGCGGGCCCCATCCTCAACCGGCGGCGTGCCGCCTGATTGACTCCCGGCAACTTCCTGTGGAAGTACGGCCCCTTCCGCCTGCGCCACGATCTCTCTCAGCCGCTGGTTTTCGTTGATCACCAGGTGAACGCCCAGAAGGAAGAGCTCGCTGATGATATAGGAGATGGAGAGCATCTCAAAGTCGATGCTCACAATCTGCTCGATGAGCCAAACGCAGAGATTCGCGAATACCGCCATGACCATGATGACGGCGTGCGCGGTGGTATCGATGGTTTTTTTCATGGCGGCATGGACGATGACAATGATCATCGCCGCAAAATACACAAACAGATAGAGCAGATACAGGAAATGCAGGGGGCCGTACACTTTTTCCAGGACGGCGACGCCGTTGACCACCTGGAAGGAGACCTCTTTGTAGTAAATATCCAGGTATCCCGGACTGGCCGCGACAAAAAAGACAAGGGTACAGACGCCGAGCAAAACCCACGGAAGGCTTTTGGGGCGCCGGGTGTTGGTCACATTCAGAATGATCATAAACATGGACATCGGCAGCAGTACCGACCCGAAGTAAGCGATGCGGTTGGCGAGCAGCGCTTCACTGAGTGTGGAGGAAACAGCCAGACAGAAATACCCGACATTTACCACGAACACCGATGAAAAGAGCAAAACAAACCAAGAATCCCGTTTGCATTTCAGATAGAAATAGCCGATCAGCAGCAAGAGGGACAAGATCACGGCAGCTCCGTAAATGATCGTCAAGCTGGCGCTTTTATCTCCCACCGGGCCGCAGACCGACAACCCGAGCATCAAAAACAGCAAGACCGCTGCGCCTGCAAATAATCTCTTCATAATCTCTCTCCGGTTCTCCTCTGACCGCCAGACTCCCACACTTTTCCCACACTTTTTTAGAAAAAACTTGAGAAGCCCACACCCTTTTCTTCCGGAAGTGTGGCGACATCCCCTTCGGAAAAAACTATAATTTTTATAGAAAAGCAGGGGTATTTTTGGATGCGGAAGGGTATTTTCCCATCAACACTCCGGCGCGCTCCAATAAACAAACAGTCAGTCCCGACTGAGTTCGACCATTATACCATAGGCATTTGAATCAGGCAAGGCATTACGCCACCCGGGCAGGTTAAATCTGTGTAAACCGGCGCAAAGGAGCCGCAGACTGTGCCGGCCGGGGGCAGGGGGTGTATCTCATGGAGAAGAAAAAGACGACGGCCGCCTACAAGGCAGTGGCCGGCCCGGAGGGGAACCGGTATCAGTTTTACTGCGACCTTTCCGGCGCGCTGCTGTGCACCACCGGTCCGTACCGGGCGGAGACGCCCGGAGAGGAACTGCTGCTGGCGTGGGAAGGGGAAGGCAGGCAGTATTTCCATGTGTGCCACAACTGCGGCCGGTATGTCAGCGACGCGATGTACAACGCGGAGGTGTGGGAATGTGTGGGGTGCGCCCCATATGAGACCGAGGCGAAATTCTGCAAAAGCTGCGGCGTGAAGCTGGACGCGCCCGGCAGGACCTGTCCTAAGTGCGGGAGAGCGCTGATGTATCAGGGGAAGGAGACGGCGTATGACGGCCACGGAAAAAGCGAGATACGATACCTTGGAGGAGTTCGGCTTCGGCCCCAATGTGATGAAGAAAACAAAGGTCTGCGCAAAGTGCGGTCAAACGTTAAACGCCGACATTTCCACCTGCCCGGCATGTGGTGAGGAGCTGCCAGGGGAAACCCTGTATGACCTTTACAAAAAGCAGCACGTCTGCTGCCCCGATTGCGGCACGGTGCTTTCCCCCGGCTCACGGTACTGCCCCAACTGCGGAAAGCGCATCTCCGGTTTCGGCGCCGGACACCGTATACGAAGCGGCCGCCCCTGACAGAGACGCATAAGGCAGCTGTATGCCGGAAGAAAGGAGGGAACACGATGGCAAAGATGGTAAAAGTGCATTGGAAAAACCACAGCGCCTTTCTCTGTGCCGTCCTGGCCGTCGTGGCCGCGGTGGTGCTGCGGCAGATCGGTTTTCGGGTGGAAGACCCACTGGATTGGGCTGCCGCGTTCCTTCGCTCTGTCATATACATCGGGCTGTTTTCGGCATGGGGGATCTCCGTCCGCAGGCGGATTATCCAGCCCCAGGTGCGCCGCTCTCTCACCGCTGTTTCCGCCCTGATGGTGTTCTGGGTAGCAGTCCGGACGATCCGGTATCAATTCGCCCAGTCCCCCTGGGTGCTGCGTCATCTCTGGTACCTGTACTATCTGCCTATCCTGTTTATCCCCCTTCTGGCGGTGTTCGTGGCCCTGTCGCTGGGCAAGCCGGAGAACTTCAGCCTGCCGAACCGGGCGAACCTTCTTTACATACCGGCTGCCTTGCTGCTGCTGCTGGTACTGACCAATGACCTCCATCAACTTACATTCGTATTCCCGGCAGATGCGGCCGTATGGGCGAATGAGTACCGTCATGGCATCGTTTATTATCTGGCGCTGGGCTGGGTGTTTGCATGCGCCCTGGCCGCCCTTTTTGTGATGGTGAAAAAATGTCATATCCCTCACAGCCGCAAGGTTTTGCTGCTTCCTCTCATTCCTGTCGCACTGGCAGCGATCGATGCTGCCCTTTGGGTTTTCCGTACGCTTGGCGTTTTCCGGCTGACGTGGCTGAGAGCGATTGCCGGCGATATCACCGTGGTTTTCTGCCTGCTGATCACCGCCACGCTGGAAGGCTGTATCCAGTGCGGCCTGATCCAGTCCAACACCCGCTACCGGGAGCTGTTCGACGCCTCCACCGTGGGGGCGCAGATCACGGACGGGGACTACCGGCCCTATCTGACTTCCCGGAACGCGAGGCCTGTGTCCGAATCGGTGCTGCGCCGGACAGAGGAAGGGCCTGTGCCGCTCTCCGGTGGCGTCCGCCTGTGCGCCGCCGGTATCCGGGGCGGGCATATCTTCTGGCAGGAAAACGTGGCCGAGCTGCTGGAAGTGCTGGAGGAACTCAGGAACATAAGGGATGAGTTGTCGGAATATTCCACGCTGCTGGAGGAGGAAAACAAGCAGAAACAGCAGCGCTGTGAACTGGAGGAGCAAAAACGGCTCTACGACGCCATGCGCCAAACCGTTTCCCCGGCCATGGAACGGCTGGCTGCGCTGATCGGCCGGCTGGAGGGCGCGGAGGACAGGGACAGCGCCCGGGCGCTGCACGGCAGGATCGCCATATTGGGCGCGTATATCAAGCGCCGCAGCAATCTGGTCTTTCTTTCCGACGCGGCCGGCGTGGTCCCCTCCCGGGAACTGCTGCTGTGCCTGAACGAGTCCGTGTCCAACCTGCATCTTGCGGGAATGGACTGCGCCGCGAGTCTGGACGCGGAGGAGAACATGGACGGGGCGACCGCCGGGCGGCTCTACGACTTCTTTGAGGAGACCGTGGAAGCGGTGTGGGAGAGCATGCCGGCCATGGATGTGGTAGTCGTGCGGTTAGAGGGCGGCTGGCGGATGACGCTGATGCTGGAATGTGAGGCGGAGCTCCGGCCCCTCCTGCGCCAGTTCCCGGAGGCTGAGGTGGAACGGGACGAGGAGCTGTGCTATTGCCGCCTGACGGTTGGGGAAGGAGGCGCGCGGGCATGAAGCTGTTTCACCGCGGACCGAAGCTGGGCCGCTCCTCGGTCAAGGAGGGCTTTGACAATCTGCCCTCCGCCATCTGCTTCGCCGGCCCCGGCGGCGCTGTCATGCTCTGCAACCGCCAGATGCACCGCCTGTGCCACATCCTTCTGGGGATGGACCTGCAGCATATCTCCGAGCTGCGCCGGGGGCTGGACCGGCCGCAGCCCGGCGTGGAGACGCTGGACAGGGACGCACGCATCTACCGCTTCCCCGGCAACACCCTTTGGCAGTTCACGGAAACCCCCGTCACGGACGCGGACGGGAACGATTACATCCAGGTCCAGGCCATTGACATTACCGAGCTGCACGAAAAGCGGGCGGAGCTGGAGCGGGACAACCGGGCGCTGGCCGAGGCCAACCGGCGGGCGAAGAAGCTCTACGCGGAGCTGGACCAGATCGTCCGGGAGAAAGAAAACCTGGCCATGAAGATGCGGGTCCATGACGACATGGGCCAGTGCCTGCTGGCCACCCGGAACCTGCTGCTGGCCGGGGACAGCAGCCTGGAGGACTTCCGCGCCGGCGGCAGGCGCTGGGCGGAGACCCTGCGGCGCATCACCGCGGCGGAAGGCGGTCCCCATGCCGGGCCCGTGGCCGGTGGTTCCGGCCTGCTTGCGGAGCTGATCGCCTCCGCCGGGGAGATCGGGGTCCGGGTGCAGGTACAGGGCACCTTGCCCGAGACGGAAGAAAATGCCCGGCTGATGATCGCCGCCATGCGGGAGTGCGCCACCAATACTGTCCGCCACGCGGGGGGCAGCGAAATGACTGTGCAGCTCACCCAGACGCAGAAGGCGGACATCGGGGTCATCACCAACAACGGGAAACCGCCGCGGGGCGAGATCGTGGAAGGCGGCGGGCTGTCCGGCCTGCGCCGGAGCGTGGAAAACAGGAGCGGGACCATGGCGGTGCGGGGCCAACCGGCTTTCCGGCTTGTGATCGTCCTGCCGCGGGAGGAGGAACAACGATGATCAATGTACTGTTGGTGGAAGACACCAAAATGGGCCGGGACTGCATCACCGGCTACCTCCGGGGCAGTGACCGCTACCGCCTGGCCGCCGCCATCACCAACGCGGCCCTGGCGGAGACCACCTGCCGGCATGCGCCCATTAACCTGATCCTCATGGACTACCGCACGGAAAATGACGAGGACGGCATCGCCGCCGCCGCCGTCATCAAGCGCAAAATGCCCCATATCAAGATCATCATTATCACCAGTATGGCCTCCATCGACCTGATCGACCGGGCGCGGGAGGCGGGGGCGGACAGCTTCTGGTATAAGGAGACCAGCGATGAGGAACTGCTGGCGGTGATGGACCGCACCATGAACGGCGAATCCATCTACCCGGATACCACGCCGGTCATCAAGATCGGCACCGCAAAATCCACGGATATCTCCCCCATGCAGCTGAGCATTCTGCGCCTGATGGTCCAGGGCCTGAGCAACCCCACCATTGCCAAGGAGCTGCACATCAGCGTCAGCGATGTGAAGTGGCATATCCAGGAGCTGTATGACAAAACCGGCTACAACAGCCGCGTCACGCTGGTGGGCGCCGTCATCAAGAAGGATTTCATCGTTCCCGGACTATAATGGTCCGCGTCAGAACCGCATCCGGTTTTCACCGGATGCGGATTTTTTTGCCGTTGGGGGCAAAAAACTGGCCGGTTGGCTAGGGCGTTTTGGTTTCCATTTTTCTATAATATTGAATGTAATAGTGTAAGTGTACCCATTTTGAAGCGAAAGCTGGTGATCAAACGTGCGCAGGGTCATTGTCAACATGAAAAACTATATCTTTGCCGACGCCATTGCCCAATCGCTGCAGGCGGACAAGCACAGCGATTTCTGCGTCCAGCGGGCGGCGACGCCGGAGGACGCCGAGCAGTACGCCCAGCTGTGCGAGCCGTACGCCGTGCTGCTGGAGGTCACGGAGTACCCGCCCTATGTGCTGGAGGAGAGGCTGAAGATCCGCGACACGGTGAAAGCCGCCAACCCGGACTGCAAGGTCGTCTTCATTGTGGACGAAAATTCCGAGGAAGCGGTGGCCGAGCGGGTTCGGGACGCCAAGAAGAAGGGCTTGATCGACCAGTTTATTTACGGCTCCATCAGTGCGAGTTACCTTGTGGCGCTGATGGACACCCTGTGAATTCGTGGAGCAAACGAGGAGGTTATGGAACATGAAAACAAAGACCCCCAAGAGAAACCGTCTGCTGAGCATGGTGCTGACACTGGCGCTGCTGCTGGGCCTGCTGCCCTCCGGCCTGTTCACCATCGAGGCCAAGGCGGCGGACCCCTACGACAGCGATAAGGCCAACTTCACCTTCCATGCGCTGAGCGTGGAGGGCAAGACCGTCGCCGTCTACAGTTATAACGGCGCGTCCACCGCGGTCAAGATCCCGGACACCATCACCGTGGGCGACCTGTCCTCGACGGAGCAGGCGAAGTTCACCAGTGCCGGCAGCACCACCTCCACCGTGCTGACCGTCGCCGCTGTGGCCAGCCGGTTCCTGTACAACTCCGCCGCGGGCGACAGCATCCAGAAGGTGTCCCTGGGCGCCAACGTCACCGAGGTTCAGGAATACGCCTTCTGGGGTGACGGCGGCCTGCGGGAGGTGGAGCTCCCCACCACCTCCAAGCTGGAGCGTATCGGCAGCTATGCCTTCGTCAACGAGAACCTGGAGCGGGTGGGCATGAATGGCACCGACAAGATGCCCAGCGCCCTAAAATACGTCCTGCACTACTCCTTTTACCAAACCTACAATCTGAGGTCCATCGACCTGTCCGGGACGAAGGTGGAGGACCTGTATGACTGTGCCTTCACCAACTCCGGCATTTCCAGCGTCACGCTGCCGGACGGCCTGCTGAGAGTGGGCGATAGCGTCTTTGCCGGGTGCAGGAACCTGACCTCCATCTCCTTCCCCGCCGGGATCGAGTGTTTCGGCCCCCGTGTGCTGAAAAACTGTATCAACATGACAGAGGTGGTGCTGAAGTTCGACCCCACCAGCGTCAGCACCTACTACGACACCATGCCGGGCCTGAGCCGGGACTGTAAGATTTGGGTGCCCCAGCCCGCCGACCAGGACGGATATGAGGCCATGATCCGCGCGATCTACTGCGTCTTTGAAGTCAACGGCGGCGTGGAGCTGGGCTGGCTGGACAGCGAGGGCGAAAAGATCACCGGTGTCTCTCCCAAGTCCACCCCCACCGTCTCCAGCGGCGTCGTGACCCTGGGGGGCAGCGACAAGGGCAAGTACAGCAGCTTTGTCTACGACCCCACCGACGCTGACGGCGACGGCCTGGGCGGCGTTCTGGTTCTGGAGGGCAGCGGGGACGACCTGCAGCTGACCGTGAACACCGGCTCCGCCCGGAACTACACCACCGTCAAGTGGACCTGGGGCCAGGCCTATCTGGACGACCGCCGGGGCACGGACGCGGAGGGCTATGACGTGCTGCGGGGCACGGAGCTGACCGAGGACATGCGCCGCACCGAGGCGCTGAACAAGGAGTATGACCGGGTGCTGAATACCACGGTCTCCCTCCGGTCCTCGGCAAACCTCCAGGGCCTGTACTACTATTTCCCCCAGATCATCAACGAGAACACCAGCTATGACGCGGCCTCCAACAGCCAGCCCCAGAGCACGGCGGACCTGCCGCCGGTGCTGGTGATCTACCGGGCCGCCATCAACAACTTGACCCCCGACACGACGTACAAGGCCGCCACCTCCAACCTCTGTCTGGACACCTGCGCGGAGACGGGGGACTACAGCTGTTCCCTGACCAAGGGCGCGTCCATGGTCATCAACGGCATCGAAACCTGGCTGGACTATGACACCCCCTTTGTCCAGGGCGTCACCCAGGCCACAGGCAGCGGCCGCTCCCTCACCTACAGCTGGTACCTGTCCACCGACGGGACCACCAGCGGCGGCACGGAGGTGGCCAGCGGCGCCGCCCTGTACGGCGGCTACGCGCGCGCCGGAGGCGACGGCGTTTACTGGCGCTGTCCCGGCCCCGACCAGGCGTACATCAGCGGGCTGAGCGCGGGCACCTACCAGTATTACCTGGTGGTCACCGCCACCGATGGCAGCACCTCCCGGCGCGTCTACACCTCTGACCTCTACACCCTGAACCTGTACAACAAGCTGGTCATCAGCGGCTTTGAATATGACGAATCGGAGGCCGCCGACCCGGACAACTTCCGGGACGCGGAGGGGAACGTCAACTATACCTATCAGATGCGCTCCGGCACCAAGAACGTGGTCATCACCCCGGTGGTGAACCTCCCGGAGAACTTCAACGGCACCGTGTCCTACTATTGGTACGGCGCGGCGGACGGCGTGACCCGCCGCACCAGCTACTTCCTCAGCGACTGGGTGGACACGGCCACCAACAAGAACAACGCGATCAAGCTCTATATATACCTGGACACCGCCTCGGGGACACGGCTGACCAGCGCCTCGAAGCAGTGCACCATCTATGTCAATACGGAAGACCTGGTGGACTACCAATACCAGCCCTCCTTTGACCCGGAGATGCAGGGGCAGGTGCAGTATGTGGACTGCAATGCGGGCCTGCTCACCGGCGTTGAAAAATTTGTCACCGTCAAGATGGAACAGACGATGGGCCGCATCACTATCAACGACCCGAATCTTCTCAGCAACGGCGGCGGCAACAACGGAACGACCTATGAGATCTACGAGGTGTCCTCTCCCACCGAGAACCGGGGCGGAACACTGGTGGCAGAGAACATCGGTAACGCGCTGGGCGTCGAGGGCAAGTTCAATAAGGATGATTCGTTCACCACAGGCCTTTACGGCTGCAGCGGCGAGTTCCGTATCCCCATCGAGACGGAAGAATCTTCCTATACCTTCAGTGACCACGGCATCCACTACTTCTATGTGAAGGCTACCAACGTTTTCAAGAGCAATGTGTACGGCGTAGCCTACAGCCCGGTGTTTGCCGTCATCCCCATCCAGGAGTTTGTGGACGGGAACAAGTCGGCGCCCGCCCAGCGCTACGCGAAGATCACCTCCCAGCACCCCATCGAGAGCGTCTACGTCCCTGAGAATACGGGGACCACCATCTCCATCGGCCTGGAGCTGAAAAACGTCCCCCTGACGGAGGAACTGCGGCTTTCGGCTGAAGATTCGGCGTACGTGGTACACTGGATGTACGATTTTGGCGACGGGCTGTATGACTGTCTGTTCGACCCCTCGAATTTCAACGACGTCACCACCGAGTATGTGGTGGATGACCTGCAGGTCAGCGGCAACGAGTATACCATCCAGGGCCGGGTGCTGATCACCTGCACCAACCAGGACGGCGGCCTCCTCGACCCGGAGACCGGCTACCTGTGCGACGACGGCGCCGTCGGCCTCCGCCTGGAGGTGGACCCGGATACCTTCACCGACTACACGATCACCCCCACCAAGGTCTATTCCAACCCCCTGCGGCTCTACTCCGCCGCGGAAGAGGCTGTGCCCACACTCTACTTCCAGACCGGCACCGGCGGAAGGGAGTACGTGGACTGGGGCGTCAATTCCAGCGGGACCTATGGCTACTGGTTCAAGGACGGCGACGACCTGATCCCCAGGAACGAGTTCTGGCTCTACAGCGACCGCTACGACGGCAAGAACGACGATGACAAATACAACAGCCCCGGCTCTGAAACCCCGGTCACGCTGACCGCGGAGATGGAGCAGCAGGGATGGGAAAGCGGCAAGGTCGTCTGGCAGGTCAAAAACAGCGCCTACCCCGATGACCCCGCGTACAATTACCTGATCAGCGACGACGGGGCGACCGCTCCCTATGATACCGGAGACGCCAGCACCGCCACCGGCTCCGACGGAGCGCCGAAGTGGCCCGCGTTTACCGACAATCTTACGGTCAGTGTGGGTAATTCGTGGTACGAGCAGGACGGCGACTATATACGCCGTTCCAGCACCCTCACCGTTGCCGTGCCCCACGGCGAAAAGGCCATGACCCTGGAGATCACCCCCCTGGCCGTCCAGACGGACGCGAGCGGGGAGTGGGAGTCGGTGTCTCCCGGGGAGACCTTCACCGTCCGCATCAACCCCGTGGAGTCGGCCGCGTCCCCGGTCATCAGCCTCAGCGGGAGCCGGTACCTCTACCTGCACCCCGAAGGCTCCGCCGGGACGGTGCTCAAGGGTAGCGTCACCGCCCCGGATGAGGGCGACCTGACCCTCCAGTGGTACCGCTCCACCAGCGAGCGGCCCGACCCCACCCTGGACACCCCCGTGGGCAGCACCATCACCGGCACCGGCACCGTGGACGCTGCCTACACCCTGACGGAGCAGGAGATGACCGACCTGTCCGGCGGCGGCGCCACCACCGTCTACTACTACCTCTACGCGGAGAACTACAACCGCGCCGCCATCAACACCCAACTCCAGTCGGCCAGCAGCAGCACCGTCCGCGTGACCATCAACCCCTCCTACCAGTTCCAGGCGAAGCCCACCGTGGCCTACAGCTACAGCGGCAGTCCCACCCTGTCCGTGGGCGAGGCGTGGCCCGAGGGCCTGTTCACCCTCAAGGTGAAGAAGCCCGCCGCCCAGGTGAGCCAGCAGGTGCGCTTTGAGGCCGTCTTCTACAGCGCCAACGGCAAGATCAAGCTGGAGGAGACCGGCGGCTGGATGCCGAAGGCCGAGGCGGATGAGACCGGAGCCATCACCATCGGCGTCGGCTCCGGAGACGGCTTCACCGCCGTGGAGGATGGGGACTACATCGTCTACACCATCACCAGCACCAGCATGCTGGGCCATACCAAGGGCTACGGCGACAACCGCAGCGCCGACTATAACATGGAGTTCCGCTGGGTGGTGGAGGATACCTGGACCGGCGACACCGGGTACTTCGCCACCGGCGGCACCCGGGCCACGGTGGAGACCGAGCCCTTCACCGTGAATCAGCGCCGGGAGCTGATCCCCACCATCAGCGCGGTGACCGTGGACAGCGCGGCCCAGACGGAGGACGTGGAGCCTTACGCCGCCATGGGCCTGCCGGACGGGACCAAGGTCACGGCCTTCCAGCAGGCCTACGGCCATGACGGCGTCCGTCCCTTCACCTTCACCCCCGCGCTGCACTCGGGCGTCGACCCGGAAAACCGCAACCTGAACATCACACTCCAGTATTTCGACACCACGGTGGTGAACGAGGAGACCGGGGAGCTCAAGGGCTGGACGGAAGCCTCCTGGCAGTACGCCTACTTCCCCAGCAGCAGCGGCTACAGCATCTACGGCTGGGGCTATAACGACGCGGTCTCCGGCGAGGCCACCAGCGCCTACCTGGTAGACTACCTGAGCTATAACCCGGAGGAAGACGTCCTGTTCCTGCGGGTGGCCGTCGCCGCCCAGTACGACCAGGGCGACGACAGCACCTCCGACGTGGCCTACAGCGAGCCCTTCGCCCTGGTGCGCCTGAGCAACGAAGGGCTGATCACCGCCGGGCGGCCCCAGTACACGGGGGCGGGCCAGCTCACCGACTACTACCCCAACCGCTACTACTGGAACGACGGAGCCGGCGGCGAGGACTTCCACACCTTCGGCGCGGATGGCTGGACCGTGGAGGAGGACCCGGCGGTCACCTCCCAGGGCGTCCTGACCTACCAGTGGGCATGGCACTGCACCCTGGACAGCAGCTGGCATGAGATCGCCGGCGCCACCTCCCCCACCTTCACCGCCACCAAGAGCCAGATCGCGAACTGGGCCAGCCAGCAGTCGGAGTCGCAGGGCCCCAACGTGCTGCTTCGCATGACCGCCACCAACACCAACAACGACCCGGCTATCACCGGCAGCCGCACTGCGATTGCGTCAAACAACATCAATATCTATTACGGCCCCGCCGCCAACGTCCCGGCCAACGTCAAGATCAACGGGGCCTCCGGCGAAGCCTATACGGCGGGGGACACCCCCGGGCTGACCGTCTCCGTGAGCAACAGCGGCGACATGGGGACCCTGACCTACCAGTGGGAGTGCCTGGTCACCGAGAGCTGGACCGATGAGGGCGAGAAGACCTCCTATTCCAGCAGTTACTGGGATAAGCAGAATGACGCCACCGGGCAGACGTGGCAGGTGCCCACCCTGGACAGCGGGCGCAGCATTCGGGTGCCCTACACCTCCGGCGGCAATGTGTATACCACTGAGATCAACATGGGCGCCGACGGACTGTGGGAGGATTATGACCAGATCACCATGCAGGTCCGCTGCAAGGTCACCAACACCGAATCCGGCATCGAAGGCGACGCCGGGACCGTCTCGGTCTACAGCGCCCCCGTGACGCTCACCGTCAAGATCCCCGACCTTTTGAAGTACATCCACACCTACGCCTACGACGGGGAGGGGAGCCTGATCGTCTCGGTCCCGGTGGTCATCCAGGATGACGCCGCGGTCACCCTGACCGTCCGGGAGCCGGGCGGGGAGGAACGGCCCGGGGTCAGCTACCAGTGGTATGACCGGCGGGTCGGGTCCACTGGTGACAATACCATCCGGAACCTGGAGGACGCTGCCTCGGAGAGCGTCACCCTCACGGCGGCCAACTACGATACCACCTATCCCTACTTTGTCTGCAAGGTGACTGACGATAACACAGGGATCTCCCGGTACAGCGAACCCCGGCTCCTGGCGGTCAGCACCGCCGGCGCGGCCGCCACCCCCATCGTGGAGAAGGACAGCGCCGACGACGTGACCTGCGACCCGAATGAGGCCGATGGCCGGTTCTTTGCCGTCTCTGCCGTGGTGGGCGACGGCGGCACGCTGTCCTACCAGTGGCAGGAGTATACCAGCGACGGCTGGAAGGACCTGCCCGGTCAGATTTCCGACACCCTGAGCCTGACGGACCTGGACGACGCGCCCTGCCGCCGGACCTTCCAGTGCGTGGTGAAAAACGTGAACGGGACCCAGGTGGCCACCAGCGCCTCCGGGAGCTTCCAGCTGACGGTGCGCGGTATCGTCCTCACCCGGGACGGCGGCGGCGACCCGGTCGCCGGCGTGAACTTTGAAGCCGGCCTGACTGCCCAGGTCTACGGCATGTACAGCCACCAGAAGGTGACCTGGAGCCTCGGCGGCTCCACGGCCTACGCCCTGGCGGAGACGGAGCAGACCACCAACGCCGCCTATGTCTGTGCCCTGTCCAACACCCTCACCGCCGAAAACCCCGAGACGGCCGCCCTCACCATCACCGCCACCACCGGGGAGATCACGGTAAACGACATCGACGGCAACTCTGTTCAGCGGACCTACACCGGTACGCTGAACCTGGACCTGGACCTCCGGGACTTCGCCGTCAGCACCCAAAAGGTCACGGGTAAGCTGGGCCAGACCTACACCGCCTCCAGCCCCCTGGCCACCCTGGCCATCGCGGGCAGCGGCAAGACCATCACCGGCTGGGCCTGGGAGGGCGACGTGCCCGACGGCCTGACCCTGAACAGCGACGGCGCCATCACCGGAACCCCCACCGTCCCCGGCTTGTTCCGGGTGAACGTCACCGTCACGGCGTCGGACGCCACCACCGGGACCGGCACGGTGGACGTGATCGTGGCCTCTCCCATGGCGGAGAACACCAACAAATACACCCTCACGGTGAACGGCATCTACAAGGGCTACGCGAATGACACCGATTACAGCGGCGAGGGCTGGAGCTGGAGCCACGAGGCCGCCGTCCTGACCCTGGACGGCTACAGCGGCGGCCAGATCTACCTGGCCAACGGCAGCGACTCTGAGACGGAGCACGCGGGCCTGTACATCCGGGTGAAGAACGACAGCACCGTTACGGTCACCGGTACAGAAGCCGCCATCGATTACTATGATGGGACTCAATATGGCGGGATCTGCCTCTACGGGGCGGGCGGCCTCACCGTCACCGCGCGGAAAGAAGGCGTCTCCACCCATTCCGAGAACAAGTCCCTGGACCTGACAGGCTACCGGGGTGACCTGACCGTCGCCGTCAACAGCTTTGACAGCGGGACCAGCACCTATGGCGTGTACGGCAGCGTCACCGGCGCGGGCCTGGGCGGCACGGTGTCCATCACCGCCAGCGAGGGCAGCAGCGTCAACGGCGTGCTCGGCAGCCTGAGCTGCGCCGGAGACAACAACGTCTCCGTCACCGCCATGGGCAGCACCGCCGGCGTGTACGGCGTGTATGGCGACGTCACCGCGGAGGGCAAGGGGGATGTGTCCATCGACGTCCAGGCCAAGAGTAACGTCACCTGGGCCCTTGGTACCCAGGGCGACGTCACCGCCGGGCAGGACGCGGGGGGCAGCCTGGCCGTCACGGTCACCCGGAACTCCTCCATGGACGGCTCCTCCACCTACCTCCGGGGCCTCCAGGGCAGCCTGACCCAGAGCGGCCAGGGCAGCGTCACCGTCCTCGCCCAAAACAACGGCGCCAAGGTCCTGCAAACGGCCGCCGTGTACGGCAGCCTGACCGTCGCGGGCAGCGGCGAAGTCGACGTCGCCGCCGACGGCGGGCTCAGCGGCAGCCAGTACGTCTACGGTGTGAACGGCACGGACATCACCACCAGCGGCTCCATCCAGGCCTCCGTCGCGGCGTACAACGGCGACGATGCTTGCGGCGGGCGCCCCGACCATGCCCCCGTCCTGGGCCACACCGGCGGCTCCATCGAGTTTACCGGCGGCACCCAGGCCCTGACGGTCGCCCCGGAGGACGTCTCCGGCTTCGTGGTCACCGGCGCGCCGGAGGAGACCTATGTGAAGTACGACGCGTCCGCCGCCGGCGACGTGCCCGTCATCACCGTCGACGGCGCGGAGGTCAGCGGAACCCATTCCCTGCTCCTGCAGAACGGCGTGGCCATGGAAGTGACCATCGGGGCTACCTGCGTGGGCGGCTGCACCGTGACAGTGGACGAAGGTGATCTGCCCGCGGGCGTCACCTGGAACAGCGCCACCGGCGTCCTCTCCGGTACGCCCACCACCAGCGGCAGCGGCGCCTTCACCGTCACCGCCGTCAGCAATGCCGACAGCGGCAAGAAGGCTTCCCTCACCGTCAACTGGACCGTCAACAGCATCCTGGTGCTCCACGGCGCGACCGCCGGCCACTACGAGACCGGGGCGGTGCAGGTCAAGCAGGGGGAGATGTATAACGGCGTATTTCTGCCCGTGGTGGGCGAAACGCCCGACGGCTGGATTATCACAGTGGGCGGCGAGATCGTCGCGGCGGAGTATGCCGGCGGGAACTTCTGGTGTTACCCCTCCCAGGGCGTCGGGGAGGATTATCAGACTTCCACGCTCTACCGTTTCTACTACAACGCCAGCGAAGCGGAAGTGGGAACCACCGTCCCCGTCTCCGTCATGCCCCAAAAGGGCGGGAGCGACATGCTGGCCGCGCCCGTGGCCTTCGACCTGAAGGTGGTCCCCGCCAATACCCCCGACTACCTGCTCATCGACAACAGCAGCTACTACAACCCCGGCGTCAACGACTATGACTATCTGGAGGCCCAGGGCTGGAAGTGGACGGCCGCCGACCAGGTCCTGCAGTTGAAGGGCTACAACGGCAGACGCATCGCGGCCGACAACGGCGACCTGACGCTGAAGCTGTCCAACGGCGCGGACAACGTCATTACCGTCACCGGCAGCAGCACCGCCCTGACCGCGGATAACCTGACCATCCAGGACTACGTCGGCAAGCTGAAGATCAACTGCGGCTCCGATGGTACCGCCATCTGCGCCGACAGCCTGACCGTCAACGCGGGCCAGCTGTATGTCACCATGGACGAGGCAGCCGGGGACATGTGGATCACCCGGAACGCCAGCGCGACGAAGACCCTGAATATCGGCGGCGGCACAGACTTCAAGGTCGTCCTGCTCCAGGGTGAGGGCGCGGACGGCATAACGGTGAACATCGGTGGGGGCGTAACCCAATACTACACCTACACCGGCAGCGACCCGGACCTCTACCTCTTTGGCAACGTCAATCCGGAGGTCGCCATTGCCGTCTCCGGCGATGACACCGTGAGCGAGAGCAAGGACGCCGTGCTGACGGCCTCCGTCCCCGCCTGGGTGACCGGCGCCGTGACGCAGGATGGCGTGACCCCGGCCTTCGGCCTCAGCTACCAGTGGCAGTATAACAACGCCGGCGCCTGGACGGGCCTGTCCGGGGAGACCGGAAGCACCCTGGTCCTGACGCCCGCCGACGTCAGCGCGGAAGGGACCATCGGCGCCTCCAGAGCCTACCGGTATCTGATGTCGCTGACGTACCAAGGCACCACCTCCATCACCAGCTCCAGCCATACCGTCACCATCGCCTCCGGGGGCGTGGCGGTCGCCGGACAGGTGAAGGGCTACCACAGCGGGAACGCCCCGGTTGTTAAACTGTACGCCGCCGGCGACACGGAGCGGACCACGCCCATCGCCACCGCGGCCCTGGGCGAGGCGGCGGCCAGCGGCAGCCAGTATCTCTGGAGCTTCACCTTTGACGCCGTGGCCACCGGTACCTACGACCTGGTGGTCACCAAGGATGGCCACCTGACCTACACCGTCAAGGGCGTCACCGTCGGCGCGGAGGACCTGGACCTGACCGCCAGCAGCAGCGACGCGGTCAAACTGATCAGCCTCCTGGCGGGGGATGTGAATGGCGACGGCAGCATCAACGAAGGCGATGTTTCCACCATTCGCCTGAGCGGCAACATTAATAAGACAACGTCTGCCGCGGCAAACAAAACGGCGGATGTGAACGGCGATGGCAGCGTCAACGAAGGCGATGTTTCCACCGTTCGGCTGGCACAGCATATCAATAAGAGCGCAACCAATAACTGCACCTTTGACTATGCGGAGTGAAGAAGGGAGCGCAGATCATGAAGACAAGAGCGCTCAGTGTCATACTGATGATCGCGATGCTGGCGGCTCTGTTTCCGGCGGCCCTGGCGGTGGATGAAGTGGCCACCACCAGCAGGGACCCTCCGGAGACGGAGCAGGACGAGCGCGTTGAGATCACCGTGGACGGGGAGACCCTCCTCCCCGACCCGGACAGCCTGCCGGACAGCGGCGAGCTGTTTGCCGCCTTCGTCCAGCGGGAATTTGACCGGGAGATCTCCGGCGGCATCGCCCTGTTCGGTACCGCCGCCGGAGACCGCCTCGCCGCCGGGAGCCTGGAGAAGACCGTCTATGACGCGCTGAAACCGGACCTTGGCGAAGTGGCGGACGGGACCCGGTCCTCCACGGCCTTTACCATCACCTCCGGCCTGGACAGCCTCTCCTGGACCCAGGCGGAGCTGGGCGGCGTCACCATCGTTTCCGGCGGAAGCCTGACGGCGGCGGCCAAGGCGGCGGTAAAGGAGAAGTTCGCCGCGGCCCTGGACACGCGAAAGGTTTTGAGCTGCCTGCTGGCCGACTGCCCCTATGAGCTGTACTGGTTCGACAAGACGGCGGGGGCCTCCTTCGGCTACAGCATCTCCGCCGACAGCGCCCAGGCCTCCATCACCAAGCTTACCGTCCAGTTCTCGGTGATCCCGGCCTACGCGGGCAGCGTGTCCTACACCACCAATACCGCCAAGACCGGCGCGGCCAGCGCCGCCGTGGCCAACGCGAAAACCATCGTATCGGCCAACGCGGCCAAGACGGACCGGGCAAAGCTGGAGGCCTACCGGGCCAAGATCTGCGATCTGGTGTCCTACGACAGCTCCGCGGCGGGTGGAGGGACCGTCTACGGCGACCCCTGGCAGCTGATCTACGTCTTTGACGGAAACAGCGGCACCAACGTGGTCTGCGAGGGCTACGCCAAGGCCTTCCAGTACCTGTGCGACCTGTCCACGTTCAGCGGAGACGTCACCTGCCACACCGTCACCGGCACCATGACCGGCGGTACCGGCGCGGGGGACCACATGTGGAACGTGGTGAAGCTGGAGGGAAAGAACCTCCTGGTGGACGTGACCAACTGTGACAGCGGTACCATCGGCGCGGACACCCAGCTCTTTCTGGTGGCCGTAGCCGGGACGTACGAGGGCAGGACCCACACCTTCTCCATCGGCTCCGCCAGCGTGACCTACACCTATGACGATGACCAGGAGGACCTGTTCTGCAGCGGTTGGCTGGCGCTGACCCCTGAGGACACATCGGCGAAGACTGTGATCCAACTGCTGGTCACCGGCTATGACACCGCGGATTCCACCGTGGTCAGCCTGTACCAAAATGGTACGCGGATCAAGATCGCGGGGTATCCGGGCGGGCAGACCGGCCAGTTGAAGACGGGCGTGATGGAGGTCAGGAACGTGACGCCCGGGGTCTATGACCTGGTGGTCTCCAAGAGCGGCTGCCTGGACTACACCATCCGGAACGTGGTGGTGACGGCGGAGGGCTTGGACCTGACCAGCCACAGCGATCCGGCCGTCAAAAATATCACCCTGCTGACGGGGGATGTGAACGGCGATGGAAGCATCAACGAAGGCGATGTGTCTACCATTCGTCTGAGCAGCAACATTAACAAAACTACATCTGCCGCGGCAAATAAAACAGCGGATGTGAACGGCGATGGCAGCGTCAATGAGGGAGATGTCTCCATCGTGCGTTTGTCACAGCATATCAATAAGAGCCAAACAGACTGTATCTATTATTATTAAGGAGGACTGAGCATGAAAAAACGAATCTTGTCGATCCTGCTTGCGTTTATCATGGTCGTCGGAATGCTGCCAGCTACCGTATTCGCAGCAGGCAATGACCATGAAATCAAGCTGGAACTGGTGAAGGACTCAACGACCTTCTCCGGTCAAGACGTCCTGCGCGTGGATTTCCTGTATAAATCCGGCAGTGACGAGGCGAAAAGCCAGGAGGTCTGGATCAAGTTTGACGATTCTAAACTGACCATGCTGTATAATGACGGTACAGATGGTAGTGCGGATCTCACGACGTTGTCTGTGCCGATCACAGACTATTTTATGGATAACCTCTATGACAATGGGCTATCGGGAGGTAGCATGCGTAAAAACAGCATGGGGATCATGTATGGCGTGTTGTCTGGAGGATACGGATACATCAACTGGAAAAATGAATTGAACAAGGCGGTAACAGAAGGATTTTCTGACTTTACCTGCATGAGTTCTATCTTTTTCAGCTTGGATGAGGGCGTAAGCTTTGACGCTCTTCCGATGGATGCGATAACCTTCGCGACAGTTGCCGCCGATTCTTCGGTAACAAACCAGACTTATACTGCGCTTGTTTCTAATGGCACAGAGCAGTATATGTGGGGAAGCTCGGGCTCCGACGCCCTGACCGTCATTCCGGCCATCACCGCCGGCACAGGCGTTACCTTCTCCAAGCCCGCCTACTCCGGCACCCAGGCCAGCGCGCCCACTGCCGCGAGCAACACCGGCGGCAAGATCGTGCTGACCTCCCAGGACATCACCGGCGAGACCGTGGAGTACGCCGTGACCGCGGAAAGCGCCGCGGAGGCTCCCGGCACCGGCTGGCAGGACAGCACCACCTTCGATGGCCTGACCGTGGGCACCACCTACAAGTTCTGGGCCCGGGTGAAGGAGACCAGCGGCCACCAGGCCGGCACCGCCGCCAGCGCCCTCATCACGGCCAATCCCGCCGCCGTGACCAGCGTGGAGATCAGCGGCGGCGACAGCGCCACCGTCCCCACCGAGGCGTTGGTCAAAGCGACCGTGAACCTGACCGCCAAGGCCAACTATGACAACGGCTCCGACAGCGACGTGACTGCCACGGCTGCCTGGTCTGTGGTAGACGAGCCTGCCGGCGTGACCGTCGACAAGGGCGTTGTCACCATCACGCCCGACGCCAGCGCGGGTAACGTCACCATCAAGGCGGAGTACGACGGGAAGAACGATACCCACACCATCACGCTGTCCAAGGCCGCCGCCGAGCTGAACACCATCACCGTCAGCGGCCCCGCCAGCGTCAGCGTCCCCGGCACATACGACTACACCGCCACCGGCAAGGACCAGTACGGCAAGGACATCGCCACCGGCACGGTCGCATGGTCCGTCCTGCCTGATCCCACCACTGGCGTGTCCATCAGCGCCGATGGCAAGCTGACCGTCACCAACGCCGCCAGCGCGGTCGATGTGGTCATCAAGGCTGCTGTGGACACCGTGATCGGCTCCAAGACCGTCCAGATCACCAAGGACGCCCCCGCGGCCGCCAGCCTGTCCATCCAGAACGGCGTGACCGAGCTGACCGTTCCCACCGTGACCGCCATCGGCGAAGTCAAGAAGGTGGACGCGTCCGCCAAGTTCACCGCCGAGCTGAAGGACCAGTACGGCGATGACTTCTCCGGTACTGTGACCTGGAAGGTGACCGGCAACTCCGGCGTCACCATCAGCCAGGACGGCCTGCTGACCATCAGCAGCGAGGCCACGGACGATGCCGTGACCGTGACAGCCACCTGCGGTATTCTGGAGGACAGCAAGGCCGTCACGATCAACAAGGCGTCCTCCACCGCCACCTTCATTCAGATCCTGAAGGACGGCGACCCGGTTCCTGAGAACAAGGACACCATCACCATCCCCACCAGCGGCAGCGCCATGGAGGAGTACACCGCCAAGGTCTATGACCAGTACGGCGCGCCTTTCACCGCGGCTGTGACTTGGTCCATTGAGGCCGGCTCCACCGGCGCGGAGCAAACTGACGGCACCGTGACCGTGCCCGATACTGCTTCTGAGGGCGATGTCAAGCTGACCGCCGCCGTAGGCAGCACCCTCAAGGCCGAAGTGACCATCACCCTGAGCAACATGCCCAAGCATGTGCTGACGAACTTCTCGTCGGACGCCCTGGAGTACACCTACGGCGACACCGTCTCCAACACCCAGACCGTGTCCTGCTCCACCGGCGGCACCGTGAAGTACAGCAGCAGCAATCCTTCCGCTGTGGAAGTGAACGAGACCTCCGGTGCGCTGACCATCAAAGCGGCCACCACCGCGCCTGTCACCATCACCGCCTCCGTGGCGGAGGGCAACGGCCACGCCGCCAACAGCAAGAGCTACACCGTCACGGTGAAGCAGAAGACGCTGACGATCACCGGGCTGACGGCTGTGGACCGGGCGTATAACGGAAGCGCCGATGTTGCCCTGACCGGCGGCGCGCTGTCCGGCGTTATCGGCACTGATGTGGTCTCCGCGACCATGCCCACCACCGGAACCATGGCCAACCCCAACGCCGGCAGCGGCAAGGCCGTCACCGTGACCAAGCCCGCCCTCACCGGCTCCGCCGCGGACAACTACACCCTGGCGGACATCGACTACGTCACCGTGAACATCGCCAAGGCCGACCCCGACGTGGGCACTGTCAGCGGTCCCGCCACGGACATCTACACCAGCACCCCGCTGGCCAGCATCACCCTGACCCATAGCGGCGAGACGGCGGGCGAAGTGGCCCTGGACGCCGGCCAGACCCTCAGAACCGGCACCAACAGCTACGACTGGACCTTTAAGCCCACCGACACCACCAACTACAATCAGGCCACCGGAACCGTCAGCCTGACGGTGAAGGAGGACGCCCTGACCAGCATCACCGTGACTGGCACGCCCACCAAGACTGCCTACAAGTACGGCGAGGACTTTGAGACCGACGGCCTGACCGTCACCGCCAACTACGCCAGCGGCGCGACCCAGGACGTCACCGGCCAGGTGACCTTCGGCGATCTGGCCGTGGGCGACACCTCCATCGTCCTGTCCTACCAGGGCAAGACCTGCACCGTCAACGGCATCACCGTGGCCAAGGCCGACGCTCCGGAGCTGACCAATCAGCACGTCAAACTGAAGTACACCGTGACCAGCGGAGAGAAGTCTGTAAGCAATGTGGGTATGCCCGCTGACGCCGGCGAGCTGACCTATACCAAGAATGGAGCTTACGGTAACCTCACCGTAAACGACTCCGACTGGAATGTGGATGCCAACGGCCTGGTGACCTGGACCCTGACCGGCGGCACAGTTGGCACTCATGTGGAACTGGTTATTCTGGTCCACTCCAACAACTACACGACCCAAGATGTCGTTGTTTATATTGACCTGACTGCCAAGGACACCCCCGAGGTCCATGCCGAGGACATCACCGTGACCTACAACGGCGAGGCCATTCCCGACAGCGCCATCACCGGCACCGCCAAATTTGACAGCGCCGACGTCCCCGGCACCTGGAGCTGGGAGGACGCCGCGCCCAAGAACGTGTTGGACAGCGGCAGTAAGAGCGTGGTGTTCACCCCCGATGACACCAGCAACTTCGAGACTGTGACCACCGCCATCACCGTCACCATCAAGAAAGCCGATCCTACCGGCACCCCCGGCTACACCGCCATCACCGAGAGCGGCAAGACCCTGGCCGACGCGGCCCTGACCGCTGGCAGCATCACCCCCGCCGGCGGCGAGATTAAGTGGGACCTGGGCGACAGCCAGACCGTCGCGGCCAACACCGCCTACGACTGGACCTATACCCCCGCTGACGAGGACAACTACAACACCCTGACCGGCAGCATCACTCCCTACGTGGTGTCCTACTCCGGCGGCGGCGGTGGCGGCGGCGGCTCCGTGGCTTATTCCATCACCGTGGAAACCGCCCAGAACGGCACCATCACCGTCAGTCCCAAGAGTACCTCCAAGGGCAGCACCGTCACCATCACCGTCAAGCCTGACGCCGGGTACGAGCTGGAAGCCCTGAAGGCCGTGGACAAGAACGGCGCCAAGATCGCGGTCACCGAGAAGAACGGCAAGTACACCTTCACCATGCCTGCCTCCAAGGTCACCGTCTCCGGTACCTTCGTGAAGACCGAGGCCCCCGCGCCGGAGCCCGAGAATCCCTTCACCGACGTGAAGGAGAGCGACTACTTCTATAACGCGGCCCTGTGGGCGCTGGACGAGGGCATCACCGCCGGCACCTCCGCCACCACCTTCAGCCCCGACGCCTCCTGCACCCGCGCTCAGATGGTCACCTTCCTGTGGCGCGCCGCCGGCTCCCCCGCCCCCAAGAGCAGCGCCAACCCCTTCGTGGACGTGAAGGCCGGAGCCTACTACTATGACGCGGTCCTGTGGGCCGTGGAGCAGGGCATCACCGCCGGTACCTCCGCCACCACCTTCGGCCCCGACGCCTCCTGCACCCGCGCCCAGAGCGTCACCTTCCTGTACCGGTTCGCCGGGTCCCCCGCCGTGAGCAAGGCCCTGCCCTTCACGGACGTGGCTGACAGCGACTGGTACGCCCAGCCTGTGAAGTGGGCCCTGGAGGAGGGCATCACCGCCGGTACCTCCGCCACCACCTTTAGCCCCAACGCCACCTGCACCCGCGCCCAGATCGTTACCTTCCTGTTCCGGCTGCTGGGTGAATAAGTGATCCCTTCGGAGAAGGGGACGGACTCCGTCCCCTTCTTCTCAAAATCCCCTGTCCCCCGGGAGAGGGGATTTTGAGAAGACGACCAACCGCACGGAGGGCGGGACCCGCCCTCTATCCCCGGCGATCATGATCACCATCAAAAAGGAGGAATCCAAATGAAAAAGCGAATGGGAAAACTCGTCAGTATGATCCTCTGCCTTAGCTTGCTGCTGTCGCTTCTGCCCGCGGCGGTCCTGGCGGCGGAATCCGGCACGCTGGAAACCGGGCTGACCTGGACACTGGAGGATGGCGTGCTGACCATCTCCGGCCAGGGGGCCATGCCGGATTTTGCCAATGCGGACGCCATCCCCTGGTATCCATCTAGCAGCAGCATCACCTCCGTGGTCGTTAACGAGGGTGTGACCAGGGTAGGAAAAATGGCCTTTGCTTACACCGCCGCTGCGTCAGTCACGCTCCCTGAAAATGGCCTGACCAGCATTGGAGCAGATGCGTTTTACCAAACTAAGCTCACCGCCATCGACATTCCGGACACGGTGACAGAAATCGGGACAGGTGCATTCTATGGATGCACGCAGCTCGCCGATGTCACCCTGCCCAGTAGACTTACCGTGCTGTCAAAAGGTCTGTTCTATGGCTGCCAAGCCCTGAAAACAATCGAATTGCCAGAGACACTCAGTTCCATCGACAAAATTGCATTTTGTAATTGTGTGTCCTTGCAGAGCATTGCCATCCCTGCCGGCGTGACCAGCATTGCTTCCGGTTCCCCTGGTTCCTTCAAGGGCTGCACCGGACTGGAGAGCATGACAGTGGCCGAGGGAAATTCTGCCTACCATGTTGACGGAAACTGCCTCATCGAGACGGAAAGCAAAACCCTGATCCAGGGTTTTAACAACAGCGTCACTCCCGGGGCTAGCACCGTGACGAGTATCGCCGACTATGCCTTTTATGGAATGTATGGTCTGGATCATTTCACGATCCCTAACGGTGTGGAATCCATCGGAGAAAATGCCTTTGCCTACTGCTACCGCGTCGCCAGCGGTGATGTGGAAGAAACAGGACTGACCAGCATCACCATCCCCGGCTCGGTAAAGACCATCGGCAGTTGCGCGTTTAACGCGGATAAGCTGCTGTCGTCCGTGACCATGGAGGACGGCTTGGAGAGCATCGGTTCGTATGCATTTGCAGTTTGTCCCAAGCTGACCGACGTCGTGATCCCCACCACAGTGAAAACCATTGACGTCTGGGCATTTGCAAGCACCGCCCTGGAGACGATTACGATCCTTTCCGGGGATGTGGCGTTCACTACCACCACCGGCCAATCCATCGAGGATACCCTGCCCGCCTCTGCGGTCATCTATGGCTACGAGGGTTCCACAGCCCAGACGTACGCCGAGACCTACGGCCGCACCTTCTATGTTCTGGCGGAAACCTCCGGCACCCTGAGTACCGGCCTGACCTGGAATCTGGATGAACAGGGCATGCTGACCATCTCCGGCCAGGGGGCCATGCCGGACTGGACCACGGTGGATGACGTCCCCTGGTATCCCCTCAGAAACCAGATCATGGCCGTACTCATTGGCAGCGGCGTGACCACGGTGGGCGGCCTGGCGTTCGCCTATTGCCCCAATCTGGAAGCGGTTACCTTCGAAAGAGGGACAGCGTTGGAGCGCATCGGGAGCATGGCCTTTGCCCAGAGCGGGCTCAACACCATCTCTGTCCCGGACACCGTGACCGAGATCGGCGCGGGGGCGTTCTACGGCTGCGGCGAGCTTACCTATGTCTATCTGCCCGACAGCCTGGAGGTGCTGCAGTCCCTGCTGTTCTGTGACTGCTATCGGCTGGCGGACATCAACTTCCCCAGCGCGCTGACTACCATCCAGAATGGCGTGTTCACCAACTGCCGCACCCTGACAAACATTGTCATCCCCGCCGGCGTGACCAGCATCGACTTCTCGGAGGCCCGTGCCGAGAACCCCTTCTACGGCTGCACCGGGCTGGAGAGCATTACGGTGGCTGACGGCAACACCTCCTACCGCGCTGTGGACAACTGCCTCATTGAGATCGCCACCAAGACTCTGGTCCAGGGCTGCAACAGCAGCGTCATTCCCACGGACGGCAGCGTGACCTCCATCGGCTATGCCGCGTTTTACGGGATGTCCGGGCTGGAGATCGTCAGCATCCCCGATACGGTGACGGCCATCGGCAGCTACGCCTTTGCCAGCTGCTGCCGCGACACCGACGATGACGGATTGGTGGACCAGGGCCTGCGCCAGGTCACCATTCCCGGCTCGGTGAAGACCATCGGAGAAGCCGCGTTCAACAGCAGCAGGCTTCTGAATAGCGTCAGCATTATGGAAGACGGTCTGGAGACCATCGGCGGATGGGCCTTTGTGGCCTGCACCGAGCTGACGTATATGATGATCCCGGAGACCGTGACCAGCATCGGCAGCCGCGCCTTCTATGAGAGCGGGCTGACAGAGATCTGGATCTACACGCGGGAGGCGGAGTTCGAATCCGGTGACAATTATTCCCCGGATGAGATCCTGCCAGAAGATGTGGCCATCTACGGTTATCTGAACTCCACGGCCCACGACTATGCCAAGACCTACGGCCGTACGTTCTATCCGCTGGATTCCCAGGATCAACCGGCGGGCTGCAACCACGGAAACTGGGAGATTACGGAAACGGCCACCTGCACCGAGGCGGGCAAGCAGATCAAGACTTGCGTGGATTGCGGCGCCATTGTTGTGGAGGACATGGAGGCCCTGGGGCACATGGTCAGCAACACAATTGTATATACCAAGGAGCCCACCTGCACCGAGGACGGCGCGGGCTATAACCTCTGCGAACGCTGCGGGGAAGCCGCCACGGAGATTTTTACCATCTCCGCCCGCCACACTCCCGACTACTCCGCATACGGGTACGACGAGAACGAGCACTGGTATGTCTGTACGGTCTGCGGAGAGCATGTGGACGTATTCCAGCACAACTACTTTGATACCTACCAGCATGACGCCGACCATCACTGGAACGCCTGCACCGTCTGCGGCGCCCATTGCAACGAGGCGGCCCACACCTGGAGCGGCTGGCAGACCGGCGTCACCGCGGCCGGTATCCAGACCCGCACCTGTGAGATCTGCGAACGCTCCGAGACCGTCGTGGTTTCCACGGCGCCGGATGAGGACAACAACTATGTGGTGACTCCCGGCGGAGACGGAGAGACCACCGTCACCGAGATCACCGTGGACCGCTCGGTGCTGGACGGGATCGTAAGCAAAAACGCGGAGGCCATTGCAAATGGGCAAAGTCCCGCGGGCCTGACCATGCAGCTGGGAGAGAAGACCTCTGTGACCTATGACGCCAAGACTCTGGAGGCCATCCAGAAAGCTGTAGAGGCTAAGCAGCAGTCGTCCTCGGCGGCTAGGGCGGACCTGCTCCTGCGGGTCAAAGGATACGGGGATACGGAAAGCCTGGTGGAGGAGGAAGAACTGACTGAGGCGCAGGAGGAGACAGTAGGGGAGTACGTGTCCAACAACTGTTGGACGGTCGTGGTGACCGCTGACTATTACGACTATTCCACTTCCGGTAACACATGGGTATTAGTAGACACCGCGGAGGTGGACTTTGACGGCGGTGACGAAGACGCAGTCGAAGTCACGGTTGAGTGTGATTTGGAGAAATTTGATTACAGAAGTGAAAGGTTCGGCGTGGCGCGTGTGGAGGAAGACGGCAGCCTCACCCCGGTGGAGTCGGAGACGAACGAGGAGGACGGCACCATCACCTGGCACACAAGACACTTCTCCCTGTATATGGCCTATGAGAAAGGCGCGGGCGTGAAGGTCACCGGACAGGTGAAGGGCTACCACAGCGGGAACGCCCCGGTCGTTGCGCTGTACGCTGCCGGCGACACGGAGCGGGAAACGCCCATCGCCACCGCGGCCCTGGGCGAGGCGGCGGCCAGCGGCAGCCAGTACCTCTGGAACTTCGCCTTCGACGCTGTGGCCTCCGGTACCTACGACCTGGTGGTCACCAAGGATGGCCACCTGACCTACACCGTCAAGGGCGTCACCGTCGGCGCGGAGGACCTGGACCTGACCGCCAGCAGCAACGCGGCGGTCAAACTGATCAGCCTCCTGGCGGGGGATGTGAATGGCGACGGCAGCATCAACGAAGGCGATGTTTCCACCATTCGCCTGAGCGGCAATATTAATAAGACAACGTCTGCGGCGGCAAACAAAACGGCGGATGTGAACGGCGATGGTAGCGTTAACGAAGGCGATGTTTCCACCGTTCGGCTGGCACAGCATATCAATAAGAGCGCAACCAATAATTGCTCCTTTGACTATGCAGTGGAGATGGGAGAATAAAAACAAAAGGTAACTTATCCGGCTGCACATTTTGGTCTGCACCTGGTATTGAGAAAGGAGGGGACGGTAAAAACCGTCCCCTCCTTTTGGAGCGGTATCAATGTAAAATGTTTCAACCGGACTGGAAGGTGGTGAGGCTGTTGGCGGCAGAAGACCAAATTGTAGATTCAGAAACCGCCGGGCCTCCCGCTTACTGCCCAGAATGAAGATCGTCTTATTCGCCCGGAAGCAGTGGGCGAAACTGGGTTAGGGCCTCTGCCCCAAAAAACCAATTTTCTGAATAGCAAATCACCTCAGCTCTAAATAAATGCCAATCGGCAGACAGAATATCCACCAACAATATCTACCAAAACAGGGGAGATGCCGAAAAGATGAAAAATACCGTGTGTTTTGCTCGCAACTGAGCTAAAACACACGGTATTTATGGTGGAGCGAGTGAAACGGTAGACGAACCAATCCAAGTCCTTATTGTCAGACCAGCAGTCATACTGTTGAAAATCCAGCTCACTGCATTCCGCGGATAAAAGAATCTTGACACCATTGGTCCCGAAAGCTATAATGAGGATAGAAAAGGCGTTGCCGATAAGCGGTCAGCCTTTCGTGTTAGTTTACAAAGCTAAGCCTTGAAACCGTCACTTGGCCGAGTGGCGGTTTCTGCTTTTTACAACAATCGTGATCGTGTAAGACCCGATGTGAAATGTAATACGCATAGCCTCACCTCCCTTTCAGGAAGTGTTGCTGACCGCCTACCGTTTTATGGCAACGCCTTGCTCCCATGTGGGAGCTTTTTTATTATAGCAACAGCCGCATAATTTGTCAATTTATGGGGAGGTCAGTATGGCCAACAGATACACCGATTCGTTTAAGCGTGACATGGTGTAGCTTGCATCGCAAGACGGCACAGACATAACCTCACTCTGCAAAGAAAACGGTATTTCCCGCAGCACGCTTTACAAGTGGATGTCAGATTACAAGCCGTTTCATGCGGACACGATCACTCTACACGAATTTGAAACACTGAAACGCCAGATAGAAACTCTTAGGCTTGAAAATGAAATCTATCGAAAGATACTTCCCTTACTTATGCTGTCAAGAGATCAGAAAGCATCTGTGGTGGATGCGTTAAAACCTGAATACAGTTTTTATACCCTATGCCGTCTGATCGGCTTACACCACAGCACCTATATCAATCGACAAAAAAGCAAAGGCAAGACGAAGGTCATTGATGCCGATGATGCTATTTTCCGTGAGCAGATCATTTCTGTTTTTGAGCAGAGCCAGCGCCGCTTTGACGCTAAAAAAATTCGTGCCAAGCTGATGAAACAGGGTCTTACGATCAGCGAAAAAAGAATTTCCCGTATCATGAAAGAATCCGATTTGCACCCGCCTAAACCCTTGGAGAAAAACGCTACCTTTCAGCGGCAATATCGCTACTATCCCAATCGGCTGCGTCGGGAATTTGAACAGCCACGGCCAAACATGGTATGGGTCAGTGACATTACTTACGCCAGAGTTGCCGATGATGTAGCCTATATCTGTGTGGTAATTGACTTGTTTTCCAGAAAGGTTCTCTCCTGCTCCATCTCTGAATTCATCAATACCAACCTTACCGCAGACGCTTTTCAAAAAGCATTTTTCTTGCGAAGAAAACCCAAAGATTTGATTTTCCACTCCGATCAAGGCGCACAATACACTTCGTTTGAATTTCGGCAGCTTCTATCTGACCACAAGGTGCAGCAGTCCTTTTCCCAACCCGGAAATCCATTGGACAATGCGGTGGCGGAGTCCTTCTTTGCTTCACTCAAAAAGGAACACTTCAAATTCAACCTTTACAACAACCTTCATGAGCTTGAGAACAGTGTAACGGAATATATAGAATACTACAACAGCTTTCGCCCGCATCAGACGCTTCATCAAAAAACGCCTGACGAATTTGAAGCAGAATACTATAAAAATACTGAGGCTTTTTGAGTGTCCAAAAGCGGATGTTCAAAAAGCCTCAGTATTCCATATGGTGGAGGCGGGGAGAGTTGAACTCCCGTCCGAAAACGCATCCACAAGAACTTCTCCGGGCGCAGACGGTTATTGCGGGAGTCTTGCTCTCCCCGTTCCCCTCACCCCGGGCAAGCCGTCACGCCCGGGGGTCAGGTGAGCTTCATGATGCATGGCACGCGCAAAGCTTAGCGTACGCACGTCCGCCACTAAACGACGCCTGATCCGGGCTCGTGGCCCTTCCCGGTCAGACGGCCGCCTTTAATTAGGCAGCGTAAGCGTATTCGTTGTTGTTCTTTA
>Ga0129308_1000214_pt1 | contig 103290 bp, 92 predicted proteins | sample L827metagenome_FD_94440 | JGI IMG/M metagenome (GOLD analysis project Ga0129308, IMG submission 94440) | Ring-tailed lemur group fecal microbial communities from Wisconsin, USA - L827 metagenome | ecosystem: Host-associated > Mammals > Digestive system > Large intestine > Fecal | place: USA...
ACCCTCCGGCGACACGGCTACGGGTATCCGGATGATGAATACTTCTTCCTCAAGCTATTCGACGCCAGCCGTAGAACTTATGACCGCAATCCCAAATCCCACAGGTTTTGTGATTGAGCCTTTATTGTCTGATAAAATGTCTTGCCCTTAGGCCAGAGGCTCGAAATCGCTGGCAGGGCGGCGGCAGATGGGGCAGGTGAAGTCAGCGGGCAGGGTATCGGACTCATAGATAAAGCCGCAGATCTTGCAGACGAAGCCCTTGGGTTTTGCAGACGTGGCTTCCTCCTGGGGCTGGGCGGGGGCCTCGCCCTTGACCGAGGCGGCCAGGGTCTGGGCCAGGGCCTCCAGCTCCGCCTCCTGTCCGGGGGCCAGGGCGGATTTCAGGGTCACAGGGGCCTCCAGGATCTGGGTGTTCTTCAGCTCGCCCAGGATCTGAGCCATCAGCTTGCCGCTGGCGGGGGCCCAGGAGCCGTTCTGGATCAGGGCGATGGTGCGGTTCTGGAGGTTGTGGTGGGCCACGTCCCGGAGCAGGTTCTCCATGGTGACGAAAATACCGTTGTTGTAGGTGGTGGAGGCGAAGACGATGTGGCTGTATTTGAAGGTCTCAGACAGCACGTAGGAGTAGTGGGTGATGGACACGTCGTACATCTCCACGGGGATGCCCAGCTCGGCCAGACGGCAGGCCAGGATGTTGGCGGCGGTCTCGGTTCCGCCGTAGACAGAGGCGAAGGGGATCAGCACGCCCTGGACCTCGGGCTCGTAGGCGGCCCACTTGGCGTACTTGTCCAGAATGTAGCCCAGGTCCTTGCGCCACACCGGACCGTGGAGGGGGCAGATCATCCGGATGTCCAGCCCGGCGGCTTTCTGCAGCAGAGCGGACACCTGGGGACCGTACTTGCCCACAATGTTGGTGTAGTAGCGCCGGGCCTCGTCCAGCCAGTCGTGGTCAAAGTCCACCTCGTCGGCAAACAGCACGCCGTTCAGTGCGCCGAAGGTGCCGAAGGCGTCGGCGGAGAACAGGATCTTGTCGGTGGAGTCGTAGCTGACCATGACCTCAGGCCAGTGGACCATGGGGGCGTTGACAAAGGTGAAGTGGTGGCGGCCCGTGTCAATGACGTCGCCCTCCTTGACCAGAATGGCGCCCTTGGGATCGGTGCAGTGGAACTGGCGGATCATGTTCACGGCCTTGCCGTTGCACACGATGGTGGCCTCGGGGTGGCGGATCATCAGGTCGCCCAAGGTGGCGGCGTGGTCGGGCTCCATGTGGTGGACAAAGACGTAATCCAGCTTCCGGCCGCCCAGGGCGTGTTCCAGGTTCTCGAAGAACTGGGTCTGGACCGCCCGGTCCACCGTGTCGAACAGGACGGTCTTTTCGTCCAGCAGCAGATAGGAGTTGAAGGACATCCCCCGGGGGACAGGATGGGTGGCCTCAAAGTAGGCGTGCTGGCGGTCGTTGGCGCCGATCCAGACCAGATCGTCGGTCACCTTTCGTACACAATACATGGTAAAGACCTCACTTTCGGCTATGGAATTTTATCGTGGAACAGCATAGCATATTCTCCGCAAAAAAGATAGGGGGATACGCATTTTTTTGCCGCGGTCCAAAAGAATGGATTTCCGGAAAAGGCCGTTGAAAAACGGCCCGGCATACCGTATAATACTATCTGCCGCACCGGCCGGCCGGCGGCTGGTGACAGGATGAATGACAAATCGAAACAGGAGAGAGTCCGACCATGTACCGTATCGATATTATGACCCTGTTCCCCGACGTGGTGGGGGATATGTTGTGTGAGTCCGTCCTGGGCCGGGGGCAGGAGCGGGGCTACATCCGTATCGAGTGCCACCAGATCCGGGACTACACCCTGAACAAGCAGAAGCAGGTGGACGACTATCCCTACGGCGGCGGCCGGGGTGCGGTGATGCAGGCCGACCCGCTCTACCAGTGCTGGAAGCACATCTGCGACGAGGCGGGGGAGCGGCTCCACACCATCTACATGTCCCCGGCGGGCAAGACCTTCTGCCAGGCGGACGCCCGGCGGCTGAAGGAGGACTACGACCGGATCATCCTGGTCTGCGGCCACTATGAGGGCATCGACGAGCGCTTCATCGAGGAGTGCGTGGACGAGGAGATCTCCCTCGGGGACTTTGTCATGACCGGGGGGGAGATCCCCGCCATGGCGGTGGCCGACGCGGTGTGCCGCCTGGTGCCCGGGGTGCTGTCCGACCCCTCCTGCTATGAAAATGAGAGCCACTGGAACGGCATGCTGGAGGCCCCCCAGTATTCCCGGCCCGAGGTATGGCACGGTCGGGCGGTGCCCCCCATCCTCCTGTCCGGCCACCACGCCAACGTGGAGAAATGGCGGCGGAAGCAGTCTATCCTGCGCACCCGCCAGCGCCGGCCTGACCTGTACGCGAAGCTGGACCTGTCCTCCAAGGAGGACCAGAAGCTGCTGAAGGAGCTGGAGCAGGAGGCGGGGGAGGAGAGCTGAGCCCGCCGCGCCGGCGGGCTGTGGATGGAAGCGCCATGTACGGGCTTCCCCTCATCCGTCTCGCTGTGCTCGGCGCCTTTCCCCCACAGGGGGAAGGCGGATGAAATGTGAAAGTCATCACGGGAATTGGCCGTTCCCCTTTACATATGGTGAAAAGTGTGGTAAACTAATTGCGGTAATATGATTTTCAAAACCATGTTTGGAGATGAAACACATGAGTTTTAAAATTGTGGTGGACAGCTGCTGCGACCTGACGGCGCAGATGTTGAAGGACCCCTGTTTTGTCCAGGTACCCCTGACCATCCGTTCCAACGGCAGCACCTTTGTGGATGACGAGACCTTTGACCAGGCGGACCTGCTGTGGTCCATGCGGCAGAGCGAGGAGGCCCCTTCCACCTCCTGTCCGGCGCCCCAGAGCTATCTGGACGCCTACCGATGCGGGGCGGAGGATGTGTATGTGGTCACCCTTTCCGCCTTGCTCAGCGGTTCCCACAACAGCGCCGAGCAGGCCCGCATCCTGCTGGAGGAGGAGGAGCCCCAGGTAAACGTCCATGTGTTCAACTCCTGTTCCGCCGCCTCCGGAGAGGTTCTGATCGCCCTGAAGATCCGGGAACTGGCCCAGTCCGGGATGCCCTTTAAGCGCGTGGTCCGGGAGATGGAACAGTTCATCTACCGGATGAAGACCCTGTTCGTGCTGGAGAACCTGGAGAACCTGCGGAAAAACGGCCGCCTGACCAAGATGCAGGCCATCGTTACCGGGGCGCTGAAGATCAAGCTCCTCTGCCACGCCACCCCCGAGGGGGAGATCGCCAAGCTGGGCCAGGCCCTGTCCGTCAAGCAGGCCCTGGGCAAGATGATCGAAAAGATGGCCGCGGATCCTGACCACGAGGGCCGCACCCTGGTCATCAGCCACTGCAACTGTCTGGAGCGGGCCTTTCAGGTCAAGTCCCAGGTGGAGGCCAAGTGTAAGTTTAAGGAGATCCTTGTGGTGGAGGCCCGGGGGATCACCACGGTCTACGCCAACGACGGCGGCATCGTGGTGGCCTATTGACAAATCGGTCGGAACGCGGTAAAAATAGGAGACAGCCGTTTCTGTTTGGGAGGCGGATGTCTCCTATTTTCGATGCAACGGGGAGGATACCTCTATGGCTATGACCAGACAGCAGGCCTGGGACCTGCTGACCCAGTACAATAAGGAGCCGTTTCACCTGCGCCACGCCATCACCGTGGAGCACGTGATGGGCTGGTACGCCCGGGAGCTGGGCTATGGGGACGAGGCGGAGTTCTGGTCCCTGGTGGGCCTGCTCCACGACCTGGATTTTGAACAGTGGCCCGAGGAGCACTGTAAAAAGTCCCAGGAGCTGATGCGTCAGGCCGGGGTGGAGGAGTCCATCGTCCGCGCCACCGCCAGCCACGGCTGGGGCATCTGCGTGGACATCAAGCCGGAGCACGAGATGGAGAAGGTCCTTTTTGCCGCCGACGAGCTTACCGGCCTGATCGGAGCCGCCGCCCTCATGCGTCCCTCCAAGAGCGTGGCCGACATGGAGCTGAAGTCCCTGAAAAAGAAGTTCAAGGATAAAAAGTTTGCCGCCGGCTGCTCCCGGGAGGTCATCTCCGACGGCGCGGCCCTCCTGGGCTGGGAGCTGGACAAGCTGCTGGACATGACCCTGAAGGCCATGCAGGCGGAGGAGGACGCCATTGAGGAGGCTGTCCGTTCCATTTAAGTCGAAAAGAAGTATAAATTCCCAGGAGAATTTCCGCTTTTTTCGGGGAAAATGTTCAGAAATGGAAAAGATCGCCTCCGCCTCCTTGACAAAGCCGCCGGCTGTGTGGTAACATCCGGTTACAATAACAAAGGGGAGTAGTCGGCGCGCCCCCGCGGCGCGCGGCAGAGTCAACAAGCATGGCGGGCCTGATGAGCCCTGTCCTGGCTTTGCCTTAATTGACCAGACCTGCGTTCCGAAGGGAACGCAGGTTTTTTTCGTGATAGGGCGGAAAAAACCTGTGGGTCCGCAGATACTATATTGCACTTTTGCAATCGTTTGGAAAGGAAGCTGGGAAACATGGCATTTTTGTGGGAAGGACTGCTGTCCATCACCTGGCAGCAGATGGTCATGTACGTGGTGGGAGGCCTGCTGATCTGGCTGGCCATCGAGAAGGGGTTTGAGCCGGCCCTGCTCATGCCCATGGGCTTCGGCGCCATTCTGGTCAACCTGCCCCTGTCCGGCGTCATCGACCAGTACAGCGAGGGACTGGGCAATACCCCGGGCATCATCCAGTGGCTCTTTGAGGTGGGGATCGAGGCCTCCGAGGCCATGCCTATCCTCCTGTTCATCGGCATCGGAGCCATGATCGACTTCGGTCCCCTGCTGGCCAACCCCAAGCTGTTCCTGTGCGGCGCCGCCGCCCAGGCCGGCATTTTCCTCACCATCCTCATTGCCGCTGCCCTGGGCTTCGACATGAAGGACGCGGCCTCCATCGGCATTATCGGCGCGGCGGACGGCCCCACCTCCATCCTGGTGTCCAAGACCCTGCACTCCAACTATGTGGGGGCCATCGCCGTGGCGGCCTACTCCTATATGGCTCTGGTGCCCATCATCCAGCCCTTCGCCATCAAGCTGGTCACCACCCAGAAGGACCGGGCCATGCGGATGCCCTACCGGGCCCAGGGGGTGTCCCGCCGGCTGCGCATCCTGTTTCCCATCATCGTCTCGGTCATCGCCGGCCTGGTGGCGCCCTCCTCTGTGGCTCTGGTGGGCTTCCTAATGTTCGGCAACTTGATCCGGGAGTGCGGCGTCCTCACCACCCTGTCCCAGACCGCCCAGAATGAGCTGGCCAACCTTATCACCCTGCTGCTGGGCATCACCATCTCCTTCTCCATGAAGGCGGACGAGTTCGTCCGGCCCGAGACGCTGATGATCATGGGCCTGGGTCTGGTGGCCTTCGTGCTGGACTCGGTGGTGGGCGTGCTGTTCGTCAAGGTGCTGAACCTCTTTACCCCCAAGAACAAGATCAATCCCATGGTGGGGGCGGCGGGGATCTCCGCCTTCCCCATGTCCTCCAGGGTCATTGAGAAGCTGGGCCAGGAGGCCGACCCCCAGAACCATCTGCTGATGCACGCGGTGGCCGCCAACGTATCCGGCCAGATCGCCTCCGTGGTCGCCGGCGGCGTGGTGCTCCAGTACTGCGCCACCCACCTGATCGGCTGAGCCCAGGGGCCGGTCTGATTTGAAATTTGCAAAGGAGAGGTCGATATGAACATGACCAATGTGTCTCAGGCGCTGGATATGATGGGTCAGGGCATGGCGGGCATCTTTGTGGTGCTGGGCGCCATCGCCCTGCTGGTGGCTCTGATGCAGAAGATCGACAACAGGAAAAAGTGATGCTTCCATTGGACCGGCCGGTACGGCGATGAGAGCTGCGGACAGAAAACGAAACGAAAGCGAAACGGCCGCCCTTTGGGCGGCCGTTTTTTCCGGGCATGACAGGGGACTTGCGCAGTCTGCGCCTGCGGCTTACAGCCAGTCGGACACCACGTCGGCCAGTCCGGCGGGACCCACCTGGTGGTCCACCAGCAGGGTCATCAGCTCGTCAATGCGCAGGGCGCTGGTGGTGATGGAGAGGATGGCGGCGGATTCTCCGTGTTCCTCGGCGATGCGCACCCCGTAGTCCTCGCAGCAGAACCGGTCCGTCTCCACCAGATCCACTGTCAGGTAGTAGTGGAACCGCCGGGGGCGGCCCAGGTTGTCCCCGCACTGGCGGGCGGCGATCTCGATTTCCATGATATTGTGCCCTCCTCGCTTGTATTTGGATTTGGACACATTATATAGTGGGGCCACCGGAAGGGAAAGAAGAAAATATCGCAGGGAACCCCTTCCTTCGACCCGGTTCGGGGCGGAGCAGGGAAAACAGGGGGGAGAGGCGTCGAAGAAACCCGGACGGTAGGGAAACAATTTTTTGCGGAAGGCATAAAAGCGGCTTCGTCGGTGGGACGAAGCCACTTTTTCGTTTGCCGCTGACAGAGGCGGCCACCGGCTCAGTTTGGCTGCCGGTGTCCTGGATCCCGAAGATGTCTATGCGCAGCCCCTAGTCCAGCCACGACCACTCTCCCTGGGGAAGGGTGACCCAGTGTGTGGCAATCCCCATGCGGGCAAACAATTCCTGAATAAAAACATAGAGTCATTTTTCCATGCGATTCTCTTTCTGAAATTTCGCTCTCCTAAAAAAGCTGAATAAGAACATCGTATATTTGACAAAATTAGAGAGAGCCTAAAAGGGAAATTGTGCGATTGGCACAATCGAAAACGCTCTGTGTCATGGATGCTGACCTGCCGGTACACCTTCCTGATGGCGGGTCGGCAATTTTTATGACCAGAGCGGACGCGAACGGCCGCCCGGAACGTATCCAATGCGTATTCCAGGCAAAAAATCAAATCACAGGGGGTAAAAATCATGAACGCACTGAACGAAGCCATCTCCAAAATCGGTGTGGTGCCGGTGATCAAATTGAGCCATCCCGAGCGGGACGCGGCGCCTTTGGCGAAGGCGCTGTGTGCCGGCGGGGTCCCCGTGGCCGAGGTCACCTTCCGGGCCGGGGGCGCGGATCAGGCCATCCGCGTCATGCGGGAGACCTGCCCTGACATGATCGTGGGCGCCGGCACCGTCACCAACACGGACCAGATCGACAAGGTCCTGGCTGCCGGCGGACAGTTTATCGTCACGCCGGGTTTCGATGCCGAGCTGGTGGACTATGCCCAGGAGAAGGGGCTCCCCATCTATCCCGGATGCACCACGCCCACCGATTACCACGCCGCGCTGAAGTTTGGCCTGGAGGTGCTGAAGTTTTTCCCCGCCGAGCAGTCCGGCGGTCTGGCCAAGATCAAGGCCATGAGCGCTCCCTTCCCCATGTTCAAGATCATGCCCACCGGCGGTATCTCCCTGAAGAATCTGGCGGACTATATCAAGAGTCCTGTCATCGCCGCCTGCGGAGGCTCCTATATGGTCACGGCGGACCTGATCGACAACCAGAAATGGGACGAGATCACGGACCTGTGCCGGCAGTCCCGCAAGATCGTGGAGGAGGCCCGGAAAGAGGGCAAATCCCTGTGACCCGCGCCAGAATTGATACATGGAAGGAGTAAAAGACATGAGAGTAGTTACCTTCGGCGAGCTGATGATCCGCCTTCAGCCCTACCATTACGAACGCTTCGTCCAGGCCGACCACCTGGAGTTCTCCTTCGGCGGCGGCGAGGCCAATGTGGCTGTTTCCCTGGCCAACTATGGTCTGGACACCGCCTACGTTACCAAGCTGCCCGCCCACGCCATCGGCCAGGCGGCGGTGAACTCCCTGCGCCGCTATGGCGTGGACACCTCCCTGATCGTCCGGGGCGGCGACCGCGTGGGCATCTACTTCAACGAAAAGGGCGCCTCCCAGCGGGGCAGCGTCTGCATCTACGACCGGGCCCACTCCGCCATCCAGGAGGCCGCCGCCGCCGACTTCGACTGGGACAAGATCTTTGAGGGCGCGGACTGGTTCCACTTCACCGGCATCACCCCGGCCCTGGGTCCCAACCTGGTGGACATCTGCCGGGAGGCCTGCCAGGCCGCCAAGGCCAAGGGCGTGAAGATCTCCTGCGACCTGAACTACCGGGGCAAGCTGTGGACCCGCCAGCAGGCCCGGGAGGCCATGACCGACCTGTGCCGGTACGTGGACGTGTGCATCTCCAATGAGGAGGACGCCAAGGACGTATTCGGCATCGAGGCCGAGTCCACCGACATCTACGGCGGCAAGCTGAACCACGAGGGCTACAAGTCCGTGGCCAAGCAGCTGGCAGACAGGTTCGGCTTCGAGAAGGTGGCCATCACCCTGCGGGAGTCCCACTCCGCCTCGGACAACGGCTGGAGCGCCATGCTGTATGACGCGGCTTCCGGCGAGTATTGCTTCTCCAAGAAGTACGAGCTGCGCATCATCGACCGGGTAGGCGGCGGTGACAGCTTCGGCGGCGGCCTGATCTACGCCCTGCTCACCGGCAAGTCCACCCAGGAGGCGGTGGAGTTCGCCGTGGCCGCCTCCGCCCTGAAGCACACCATCGAGGGCGACTACAACCTGGTGACGCTGGCCGAGGTGGAGAAGCTGGCCGGCGGCGACGGCTCCGGCCGCATCCAGCGGTAAGGCTGCCGCCTGTGTGAGGAGGTGCGTGAAATGGCACATTCCGGCTCCCTCAGATTCATCACCATCGGCGAGATCATGCTCCGCCTGACGCCGCCCGACTACGGAAAGATCCGGGTGGCCAATACCTTCGAGGCCAGCTACGGCGGCAGCGAGGCCAACATCGCCCTGGCCCTGGCAAACCTGGGCATCGACAGCACCTTTTTCAGCGTGGTGCCCAACAACAGCCTGGGCAAGAGCGCCGTGCGGATGCTGCGCAGCAACGACGTTCACTGCTCCCCGGTGATCCTGTCCACCCCGGAGGAGACGCCCACCCACCGGCTGGGCACCTACTACCTGGAGACGGGCTACGGCATCCGGTCCAGCAAGGTCACCTACGACCGAAAGCACAGCGCCTTTACGGAATACGACTTCGGCCGGGTGAATCTGGGCAAACTGCTGGATGGCTTCGACTGGCTCCATCTCAGCGGCATCACGCCGGCCCTGTCCCCCAGCTGCGCCCAATTGGTCCTGGACGCGCTGGAGACCGCCCGGGCCAAGGGCATGACCGTCAGCTTCGACGGCAATTTCCGCAGCGCCCTGTGGAGCTGGGAGGCGGCCCGGGACTTTTGCACCCAGTGCCTGCCCTATGTGGACGTGCTGCTGGGGATCGAACCCTACCACCTGTGGCGGGACGAGGCGGACCACAGCAGGGGGGACTGGAAGGACGGCGTCCCCCTGCAGCCCAGCTACGAGCAGCAGGACGAGATCTTCCAGGCCTTTGTGGCCCGGTATCCCAACCTCAGGTGTATCGCCCGCCACGTGCGCTACGCCCACAGCGGCAGCGAGAACAGCCTGAAGGCCTACATGTGGTACGAGGGCCACACCTTTGAGAGCAAGCTGTTCACCTTCAACATACTGGACCGGGTGGGCGGGGGAGACGCCTTCGCCAGCGGCCTGATCTACGCCATGATGAAGCGGTACAAGCCTATGGATATGGTCAACTTCGCCGTGGCCAGCAGCGCCATCAAGCACACCATCCACGGCGACGGCAACATCACCGACGACGCCGCGAGCATCCGCAGCCTGATGAACATGAACTACGACATCAAGCGCTGACCGGCGCCCGCCCCAAATTGATACAAGGAGGCAATCCTATGAAAAGTTCCTTCCGCTGGTATGGGGACAGCGACCCTGTGACTCTGGACGAGATCCGTCAGATCCCCGGCATGCGCTCCATCGTCTCCGCCGTCTATGACGTGAAGCCCGGCGAGGTATGGCCTGAGGAGAGCATCAAGCACCTGGTTGACGAGTGCGCGGCGCACGGATTGATTTTCGACGTGGTGGAGTCCATCCCCGTCACGGAGGAGATCAAGCTGGGCCGGCCCGAACGGGACCGCCATATCGACAACTACTGCGAGAGCATCCGCCGCTGCGCCAAGTACGGCGTCAAGTGCGTGACCTACAACTTCATGCCCGTCTTCGACTGGACCCGCACCCAGCTGGACAAGGCCGCCGCCGATGGCTCCACCAGTCTGGTCATGTACTGGGACCAGATGAAGGGCCTGGACCCGCTGAAGGACGACATCCACCTGCCCGGCTGGGACTCCAGCTACACCCAGGACCAGGTCCGGGATCTGATCCGGGCCTACGGCGAGCTGGGGGAGGAGGGCCTGTGGGCCAACATCGAGTATTTCCTGAAGCGGGTCATCCCCGTGGCGGAGGAGTGCGGCGTGGTCATGGCGCTGCATCCCGACGATCCCCCCTATCCCATCTTCGGCCTGCCCCGGGTCATCACCTGCGAGGAGAACCTGGACCGCTACCTGGGCATTGTGGACAGCCCCTCCAACGCCCTGTGCCTGTGCACCGGCTCTCTTGGCTGCTCCCCCAAGAACGACATCCCCAGGCTGGTCCGCAAATACTCCGCCATGAAGCGCATCGGCTTCATGCACCTCCGCAACGTGAAGATCCTGGAGGACACCTCCTTCGAGGAGTCCGGCCACCTGACCCAGAACGGCTCCCTGGACATGAACGCCATCGTCAAGGCCCTGGTGGAGACCGGCTTCGACGGCTATTTCCGCCCCGACCACGGCCGCATGATCTGGGGCGAGACCGGAAAGCCCGGTTACGGCCTGTTCGACCGCGCCCTGGGCACCGCCTATCTCAACGGCCTGATCGAGGCCAACGGCGGCGTGATCGAGACGTGAGCAGGAGGCCGTCCGTCTGAACCGACCTATCAATTCTGATTCGGGAAAAAAGGAGACGAGTCGATTATGAAACTGAGCTATGAGAGCATCCGGGACCGCGCCGCCTGGGAGGCCGCGGGGGTCGCGCTGCCCGGTTTTGACTGGAAGGAGATGTGCGCCGCCACGGAAGCGGCCCCCACCTGGGTCCACTTCGGCGCGGGCAACATCTTCCGCGGCTTTATCGCCCGGCTGCAGCAGTCCCTGCTGAACCAGGGGCTGGTCCAAGAGGGCATCGTGGCCGCCGAGACCTTTGATTACGACATCATCGACAAGATTTACGACCCCTTCGACAACATGACCCTGATGGTCAGCCTGCTGCCCGACGGCTCCATGAAAAAGGAGGTGGTGGCCTCCATCGCCCAGGGCCTGCGGGCGGGAAGCGCTTTCCCCGGGGATATGGAGCGGTTGAAGGAGATGTTCCGCAGTCCGTCCCTCCAGATGGTCAGTTTTACCATCACGGAGAAGGGATATGCCCTGAAGAATATCCAGGGCCAGTTCTTCCCCTTCGTGGAGGCTGATTTCCGGAACGGTCCCGCCAACTGCTCCCACGCCATGAGCATGGTGGCCGCCCTGCTGCTGGAACGGTTCCAGGCCGGCGGCGCCCCCATCGCCGTGGTCAGCATGGACAACTGCTCCCACAACGGCGAGAAGCTGCGGGGAAGTATCATGACCGTGGTGGACAAGTGGCTGGAGAACGGCTTTGTCTCCCAGAAGTTTGCCGCCTGGGTCCGGGATGAGGAGAAGGTCTCCTTCCCCTGGTCCATGATCGACAAGATCACCCCCCGTCCCGCCAAGGTGGTGGAGGACGCCCTCACCGCCGCCGGGATCGAGGACATGGCTCCCATCGTCACCGGCAAGAACACCTTCATCGCCCCCTTCGTTAACGCCGAGCAGCCCCAGTACCTGGTGGTGGAGGACCGTTTCCCCAACGGTCGGCCTCCCCTGGAGAAGGCCGGGGTCTATATGACCGACCGGGACACCGTCAACAACACGGAAAAGATGAAGGTCACCACCTGCCTCAACCCCCTGCACACCGCCCTGGCGGTCTACGGCTGCCTGCTGGGCTACGACTCCATCGCCGCCGAGATGAAGGACCCGGAGCTGAAAGCCCTGGTGGAGAAGATCGGCTATACCGAGGGCATCCCCGTGGTGGTGGACCCCAAGATCCTCAGCCCCATGGACTTCATCCATGAGGTGGTGGACCGGCGCCTGCCCAACCCCTTCATCCCCGACACCCCCCAGCGCATCGCCACCGACACCAGCCAGAAGATCGCCATTCGCTTCGGCGAGACCATCAAGAGCTATATCGCCCGGCCGGACCTGGAGGTCACGGACCTGACCTACATCCCCTTGGCCATCGCCGGGTGGCTGCGCTACCTGCTGGCCGTGGATGACAAAGGGGCTCCTATGGCCTGCAGCAGCGACCCCATGCTGGATACCCTCCAGCAGCAGCTGGCGGGGGTGAAGCTGGGCGACCCTGACAGCGCCTCCGACGAGGTCCTGGCCCCCATTCTGTCCAACCCGGCGCTGTTTGCGGTGGACCTGTGTGAAGTGGGCCTCGCGGGCAAGGTGGGCGGTATGTTCCGGGAGATGCTGGCGGGTCCCGGCGCCGTCCGTGAAACGCTGAAACAGTATCTCGGACACTGATCCGGGATCCATAAGGAGGGTATTCATGTCAGGCTTTATCACAGAGGACTTCCTGCTGACTTCCGAGCCCGCCCGGCGGCTGTACCACGAGTACGCCAGGCACATGCCCATCTTTGACTACCACTGCCACCTGAATCCCCGGGAAATTTACGAGGACAAGCGCTTTTCCGACATCGGCGAGGCCTGGCTGGCGGGGGACCACTACAAGTGGCGCCTGATGCGGGCCAACGCCGTGCCCGAGCGGTTTGTGACCGGGGACGCCTCTTACCGGGAGAAATTCGATCAATACGCGGCCATCATGCCCCGGCTCATCGGCAACCCCATCTACCACTGGTCCCACCTGGAGCTGAAGCGGTTCTTCGGCATCGACGGGCTCTTGAACTCCGCCACGGCGGATGACGTCTGGAACCGGGCCAACGCCGTCCTGCGGGGAGAAAACGGTTCCGCCCGGGCCCTGATCCGCGCCAGCAATGTCCGGGCGCTGTGCACCACCGACGACCCGGCGGATGACCTCCGGTACCACCGCCTGCTGGCGGCGGATACGGCCTTTGACGTCCGGGTGCTGCCCACCTTCCGCCCGGAGAAGGCCCTAAACATCGCGGACCCGGGCTATCCGGCCTACCTCCAAAAGCTGGGAGAGGCCGCCGGCATCTCCATTCAGACCATGGACGACGTGAAGCAGGCCCTGGCCCTGCGGGCGGTGTTCTTCGCCCAGACGGGCTGCCGCCTGTCCGACCACTCCTTCGGCTCCCCGGACTTCACGGTCTGGGACGAGGGTGCGGCGGAAAAGGCCGTGGTCCGGGCGCTGAAGGGCGAGAGCCTGACAGCCCATGAGGTCTGCGCCTACCAGTCGGTGATGATGGACTTCCTGGGAGAGCTCTACTGCGATAAGGGCTTTGCCATGCAGATGCACCTGGGGGCCCAGCGCAACCTGTCCACCAAGCTGTACCGCTCCCTGGGCGCGGACGTGGGCGGCGACGCCATCGGCGACACCATCTCCGCCGGCTCCCTGGCCGCCCTGCTGGACCGCCTGGCCGCCCGGGACAAGCTGCCCAAGACCATCCTGTACACCCTCAACGCCGCGGACAACGACAAGCTGATCGCGGCGGCGGGCTGCTTCCAGGACGAGACCGCCCCCGGTAAGATCCAGTTCGGCTCGGCCTGGTGGTTCAACGACCACTTCGACGGCATGACCGCCCAGATGAAATCCCTGGCCAACATCGGCGTGCTCAGCCGCTTTATCGGCATGCTAACCGACTCCCGGTCCTTCCTGTCCTATCCCCGCCACGAGTATTTCCGGCGCATCCTGTGCGAGCTGGTGGGCGGCTGGATCGAAAAGGGAATGGCGCCCGCCGACTACGACACCATCGGCGGCATGATCGAGGACATCTGCTTCCACAACGCATGGTCCTATATAGGCATGTGACGCGCTTCCGGGGCTGAGCCCCGGCGGCCTTCCGCGAGAGAAAAGGAGGAGGATTATGACAAAACATCCGCGCGTTTCCGCGCTGCTCCTTGCCGGTGTGATGCTGCTGACCCTGTCCGGCTGCGGCGGCGCGGCGGAGGATGACCGGCAGATCATCCGCATCGGACATAACCAGTCCACCAACCATCCCACCCATATCGCGCTGACGGCCTTTGAGGAATTCATCGAGAGCCAGCTGGGCGACAAGTACAACGTGGAGGTCTATCCCAGCGAACTGCTGGGCTCCCAGAACGAGATGGTCCAGCTGACCCAGACCGGTGCCATCAACTTCTGCGTGGCGTCCAACTCCCTGCTGGAGACCTTCAGCAGCAACTACTCCATCTTCAACCTGCCCTACCTGTTCTCCTCCAGCGAGGCATACCACGCCGCCATGGACGACGAGAGCATCACCGGGCCCATCTTCAAATCCACCAAGCAGGCGGGCTTTGAGGCCGTCACCTGGATCGACGCCGGCACCCGGAACTTCTACACGGTGGACCGCCCCATCAACAGCCCCGCCGACCTGAAGGGCCTGAAGATCCGCACCCAGCAGTCCCCCACCAACGTGGAGATGATGCGCCTGCTGGGCGGCTCCGCCACCCCCATGGGCTTCGGCGAGGTGTACACCGCCCTGCAGTCCAAGGTCATCGACGGCGCGGAGAACAACGAGATGGCGCTGACCGACAACGGCCACGGCGACGTGTGCAAATACTACTCCTACGACATGCACCAGATGATCCCGGATATTCTGATCGGAAACGTGGCCTTCCTGGACAGCCTGAGCGGGGAGGAGCGGGCCATCTTTGAGGAGGGATTTTTGCTGGTGAACCAGGTGGAGCGGGAGGAATGGACCACCGCCATTGAAAACGCCAAGGAGCGGGCCCAGAACCAGCAGGGCGTGCAGTTCAACTACCCGGACACCGCGCCCTTCCAGGAGGCCTGCGCGCCGCTGCATGAATCCATGCTGGCGGGCAACCCGGACCTTGTGCCGATTTACGAGGCGATCCAGGCGTATAACGCCCAGTATCCCTCCACCGGTTCCTAAGGAGGCAGATGAAAATGGCAGCTTTACGAAACGTGCTGAACCGCATTCTGGAGATCCTGGCCGGCGTGAGCTTTCTGGTCATGGTGGCGCTGACATGCTGGCAGGTCTTTACCCGCTATATCCTGGGCAATCCCTCCACCTGGTCGGAGGAGCTTGTCAGCTACATGTTCGCCTGGGCGAGCCTGATGGGCGCTTCTCTGATTACAGGCGAGCGGGGCCATATGAACATTCCCATCGTCGTGGAACACATGAGCCCCACCATGCAGAAGGTAATGGGTGTGTTCGGCGAACTGGTGGCCCTTCTGTTTTCCCTGGTGATTCTGGTGTACGGCGGCGTCAAGATCTCCAGCCTGGCCATGGGACAGATGACGTCGTCCCTGAATGTGGCCGTGGGCGTGTTCTATGTGATCATGCCGGTGTGCGGCGTGGTCAACATGGTCTATACGGCCCTGAACATCGCGGACATCTGCAAAAGTAAGCCGGGAGAAAAGCCGGTTTTGGAAAAGGAGGCGTAAACGATGGCGGTTCAATCTCTGCTGATCATTGTCGGTGTGCTGGCGGTACTGCTGATTTTGGGCGTGCCCATCTCCTATTCCATCGGCATCTCCTCCCTGGTGGCGATTTTGCAGACGGTGCCCCTGGACGTGTCCGTTGTCACGGGCGCCCAGCGCATCTTCGTCGGCATGAGCAAATTCAGCCTGACGGCCATCCCGTTCTTCATTCTGGCGGGCAACCTGATGAACCAGGGCGGCATCGCCAAGCGCCTTGTGGACTTCGTCATGGCGCTGCTGGGCAAGATGCCCGGCGCCCTGCTGGTGACCAACGTGGGCGCCAACGCGCTGTTCGGGGCCATCTCCGGCTCTGCCTCCGCGGCGGCGGCCGCCGTGGGCAGCATGGTGCAGCAGGGCGAGGAGGAGCAGGGCTATGACAAGGCCCTGTGCGCGGCCACCAACGGCGCCTCCGCCCCCGCCGGCCTGCTGATCCCGCCCTCCAACGCCCTGATCACTTACTCCTTGGCCGCCGGCGGCACCTCCGTGGCCGCGCTGTTCCTGGCGGGCTATGTGCCCGGCCTGATCTGGGCGGTCTGCTGCATGATCGCGGCGGTCTTCTTTGCCAAGCGCAAGGGCTATCACGGCACCCCCGGCAAGTATAGCTGGAAGAACCTGGGCATTTGTACGCTGAAGGCCCTGCCGTCCCTCTCTCTGATCGTCGTGGTCATCGGCGGCATCGTGGGCGGCATCTTCACCGCCACCGAGGGCTCCGCCATCGCGGTGGTCTACGCCCTGATCCTGGGCGTCTGCTACCGCAACATCACCCTGAAGTCCTTCTGGAAGATCGTCATTGAGAGCACCAAGATGAGCGGCATGATCGTGTTCCTCATCGGCGTGTCCAACATCCTGGGCTGGGTCATGGCCTTCACCCAGATCCCCCAGGCCATCTCCGCCGCGCTGCTGGGTTTGACCGACAATCCCATCATCATCCTGCTGATCATGAACGTTATCCTGCTGATCGCAGGCACCTTCATGGACGTCACCCCGGCCATTCTGATCTTCACCCCGCTGTTCCTGCCGGTGGTCAAGACCTTCGGCATGGACCCGGTGCAGTTCGGCCTGATCCTGGTGTACAACCTGTGCATCGGTAACATCACCCCGCCGGTGGGCAACACCCTGTTCGTGGCCATCAAGGTGGGACGCACGTCCCTGTCCAAGGTCCTACCCTACATGCTGGGTTATTACCTGATGATCCTGCTGGGCCTGCTGCTGGTGACCTATGTGCCGGCGGTCAGCCTGGGCCTGCCCCAGATGGCGGGACTAATCTGATCCGTTTCCGGCCTTTTGATGGCGGGGCGGTTTTGAACCGGCGAAACAACTCCGAATCGGACTCTTTGTCCGGATTCGGAGTTGTTTTGCGCTGTATGGACCATCATCCAGAATGGTTTGTGAATATTGTTCAGAAAGGGGGTTGCTTTTTTATGGTAAAATGTGCAATAATAACCATATCATAGTAATGGGAGCGTGGTTTTCCATGGCAGCACAAACGGCTTATTCCGCTGATGAGTTACGCTATCTGAACATGCTGGCCCGCCAGTATCCGACGGTTCAGGCGGCCAGCGCTGAGATCATCAACCTCCAGGCCATCCTGAATCTGCCCAAGGGCACGGAGCACTTCATCTCCGACGTCCACGGGGAGTATGAGGCGTTTCTGCACATCCTCAACTCCTGCTCCGGCGTGGTGAAGGAGAAGGTGGACGAGCTGTTTCTCACCAGACTGACCCAGGCGGAGCGGAGCCAGCTGGCTACTTTGATCTATTATCCCCGGGAAAAGCTGGAGCGGATACGCCGGGAGACGGACAACCTGCAGGAGTGGTACCGGATCACCCTGTACCAGCTGGTGGAGCTCTGCCGGCTGGTGACGGCCAAATATTCCCGTTCCAAGGTCCGCAAGGCCCTGCCCAAGGACTACAGCTACATCATCGAGGAACTGCTCCATACTCACCGGGAAGAGATCGACAAGCGGGACTACTTTGAGAATATCATCAACGCCATCATCGATACGGACCAGGCCCCCGGCTTCATCGAGGCGGTGTGCGGTCTGATCAAGCGCATGGCGGTGGACCACCTGCACATTGTGGGCGACATTTTCGACCGGGGACCCCGGGCGGACATTATCATGGACTCCCTGCTGAACTACCACAGCGTGGACGTCCAGTGGGGCAACCACGACATCCTCTGGATGGGCGCCGCCTCCGGCTCCCGGACGCTGGTGGCCACGGTGCTGGCCAACTCCATTCACTACAACAACCTGGAGGTGGTGGAGACGGGCTACGGCATCTCCCTGCGGCCCCTGTCCGTGTTCGCCAACGAGGTCTACCGGGACTGTGAGGTGGGCCGCTTCGCCGTCAAGCTCACGGGAGACGACGCGGCGGCCTATACGGAAAAGGATAAATTGCTCTCCGCCCGGATGCACAAGGCCATCACCGTCATCCTCTTCAAGCTGGAGGGGCAGAAGATTCTGCGGCATCCGGAGTACGGCATGGAGGACCGCCTGCTGCTGGACAAGATCGACTACGCCGACCGGAGCATCACCATCGGCGGCGTCACCTACCCCCTGGAGGACTGCGACTTCCCCACGGTGGACCCGGCGGACCCCTACGCCCTGACGGCGGAGGAGGACGCGGTGATCAACCAGCTCACCACCTCCTTCCGGCTCAGTGAGAAGCTCCAGCGGCACATCCGGTTCCTGTACACCAAGGGAAGCCTCTACAAGATCTACAACGGCAACCTGCTGTTCCACGGCTGCATCCCCATGACCCAGGAGGGGGAGCTGATGACCTTCACCATCGGCGGGAAAGCACGGAAGGGCCGGGAGTTCCTGGACTACGCCGACACCGCCGCCCGGAAGGCCTACTATCAGGAGCCGGGCTCCCCGGAGCGCCAGGACAGCATGGACTTTCTGTGGTGGCTGTGGGCCGGACGGAACAGCCCCATCTTCGGCCGGGACCGGATGACCACCTTTGAGCGGCGACTCATCAAGGACGAGTCCTCCTGGACGGAGCCGAAAAACGCCTACTACACCCTGTACAACGATCCCGAGGTGTGCGCCGCCCTGCTGCGGGAGTTCCAGCTGGAGGGCCCCCACTGCCACATCATCAACGGCCATGTGCCGGTGAAGGCCAAGAAGGGCGAGTCCCCCATTAAGGGCGGCGGCAGGCTGATCGTCATTGACGGCGGCTTCTGCAAGGCCTACCAGCCCACCTCCGGCATTGCGGGCTATACCCTGATCTACAACTCCAGATGTATGCGCATCGCCGCCCACCAGCCCTTCGCGGGCCGGAAGAACGCCATTGAGAACAACTGGGATATTGACTCCACCACCACGGTCTTCGAGCGCATGGATGCCCGGATGAAGGTGGCGGAGACGGACATGGGCCGCCAGCTCCAGGAGCGCATCGACGACCTGCGGGAGCTGCTGAACGCCTATACCTCCGGCGAGGTGGCGGAAGATCACAGCCGCCGGGTGGATTGAGCGGGGCAGCCTGCCCGCCGCCGAAAGGCTGGGTCCGTCCATCCCCGGAGAAGAAGTGAGCGGGGTCCCGATCAATTGCGGCTGCATCTGCAAAAAAATACCTCCTGTGACTGTCAACAGCCGCAGGAGGTATTCTTTTCTGTTCTGAATATCTTCCGCTGAAAAAGTAAGAATTGTGAGCGGTACATGGGCGGCAGAAGGGGAAACCGCTTCCGGCGCTCTTATTTTGTCCCTGGGAGGGGCAGACCGGGGAAGTCCGGCCGGAATCGGTCACTCCAGTCCGTTGGCCCGCAAATATGCTTTTGTGGTCTCCAGCACCTTTCGTTGGTGTTCAAAGGTGCCAAGCTCCGCCGCCCGCTCCCAGTGGGGCAGTTCCAGGGAGAGCACGGTGTCCTCGTTCATGGCACGGATCATGCTGGCCGCGTCGATCCCGTTATCCGGCTCGGTGAGGTAGTACCGGGCTTCCCGTCCGGTGTGGACCAGCGCCTCTGTGTCGGTCCGGTCCGGGATCTCCTTGGGGCCGCCGCAGATGTGGGCGAACTCGAACCATGGCCGGGGACAGGCGGCGATCTCCGCCGCCGTCACCCCGGAGCGGTGGGCGTGCAGGGTGTCCACCAGCAGCCCGGCGTTGGGACAGTTCACCGCCTCCAGCACCTCCTTGGCCTGCTGAAGGTTCCAGACCGACGCCCAGGTGACAAATTCCAGGGCCACCAGCAGGCCATATTTGGCGGCCAGGCCGCACAGCTGCTCAAACTGCTTCAGGTACCTGGCTTTGTCATCGGTCCAAATACTGCTGATGACGTTGGTGACGCCCAGCTCCTGGGCGGCGGCGAAGGCGGGCTCGTAATCCGCGATGTTGGAACTGCTGTCGATCTTGGCCAGTTCGATGTCGTGTACGCCCACGCCCGTCTCGGCCATGGCCTGTTTGGTCAGGCGGAACAGCTCCGGATGGCTCCGGAAGTCATAATCCGCTTCTCCCTTGATGCCCTGGTTGATGATCCGGATGCTGACGTAGTCGTATCCGATGGCTTTGGCGTGATAGATCATCTCGGCAGGCGTCCAGTTCAGACAGCCCAGGTGGGCCATGGAGTATTTTCGTGCCAACCGCGGGACCTCCTTTCGATGGTTGTATGGTATGGCAGTTCGCAGCCATTACCGGGAGAGGCTGACGGCTGCGGAGAGGCCCTCCCGCACCGCGTGGAGGATCTTCCGGGGGGCCTGGGCGTCCCCGATCACCTGGAGCGGGATACCGGCCTCCGCCAGCTCCCGGGCCAACTCCTGCCGGGACTGGAAGCCCACGGCCAGGAGAACAGTGTCCGCCGGAATGGTGTGTTCCGTGCCGTCCTGCCGGTAGGTGATGGTGTCCGGGCCGATGGACCGGGTCTCCACGCCGCAGTGGATCTCCACCTTCCGGTCATCCATCATCTGCCGCAGGGCCAGTTGGTTGTTGCGGGCCTCGGTGCGGAGGAGGGGAAGGGAGGGCATGTACTCCAGGACGGTGACGCTCCGGGCGGTTTCGGCGGCCATCAGGGCGGTCTCACAGCCCACCAGACCGCCGCCGATCACCACCACATGGCCGGCCAACATCTCCCCGCGGTGCAGCACCTCAAGGGCGGTCTTCACATGGGGCTGGTCCGCGCCGGGCAGGTCCAGCTTCCGGGCGCCGGCGCCGGCGGCGTAGACCACCTGGTCAAAGCCGCCCTGCTTCACCAGCTCCGCCGTGGCCTCATGCTCCAGACGGAGGGTGACGCCGCTGTCCGCCAGGCGGCGCAGCAAGTAATCCCGGTAGCTTCTCAGGTCCTTTTTGAAGGAGGGCGCGCCGGCGGCGTTCAGGTTGCCCCCCAGTTCTTTCTCCTTCTCCCACAGTTCCACCTGGTGGCCGGCTTGGGCGGAGAGCACCGCCGCCGCGATGCCGGCGGGGCCGCCGCCGATGACCAAAACCTTCTTGGACTCCTCCGCCTTGGGCACCTGAAAATGGGGGTCCTCCTCATGGGAGACGTAGGGATTGACGGTGCAGCGGAAGTTCTGGCCGGAGCAGATGGCCAGGAAGCACTCGTTGCAGCCGATACAGGGCCGGATGGTATCAGCCTGTCCCCGGCGGACCTTGTTGACACAGTCGGGGTCGGCCAGCAGGCCGTGGCCCAGGGCGATCAGGTCGCACCGGCCCACCTCCAGAGCCTCGGCGGCCCGGGCCGGATCGTTCATCTTGTTCTGGCCGATGACCGGGATGGATACGGTCTCCCGTACCTGGCGGGCCAGGTCGATGGAGAAGCCGTCCTCCTCGTAGACCGTGGGGATGCAGCGGTTCCAACGGGTGGGGAAGGAGCCGCCGTCCACCATGATGGCGTCGGCGCCCATGTTCTCCAGCATCCGGCACATTTCCAATCCCTCGGGAAGCTCCCGGCCCCCCTCGGCGTGGTGTTCCACAGAGAATTTCACGATGACGGCGAACTGGGGGCCGCAGGCCTCCCGGATGGCGGCGATGGTCTCGGCGGTAAAGCGCATCCGGTTTTCCAGGCTGCCGCCGTACTCGTCGGTGCGGTGGTTCCACTGGGAGGACTGGAACTGGTCCAGCAGGTACCCGGCGTAGGCGTGTACCACCACGCCGTCCACTCCGGCCACCTTGGCCTGGGCCGCGGCTTTCCCGGCCTGCCGGACCAGGAAGCGGATGTCCTCCTTGGGCATCTCCCGGCACAGCACCTCGGGGAACTGGAGGGTGGGAACTGCGGAGGCGGAGAAGGGGGGCTTGCTGGGGTCGCTGCAGCCGCAGCGGCCGTTTCCGTAGGTCAGCTCCAGACAGAACTTGGCTCCGTAGAGGTGAATGCGGTCGGCCAGGCGGGTCAGGCGGGCGGTGTGCATGGGGCTGCCCACCCAGCCGCTGGCCGGGGCGCCGTAGCGGTCGGTGACGGCCAGGGCGCCGCTCATGATCAGTCCGGCGCCGCCCCTGGCCCGGGCGGTGAAGTAGTCGCTGACTACCTGGGAAAAGCCCCCGTCGGGGTCGGCCACGGTGGCCATGGGCGCCATGGCGATCCGGTTCTTCAACTGCATACCGCCGATCTTCAGCGGTTGAAATAACGCTTCATACATAGCGGAACACTCCTTTTCAAACTCATGTTGTCAGGCACAGGGGAGACCGGTCCGGAAAACAGGGATCACAGGTCGATCCGCCGGCCCTCCTCGGCGGACTGGTAGGCCGCGTAGACCACCTTCATGGTGTCCCGGGCCAGGGCAAAGTTGGAGATGGGCTCCCGTCCGGTCAGGATGCACTCCACAAAGTCCTGAAGCTCCCCCAGGAATCCGCGGATGGTCTCGTCCGCCACAAAGGGCTGGTTCCAGCCGGTCTTGGTCAGCAGCATCTCGGACAGCTCCACGTCCTCCAGCCCATCCTCGTCCAGATAGTAGCTCTTGACCACGTCCACGGGAGAGATCCTGCCGTAGAGCACGCCGTCGCTGGAGTAGGCCTCGATAAAGCCCCGGGTGCCGCCCAGCAGCAGGTCGGAGGTGTTGACCTGGGCCTTGGTCCCGTCGGTGAAGGTGATGCTCAGGGAGGCGTAGTCCTCCACGTCGGTGGGGTTGGCGGCGATGTAGCGGTGGTCATACTGGTTCAGGCTGCGGGTGGCCATCCCTGTGTCCGCCACCACGCTGGCGATCCCGATCTCCTCGCCCCGGGCTCTGGCCTCGGTCTGCTTGAGCATCAGCAGGCTGGACAGGGGGTGGACTCCCGCCCGGATCAGAGAGCCGCCGCCGATGTTCTTCCACTCGCCGCTGGCCCGGGCCTGGGATCCCTTCAGGCTCTCCTCACCTTTCAGGAAAAGCAGCTTGCTCTTTTTGCAGCCGATGAGCTGGGCCGCCCGCTGGACCGCCGCGGCGTACACATAATTCTCCGCGTAGCAGAACACCTTGCCCGACCGCTCCAGCGCCTGGCCCAGACGCTCCATGTCGGAGAGCACCTTGGCGTACATCTTCGCCTTGGGTACCTTCAGCCCCACCGGCTCCGGGTCGCCCTCCTCGCCGAAATAGCCCAGCAGGGGCTTTTCGCAGATGACGTGCTTGCCCGCCTCCAGGGCGGCCAGGATCATATCCCGGTGGCAGACGGGGGGCGTGCAGATGTCGATGACGTCCACCTCGCCGTCGGCCAGGGCGGAGGCGAAGTCCGGGGCGGCATATTCATAGCCGTAGGCTGCCTTCAGCTTCTCCGCACGCTCCATATCCGGGTCGATGATCCATTTCAGGCGCGGCGCGGCGCCGTATACCCGCCGGTAGGCGTCTCCATGGAGCCGGGCCGCGTAGCCCGCGCCGATCACAGCGACCGTCAGGGTTTTGGTTGACTCTTTCATAGCAGTTTGCTCCCTTCCACAGCAGTAAAGTTCCGGTTTATGGTTTTATCATACTGGGTCGATCCCGGGCAATCAAGCGCGCAAAAAACAAAGATCCATTACAAAATTGCTATTGTTTCCGGTCTGTGCTATACTTTACTAATCAAATCCGTAGGGGAGGGTGCGCCATGAATCTGACGCAGCTATTCTATTTCCGGGAACTGGCACAGTCTCAGCACTACGCTTCCACCGCCGAACGGCTGGGCGTGGCCCAGTCCTCTCTCAGCCGCTCCATCTCCGCCCTGGAGGAAGAACTGGGGGTCTTCCTGTTTGAAAAGCAGGGGCGGAACATCCGGCTGACCAAATACGGCGAGGCGTACTACCGCTATGTCCGGGAGGGACTGGGCACCCTGGAGACCGGGGAGAAGTATGTGCGGGACATGGCCGATCCCCGCTGCGGCGAGATCGACCTGGGGCTGATCTACTCCCTGGGGCCTAAGATCATGCCGGACATGATTCGGAGATTTACCTCCCATCCGGAAAACCAGCGGTTCCGCATCCGCCTCACCCAGGCGTCCACCGCCGGGCTGGTCCAGATGCTGGAGGAGGGCCAGTGCGACCTGATCCTGTGCTCGCCGCCGGAGCAGCCGGACCCAAATCTGGAACTGGTGGAGATCCTTCCCCGGAAGTTCATTGTCCTGGCGTCCTCCAGCCACCCCCTGTCCGCCCGGGACCATATCTCCCTGGAGGAGATCTCCCAATATCCTCTTGTGGTGTCCACCGAGCAGATCACCAGCCTGCGCCGGATCTTTGCCAGCCGGGGGCTGCCGCTGAATATCCTCTCGGAGATCCAGGGGGAGTGCGCCGCCGCCGGCCTGGTGGATGTCAACTACGGCGTGGCCATCCTGAACACAGCGGTCGACTATGGGGACCTGGACGTGAAGGCCCTGACCATCGACGAACTGGAGGACTATAACTTTCCTCTTTACCTGGGACAAATCAAAAACCGCTGGCTTTCCCCCGCAGTGCAGACCTTTCGGAAGTTCCTGCTGGAAGAGATGGACCAGTGGTAAAACAACGAAAACACCCCAGCCGGCCAGGCTGGGGTGTTTTGCGGTTGATCAAGACAAGGGCGACCACCGGCTCAGGGGTGGTTTTGACTCAGATCCCCCGGTTCAGGGTCTTTCTCAGGCGGATCTTGCCCGCCAGGGCCTGGTCGATGAGGGAGAGGAACTTCTCCCGGTCCTCGGGCAGGCCGCCCTTGAGGGGCAGGTAGTTGGAGGCGTGGTTGCTGGTGAAATGGAGGGGGTCCACGTCCAGATGCTCAATGAGCATGCGGCACTCCTCCAAAATGTGGTCGGGGGAGCAGACGGTGAACCGTCCGGCCAACACGTCGTCTCCCAGAGGCGTCCCCTTGGCGGGGGCGAAGGTCATGGCGGACAGGTGCCGGGGCTTCATCTCGTTGATCATTTTGGCGGTGGAGAGGATATGCTCCTCCCAATCGCCCCCCTCGTTGTTGGCGCCGGTGATGCCCAGGATAACGGTGACCCACAGGTCGATGCCCGCCTCCACCAGGTTTTTGCCCGCCTGGAGCATCTGTTCGGCGGAGCAGCCCTTGTGGATGAACCGGAGCACCTGCTCGCTGCCGCTCTCCACGCCCAGATAGGCCCGGGAGAGGCCGGCCTCGTGGAGGGCGCGCAGTTCTCCGGGAGTCTTGCTCAGGGTGCTGCGGGGCCCGGCGTAGAGGGTCACCTTCTCCAGCCGGGGGAAGGTGTCGTACAGCTTGCGGAGGATCTTCAGCAGCTCCTCCGTCTTGATGATGATGGCGTCTCCGTCCATGAGGAAGACCCGCTGGAGCCCTGGGCCGTAGTAGTCCCGGGCCATGTCGATGTCCTCTAAAATCTCCTCGGTGGGACGGATGCGGAACTTTTTCTCCTTGTACATCCCGCAGAAGGTGCACTGGTTGTTGGAGCAGCCGATGGTGCACTGGAGCAGATAGCTCTTCCACTCGCCCGGGGGGCGGTATAGCAGGTCGCTGTCGTATCGCATGGCGTATTTCCTTTCCTGATGTTGTTCCGGGCCTATACTTCCACGGTTTCCCCGTCCCGGAACACCTTGCGGATGTTTTTTTCCGCCTTGCTCCGGGGGAGCATCACCTCATGGCCGCAGCCTTGGCAGCGCAGCTTGAAGTCCATCCCCACCCGCAGGACGAGCCACTCCTGACTGCCGCAGGGGTGGGGCTTTTTCATCTTTAACACGTCGTTCACATGGATGTCCATGGTTGGCCTCCTTCCCGGAGATCGATTGATTTATTAATGATTTATTATATGTTCTGGAGGGAAAATTGTCAACGCCGGGAAGGGGGTTCCGCCCTTGCCACCGGGGTTGAAATGTGGTATCATCAACTGAAAAACCCCTTGGAGGGAAGGATATGACAGACTATTTTCATTTGAATATGGAGCGCGACCAGCTTCTGGCCCTGTCCAGCCTGGGCCTGGCCCATCTGGGTGACAGCGTGTACGAGGTGATGGTCCGCTCCTGGCTGTGCCTCCAGGGCAAGGCCAAGGCGAAGGACCTGCACCGGGCCACCGTGCATTATGTGGCTGCGCCGGCCCAGGCCCAGCGCTTCGGGCGCATCGAGGCCATGCTCACGCCGGAGGAGGCCGATGTGTTCCGCCGGGGGCGCAACACCGCCCCCCACTCCGTTCCCCAGGCGGCCAGCCGGGGGGAGTACCAGACGGCCACCGGACTGGAGGCCCTGTTCGGGTGGCTCTACCTCCAGGGCCGGACAGACCGGCTCAACCAGCTGTTTTCCGCCATGATGGCGGAGAAGTGACTGGGATCTTTCAAGAACTGAGGTGATCAAAATGCCTTTGGATGCGCTGTGCCTGTCCGGGCTGGTCCATGAATTGAATACCGCTCTGGCGGGGGGGAAGATCGACAAGATCTACCAACCCGGCCGGGACGAGGTGGTGCTGGCGGTGCGGGCCCCCAAGGGGAACGTGAAGCTGCTGCTGTCCGCCAACCCCAGCCGCCCCCGGCCCCAGCTGACAGAGCTGTCCCGGGAGAACCCGGACACGCCGCCCATGTTCTGCATGCTGCTGCGCAAGCACCTCACCGGGGCCCGCATCCTGGACATCGTTCAGCCCCACCTGGAACGGGTGGTGGACTTTAAACTGGAGGCCCTGGACGAGCTGGGAGACCGGGTGGAGCGCCGCCTGGTGCTGGAGGCCATGGGCCGACGGGCCAACCTGATCCTGCTGGACGGGGAGGGGCGCATCGTGGACTGCCTGCGCCGGGTGGACGGAGACATGTCCGCCAGCCGGCAGGTGCTGCCCGGGCTGTTTTACCGCCTGCCGCCCGCCCAGGAGAAGGGGGACCCCACCGTCCTCTCCCGGGAGGAGTGGGAAGAACGGCTGTCGGCCGCCCCGGAGGATTACCGGGCGGACCAATGGCTGCTGGACAGCTTCGGCGGCATGTCGCCCCTGGTCTGCCGGGAGATGGCCCACCGGGCCGGAGGCCGGACCGACGTGACCCTGGAGGAACTGGGGGCGGCAGGCCGCGCGCGGCTGGCGGAGGCGCTGGACGGGCTCTTTTCAGCTGTAAGGGAAAAACACTTTGCACCGACTCTGATCACAATTGAGAACCACCCCAAGGACTTCACATTCCTGCCGGTGGAGCAGTATGAGGGCGGGGCGGCGCTCACCGCCTACCCCACCTTCTCAGCCCTGCTGGACCGGTTCTACGAGCAGCGGGAGAGCCTGGAGCGGGTGCGCCAGAAGGGACAGGACCTGATCCGCTCGGTCACCAACGCCCGGGACCGCACCGCCCGAAAGATCGGGAACCAGGAACGGGAGCTGGAGGCCACCCGTGACCGGGAGCGGCTGCGCCAGTTTGGAGACATCATCACCTCCAACCTCTACGCCATGGAGAAGGGGATGAAGGTGCTGCGGACGGTGGACTACTACGATCCGGAGGGGCGGGAAGTGGACATTCCCCTAGACTTTTTGCTCACCCCCCAGCAGAACGCGGCCAAGTATTATAAGGAGTACAACAAGGCCAAGACCGCGGAGGAGATGCTCACCATCCAGCTGGAGAAGGGCCGCCGGGAGCTTGACTATCTGAACAGCGTCCTGGAGAACATCACCCTGGCCGAGGAGGAACGGGACCTCCAGGAGATCCGCCAGGAGCTCACCGACACCGGTTACCTCCGCAGGCAGTCCAAGGCCAAGGACCGGGGGCGGCGGGTGTCCTCCAAACCCATGGAATTCCGGTCCACCGCCGGCCTGCGCATCTCTGTGGGCAAGAACAACACCCAAAACGACCTGCTCACCTGCAAGCAGGCCTTCAAGAGCGACATCTGGTTCCACACCCAGAAGATCCACGGCTCCCACGTGATCCTGTGGACCGAAGGGGGAGAACCTGACCTCCGGAGCCTGAATGAGGCCGCCGTTCTGGCCGCCTGGTTCTCCCAGGGCCGGGAGTCCAGCAAGGTGCCCGTGGACTACACCCCCGTCAAGTATGTGAAAAAGCCCGCCGGCGCCCGGCCGGGCATGGTGGTCTACACCACATATGAAACCGCGTGGGTCACCCCCGACGAGGCGCTGGTGAAGCGCCTGCGGGTCAAATAAGAAGATGCCGCCCCGGAAGCAGTTGCAGGCTGCCCCGGGGCGGCGCCCTTTTCCGCGCCGGAAGCGCGGCTGGAAACTGTTTTTGTCGCAAAAGGTGTAAAATGGTTTAAAATATTCAAAAATTGCGATATTCTTAAACAATTCGGACAAATTAAACAAGAATGGCATGGGAAGTCTAGGCAATATTGCCCTTGAATCAGGCGCACAAATTGGTTACAATATGGTAACAAAAGTAACAGGAAGTTGCTTTTGGTTGTCATAATTATGACAAAACTTGTTTCCAATAGGAGTGTAGACAATGATACGCAAGCTGTTATCCATGCTGCTGTGCGCCTTTGCCTTACTCCTCCTGATGGGCGCCGGGACTGCTCCTGAGCAGCAGGCGGCCATCTTGGCAGAGGAGGAGAGTGCGGCTGTCTCCGACAGCCAGGCACTTGAGGCCGATCCCCAGGCCCTGGAACAGGCGAGCAGCCAGGCGGTCCCCGCCGCTGCCGGCGTCAGCCCCTTAGAGCTGGCAGAGGAGAAAGAGAGCGGACTTCTGATCGATGGAGAGGATGCTCCGGAAGAGATCTCCATGTTCTTCGAGAATAATGTGACCCATGTGTCCCTGGCCGCCATGGCCAAGGCCCTGGACGGGACCGCCCAGGCGGTCTGGGACGGGGCGTCCGGCACCATGACGGTCGCCGCCGCCAAGGTGCGGCTCACCGCCCAGGTGGGCCAGCTCTATTTGGAGGCCAACGGCCGCTACCTGTACCTGCCCGGTCAGGTGCGGATGGTGGACGGACAGGTCACCGTGCCCCTGTGGGCTGTGGCCAAGGCCTTTGACGCCAGCGTGAGCTGGGATGCCTCCACCGGCGTCATCAGCGTGAAGCGCGGCAGCGGCGGGATCCAGTCCGGCGACACCTACTATGACCAGGAGGCTCTGTTCTGGCTGTCCCGGGTCATCTACGCCGAGAGCGGCAATCAGCCGCTGGAGGGCAAGATGGCGGTGGGCAACGTGGTGATGAACCGTGTGGCCAGCCCCATTTATCCCAACACAGTGCAGGAAGTGCTGGCCCAGAAGAACCAGTTTTCCACCTATAAGTCCGGGGCTCTGGCCAACCGGACGCCCAATGAGTCCAGCGTCATTGCTGCCAAGCTGGTGCTGGACGGCGGCGAAGTGGAGGCGTGCAAGGGCGCGCTCTACTTTGACTCCAACGCCGCCAGCTGGGCGGCGCGCAACAAGGAGTGTGTCGCCGTGATCGGCGGACATAAGTTCTATAAGTGACCTGCCCGATGAGAAAGGGGACCGGATGGTCCCCTTTCTTTTTTTGTGGGCGCTGCCGGAGTCGCCCTGGATGATGAGAGAATTTATTTTCATTTTCCCCGGAAATTAGGGGTTTCTTTTTTGTATATTTATGTTTATAATACCCTCAGAGGAGAAAAGGCGGCCTCCGGGGAAGGCCCCGGACGAGGGGCGGCAGGGGCGCTTTGCCGCCGGGACCGTCGTTTTCAGGCTTGCAGCTTTCTTTTGTCCGCATTATAATAAAAAAGATTATGAACTAACCGGGGCAGGACCCGGAGCGATCCTTGACAGCAGACATGACATGTTCCGGGCACAGGCCCGCAATCGTGGGGATCGGCAATATGGGAGGAGCAAACGATGACAAGAAGCAACGCCCGCGAGATCGCGGTGCAACTGGTTTTTTCTTTGAGTTTTGGCAATGAGTGTGCCGGGGAACTGCTGGAGCGGCAGCTGACCCCGGAGCGCTTCGCGGAGCTGGCGGAGGAGTCGCCCCTGTACGCCCGCTTCCCCGATGAGAAGCAGGTGACCTATATCAAGGATCTGGTCCAGGGGGTTTTTGCCCACGGCCCGGAGCTGGATGATTACATCAGCCGCTACTCTGTGGGCTGGTCCTTCTCCCGGATCCCCCGCATGGCCGCGGCCATCATGCGCACCGCCATGTATGAGGTGCTGTATATGCCGGACATCCCCAACGCCGCCGCCATCAATGAGGCGGTGGAGATCGCCAAGAACTACGAGTCTCAGGAAGTGGTCTCCTTCATCAACGGGATCCTGGGCACCTTCGTCCGGACGGAGTTCGCCGATACGCCCCCCAAGCCCGAAAAGACGGGGACAGCCGGCGGCGGGGAACAGGCGGAGGAGTGACCATGTCTGTTCTGGGTCTGGATACCAGCAACTATACCACCTCCGTGGCAGTCTTTGACGGCCGGACGGGCCAAAACGAGGGCCGTCTGCTGGAGGTGCGACCCGGCGAGCTGGGCCTGCGGCAGAGCGACGCCCTGTTTCAGCATGTGAAGCGGCTGCCGGAGCTGTTTGACCGCCTGGACCGGGCGGGCTTGCTTGAAAATATCGACGCGGTAGGAGCCAGTACCCGCCCCAGAGCGGTGGAGGGCTCCTATATGCCATGCTTTTTGGCGGGCGCCTCCCAGGGACGGAGCTTGGCTCATACCCTGGGAGTGCCCTTTTTTGCCCATTCCCACCAGCAGGGACACCTGGCGGCGGCTGCCTGGTCCGCCGGACGGCTGGACCTGCTGGACGTTCCCTTCCTGGCCTGGCACCTGTCCGGCGGGACCACAGAGCTGTTGAAGGTGGAACCGGAGGGGACCAGCGTGAAGGCGGAGATCGTGGGGGGCACCAGCGACATCTCCGCCGGCCAGCTCATCGACCGCACCGGGGTCCTGCTGGGGCTTCAGTTCCCGGCGGGGAAGGCCCTGGACGCCCTGTACGGCCAGGGTGAGAGCGGCCGGGCCTTTCGAGTCAAGCTGAACGGCCTGACCTTCTCCCTGTCGGGGATGGAGAACAAGGTGAAGGGGCTGCTGGAGTCGGGGGAGGCCCCGGCCGATATTGCCCGGTTCACTTTGGATACCGTGACCGATGTGGTCCTCCGGGCCACCAGGGAGGCCCAGGCGCGCTGGCCCGGCCTGCCGGTGCTGTGTTCCGGGGGCGTGGCCTCCAACACCCGGCTGCGGGAGGTGCTGGCGGGGGAGTGCGGCGCCGTCTTTGCCCAGCCCCGGTTTGCCACCGACAACGCCATGGGTACCGCCATTCTGACCTGGCGGGCCCTGGAGAGGGAGCGGGCGCAGTGAGAGGAGAGCCTTCCGTTTTGACCCCTTCCCAAGTGGGGCAGTACATCAAGAGCTTTATGGACCGGGACCGGGTGCTGTCCGGCCTTCTGGTCCGGGGTGAGATCTCCAATTATAAGATGTACCCCTCGGGCCACCACTATTTTACCTTGAAGGATGGGGAGGGCGCCCTGCGGTGCGTCATGTTCCGGGGAGACGCCGCCTCCCTGCGGTTCCGCCCCCAGAACGGGATGCAGGTCATTGCCGCCGGACGGGTGACGGTATTCCCCAGGGACGGCCAGTACCAGTTGTACTGTGTCCGGCTGACGCCCGAGGGGGCGGGAGACCTGCACGTGGCCTTTGAACAGCTGAAGGAGAAGCTGCTCCGGGAGGGGCTGTTTGACCAGAGCCACAAAAAGCCCATTCCCCGGTTTCCAAGGACCATCGCCCTGGTGACCTCGCCGGCCGGGGCGGCGGTGCGGGACATGCTGCGGATTCTGGGTGCCCGGTGGCCCATGGCACAGATCAAGGTGCTGCCTGTCCGGGTCCAGGGAGAGGGAGCGGCGGATGAGATCGCCGCCGCCATCCGCTGGGCCAACTGGAAGCAGGTGGCCGACCTGATCATCACCGGCCGGGGCGGCGGCTCCATGGAGGACCTGTGGGCCTTCAACGAGGAGACCGTGGCCAGGGCCATCTATGACTCGGAGATCCCCGTCATTTCCGCCGTGGGCCACGAACCGGACGTGACCATTGCCGATTTTGTGGCCGACCTGCGGGCGGCCACCCCCTCCAACGCCGCCGAGCTGGCGGTGCCCGACCAAAACGAGGTGTGGAGCGCCCTGCTCCATGACCGGGAGCGGCTGCGGGGCGGGATGGTTTACCGCCTGTCCCAGTGCCGCCGGCGGCTGGACCGGGCGGCCAAGAGCCGGGCCATGACGGAGCCCGCCGCCTATTTTCAGAACAAGCGGCTGTTGCTGGACTACCAGAGCCGTCGGCTGGTCCACGGCCTGGACCGGACCGTCTCGGCCCAGAAGGAGCGCCTGGCCCGGCTGGCCGCCTCCCTGGACGCCATGAGCCCCCTGAAGGTGCTGGGCCGGGGCTACGCCATCGCCCGGAAGGAAAACGGGACGATCCTTTCCTCGGTGAAGGACGCCGCCCCCGGCGAACCCTTTACGCTCCGGCTGTCCGACGGGACGCTGAACTGCCGGACGGAGGAGGGCGGCACATAGCGCACGGACGGAGCCCGGGGCTCCGCGGTGGAGATTGAAAGGAGAATCTTCATGGCAACGAAGAAAAAACTGGATTTTGAGGGCTCCATGGCCCGGTTGGAGGAGATCGTCTCCCTGCTGGAACGGGGGGACGCGCCTCTGGAACAGGCCATGACCCTGTTTGAGGAGGGGGCCAAGCTGCTGCGGGAGTGTACCAGCCAGCTGGACCAGGCCGAGCAGAAGGTGACCCTGCTGACCGCCGGGGAGGACGGCCAGCCGGTGGAAGAACCGTTCCAGGGAGAGAGCTGACATGGAAAAAGACTTTACACTGTTGATGGCCCGGGACCAGGCCATGATCGAGGAGCGGCTGGGGGAGATCTTTTCCCAAGAGACCCACTACGCCGACCTGCAGGAGGCCATGGAGTATTCCCTTCTGGCCGGGGGCAAGCGTATCCGCCCGGTGCTCACCCTGGAGACCTGCCGCATGTGCGGCGGCAGCCTCCAGGCCGCCCTGCCCTTCGCCTGCGGGGTGGAGATGATCCACACCTACTCCCTGATCCACGACGACCTGCCCGCCATGGACAACGACGACCTGCGCCGGGGCCGGCCCACCAACCATGTGGTGTACGGGGAGGCCACGGCCATTCTGGCGGGGGACGGTCTGCTGACCGCTGCCTTTGAGCAGCTGGCCGGGGCGGAGCTGCCCGCCGAGCGGGTGGTGGCCGCGGTGACCTGCCTGTCCCGGTGTGCGGGACCCGCCGGCATGGTGGGGGGACAGGCCTTGGATATGGCGGGGGAGGGGCGCGCCCTGACCCGGAAGGAACTGGAGCTGCTCCAGAGCCTGAAGACCGGGGCGCTGATCTCCGCCGCCGCCCGGCTGGGCGCCATCGCCGCCGGGGCGGACGAGGGGAAGCTCCGGCAGATCGACCGCTATGCCCAGGCTCTGGGCCGGGCCTTCCAGGTCCGGGACGACATGCTGGATGTGACCAGCTCCCCCGAGGAACTGGGGAAAAATGTGGGCTCCGACCAGGTCAACGGCAAGAGCACCTTCGTCACCGCTCTGGGTCTGGAGGGCTGCGCCGCCCTGGTGGAGCAGCTGACCCAGGAGGCGATCGACGCCCTGGAGGGCTTTGAGCAGCCGGAGTTCCACATCTGGCTGGCCCATAAAATGGCCGGACGGACCAAATAAAAGTCCCCGAAGTGGGAGGAAACAGATTTGACCGATCAAGAGAAACAAGAATATACCCCTCTCCTGGCCCAGCTGACGGACCGGGAGGGCGCCGCCCTCTGCGCCGACCTGCGGAAAGAGCTGGTGGAGGACGTGGCCAAGACCGGGGGACACCTGGCCTCCAACCTGGGGGCGGTGGAGCTGACGGTGGCCATCCACCGGGTCTTTGACACCCGGACAGACCGGCTGGTCTTCGACGTGGGCCACCAGTGCTACCCCCACAAGATCCTCACCGGGCGGCGGGAGGCCATGTCCGGCCTGCGCCAGTACGGCGGAATCGCCGGCTTCCCCAAGCCCAGTGAGAGCGTCCACGACGCCTTCATCGCGGGACACGCCTCCAACTCGGTGGCGGTGGCCCTGGGCATGGCCCGGGCGCGGACGGCCATGGGACAAGACTATAAGGTCATTGCCCTCATCGGCGACGGGGCACTGACCGGCGGATTGGCCTATGAGGGCCTGTCCAACGCCGGGGAGTGCGGCCAGCAGCTGCTGGTCATCCTCAACGACAACGGCATGTCCATCACCCCCAATGTGGGGGCGGTGGCCGACCATCTGGCCCGGCAGCGGCTGAAGCCCCAGTACCTGACCTTTAAGAAGAACTACCGGAAGTTTATGAACGCCACCTGGCCGGGGCGGCAGGTCTATAAGGTGACCCACCGGATCAAGCAGGCCCTGAAGCAGAGCCTGCTGCCCTGCAGTATGTTTGAAAACATGGGCTTCAACTATCTGGGGCCGGTGGACGGCCACGACCTGCCCCAGCTGACCAAGATCCTGCGGTACGCCAAGGAGCTGAATGAGCCGGTCCTGCTCCACGTCAAGACTGTAAAGGGAAAAGGCTTTCTACCCGCTGAGGAGAATCCCGACGCCTTCCACGGCGTCTCGCCCTTTGATCCTATGACGGGTAAGCCGCTGAAGGCGGGGGGAGACAACTTCTCCGCCGTCTTCGGACGGACCCTGGCCCGGCTGGGCCGGGAGGACGGCCGGATATGCGCCATTACGGCGGCCATGACCACCGGGACGGGGCTGGAGCACTTCCAGTCCGCCTGTCCCGACCGCTTCTTTGACGTGGGCATCGCCGAGGGCTGCGCCGTCTCCATGGCGGCGGGCATGGCGAAACAGGGGGCTATCCCCGTGTTTGCCGTCTACTCCACCTTCCTCCAGCGGGCCTACGATATGCTCATCCACGACGTGGCCATCGACCGGCTCCATGTGGTGCTGGGGGTGGACCGGGCCGGACTGGTGGGGGAGGACGGAGAGACTCACCACGGAGTTTTTGACGTCTCCTATCTGGACAGCGTTCCCGGCATGACGGTGCTGGCGCCTGCCAGCTTCGCGGAGCTGGAGCATATGCTGGAGCGTGCCGTCCTCCGGATCAGCGGTCCGGTGGCGGTCCGCTATCCCCGGGGAGGCGAGGGCGCTTATACCGCCGACGGGGGCGACGAGCCCGCCGTGGTGCTGCGCCGGGGGAACGACATCACCCTGGCGGGTTACGGCATGGAGGTCAACGACCTGCTGGAGGCCGCCGGACTGCTGGCACGGCAGGGCGTGGAGGTCCAGGTGGTCAAGCTGAACCAGCTCACCCCCCTGGTCCCGGAGCTGGTGGTGGAGTCGGTGAAGCAGACCGGCGCCCTGCTGGTGGCGGAGGACTGCGTGGCCGAGGGCTGTGTGGGCAAGCGGCTGGCCGCCGCTTTGGAGTCGGCGGGGGTGCCGGGAAAGGTCTGTCTGCTCAACTGCGGCGGACGGTTTGTGACCCACGGCGCGCTGCGCTGCCTGAAACGTGAATTGAGCCTGGACGGTGAGGGGATCGCCCGAAGGGCAATGGAGGTGCTGGGCCGTGGCTAAAAAACGGTTGGATGTGGCGGTGACAGAGCAGGGCCTGGCGGAGAGCCGGCAGAAGGCCCAGGCCATCATTATGGCCGGACAGGTCTATGTCAACGGCCAGAAGGTGGATAAGGCGGGCGCGCCTGTCAAGGAGGACGACAAGATCGAAGTCCGGGGCAAGCAGCTGCGCTACGTGAGCCGGGGCGGATTGAAGCTGGAGAAGGCCATGGCCTGCTGGCCCATCACCCTGGACGGGGCGGTGTGCGCCGACATCGGGGCCTCCACCGGGGGATTCACCGACTGCATGCTCCAGAACGGAGCGGCGAAGGTATACGCCGTGGATGTGGGCTACAACCAGCTGGACTGGCGGCTGCGGACCCACCCCCAGGTGGTCTGCATGGAACGAACCAACGCCCGCTACCTGACAAAAGAGCAGATCCCGGAGCCGCTGGACTTTTTCTCCGTGGATGTGTCCTTCATTTCCCTGAAGTTGATCCTGCCCGCTCTGCGCCCGCTGATGAAAGAGGGGCGGGAGGGCGTCTGCCTGGTCAAGCCCCAGTTTGAGGCGGGCCGGGAAAAGGTGGGCAAAAACGGGGTGGTCCGGGACCCGGCGGTCCACCTGGAGGTGCTGGAGCGCTTCCTCACCCACGCGGCCCAGGCGGGCTTTACTGTAAAGGATATTACCTTTTCACCCATTAAAGGCCCGGAGGGCAATATCGAGTACCTGGGCTACCTGTACGCCGGAGATGGACCCGCCTACGGGGGCGACCTGAAGGCGCTGGTGGAGGAGTCCCACAGCGTCTGGAAGGAGGGGGAGGTATGAAGATCATCCTCAGCTCCAATCCCTACCGGGACCGGGGGCTCCGGGCGGCCCAGGAGGCCCAGCGCATCCTGGAAAAGGCGGGGGCCGAGACGGTGCTGTGCCTGCCCTTCACCCCCAAGAAGGGGGACCGCCTGGACCTGCCCCGCCAGCTGCAGCTGTCCGTTCTGGAACAGGAGCTGCCCGGGGCCGACCTGCTGATCTGTTTCGGAGGGGACGGCACCATCCTCCACGCCGCTCGGGATGCCACCCTCCACAATGTGCCCCTGATGGGGGTCAATATGGGCAGCGTGGGCTTCATGGCCGAGCTGGAACGGGGAGAACTGGCCCAGCTGGCCCCCCTGGCCCGGGGGGAGTTCGCCGTGGAGGAGCGGATGATGCTGGACGTCAAGGTGTACCATGGCGACAAGTTGATGACCCAGGACCTGGCATTAAATGACGCGGTGCTGTCCAAGGGTTCCGTGGCCCGGGTGGCGGAGCTGGAGGTCCTGGCGGACCAGACCCTGGTCACCGCCATCTCCGGGGATGGGGTCATCGTCTCCACTCCCACCGGCTCCACCGCCTACTCCATGTCCGCCGGCGGTCCCATCGTAGAGCCGACCTCCCAGTGCATCATCATGACCCCTGTGTGCGCCCACCGCCTGGCGGCCCGGGCCATGGTCCTCTCCCAGGACCGGGTGGTCACCGTGCGGCTGCCCAAGGGGAACCGGAAGCACCTTTACCTGTCGGTGGACGGCGGCAAGGCCATCCGTATGACCGGGGGCGACCGGGTGGAGGTCAGCCGGTCCGTTTACACCACCAAGCTGGTCCGGCTGTCCCGGCGCAGCTTCTACCAGCTCATCAATCAGAAGTTAGGAGGGCTCACCCCATGAAAAATACCCGTCAGGCAGAGATCATGAACATCGTCCAGACCATGGAGGTAGAGACCCAGGAGCAGCTTCTGGAGGAACTGCGTTCCCGGGGCTTTACCGCCACCCAGGCCACCATTTCCCGGGACATCAAGGAGCTGCGGCTGGTGAAGGAGCTGACGGGCCGGGGCGGATACCGCTACACCCTGACGGAGCGGAAATCCGTGGGCGGCGCCGATGTGCGGCTGCGCAACATCTTCAAGGAGGGGGTCACCTCGGTGGATGTGGCCCAGAACATTGTGGTGGTCCGGACCATGCCCGGTCTGGCCTCCGCGGCCTGTTCCGCCCTGGACGGCATGGACATCAGCGGCATGGTGGGCAGTCTGGCCGGGGATGACACGGGGATCCTGATCATGCGGGACAACGCCTCCGCCCAGCAGTTCAGCAGCGAGGTCCACAAGCTGCTGAAATAAGGGTTTGCAGACAAGGAGGAGAGGGTATGCTCTCACTGCTCCATATTGAAAATATCGCCATCATTGAGTCGGCGGACATCGCCTTTGAACCGGGCTTCAATGTCCTGACAGGCGAGACGGGCGCGGGCAAATCCATCGTCATCGACGCCATCAGCGCCGTCCTGGGCCAGCGCACCAGCCGGGAGCTGATCCGCACCGGGGCCAAGTCCGCCCTGGTGACGGCGGTGTTCACCGGCCTGCCTCCGCTGCCCTGGCTGGCGGAAAACGGCTTTTCTCAGGGGGAGGAGCTGCTGCTCCAACGGGAGATCCAGGGGGACGGGCGCAACGCCTGCCGCCTGGACGGGCGGCCCCTGACGGTGGCCCAGCTGCGGGAGCTGGGCCGGCGGCTGCTGGACATCCACGGTCAGCACGACGGCCAGCAGCTGCTGGACCCGGCCTGCCACCTGGCTTATCTGGACAGCTTCGGCAAGACGGCTTCGCTGCTGGCGGATTACCGGAAGGCCTACGACGCCATGGCCGCGCTGAAAAAGCGGATCGCCTCCCTGGAGATGGACGAGGCGGAGCGGTCCCGCCGGGTGGACACCCTGAACTACCAGATCAGGGAGCTGGAGCGCGCCGATTTGAAGCCGGGGGAGGACCAGGAGCTGGACAGCCGGAAGGCCCTGCTGCGCAGCGCCGGAAAGCTGATGGACGGCATCCAGGCGGCGCGGTTCGCCCTGTCGGGCAGCGAGGACAGCCAGGGGGCCTGCGACCTGATCGCCGACGCGGAGGGGGCGGTGCGGAGCATCGCCCGGTACAGCCCTCAGACGGCGGAGCTGGGGGAGAAGCTGGCCGCGCTGGGCGCTGCCGCCGAGGAGGCGGCGGAGTGCCTGGAGGATCTGAGCCGGGAGCTGGACTTCTCGCCCGAGGAGCTGGACCAGCTGGAGAGCCGGCTGGACGTGATCTACCGGCTGAAAAAGAAGTACGGCGCCACGGTGGATGACATGCTGGACTATCTGGAGCGGTGCCGGCAGGAGCTGGACCAGATCCAGGACGCCGATGACACCATCGCCCGGCTGGCGGGGGAGCTGGCCAAAGCCAGGAAGGCCGCGCGGCAGAAGGGCGAGGCCCTGACCGCCGCCCGGAAGGAGGCCGCCGCCGCTCTCCAGCAGCGGGTCCAGGAGGAGCTGCGGCAGCTGGATATGCCCAAGGTCCGGTTCGAGACGGAGTTCCTGCCCAGCGCCGGAGAGGAGGGCATGGACCCCACGGGGATGGACCAGGTCCAGTTCCTCATGTCCGCCAACGTGGGCGAGGCGCTGAAGCCCATTCAGAAGGTGGCGTCCGGCGGCGAGCTGGCCCGGATCATGCTGGCGCTGAAAAACGTGCTGGCGGAGGACGACGGCATCGGCAGCCTGGTCTTCGACGAGGTGGATACCGGCGTGTCCGGCCGGGCGGCCCAGAAGGTGGCGCAAAAGATGGCCGATGTGGCCCGGCACAAGCAGGTGCTGTGCGTCACCCATCTGCCCCAGATCGCCGCCATGGCCGACGCCCACTTCTCGGTGGAGAAGGGCGAGCGGGGCGGCCGGACCTATACCCGGGTGGAGCGGCTGGACCGCCATGGCCGGGAGGAGGAGCTGGCCCGGCTCATGGGCGGCGGCTCAGTGAGCGGCGCCCTGCGCCAGAGCGCCGGGGAACTGCTGACCCGGGCGGAGGAGTACCGCAAAACCAAATCTTGAACGGTAAAAAAGAGGTGTTTCCCAGAACCTGGGAAACACCTCTTTTGGTTTCAAACGCTCAATTTTAACCCGCGGGGGAGAGGAAGGCGGACAGCTGGCCGTACAGGATGAAGGCCATGCCGATGGGGGCCACGAAGCGGATGCAGATCCGGTAGAAGCGGTACAGTCCGCCGGAGAAGTGGCTGTCCCCCAGACGGACCTCCTCCTGGATGGCGGCGGGGCCGATCTTCCAGCCCACCAGCAGAGACATGATGAGCGCGCCCAGGGGCATGGCGATCCCCTCGGAGATGAAGTCCATAAAGTCCAGCCAGGAGGCGGACAGGTTCAGCCCGGTCTGGTGGAAGGGGACCCACAGGCCGTTGGCGCCCAGACCGTCGGCGGCCACCAGGGCGGACATGACCAGAATGACGAAGCAGACCGCGGCCACGATCCGGCTGCGGTTGGGGGTCTTGCCCTTCAGCACCGTGTGGTCCACCAGGAAGGTGACCAGCACCTCGATGAGGGCGATGGCGGAGGTGATGGCGGCCAGGGAGACCAGCAGGTAGAACAAAATGCCGAACAGGGGGCCGGCGGGTCCCATGGCGTTGAACACGTCCTGGAGGGTGATGAACAGCAGCTTGGGGCCGGCCATCTCGGCGCCCTCGCCCCCCAGGGCGAAGGCGGCGGGCAGAACGGCCATGCCCGCCATCAGGGCCACCAGGGTATCGGAGACGATGATGAGCAGGGAGTTTTTGACCAGGTCCTCCTTCTTGCTCAGGTAGGAGCCGTAGGTCACGGTGATGCCCATGGCCAGGGACAGGGAGAAGAACATCTGCCCTCCGGCCACCGACAGCACCTTCAAAAACCCTTCCAGGGAGGTGAAAGGGGCCAGGTTGGGGGCGAACATGAACTTCAGGCCCTCCACGGCCCCGGGCAGCGTCACCGCCCGGAGGATGACCACCACCAGCATGAGAAACAGGGCGGGCATCCCCACCTTGTTAAACTTCTCGATGCCGTCCTTGATGCCGCCCCGGATGATGAGGAAGCAGATGGCGATGAACAGCAAGGTGAACAGCACCGCCATGGGCTGGTTGGTGAGCATATCGGTAAAGGACTGGGCGCCGCTGATATGGGAGATCTGGGTCAGTCCGATAAGCTCGGAGAAATTCAGCGCCACGTACTGGATGCAGTAGGCGCCCAGCACGGTGTAAAAGCTGAGGATCAGCAGGGGGGAGAGCATGGCCAGCCAGCCCACAAAGGCGCCGGTCCGGCCCCCCAGCCTCTGGTAGCTGACCAGTACGCTGCGGCCCACCTTCCGGCCGATGGCCAGCTCGGAGATCATGATGGGAAAGCCGATGAGCGCGGCCAGGATCAGGTAGACCACCAGGAAGGGAAATCCCCCGGTAGCGCCCATTTTATAGGGGAAGGCCCAGATGTTGCCGAGGCCCACGGCCGCTCCCACCGTGGCCAGCAAAAAGCCCAGGTTGCTGCCCCATTGTCCTCTGTGGTGTTCCATAATTGTCCTCCATTTTCTCTATTCCATTCCAAACCGCCGGGAAAGGCGGGTAAGTGCCATTCTATCAGATGAGAGAATGGCAGTCAACGAATTGTTTCTTATTTTATACAAAAGAACGGAAAAAATGAAAATAATTAGGGACTTTTCCCGGATAAAGGACAGAAACCCCGGGGTTTGCCGCGGAGACGGAAAAAACGCTCCGTCCGGCGGACCGGACGGAGCGGGGGATCGCTTACTGCATCTTCAAGCTGCCTGCGGCCGCTTCCGCCGCCTCCACCAGCTGTCCGCTGTGGATCAGGTCACGGACGGACTCATAGTGGGGGTAGAGGTACATGTCCTCCTCCATCACCGGGACGCGGGTTCTCACCAGCTCCAGCACCTTGGCGGTGCCCTGGCCGCGGGTCAGGTCCTGGTCCATGAACTGCTGGGCCTGATAGCCGGACATCAGCTCGATGGCCAGCACATACTCCAGCAGGTGGGCGGCCTCCTGGGCCTTCCGGCAGGCGTTATAGCCCATGGACACATAGTCCTCCTGGTTGCCGCTGGTGGGGACGCTGTCGATGGTGGAGGGGGTGGAGAGGATCCGCATCTCGTTGAGGATGCCGGCCTGGGAATACTGGGGGATCATCAGGCCGGAGTTGAGGCCGGGCTTCTTCACCAGATAGCTGGGGAAGCCGGACAGGTTGGAGTCCACAAAGCGGGTGTTCCGGCGCTCGGACATCTTGGCCAGATAGGTGGCCGCGATGCAGCAGGCGTCCATCTGGAGCCCCTGGAAGCCGGCGTCCGGGTTGCCGTTGGACAGCACCACGCCGTCGTCCCCCTCCCGGAAGAAGATGGGGTTGTCACAGCAGCCGTTCAGCTCGCCCTCGATGGTGCGCAGGGCGTTGTCCAGCACCTGCTTGACGGCGCCGTGGGCCTGGGGGATGCAGCGCAGGGACAGGGCGTCCTGGACGTGGCTGTCCTTGTTCTTCTCCACCACCTGGGAGCCGGCGAGGAGCCGCAGCAGGTTGTCGGCGGTGGCGGTCTGCTCCCGCTGGTGGCGCACGGACATGATCCGCTGCTCATAGGCCTTGGGCAGGCCGCGCAGGGCCTCCAGGGAGACGGCGGCCACCACGTCGGCGGCTTTGGCGCAGTTGATCAGGTCGTAGATGGCGATGGCGGACAGGGCGGTGGGGGAGAGGGTGCCGTTGGTCAGGGACAGGCCCTCCTTATAGCTGGGGACCCAGGGGGTCAGGCCGGCGCGGGCCAGGGCCTCGCCGCCGTCCAGCAGCTCACCCTGGTACCAGGCCTTGCCGCCGCCGATGGCCACCATGGCGATGTGGGCCTCGGTGCACAGGTAGCCCACGGAACCGTGGCCGGGGACCCGGGGGGTGACGTCCCGGTTGAGCATCTCCCGGTACAGCTCCAGCAGGCCGATGCGCACGCCGCTGACGCCCTGGCCCAGGGACTGGAGCACCATGAGCATAATGCCCCGGACGCTCTCCTCGTCCAGAGGATCGCCCACCGAGGTGGAGTGGGTCAGGATGATGTTCTTTTGCAGGGTCTCCGCGTCCTCCGGGGGGATCACCTGGGAGACCAGGGAGCCAAAGCCGGTGGTGGTCCCGTACATCACCCGCTTTTCCGCCACCCACTTTTCCACCAGCTGGCGGCAGGCGGATACCCGGTTCACATACGCTTCCGAAAAGGTCACCTTGGCGTGGCCCCGGACCACCGCCATAAAATCCTCCAGGCTGAGAATCCCGCCCAGTTCAACCGTCTTTTTCATGTTCATTGCCTCCTCGACAGATCGTTATGTCTCATGGAAAGAAGCTCAGGGAAAGGCCGCGGCCCGGACCGGAACTTCTTCTATCAATGAAAGAGAAGCATTTTTCGTGCCAACTGTGGAGGCCCGGTATGCCGTGGAAAATGGGCTTTTTTGCGGATACAAAGGGTCAATTACTGCAAAATGATTTGGCATATGCAAAACTAAATTGCATCAAAGTCCCGGTCATTCCGCCAAATCCGTCCGGAAACACAGCGCCGCACTTGGCAAAAACGCCCGTCCCAGCCCCAGCGAATGGGGTGTGGATGGGCGCCTCCGGTCCGGAACCTCCGGACTGCCGCCGTGAGGACGGCTCACAGGGGAGGGCCGGCGGCCTCAGGTGGCGAAGCCGGCGTACTGGGTCATGTAAAGCTCGTAATATTTGCCCTTCCGCGCCAGCAGCTCCCCGTGGGACCCCTGTTCCACGATCTCTCCCCGGTCCATGACCACGATCAGGTCGGCGTCCCGGATGGTGGACAGGCGGTGGGCGATGATGATGCTGGTGCGGTCCCGCATCACCTGCCGCATGGCGTCCTGGATGGCCTGCTCCGTCCGGGTATCCACGTTGGAGGTGGCCTCGTCCAGGATCAGGATACTGGGGTCCGCCAGGAAGGCCCGGGCGATGGCCAGCAGCTGCCGCTGACCCTGGCTGATGCTGGAGCCGCCGCCAGTCAGGACTGTGTCCCAGCCCTGGGGCAGCAGGCGGAGCAGTTCTCCGCAGCGGCTCATCTCCACCGCGTCGTCCAGCTGGGACTGGCTGGCGTCCGGGTTCCCGTAGGTCAGGTTGTTCCGGATGGTATCGGAGAAAAGGACGGTGTCCTGCAAAACGATGGCGATCTCTTTGCGCAGGCTGTCCCGGGCGGCGTCCCGGATCTTCTGTCCGCCCACCAGGATCTCGCCGCTGTCCGGGTCGTAGAACCGCATCAGCAGGTTGACCACGGTGGTCTTGCCGCTGCCGGTGGCGCCCACCAGGGCGACTTTCTTGCCTGCGGGGACTGTCAGGGTGAAGTCCCGCAGCACGGGATGACCCGGGCGGTAGGAGAAGGTGACGTGCCGGAAGGCTACCTCCGTGCCCGCCGCCGCCAGAGGCGCGCCGCTTTTGTCCTCGCCGGCCTCGTCCAGGAGGACGAACACCCGCTCGGCGCCGGCGATGGCGGTCTGGACCTGGCCGTAGATCTGGGCGATCTCGTTGATGGGGCGGCTGAACTGTTTGGCGTATACAATGAACGCGGAGATGACGCCCACGGAGATGGTGCCCCGGACGGCGAACCAGCCGCCGAACACCGCGATGATGACAAAGCCGATGTTGCCGATGCAGTTCATCACCGGGCCCATGACGCCGCTGAAAATATCCGTCCGGATGCCCGCCCTGGTCAGGTCGTCGGAGGTGGCGCAGAACTCCTCCGTGGTCAGCTCCTGGTGGTTGTAGGCCACCACCGTCCGGTAGCCGGAGACCATCTCCTCCACCGTGCCGTTCAGCTCTCCCAGAAGCCGCTGGCGGCGGCGGGAGAACTTCCGCACCTTCCCGGACAGGAACTTGGTGGCCGCCACCGTCAGCAGCACCGTGGCGCAGCTCAGCAGGGCCAGCTGCCAGCAGTACCAGAGCATCATGGCCACGGTGCCGCACACCATCAGCACTCCGGAGAACAGGGAGGGCAGGGACTGGGACACCGTGGTGGAGATGTTCTCGATGTCGTTGGTCATGCGGCTCATGAGGTCGCCGTGGGAGTGGCTGTCCAGATAGCCCACCGGCAGCTCCGCGATCTTGCTGAACAGCTCCGCCCGCAGCTTTTGGACGATGCGCTGGCTCAGGTGGGCGCTGATGCGCCCCTGGACCAGCTGGCTGGCGCTATACAGCAGGTAGGCCGCCAGCATCACCAGCAGAATGGGGCCCAGGGCGCCCGCCCGTTCCCCGGCGATGACGTCGATGGCCCGGCTCTGGAGGCTGGGGGCGTAGACGCCGCACACTGTGCCCAGGGCCACCACCGCCAGCATCCCGGCCACCAGTCCTTTTTCCCTGGCAAAGTAGGCGGACAGCCGCCGCAGGGTGGCCGAAACGTTTTCGGCGTGCTCCACCTCCGCGAAGCGGGAGGCCCGGACGTTCATCCCGGGGATGTTCCGTTCCACCAGCTTTTGGTCAGCCATTGTCCAGTCCCTCCTCTCCGATCTGGGAGCGGTAGATGTCCTGATAGGTCTTGCAGGACCGCAGCAGCTCCTCATGGGTGCCGTAGGCGTCGATCCCGCCGTCCCGCAGGACCAGGATGCGGTCCGCACGGCGTACCGAGGCGATGCGCTGGGCCACGATGATCTTGGTGGCCTCGGGGCGGGCCGCGTTCAGCGCCTCGTACAGGTCCGCCTCGGTTTTCAGGTCCAGGGCGCTGGTGGCGTCGTCAAAAATCAGGATCCCCGCGGGCTTCAGCACCGCTCTGGCGATGGAGACCCGCTGCTTCTGTCCGCCGGACAGGCTGGCGCCCCCCTCCGCCACCACCGTACCGTAGCCCTCCGGCGCGGCGGAGATGAAGCCGTCCGCCTGGGCTGTCACCGCCGCGGCCCGCAGGGCCTCCTCCGGCGCCGCCGGGTCGCCCCAGGCGATGTTGTCCCCGATGGAGCGGCTGAACAGCTCGCTCTTTTGGGCCGCCAGGGCCACCCGGTCCCGCAGGGCCTTCTGCCGCCACTGCCGCACGTCCACGCCGTCCACCAGCACAGCGCCCTCCGTCACGTCGTAAAACCGGGGGATCAGGCTCACCAGCGCCGTTTTGCCGCAGCCGGTGGCGCCCATGATGGCAACAGTCTCTCCTGGAGCGATGGTCAGGTCGATGTGCCGCAGCACCGTCCGCCCGGCCCCGGGGAAGGCGAAGGAGACGTCCCGAAACTCCACGCTGCCTCCGGCCGCTTCAGTTCCTTCAAAGTCGCCGTCGGCCAGCTCCGGCTGGGTGTCCAGGATCTCCCGGACCCGCTTCCAGGAGGCGGCGCCCTTGGAGATGGTCTGGAACAGCATGACCAGGCTCAGAATTCCGTTGAGCATCTGGGTGGTGTAGGTGATGGCCGCCATGACGGTGCCCGGCGTGGTGGCGCCCACCGCCACCTGGATGGAGCCGGATACCAGAAGCAGCACAACTACCAGGTACATCAGCGCGTTCATCACCGGATTCATGAAGGCGAAGATCAGCAGCACATGGAGCTGGGTGTCCACCAGGGCGTCGTTGGCCGTTCCGAAGCGCAGCTTCTCATAGCCCTCCCGCACGCAGGCCTTGATGACGCGGATGCCGGATACGTCCTCCTGCAAAATGCTGTTGATCCGGTCCAGCTGCTCCTGGAGGCGGAGCAGCAGGGGGGCGGCCCTGCGCAGGCAGAGGGCCATGCATCCGGCCAGCAGGGGAAAGGCGCACAGCAGCATCAGGCCGAACTGCCGGTTCAGCCGGAACATGCAGAAGATGCTGCCGCCCATCAGCATGACGGTGCGGATCATGCCCCGCACGAACTGGGCCACGAAGTTCTGCACCTGGGTGATGTCGTTGGTGACCCGGGTGACCAGGGAGCCGGTGCCGAACCGGTCCATCTGGGGGAAGGAGAAGGTCATGATCCGGTGAAAGCAGTCCTTCCGCATCTCGTTTCCCACATTCTGGCTGGTGAGATGGACGAACATGTTGTTCAGGGAGCCGCACAGCCCGCCCAGCATCACCAGGCCGGTCATGGCCAGCCCCAGGGTGAGGATCAGGTCCAGCCCCCCGGCTCCGGCGGCGTCCAGCCGCAGCACGCCCTCATCCACGATCCGCCGCATCAGTCCCGGCTGGAGCAGGTCCATGGAGACCTCGCCCACCATGAACAGGGCGGCGGGGACGGCAAAGCAGAGGTACTTTTTCACATAGTTCCACATATCGATTCTCCCGATCTGAGATAAAAAAGACGCGCGGCACAACTGGATTTACGCAGTTCTGCCACACGTCTGATTCAGTATATCACACTTCGCGCCGGATTTCAAAGAAGTTTTCCATTTCCGGCCGGGATTCGTCCTACCGCGCCGGGGGAGGGCTCCAGTTGGCCGACGGCTTCCAGAAATTCCAGAATGTCGGCGGGGGGCTCCTTGGCGTACAGCAGGCCGTAGGGGATCGGATGGTCCCATGCCACGGGAAGGGTCACCAGGGCGGGGTGGACGTCCCGCCAGCACTCCAGCGTGACCATCACATTTCCCGTCCGGGCGCAGCGGTTGAACACCTCCATATCGTAAAATTGGGGGGTGTCTTCGATCTTGATCTGGGGGTGCCGGGAAACCTCCTCCCGGATCCGGTCCACCACGCTGGAGTCGCCCTTTTTTACCATCATCAGGGTCTGGCCGTAGAGGTCCTCCATGGTCAGGCGCTCCCTGCGCGCCAGAGGGTGGTCCCGCGCCACGGCGCAGCAGTGCTGGTAGGTGCCCAGCTGATAGAAATTGCAGCGGTCCAGCCACTGTTTGGAATCGCAGACCCCTACCAAAAAGTCAAACTTTTTCCCCAGCGCCGAAATTTCCGAGAGGATGTCCTGATGGTCGTCCTCGAAGGGCACGATGTGCAGCTTGTAGCCGGGAAACCGCTGGTTTACCCGGTACCACAGGTCCATGAAGGGCTTGCAGGGGTTCAGAAGGGAGCTGCCGATGCAGAAGGTGGTCTCCGCCCGCTCCGATTCCCGGCGGGCCTCCGACAGAGCCTTGGCGGCCTCCTCCTCCAGCAGCCTGGTGCGGCGGTAGAGGACCTGACCTGCCGCGGTCAGGCGAATGCCCTGGCTGGTGCGCTCCAGGAGCTTCAGCTCCAGATGCTTTTCCAGGGCGTTGATCTGTTTCATCACCGAGGGAGGGGAGAGAAACAGCTTTTCGGCGGCGCGGTTGAAGCTGCCGCAGTCCGCCACGCAGAGGAATGTTTTCAGATTGGGATTGAGCATGGCCGGGCCTCCCCACATGGTTGGACGGGCTTCGTATTGCCCGCTGGTTTATACGATCATACCACATGGGCGGTCCGGGGTCAAGGCGGGCGGGGGAGGGGTTCAGGATGAGAAAGCGGCGGGGCGCGGCCTGCCGGCATGGCGCTTTCGGAGCAGAAGTCCCCAGAGGGCCAGCGCCAGGAGAACCGCGGCCGCGATGGCCCACAGGAAGGAGGAAGAAACGGGCTGGGGTACCGCCTCGATGGTGAAGACGGCGCCCTCCGCCGTGAACACGCAGCAGCTGCCCTCCCGCTCCCACCGGATAGGAGTGTTCCCATCCTCCGTCACCAGGGACAGGGAGAGGCTTTTCCATTGGGCAGGGGGCGTGAAGCGGACACGGTGTCCGCCCCCGTCCGTCCCCGTCAGGGTGACGGTCCACTGTTCTCCGTGCTCGCCGCCGCCCGTCTGTTCCGCCTCCAGGCCGGCCCGGCCGTCAAATACCCCCTCCAGCAGAAACACGGGGTGGACCCTGTCCCGCATGGCCGCGCTGGCAAGGGTGGTGGTGTAAGGGGTGTAGACCGCCTCCACCACATGGTCCACGGTGATCACGTCCTCGCCCAGCTCCTCCCAGACGCCGTAGTATCCCTCTTTCCCGGGGACCGCGGGGACCTTGTCCCGGGGCAGGGGCTGCCCATAGGCGCAGGACACAGTCTCCAGGACCTGGTCCTCCACCAGATAGGTCACGGTCATGCCGCGGAAGGGAAGGGGCACACCGGGCTCCTCCATGAGGTCCCGGTAGGCCACCGGCTCCGCCTGCCCCGCGTAGCTGATGCCGTCCACGCCCGCCAGGTGCCCTTCCACAAAGCGGTTGCCTTTCAGCGCGCCGTCCTCCCGGTCCCACTCACCGGCCACGGAGCCGGCGTAGCCCTCGGACTCCTCCACGCTCACCAGACTGACGCACTGGTAGACCTCGCAGCCGTAGCCCACGATGCCGCCCACATAGCTGCCGCCGGACAGGGTACATTTGGACCAGCAGCCCCGGAGGGTGGATTTGGAGATGCCGGCGATGCTGCCGGTATAGTCGCCGTCGGTGCTCTCAATGGCGCCGTAGTTCTCACAGTTCAGCACATAGCCCAGCTCCATGCGGCCCACCGCGCCGCCGGCGGCGTCCTTCTTGGCGGTGACGCCGCCCCGGTTGACGCATTCCTGCAAAATGGCCCGGGTCTCATAGCGGAAGTCAAAGGACTCCTCGCCCACCTCGGTGATGTCGTCCTCGGGGTCAAAGTCGTATTCGATGGCCATGGCGCCGGTGACGCCGCCCACGTTCAGGTCGCCCTCCACGGGGCCCAGGTTGGTGCAGCCCCGGGCCTTGCCCAGGGTGGTGCCGTTGATGCGCTCCTCCGACACGTCGCTCCAGAGGTCATCCTCGTCCATGTCCTTGGCGTCGGAGAAGGCGTCCAGGATCAGGTCTGAGATCACCTGAAACTGGTCGCCCAGATCCCGGATGTCCCCGGAGAGGGTGTCGCCGGTGGTGTTCATCTCCTCCCGCAGCAGGTCCATCTGGTCGCCCAGGCTGTTGACGGCCCCGTGGAGGTCATCCTCCGCCTGATGGAAGTCGTCGCCCAGCTTGTCGAATTCAATGGGGTCCCGGTTGGAGAGGTCATCAAACAGGTCGTGGACCTGATCGGCCACGTCGCCCATGTCCCGGGCGGCGTCCTCAAAAATGTCCATGGCGTCGGCCAGCACATCCAGCGCGTCCTCCATGTCGCCGGATACGTAGGAGAAGGAGACCACGGCCTCATGGAGCTGCCCCATGGAGCTGTCCATGGCGTCGCAGGACTCGGAGAAGGAGTCCAGAGCCTGGCTGATATGCCGGGCGCTCTCCCGCACCGCGTCCCAGTCCAGATCGATGCTGCCCATGGCCGCCGCGATGCTCTCGCCCATTGTGGCCGCGGTGTCGGCGGCGGCTTCAAAGCCGTCTTTCAGCAGGTAGAGGCAGGCGGCGAGGTAGTTGGAAAGTTCTTCCTCATCCGCATCCCCCACAAGCCAGTACAGCTCCTCCACCGCCTCCGCACAGTCCTCCAGCGCCCCGGCCAGGTCCTGGACACCGCCTTGGAGCAGCCGCAGAGCACGGTCGACGGCCTCCGGGTCTCTGGACACCAGTGCCCGGGACAGGTCCCGGAGGGCCCGCTGGAAGCTGTCCAGGCCGTCCTGAGCCAGCCGGAAGGCCTCCCGGAGGTCCTCCATGCCGCCGGCGAGACTGTCCAGGCCGTCCTCTCCGGTGCCCATGGCGTCGGACATACGGTCCAGGCTGTCCTCCAGAAGGTCCATGCCGTCGGCCATGGCGTCCAGAATGTCCTCGCCGTTTTCGGTGATCTCCTCCAGCCGGTCCAGGGTGTCCGCCAGGATGTCGCAGGCGTCGTTGATGGTGTCGATGCTGTCATCGGTCCACCCGCTCATGATGTCGGAGAGCTGGTCGGCGCTGTCGGAGGCGGACCGGGCACAGTCGGAGAGCTGGTCCAGACGGTCGGAAATGGTGTTCCGGCTGCTGTCGGTGTGGTCCAGGGTGTCGTTTACCATGTCGTTCAGCCGGTCCAGCTCGTCTCTCAGCTCGTCGATGGTGTCGGGACTGAAGATGAGCCGGATGTTGGGGGCGATCTGCCCGGCCACGCCGCCCACGTCCTTGCGGCCTTTGATGCTGCCGCTATTCATGCAGTTTTCCAGATAGCCGGAGGAGCGGCCCACCACACCGCCCACGTTGTATCCCACATGGGCGTAGCCCACGGCACCCTCGTTCCGGCAGCTGCGCACCACGCCGTTGGAGAAGCCCGCCACGCCGCCGGTGTCGGTGGTGGTGTCCAGCATGTCTTCCTTGTTTTCATTGCTCAGGCTGCCCAGGCTCTCGTCGATGCTCTGCTCCTTTTCCTGGTGGACCGTGTTGACAGCGCTTTTGTTGGTGCAGCCGGTGATGGCGCCGCCGTTCTGCCCGGCGATGCCGCCGGTGCTCTTTTCTCCGGTGACGGTCCCCTCCGCCGTACACCCGTAGATGGAGCCGGAGGCCTCGTTGACGCCGGCAATGCCGCCCACCTGGCGCTTGCCCTCCACGGCGCCCCGGAAGGAGCAGTCCAGAATGGTGCCCTCGTTGCTTCCGGCGATACCGCCGATATAGGCCTGCTCCCCAACGGCGGTGACGGTACCAGTGACATAGAGGTCCCGGACCACCGCCCCCTCCTGGACGTAGCGGAACAGCCCCTGGTAGGAAGCGCCCCCGGACAGGGTCAGGCCGGAGATGGTGTGGCCGTTTCCCTCAAAGGTGCCGCCAAAGGTGGGGATGGGGGAGAAGTCCACGCCGCTCAGGTCGATGTCCGCCTCCAGGACCACGGTCTTGCCCCGGGACCAGGTGTTCAGCGAACACTTCTGGGCCAGAACCGCCAGGTCCGCCGCGGTCCGGATGGAGATGGTGTCCGCCTCCGCCGCCAGGGCTGCGCAGGGCAGAAACAGGGAGAGGAGCAGCACAGCCGCCGCCCCCGCGGCCCCCAGCCGCACAAACAAGTTACGCGTTTTCATCGGGTGTCTCCTCCTGTTCCCGCCGGATGGGCGACGTTTTGTTGACGCTGACCACCGCCGTCACGTCGCCCTCCAGGACGCCGTGGACCTCCGCGTCGATCTTGCCGGAGATGGTGCCCTTGACCCTGCCGTCCAGGTACACTTTTCCGCTGGCGCTGGCGGTCTGGGTCAGGGCCGGATACTTGATATTGAAGGCCGTCCGTTCGACGATGGCGTCCCCCAGCAGCAGAATTTCCGGCAGCACGCCCATCACCAGGATCATGGAGATAATGGTGCCCCGGCCGATGCAGCTGCCCACGCCGTAGATGGCGGTGTCCGAGGTCAGCTTGCCGATGAGGGTGCCGGCGCAGGTCAGGATGGTGCCCGAGGTGAATACCGTGGGGAAAGCCAGATTCAATGTCTCGACCATGGCCTCCCTGGGCGGCATGGCCCGCTTCAGCTCCTGGTAGCGGCTGGAGATGACGATGGCGTAGTCGATGTTGGCGCCCATCTGGATGGAGCTGACCACCAGATAGCTCATAAAAAAGATGTAGGTTCCCCGGATGGCGGGCACGGCGAAGTTGATCCAGATACTGCCCTGGATCACCAAAATCAGCAGGATGGGCAGACCCACCGACTGGAAGGTAAACAGCAGCACGATGATGACGAACAGGATGGACAGGACGCTGATGAGCACATTGTCCCGCACAAAAGACGATGCCAGGTCATAGTCGCTGGTGGAATCGCCGGTGATGTAGAAGGTGCCGGGAGCATAGTACCGGCCCACCAGCGCATGGAGGTCGTCCAGGAAGGCGAAAGTCTCATCCCCCTCCTCCGGCAGGTCCACCTTCAGCACCAGGCGGGAGTATTCCGTCCCCTGGAGCTGGTCCAGGGCGTCAATGATCTGGTCGTGCATGTCCTCCAGGTCCTCCTGGTCCTCGTCATCCAGGGTGACGTAGCCCTCGTCCACCCGGTCATAGAGGAACAGGAACATATCCAGAATGGAGACGCTGTAATTGTCAATGTTGTTGACGATGCGGCCGTACTCCTCCAGGTCGGCGGCATAGGCCGTGTACAGCAGGCGGACCACCTCAATGTCCATGTCCACCAGCTCGGAGAACTGGCGGGGCGTCAGCTGGTCGGTGAGCACATAGTCCTCGTCCTCAATTTCCACATTGGCAAGACCTGTGGCGGTGTCCACCTGCCCCAGCCGCTCCAGCGCAGCCAGCAGCCGTCCCTCGGCGGCGTAGTCCCCGGCGGGGACCAGGACGGCCATGACGTTCTGGGTGCCGAAGCGGGCCTCGATGGCCACCTCCTGCACGCGGGAGCTGCTCTGCTTATCCGTTTTGATCAGGCTCTCCCCGTAGCCGTAGGGGCACTGGCTGGACAGGAAAAAGGCGCCTGCCAGCACACAGGCGAAGATGGGCGGAACGATATATTTCAGTCTGGTGACAAACCGGCCCCAGAGGGTGATCTTCGGCACGAAGCTGCGGTGGTGGGTCCGGTCCATGAGATTGCTGAACAGCATCAGCAGGCCGGGCATCAGGGTGAACACCGACAGGATGCTGAACAGGATGGATTTGATGAGTACCATACCCATGTCAAAGCCGATGCGGAACTCCATGAACATCATGGCCGCCAGGCCCGCCAGGGTGGTCAGGCAGCTGGAGGAGATCTCCGGGATGGCCTTGCTCAGCGCCAGGATGCAGGCCTCCCGGGCGGGGGCGCGCTGGCGCTCCTCGCTGAACCGGTGGCAGAGGATGATGGCGTAGTCGATGGCCAGGGCCAGCTGCAAAACAGGGGAGATGGAGTTGGAGATGAAGGAGATCTCCCCGAAGATGAAGTTGGTGCCCATGTTCAGCACCATGGCCGCCAGGAAGGTCAACAGCAGCACCGGGATCTCCCCGTAGGTCTTGGAGGTCAGCAGCAGCACCAGGACCACGATGACCGCGGCGATGCCCATGATGACCTGCATCTCCGCCGCCAGGGTCTCCGACTGGCTCTCGCCCACGCTGCTGGAGATGGACACGTCATAGTCCGCCAGCGCCGCCTTCAACTCCTCCATGGCGGTGAGGCTGACGGGATCGTCCTCCTCCCCCTCAAAGGTCACGTCGAACAGCGCCGCCGAATCCCGGTAGTGGTCCGCCCGGTCCGACCCGTCATCCTCGTCGCCGAAGTCCACGGCGGAGACGCCGTCGATGGCCTCCAGAGCGTCCGCCAGGGGAAGGGCCTGCTCATAGGGGATGTTGGACACCATCACCCGGGCGGTGCCGAAGGTGGTGAACTGGTCCTCCATGATGCTCAGGCCCTGGCGGGTCTCCGTTTCCTCGGCCAGATAGTCGGTGATGTCGTTGTTGACGGCCACCCAGCTCCGGGAGAACAGGGAAAAGATGGTCGCGGCGATATAGATGAGAAAAAACAGGTTCCGTTTGTCCACGATCCAAGTGGCCAGCCGGACAAAGAAACCGGGTTTTTGCTTGGTCTGCTCCATAGTATCTCCTCCGTGGGGCGGGAATCAGGGTTCCTCGCCGGTGGGACCGCCCAGAACGCCGATGATGGGGAAATCCCCTGTCTCCGTGTGGAGCACCGCCCGCAGGCCCTCCTCCGACAGGGTCCCCTGGAGGCGGCCGGGCAGCTCGCTGACCGCGGTCTTCAGAGTCCCGGTCATCTGGAAGGCGTACTCGGGGACGATGCTGCCGCTGAACTGGTTCTCGCCGCCCAGCAGCTTCAGCGTCATGCTCCCGTCCCAGAGGCAGACCTGCGCCAGCCCCCTTTTCACCACCATGGGACTTTGCATCTGAATCTCGTAGACAATATCCGCCATGTTGAACCCCCCTGATCTGTGATGCCCTGACTATACGCCGAAGCCCCGGCGCATACAATCCGCAAGTGCCGCCAAATGTGCAAACTTACACATTTGGGCCAAAATGTGCAGCCTTTTGCGGCGCGGAAGGTCCAACAAATCCCGGCGTTTGTGTAGTGTTTTTTTCCGCCGCCTGTGGTATATTTGGGGCAAAGGCGGTGATGGATACGAAACAGGAAGAGCTGTCTTACAGGCGGAAAAGCCAGATGGCGGAGGCCCTGAAAAAGCTGATGGCCCAGAAGTCCCTGCAGAAGATCACCATTCAGGAGATCGCGGACGGCTGCGGCATGAACCGCTATACCTTTTACTACCACTTCAAGGATATTTACGACCTGCTGGCCTGGATGTTTCAGGAGCAGGCCCTGTCTCTGATCCAGAAAAGCGACAACTGTCTGACCTGGCAGGACGGGTTCCAGCTGTTTCTCCGGAGCGTCCGGGAAAACAAAGAGGTGTTCCGGTGCGCCCTGGACAGTCTGGGTCAGGAGGCGCTGCGGCAGATGTTCTACCAGGAGGTGACCCATCTGATGAGTCTCTTTTTGGAGGAAGTCAAGGGCAAGCACCGGGTATCGGAGGAGTACCAGAGCTTTTTGGGGGATTTCTACATCGCCGCCCTCAGCGGGACGGTGATGGAGTGGATCCGGCGGGATATGGACCTGCCGGAGGAGACCATGATGACCTACCTCCGCCTGATCCTGGACAATCAGATCGAGGAGGCCTTCCGGCGGGCGGAGCGGGAGGGCGTCTGACCCCGGGACTCCGGGCAGAAAACGCTGAAAAATTCCACGGAAATTCCACATTCTCTCCACGGGAATTCCATCCGGGCGGTGTATCCTTTCCATACTGCCATGGGGCAGAATTTTTGGAAAGTGAGTGAATCCTATGAGGAGAAAATTCGGAAGGGCGGCGGCCGCCGCCGCGGTGCTGGCCCTGGCTTTGTCCGTGGGGACCGCGTCGGCCCTGGCCCCGGAGGGCGACGGCAGCGCCTGCGGCTATCTGGCGGGACGGCAACAGAGCCGTGACCGCCACGCCCAGTTTGAACAGGCCGCCGGGCTTACCACAGATGCGGAGCGGGAGGCGTTCTTCCAGAGCGCCGGGACCGGCAAGGGCGGTGCCTACGAAAAGGCCCAGCACCTGGATGCGGATGCGCTGGCCGCCGCCGGCGTCATCAGCCAGGACACCGCCGACCGTATCGCGGACTATTCCGCCCAAAAGCAAACCGGCCTGCATGACTGGTACGGGGCCAAAGACCCCGGGCTGACACCCCAAGAGCGTCGGACCTACTTTGCCTGCCGCCAGGAGGACGGCTTCTGCGGCGATTCCCTGGAGGAACTGCTGGAGGCCGGGATCATCACCCCGGCCGAGGCGGAGGCCATCAGCAGCTATCTCTCCGAGTGACCCGCGGACAGCGGCAACCGGAACGGCAGGGCGCCGTTCCGGTTTTCTCTGTTTGAAACGGGTGATCTTTCTGGTATAATGGAGAAAAGGGGGCGCGTCCAATGGCAAAGATCCTGGTGGTCGATGACGAGCCGGACATCTACCGGCTGATCCGGCGTTTCGCGGAGCATGAGGGATATGAGACGGAGGGGGCCGAAAACGGCGCGGAGGCTGTGGCCCTCTGCCGGGAACAGGAGTTTGACCTGATCATTATGGACGTCATGATGCCGGACATGGACGGGTTCACCGCCTGTAAGGAGATCCGGAAGAAAAAGGACATCCCCGTTCTGATGCTCTCCGCCCGGGGCGCGGAGTATGACAAGCTTCTGGGATTTGAAGCGGGGGTGGACGACTATGTGGTCAAGCCCTTTTCTCCCAGGGAGCTGATGGCCCGGGTCAAGGTCATCCTGAGCCGTTGGGGCGGAAAGCGCTCCGCCGAACTTATTTGGAGAGGGGTCAGGGTGGACACCCTGGGCCGCACCGTGCGGGTGGATGGGGAGAGAAGGGAACTGACCGCAAAGGAGTATGATCTGCTTCTCTACCTGTTGGAAAACCGGGATGCCGCCCTCTCCAGAGATCAGATCCTGAATGCCGTGTGGGGCTACGATTACTACGGAGACGAGCGGACCGTGGACTGGCAGATCAAGCTGCTGCGAAGCAAGCTGGGCCCTTACCGGGAGGGCCTTGTCACAGTGCGGGGAGTGGGGTATAAGCTTGAAACATAATTCCTTCGGCCGGAAGCTCTGGCTGTGTTTTGCGCTCTTCGCCGCGGCGATCTTTGCCGTGCTGTGGTTTCTCCAGACCGTGTTTTTGCAGACCTTCTACAACCGCATGACCATCCGAAACGTGGAAAAGGCGGCGGCGGAGATCGTCGGCGCCCAGGAGAGCGGCGACTGGTCCGCTCTGCTGGATACCCTGGCCACGGACAACTCCCTGCTCATTTTTGTAACGGATGGGGAGGGAAATGTGCTGTATTCCGCCGACGAGCACACCTCCCTCTATGGGAAGGAGCGGTTCGGCGGGGGCCGGGCCAATCCCTATCTGGAGAAGGGACAGATGAACTGGCAGGCCGGGGCCTTCCGCAACCTGCCCCGGGACTACGACGTCTTTTTGGCACGCCTGTCGGAAAACGAAGGCGGGTTCGTGGGCTATAACACCGGGGATGGGACCGCCTACGTCTGCGGCGCGGCCCTGGACGGGGGCAGGGTCCTTTATATCAGCACCCCCTTGGGCGCGGTGGGTGCTGCGGTGGGGATCCTGCGGATCCAGCTGCTCTGGGTGACGGTCCTCTCCCTGGCCCTGGGCTTCCTGATCGCCCGGAGCTTCTCCCGGCGGTTTGCCAGGCCCGTGGCCGACCTCACCCTCCAGGCACGGCACCTGGCCGAGGAGGACTTTTCTCCGGCCTATCAGGCCGGATTCTGCGCGGAGCTGGACGATCTGTCGGAATCGCTGAACGAGACCTCGGTGCGGCTCCGCCGGCTGGAGAACGCCCGCCGGGAGCTGCTGACCAACGTGTCCCACGACTTGCGCACGCCCCTCACCATGATCAAGGGGTACGCCGAGATGGTTAGGGATATCTCCTGGCGGGACGACGCCCAGCGGGAGGAGGACCTGGCGGTCATTATCCGGGAGTCCGACCGCCTGACAGATCTGGTGAATGAGATCCTGGACGCTTCCAGCCTCCAGGGGGAACAGGGGACCGGGCCCCGTGAGCCCTTTGACCTGAGTGCGGCCGCCCGGTCTGTGGTGGACCAGTTTTCGCCCCTGTGCACCCGGAGGGACGTCGCGCTCCACGTGGAGATCGAGCCGGGACAGTGGGTCATCGGCGGAGAGAAGCAGCTCAAGCGGGTCCTCTATAACTGGCTGGACAACGCCATACGCCACTCCGGGGCGGGCCAGCGGGTCCAGATGCTGCTGAAGGGCAGCGGCGGCACGGTCCGCGCGGAGGTCCGGGACCAGGGGGAAGGCATCTCCCGGGAGGACTTGCCATATATCTGGGACCGCTATTTCACCGCCAGGGAGCGGCAGGGCGGAGGAGGCACCGGCTTGGGCCTCGCCATCACCAAGGAGATCCTCCAGAGCCACAGGGCCCGGTTCGGTGTGGAGAGCGACTTGGGAAAGGGCAGCGTGTTCTGGTTTGAATTGGACAGAGTGGACCGCTGACCGGAGCCATATGGCTTTCAGCGGTTCTATCACGAAGAAAGGGCCACGCCTTGCGGCGCGGCCCTTTTCTGTTGCTCCCAGTACCATGAAAGGATCTGACGAATCCCAGCTATTTCAATGGTTCCAAAACGAAATGCCATGAAACAAATCCTTGTTTTCATAACAATATGATCAGCGTTGAAATAAACATCCCCGCCCGCAGCTTTTCTGAAGTCTGTATTGACAGCTAATGATTATTAGCTTATAATTTAGCTAACAACAATTAGCTTTGGGGGCATTATGAAAAACGAAACGACGAAACAAAGAATTCTGACGGAAGCGGTAAAACTGTTTTCGAAAGAGGGGTATGAGGCTGTCAGTGTGGATCAGATCGCAAAAGCTGTCGGGATCAAAGCCCCTTCCCTCTATAAGCATTACAAAAGCAAACGGGATATTTTTGACAGCATCTTACGGGTCATGGAACAGCGGGACGGAGAAAACGCGGCCGCCTGTTCCTTGCCGGAAGGAACGGCAGAGGCCATGCCGGAAGCCTATGAACGGTCATCCCTAGAGGATCTGATCACATTCAGCAAACAGCAATTCCATTACTGGACGGAAGATGAGTTCGCGTCTTCTTTCCGAAAGATGCTGACGGTAGAACAGTACCGCAGTGAAGAAATGAACGGTCTATACCATCAGTACCTGGGCGCCGGCCCACTGAACTATGTGGCAGATCTGTTGGGTTCTCAGGGGGAAGCCCTGGCGTTTTATGGCCCGATGTACCTGTTGTACAGCGTCTGCGATGCTGCGGACGATAAGGCATCGGTATACGCTTTACTGGACGCCCATTTTGAGAGGTGGCGCAGATGAATTTTTTGATCCCGGACCGCTGGGCGGCGCTGGCCGCTCAGTATCCCGAACGGACCGTAGGGCGGATCACGCTGCAGGAAAAAGGGATGTATCGGATCCGCACCACCATGGGTGAACAGAACGCTCTGGTCTCCGGCAAGTTTCAATTCGACGCGCAGTCCCCGTCGGATTACCCCGCCGTAGGCGACTATGTGATGGCCGACTGTACCGATCCCGATACCGCCGTCATCCATCAGGTGCTGCCCCGTAAAAGCCTGTTTGTGCGCAAGGCGGCAGGCACTTCCAAAACGGAACAGGTGGTAGCCGCCAATATCGACACCGTGTTTCTGTGTATGAGCTTGAACAACGATTTCAACCTCCGCCGGTTGGAGCGCTATCTTGCCGTTGCATGGGAAAGCGGAGCGGATCCGGTGGTGGTGCTGACCAAGACGGACCTGTGCGGGGACCTGGCCCAAAAGCAGAGGGAGGTGGAAGCCATCGCCATGGGCGTACCGATCCTGACCGCCTCTGCCATGGATACCGACGGATATGGGCAGATCATGCCTTATATCACGCCGGGCAGGACCGTTGCCTTTGTGGGTTCCTCCGGCGTGGGCAAGTCCACGCTGATCAACCGCCTGCTGGGGGAGGACCGCCTGGCGACGGACGGCCTTCGAAAGGATGACAAAGGCCATCACACCACCACCCACCGGGAACTGCTGGTTCTGCCGGGCGGGGCCATGGTCATTGATACGCCGGGCATGCGGGAGCTGGGCATGTGGGATGCCGCGTCCGGGGTCGGGCAGACCTTCGGGGATATTGAAGCCCTGGCAGCCCGGTGCCGTTTCCGCAACTGTTCCCACACCAGCGAACCGGGCTGCGCCGTCCGGGCTGCCATCCGGAGCGGTGAACTGGACAGCGGCCGCTGGCAGTCCTGGCAGAAGCTGAAAAACGAAAATTCCTATGCCGCCGACAGCGAAAGCTATCTGGCCGCGAAGGAAAAGAAATTCAAAGAGATCTCAAAAATCAACAAGAACAACAAAAAGAGGTAATCTGCATGAAATATCCGCTCAGTGAAAAATACAACACGCCGGAACTCATGGCAAAAATCATGGGACCAAATCCCATGAAATTGGAGGAAGAACTGCTGACCGGACACCAAATTCCTGCCGGGAGCGTGGTCTGTGACCTCGGCAGCGGACAGGGGCTGACCAGCGTGTTTCTGGCAAAGGAATACGGTTTTACCGTCTATGCCGCGGACCTGTGGAGCGATCCGGAGGAAAACAGGCGGTTCTTCCGGGAAATGGGCCTGTCCGAAAGGGAAATCATTCCGGTGAAAGCGGACGCCACCGCTTTGCCGTTTGAAACAGAATTTTTTGACGGCATCGTCAGCACGGATTCCTACAACTATTTTGGCCGCGACCCGGAATTTCTGGATCAAAAGCTGCTGCCCTTTCTCAAGAAAGGCGGGTATGTCTACATCGCCATCCCGGGCATGAAGCAGGACTGCCACGACCATTTACCTCCGGAGCTGCTGCTGTCCTGGACGCCGGAGCAAATGGACTATATGCATGATGTGGCTTACTGGCGCGGCATGGTCGGCCGGAGCCGGGATGCCGAGATCATTGAAGTCAGCCAGATGGAATCCAATGAAGAAGTCTGGGCGGACTGGCTCAGGCAGGAGAACGCGTATGCCATCGGGGACCGGAAAGCCATGGAGGCCGGCGGGGGAAAGTATCTGAACTTTATCAAAATCGTGCTGCGGAAAAAATAAGAACGACTGCGGCGGCCACCAATTTCCGGGCAGGACAGCGCATGGGACGTACAAAAAATGAATCGACAGGTTTCAGACCGAAACCTGTCGATTTTTTGTCGGAGCGTCATGAAAGGATCTGGAAAAATCCCGATGAATCAATGGCTTACAGACAGTAGACACGAGGTTTTCTTCCATAAGAGCAGGGATAGGGATGGATGCCGCTCCAATATTGAAATTAGGAGCACGCTTGATTTGAAACGGGGACGAAAACTTATTTCGTGCGCTCAAAAGACATACCAAGCTGTTTTTCCGTTTATGAAAAGAATCCGCGCGGAGTAGGGTTTGATACGTTTGGTGAGTGAACAGAGGATCAATAACCATTGGAAAGTCCATGGGCCAGGATTGCAAGAAATTGCGCCGGTTTTGGCATGGCGTCGAACGAACAGCCGGCCATCCGCTCCAGAGTGTCCTGAGAGTTCTTCCAGGCACAGCGGAGCGCCGTCCGGATATTCCGCTCCACCGCTTTCCAGTTTGTGCCGCATCTCCGGGCCGTTTCGGGATAGAGCCACTTTGTTACCGCGCACAGGGCCTCCGGCTCCTGTGACGCAATCTCCAGTGCGATCATCATTTGCCGGTATCCGGCATAGTTTGCAGTTAATCCCATTGAGTATAGCAGCTTTTGAATTTTTATTTCCATTGTTTTAACCTCCGATTTGTTGTATTTGATGCCCGCAACCTATACGTTCCAATGGCCGGACGATGGTCTTTCTTTGCTGGCCGATACTTCACGATCTGTAAGACTCCTGTGTTCCATGTGATCGCCGTGTTGTGACATCATTCTACTAGAAAAAAATAGTTTTGGACGTTTCCCCCGAATACTTACAAAAAACCGATGAATTCGTCAGGGCTTCTCCTTTCCGGCGGGAGGTGTTGAGCGCTCTGCTATGCACGCGCCTATATTTTCATGCATCGGAACCGGATTTTCATGTTGGAATCGCATTGATTTTCTGGGCACCGGGCGTACAATATGAGTAGAAAAGATGATAACACGGAAATTTGATCCTCATATTACATCGAGCCAGGATGCATAGCCTAATTCTAAAACTTGCAGAAGAAGCGGCGGTGGTAGTTATGTGCTTTTCTGAGGATAAGGTTTTGTGTGGTTTTTCGGTTTTCAGGAATACGAATAAGTCTGTTATATGACGGCTTTTGAGAAAGGAATCTGGTACCAATGCGTATCGCTGTCTGCGATGATAACGAGATCCATCGGGATATCATGGAGCATTTGCTCAACCGCTACTCGTCAGAACGGTCGATCTCCTTTGAGTTAGTACCATACGAATACGGAATGAATTTTCTCTACGATATGGAGGAGGGGGCCTATTTTGACGCCGCCTTTTTGGACATCTATATGGAGGATGCCATGGGCAACGAGATTGCCCATAAGCTGCGTGCCATGGGATACCAGGGAGAGATCGTCTTTTTGACCGCTTCGCCCGACTTCGCCATTGAGAGCTACGATGTGAATGCCGGCGGGTATCTGCTCAAGCCGCCCAACTATGAGAAGTTAAAGATGGTCATGGACCGGATCACACGGAATATTGACCCCTGTACCTATCACATCCGGCAGAGGACAACGGTGACAAAGGTTGTTTACCATGAGATCCTGTATATTGAGAGCAGCAATTCCAAGTGTATTCTTCATACCGAGTCCGGCGGAGCGTACACTGTCTACAAGACCTTAAATACCATAGAAAAAGAGCTTGATGACCGGCGTTTCCTGCGCTGTCATCAGAGTTTTTTGGTGAATATGGATCACATCAAGCAGATTGAAAAGCAGTTCCTGCTTTCCAATGGTGACATAGTCCCCATTCGGCAGCGCGGTGTGAAGCTGGTGCGGCAGGCATATATGGACTATGCCTCGTCCAAGGCAACTGTACTCTAAATATCCATACATACGAAGTGCGGTGTTCGATGCGGATCGAACGCCGCACGCTTCTGCAGGCCCCTTGCTGTCAGGAGTCATGGATCAAAACCGTTTGTGGCTTTTGCCGCGCTTGAATGGTGCAGAAAACTGTCGATGGTTTTTCCTTGTAATCAGTTGAGCGAGATATGTATAATTATGTCGTCAAGTTTTATATGCACGCACGAATGACAACAGAACGAAAAATCTGTTGTACAACAAACGGACCCCGGATCGGGGGACAAGACCCGGAGAAAAAGAGGATGAGATATGACAATTCAAGAGTGCTACCGGCAGCTGGGCGGTGATTTTGCCCAGGTAGAAAAGGAGTTGGGAAGTGCCGGCCTGGTCAAGAGATTCATTGGGAAGTTCCTGAATGACGGAAGTTTTTCTGATCTGTGTATTGCCATGGCGGGAGGTGACCGCGACAAGGCATTTCGCGCGGCGCATACACTCAAGGGCGTAAGCGGAAGCCTCCGCTTGACCACTCTGCATTCTTCTGCGTCACAGCTTGCGGAATTGCTTCGGGCTGAGCCAGAGAACATCCCAGCTGGCGCCGGTCTTCTTTTTGAAGAAGTAAAGAGGGATTATGAGCGGACCGCAAGTGTAATTCGCGCTTTTTTAGACTCCGGTCATCGATAAGAAAATCAGCATAGGAGGGGGCAAACACAAATGAAAATGAAGAAACGGATATGTCTGCCGCTTGCCGTTGTGATGGCGTCAACAATGCTGGCCGGCTGCGGCGGTCAGAAGAACGCCGCCCAGCAGCCTGAACAGGATAAAATCGCCATCTCCATGTATATGTGGGACAGATCTATGTTTAAGGAGCTGACCCCCTGGTTGGAACAGAAGTTCCCCGGCATTGAGTTTACCTTTATCCAGAGCTACAACACCATGGAATACTACAAGGATCTGCTCGCCCGGGGCGAGGACATACCGGACGTCATTACCTGCCGCCGGTTCTCTCTGAACGACGCGGCCCCCTTAGCTGAGCATCTGATGGATCTGAGCACATCTGAGGTCGCGGGCACCTTCTACAGCAGCTACCTGGAGGTCAACCGGGAAAACAGCGGCGCCATCCGCTGGCTGCCCATGTGCGCCGAGGTGGACTGCATCATGGCAAACAAGGATCTGTTCGACCGGTATAACGTCCCGCTGCCCACCAATTATTCTGAGTTCGTGGCGGCCATCGAAGCCTTCGAGGCAATGGGCATCAAGGGCTTCCAGACCGACTGGACGTATGATTATACCTGTCTGGAGACCATGCAGGGCTGTGCCATCCCAGAGCTGATGACCCTGGAAGGCACCCAATGGCGCATGGAGTATGAAAGTGAAAACGCAGGCAATCAGGTGAGTCTGGACGATACTGTCTGGCCTCAGGTGTTTGCAAAGTACGAGCAATTCTTAAAGGATGTTCATTTCCAGTCCGGCGACGAGGAACTGGACTTTAGCCCTGTGATCCAGCCCTATCTGGCTGGACAGACCGCCATGATTCGCGCCACAGCGGCCATGGCAGAGAGCATCACGGCGGAATACGGCGTCTCCAGCGTCATACTTCCATATTTTGGCGAAACGTCCCGGGATAACTGGGTGCTCACCTATCCCATGTGCCAGTTGGCCGTTTCCCAGCGCGTGGAGGAGGACGAGGCCAAGAAAGAAGCCATTATGGAGGTCCTTTTGGCGATTTTCAGCGAGGAAGGGCAGAAACACGTTGCCGCCGGTGCTTCCGTGCTGTCTTATAACAAGGAAGTGAGCATCGCCCCTGCTCCTTCTCTGCAGTATGTGGAGGACTGCATTGACAGCAACCACCTGTATGTGCGGCTGGCCTCCACCGAAATGTTCGCGATCTCTCAGGATGTGGCACATAAGATGATGTCGGGCGAGTATGATGCTCAGGGCGCCTATGAGGCGTTCAATGCCCAGATCACGAACTATGTCAATCCGGAAGCGGAAGAGGTGTTGTTCACCCAGGAAAAAGCCTATTCCAATGACTTCGGCGTCCACGGCACCGCCGCCGGTTCCTCCCTGATGAATACTCTGCGGGCGGCCAATGATGACCAGATCGCCATCAGCTATGCCAGCGTGGTCAGCTCTCCTATTTTTGCCGGGGATTACACCATGCAGCAGATCAAGTGGATCATGACCTACAAGAACGACGTCTATCGCAGCGAGTACACCGGCGCGGAGATCCGCCGGATCATGGACTGGCTGGTGAATGTGAAGGAGGACGGCTCCAACCCCGTTCGGCACCGCAACCAGTTGCCGATCACCAGCGGTATGGAATACACCGTCATCGAGACGGAGCGGGGCAAGTTCACTCTGGGCGACATCACGGTGAACGGCCAGCCTTTGGAGGATGACGCCGTATATACGGTGCTGCTGGTGGGCGCGGATACCTATTTGGAGCACCCCACATTCTGCAACTGCCCCATGCCGGAGGATCTGAAAGAGAAGCGCGAGGACCGGTATGTGGATCAGTACACGAGCTATGACTGCATCCGGGATGCCCTGGCGAAAACAAAACAGCTGCTGGAGCCTACGGAGTATGTAACCATTCTCCAGGGCAAATGAGCAACCGGGCTACGGACGAATGAAAGGAGGGGGAGCCACGAAAAAGCGAGTGATTGCTTTGCTGCTGACCCTTGCGGTGGCTGCCGGAATGGTTTGGGCCGGCTTGGCCTATTTTGAGTTTGTCACCCGGACGATTTACGAGGAGAGTACCGCTCACCTTGTGGAAATTTTTAATCAGGCGAATCAGCGGCTGTACAATCTGGTTTCCTTCAACTGGAGCCGTATGCGAATGTGGGCGCCTTATCTGGAGACCGCGGAAAATGAAGCGGATATTCAGGACTATGTGAACCAGGCACAAGCAGAGAGCAATTTCACCGATTTCTATTTTATCTCCCGAAACGGTGAATACCTTACGTTAGAAGGACAGATGGGCTACTTGGACCTGCGGGATCAGCTTGCGGATTTAATTCTGAACAACCAGCCCGTGGTCGTCCGTTCCGTTGTTCCGGATCAACCGGAGATCATGGTGTTTGCCATTCCCACCGCTAAAGGCAGCTATCGGGGCTTTGACTATGAGGCCATTGCCATTACCTATAACAACTCCGACCTGGTGGAGGCGTTGAAAATCTCTGCCTTCGGCGGACAGGCCAGCACCTTCGCGGTCCTGCCCGATGGCCGGGTCGTGGTGGATAACGGCAGCGAGGCTTTGAAGAATACCCACAATTTCTTTGCCCTTCTGGAAGGATCCAAGAGGCTTTCCGACGAGGAGCTGAACGCGCTGCAGGAGGACTTCAAGGCGGGCAATTCCGGCACAATGCTGTTTGATGTCAATGGAAAAACCCATTATTTGGTGTATGAGTCTGCGAATTTTCAGAACTGGATGGTCCTGGGCGTCGTGCCTGCCGATGTGGTCAATGCCAGTATGAGCAGGCTTCAGTCCACTACCATACTCGTGGTGTCGGGAATTGCCATCGCTCTGGCGGTCATGCTTCTGCTGCTGGTGATCCAGCAAAACCGGCAGAAGCTGAGGCAGAAGGATCATGAGCTGCTTGCCCGCGACGAGCTGTTCTCCAAACTGTCTATCAATGTGGACGATGTGTTCCTGATGCTGGACGCCGGGAATTTTCGGGTGGATTACGTCAGCCCTAACATTGAAAAGCTCCTTGGCTTTTCGGAAGCGCAGGCGCGGGAAGAAGTCCATGTGCTGGAGCAGCTTGTCCGCGCAAACGACTCTACCCACGTTCCGGAACAGCTTTCGGACATTCTTCCTGGCGAGCAGTTGGAATGGGACCGGGAGTTTATCCACCAGTTAAGCGGCGAGGTACGCTGGTTTCACGTGGTCGCATTCCGCAGTGACATTCAGGGCGAGAACAAAATCATTTTGGATCTGTCTGACCGTACCGGCGACAAGAAAATCAATCAGGAGCTGGAAGACGCAGTCCGTACTGCCGAGAACGCAAGCCGCGCGAAGACCACTTTCCTGAATAATATGTCCCACGATATTCGGACACCCATGAACGCCATCATTGGCTATACCAATATCGCGCTGAAACAGGACCCCGATCCGGAGGTCAGGAGCTGTCTCCAGAAGATCAGTAATAGTACGGAGCATCTGCTGACCCTGATCAATGACGTGCTGGATATCAGCCGCATCGAGAGCGGCAAAATTAAATTTGCTCCTGTTCCCGCCGATATTTCAGCGGTGACAGAAACGGCGCTCAGCATCATACATGGCTTTCTGGCCGATCGGAATATCACATTCCGTACCAGTTTGGAAGTGCCGGAACCCACCTATGCGCTTGCCGATTCCCTTCGCATTCGGGAAGTGCTGTTGAACATTCTCGGCAACGCGGTCAAGTTTACGGAGGACGGCGGGAGCATCACCTTTGAAGCCAGCTGCCATCCCGGCGGGGATGACCGGCATATCATGGTGCGCTATCGGGTTGCGGACACCGGCGTGGGCATGAGTGAGGAATATGTAAAGCATATCTTCGATGAGTTTTCTCAGGAAGAAAACGGCGCGCGGACGAACTATAAGGGCACCGGATTGGGCATGACCATCACAAAGCGATATGTAGATCTGATGGGCGGTACCATGTCCGTGGAGAGTAAAAAGGGCGTGGGTTCCACCTTTACCGTGGAGCTTCCCATGGAGCTTACCGATGAAAGCCAGGTCACGAAGCAGGATTATTCTGCCGCTAAGACAGACTTGAAGGGCGTGAAGATACTGCTGGCGGAGGATAACGATCTGAATGCGGAAATCATAATGGTGCAGCTGGAGAAACTGGGAATACAGGTGACCAGAGCTGCCGACGGAAATGAGGTAGTAAAAGTATTCACAGAGAATCCACCGGACGCCTTCGACATGATTATTATGGATATTATGATGCCGGAGATGAACGGCTATGAAGCCACAGCAGCCATCCGCACGATACAGGATCGCCCAGATGCCCGCAGGATTCCTATCATTGCTATGACTGCCAACGCTTTCGCGGAAGATGTGCAGGCGTCTTTAGATGCGGGTATGAACGGGCATTTGTCAAAACCAATTGTGATGGAAGAAGTTGTAAAGACCATTGCAAGAAATCTAAACAGTTAGTTTTCAGTGCAAAATAAAAAGCCGTGCAGTTCATTGAACTACAAGACTTTGCGCGGTCCGAGCGGCGGGATTTGAACCCACGGGACAACGCCGCTTGCGCGGCGCCGTCCCGCTGCGGCGGATCAAACTGCATGAGGCCGTGGGTTCAAACGGCGAACTGAAATAGCAGAAAAGGGCCACGCCTTGCGGCGTGACCCTTTTCTTGTTGGTCGGAGTGGGATGAAAGGATCTGCGCTTTCCGGTCACAGCTCACCAAATCGAAGCCCAGCGAAGCGGGTTCGATTTGGAAAGGAGGAGCAACAAAATAAGTGAGAGATGACATTTTTGCAAAAAAATGTCGTCGCGAACGATATGACGTTCGCGACGACGTGGTCCGAGTGGCGGGATTTGAACCCACGGGACAACGCCGCTTACGCGCCGCTGTCCCGCCGCGGCGGATCAAACTGCATGAGGCCGTGGGTTCAAACGGCAAACTGAAATAACAGAAAAGGGCCACGCCTTGCAGCGTGACCCTTTCCTGTTGGTCCGAGTGGCGGGATTTGAACCCACGGCCTCATGGACCCGAACCATGCGCGCTACCAACTGCGCTACACCCGGATAGTCAGCTTATATATTATATTTTTAAATCCTCATTCTGTCAAGTGGAATATATAAAAACCCCGGAGAATAAACTGGTCCCATCAAAATAAAGGCGGGGAGGAGCACCATGTACAATCAGACGGCGCAGCATCAGAGTTACCGGCGGGACAGCCGCACCGCGCCGGGCCGGTACGGCAGGAGGCGGGATGATGGGGCCCGGCGGCAGGAACGGACCCGTTTGATCCAGCTTCTGGTCTGTTTGGCGATCTTCCTGGCGGCATTTGTGGGCAAAGGGGCCTTTCCCCGGCGGCTGGAGGAGGCGCGGTCCTCTCTGTTGTCTCTGCTGACCGCCGACACGGACTTCCGTGCCGCCTTTTCCCGAATCGGGGAGTCGCTGGCGGGAGAAGACGCTCTGCTGGGGACGCTGGGGGACTTCTGCGTGGAGGTTTTTGGGCCAAGCCAGCCCCGGCAGGATGAACAGACAGTCACTCCCCAGCCCCAGTTCACCAGCCTGCTGACGGCGGAGCGCGCCTTTCTCAGCGGGGAACCTGACATCCAGGACCGCTCCGAGCACTATCTGGAGGGGGCGGTGGAGCGGTCCGGGCTCCGGTTTTCCACCGGCACCGCCCATGAGACCCAGGCGGAGCCGGAGCCCCAGCCGGAGGAGGAGGAACCGGCGGTGGCCGCCGTGGGCGCCGTACTGATGAAATCGGACTACAGCGGCCGGGAGCTCCCGGAGGGCTACACCATGGACCAGCTGTCCCTGGGCGGACTGGAGACGGTGACGCCGGTACTGGGACACATCAACTCCACCTACGGCTACCGGGACCACCCCATCAGCGGCAAGTACCTGTTCCACGGCGGGGTGGACATCGGCGGACAGATGGGGGACCCTATCCGCGCCTTTGCCGCCGGGACCGTGGAGTATGTGGGGGAGGACGACTCCTATGGCCTGTACATCCAGCTGGACCACGGCAATGGGATCAAGTCTTTTTACGCCCATTGCCGCTCCCTGTGCGTGAAGAAGGGGCAGACGGTGTCCCTGGGGGAGAAGATCGGGGAGGTGGGCTCCTCTGGGGCGGCCACCGGTCCCCACCTGCACCTGGAGCTGAAATGCGCCGGACTTCACCTGGACCCCCTCTATTACATCGACAGCCTCAGCGACCAATGAAGTGGGGCCGGACAGAGGTCACCTGGGGATTTTGTCTGGCGGCGGCCTGGCTCAACTACCTGGACCGCCAGGGGATCTTTCCTCTGGCCCTGGCCGCCTGCATCCTCCACGAGCTGGGCCACTATGCCGCCATCCGCTGTTTGGGAGGGAATATAAAGCTGATCCGCCTTACGGCCATTGGGGCGGAAATGGAGCTGGACGCTTCGATGGACTACTGCCGGGAGGGGGTGGCAGCCCTGGCCGGACCGGGGGCCAACCTGCTGGCGGCTCTGGTCCTCTGCCGCTGGCCCTGGGGGAGGACCTTCTCGGGACTGAACCTGGTGCTGGGCTGCTTCAACCTCATGCCGGTCAGCGTGATGGACGGAGGGCGGGCCATGGCCTGCACCCTGTCCCTCCTGGCTGGACCCGGGCCGGCGGAGGCGGTTGGGCGGGTCATGGACCGGGCTGTGACCGCCGCCATGCTGGTTTGCGGCGCGCTGCTGGCGGGCGCCCGGTGGAATTTTACCATGCTGCTGGTGGCCCTGTGGCTGGCGGCGCTCTTTTGGCGGAAAAGAGGGAAGCGGTGATCGAAAACGCCGGGGGAGAGCCGGCTTGTGGGCCGGCCCGCCGGTCTTGACAACCCTACGCCCCCGTGCTATTCTGAAATCAACAAAAGGAAACGGAGGCGGGAAGATGCGCAATACCTCTTGCTGATGATACGGTTCATTTGCGCTGGGACGGGACGCCGTCCCGGCTTTGCCGTGCATGCGAGAGGGATACGCGTCCGCCTCCGGTGATATTTGGGGAAGATAGCGCCCTGCTGTTTGACGCGGGGATGGGTCTGTCCCTCTGTCCGCCGCGGGAGGATTGTCCTCCCGCGGCGCTTTGCGTTCCGGCAAAACCATGACGAAACAGGGGGCACAGATATGGCACAGATCATCATACAAAACCTCTCCTTCACCTATGAGGGAGACCATACGCCGGTGTTTCAGGGGCTGGACCTCCGGCTGGACACCCACTGGAAGCTGGGACTGGTGGGGCGGAACGGCCGGGGGAAGACCACCCTCCTCCGCCTGCTGGCGGGGGAGCTGGAGGGGACGGGGAGCATACGCTGTCCCGAGCCGGCATCCTATTTTCCCGTCCCGGTATCCCGGCCGGACCGTCCGGTCCTCCAGGTCCTGCTGGAGGGGAACCGCGACCTGGAGGAGTGGCAGCTGGTCCGGGAGCTGACCCGGCTGGGGCTGGAGGAGGCCCATCTGGAGCGGCCCTTTTCCACCCTCAGCGGCGGGGAGCAGACCCGGGCGCAGTTGGCCGCCCTCTTTGCGTCGGAGGGCTGCTATCCCATGGTGGACGAGCCCACCAACCACTTGGACGGCCCGGGCCGGGACCGGGTGGCACATTATCTCAGGTCTCTGGACCGGGGCTTTCTGCTGGTGTCCCACGACCGGGCCTTTCTGGACGGCTGCGTGGACCACATCCTGGCGCTGAACCCCACGGGACCGGAGCTGGTCCGGGGGGACTTTACCACCTGGTTCCGGGAGAAGGAGGCCCGGGACCGGAGAGAACAGGCCCGGAACGAGAAGCTAAAAGGGGAGGTTCGGCGGCTGGAGGAGGCCGCCAGGGCCAGGAAGCAGAAGGCGGACGCCGTGGAGCGGGCCAAGACGGGGATCTCCTCCCAGGGGATCGTCAAGCATGGCCTGCGCCCATACCTGGGGGAAAAGTCCCGGAAAGGGCAGCAGCAGCGGCTGAACATGGAGCGCCGGGCGGAGCGGGCCATTCGGGAAAAGTCCGCGCTGCTGCGGGACGTGGAGACGGCAGACAGCTTGAAGCTGGCTCCGGCCCGGCATCACAGCCAGCGGCTGGCGGAGGGAAAAGAACTGAGTGTTTTCTATGAAAACAGAACTATATGCAAGGATATTTGCTTTACAATTGAGCAGGGGGAGCGTGTCTGCCTGGAGGGGCCCAACGGCAGCGGCAAGACCAGCCTTCTGCGCCTGATCCTGGGGGAGCAGGTCCCCCACAGCGGGACCTTGCGGCTGGCCCCGGGGCTGGACCTCTCCTATGTCCCTCAGAAAGCGGACCATCTGGCCGGAAGTCCTTTGGAATGGGCGGATGAACAGGGGATCGACTTGACACAGTTTCTGACCGTTTTAAGAAAGCTGGACTTTTCCCGGGCGCTCTTTGACCGGGATATGGAGGGCTACAGCGCCGGGCAGAAGAAGAAAGTCCTCCTGGCCGCCAGTCTGTGCCGCAGCGCCCACCTCTACGTGTGGGACGAGCCGCTGAACTACATCGACCTGTTTTCCCGGATGCAGATCGAGGAGCTGATCCTGGAGTACCGGCCCACGCTGCTGTTCGTGGAGCACGATCGGACCTTTCGGGAGAAGATCGCCACCAAGTATATCGCGCTGCCATAGGAAAAGGCCGCGGGCTGGTCAGCCCGCGGCCTTTTATGAACAGTATTTTACCTTTACAGTTCCTGCCAGCCTTTGCACACGTCGATCCAGCCCTTGGCGTGGGCGTACTCCTCCAGCTCGCCGCAGGTGAGCTGGATGGCGGAATTGGAGCTTCCCGCGGCGGGGAAGACGGTGTCGAACCGTTTCAGGGACACGTCCAGATAGGTCTCCACGCCGTCGGGGTTGGCGAAGGGGCACACGCCGCCGATGGCGTGGCCGGTGAACTGGGACACCTGCTCGGGGGTGAGCATTTTGGCCTTGGTGTGGAACATGGCCTTGTACTTGCTGTTGTCCACCTTGGCGTCGCCCGCTGCCACAATGAGGACGCAGTGGTCCTCCACCAGGAAGGACAGGGTCTTGGCGATGCGGGCGGGGATGACCCCCACGGCCTGGGCGGCCAGCTCCACCGTGGCGCTGGAGACGGGGAACTCCAGAATATCCCCCTCCCGGCCCAGGGGGCGGAAATAGGCGCGGACCTTTTCAATCGACATGGCTCAGCCCTCCAGCTTCCGGGCGGCTTTGCCCAGGAACCGCTCGTCGGTCACGGTGAACCGCTCGTGGGTGCCCTCGCCGATGAGGCCCTTCTCGTCGTAGGCGGAAACCTTGAATTCGATGCGCTTGCCGTCCACGGCGGTGACCTCGCTCTCGGCCCAGACCTTCAGTCCCACGGGGGTGGCGGAGAGGTGGGAGACGCTCAGCTGGGTGCCTACGGTGCTCTCACCCTCGGCCAGGGCGGAGGCCACGGCGGTCCAGGCCGCCTGCTCCATCAGGGCGCACATCCAGGGAGTGGCAAAAACGGGCAGGGTGCCGGAGCCGGCGCTGACGGCGGTGTTCCGGTCGTCCACAACGGCCTCGGCGCGGCCCTTCATTCCAACAGTAACAGACATGATATGTCCTCCTTTGTACATGTTCGCGGAAAATTGTACTACACCCCGGGGAAAAAATCCAGTCCCAAGTCAAAAAAGCCCTCCCTCTGTGCGGGGGAAGCCATGTCCGCCGATGACTGACGGGAGAAAAAGGACGTTGCCCAACAGGTTTGAAAAAGCGGCGGCAGCGGAGGCTTTATCCCTCCGGCTGGGTCCGCGGCTCTCTCTCCCGGATGTTGTAGAGGGCGTTGAGCACCAGCCAATTTTGGGGGAAAGGCCGCATCAGGTTCCAGTAGCCCACCCCGTACAGGCCGTACTCCCGGGCCAGGTCCAGCTTGGCCCGGATGCTCCGGGCGTCCTCAAACCAGACCTCGTGCTCCCGTCCCTCCCCGTCCACATAGCGGAACCAGGGGGCCTGGGCCTTGTCGTCGTACCGTATGGCGGCGTAGTGCCGGGCGGCCAGCTCCACGGCGTACTGGTTGGAGATGGAGGTGGCCTTGTTACCCTCCCGGAAGGGCAGGGGCCAGTCATAGCCGTAATTGGGCACCCCCAGGTAGATCTTCTCCGGCGGGATCTCGGTGAGGGCGTAGTCCACCACCTGGCGGACGTTCCGGATGGGGGCCACCGCCATGGGCGGACCGTAGGTGTACCCCCACTCATAGGTCATGAGAAGGACGAAATCAGCGGCCTGGGACAGAAGCCGGTAGTCGTGTCCCTCGTAGAGCCGCCCGGGCTGGGCGGCAAAGACCTTGGGGGCCAGGGCCACGATGACGGGCATCCCCCAGGGCTCCAGGGCCTCCCGCAGGCGGGCCACGAACTGGGCGTAGGCCTGGGCGTCCTCCGCGTAGACATATTCAAAGTCCACGTCCACCCCCTGGTAGCCCTTCTGGGACACGGTATCCAGCAGCTGGGCGATGAGGTTTGCCTGGACCGCCGGGTCGTTGAGGAGGATGTGGGCCAGCTCGTTGGAGAAGCCGCCCTCCTCCGTCAGGGTGGACAGGTGGAGGAGGGGCCGGACCCCCATCCGCCGGGCGGCGTCGATGAGGACCTGGTCCTGGAGCTGGATCAGGTTGCCCTGGGGGGTGAAGCCGTAGGTGAAGGGGGTCAGGTCGGAGAGGTAGGGGAGGGTCCGTTGGAGCAGGCCCTGGTCGATGAAGGGGTAGGCGTAGCCGTTGACGGACAAAGTGCCCTCCTTCTCCTGCCGGAAGGAGACCACCAGTACCTGGCCGGGGACGATCCGGTCCCCGCCCTGGAGCACCGGGTTGTTCCGCAGCAGCTGGCGCACGGTGATGCCGTGCATGGCGGCGATGGAGAGCAGGGTGTCCCCGGCCTTCACTGTGTGGGTCACCTCGGGGTACTGGATGACCAGGGTCTGCCCCACCACCAGGCGGGAGGGGTCGGGGAGCTGGTTGTCGTTCAGCAGCTGGGCCATGGGGACGCCGTACTCCCGGGCGATGGAGTACACGGTGTCGCCGGGCCGGACCACGTGGATGTCCATGGTTTCATACCTCCTTGGGCCGTCAGACCAGAGTGATGAAGTCGCCGTTGGCGTAGCCGATGGTGCCGTTGTAGTTCACCAGATACCAGCCGTCGGACCGGTTCAGCACCGTGAGGGAGGCGCCGTCGGGGGCCTGGGCCAGAATGGCGGCCCGGGTGTTGGGCTGGGCGCGGATGTTCAGCACTCCCCAGGACACATCCACCATGGCCGGCTGGTTCAGCTCCGCCTGGTAGAAGGGGATGCCGAAATACTCCGTCAGGGAGAGCACGATGTTCCGGGCGATGGCGTCCAGGTTGCCGGTGATCCAGTTGGCGTCCGCCTCGTTGTCGTGGTAGGCCAGTTCAATAAAGACGGAGGGGGCGTGGACCCGCCGCACCTCTCCGATGGAGGTGGTGGACTGGGCCTGGACCAGGTTGGGGATGGGATAGATGGCCTTCAGGCCGTCGGCGATGATCTCCGCCGCCCGCCTGCCCTCGGTGCTGCCCGGGTAGTAGAAGACGATGGAGCCCCGGACGGTGCCGTATTTGCCCTCGGGGGCGGCGTTGGAGTGGAGGGCCAGGTGCAGGTCGTAGTTCCCCGCGTTGGAGGCGGCGATGGAGCTGGCGGCGGTCATGCTGGGGGTGTTGCGGGAGTACCGGATGCCGGAGGCGTCCAGATAGGGTACCATCTTGTCGGCCAGCAGGTTCATGTATTGCTCCTCAGTGCCCCCGGTCACATAGTAGTTGTTCTCCTGGGTGGAGGGAGAGAGATAGATAATGGGCATAGGAAGTACCTCCGTTTTTCCCCATCCTATGAAAAAAACGGAAAAAGGTGCAACAAGAACCGAGTTTCTGCGTCTGAAGAAATAGAAGACCCACACAGAAAAAGGAGGAACCCATATGAAACGAAGCAAGATCATGGCCTTGAGTCTGGCGCTGCTGCTGTTGGCGGGCTGCGGAGGCGGGAAAAGCTCCTCCACGGCCTCAGCAACCGATATGGCCGCCTACTCTTACGCCACGGGGGACCGGATGGAGACAGGCGACGATATGGCCGCCCCCTCTTACGCCGCGGGGGGCTGGACGGAGACAGCCGCCGAGAACGAACTGCCAGCCGCCCCGGAGTCGGCCAAAGGCGCCCAGGCGGACAGCCCCGTGTACCGGAACGCCGGGGCCAAGCTGATCCGCCGGGCGGAGCTGTGCATCCAGACCACGGAGTTTGACCAGACCGCCGCCGCCCTGGACCAGCTGGTGGTGGACTGCGGCGGGTATTATGAGTCGGCCTCGGTCTACGGCGGCAGCTACCGGAACGTGAACGGCAGGCGCAGCGGGGAGTACGTGGTCCGGGTCCCGGCGGAGAAGTTCACCCAGTTCCAGTCCTCGGCGGGGGGCCTGGGCTATGTGACCAGCAGCACCGAGAGCAGCGAGGACGTGGGGGAGCAGTATTACGACGCCGAGTCCCGGCTCAAGACCCAGCGGACCAAGCAGGAGCGGCTGCTGTCCCTGCTGGAGAAGGCGGACAACATGGAGGACATTATTTCCCTGGAAAACGCCCTCAGCGAGGTGGAGTACCAGATCGAACAGTACTCCTCCCAGCTGAACCGGTATGACGCCCTCATCAGCTACTCCACCTTCACCATCTATCTGGACGAGGTGGTCAAGGTCACCGAGGAGGTGGGGGAGACCGCCTCCCTGGGCCAGAAGATGGCCGCGGGCCTTGCCGCCAGCGCGGAGGGCCTGGTGCAGGGCTTCCAGGACCTGCTGGTGTGGTTCTCCTACCACGTTTTCGGGGTGGTGTTCCTGGCCGCCGCCGTCTCTGTGGCGGCCGTCGCGGGCAGACGCCTGGTGAAAAAGAAACTGATTGCCAAAAAGAAACAAGACGGCGAGGAATGAGCCGGTACATCTCCGGGGCAAAGCGCCGCCGGTCCCGACTGCGGGGGACCGGCGGCGTGTGATTCTCCCCGGCCATACCGGGCGGCATGTCCCGGGCACGGGGAACTTCACCCAGGGAGTGGAAAAAGGTCGATTCTTGTGGTACAATGCTCTCACGCGGCGGAAACCGGACCTTGTGACCGGGCGAAAGAGCGCCGGAGGAAAAAGACGGGACCAAGGCCGTGGGCGTTCCGCCGTAAGGAGGACATGGGATGAAGCGGTATTTCAAGCTGATGCGGGTGCACCACTACATCAAGAATTTTTTGGTGTTCGCCGCCCTGGCGTGCAGCGGACAGCTGTTCCAGCCGGACAAGCTGCTCATGGGGCTGGCGGGCTTCGCCGCCTTCTGCATGACCTCCTCCGTGGTCTATATCGTCAACGACATCCGGGACCGGGAGAAGGACCGCCGGCACCCCACCAAGCGCAGCCGGCCCATCGCCGCGGGTACCGTGTCGGTGAAAAGCGCCTGGACCTTGGCCGCGGTCCTGCTGGCGGCGGGCTTCCTGTGCAATTTCCTGGCCTTTCAGGCCACCGCCACCCTGCTGCTGATGGTCTACCTGGGGCTGAACCTGGCCTACAGCTTCGGCCTGAAAAACATCCCCATTGTGGACGTCACCATCCTGGTGGCCGGTTTCCTGATCCGTATTCTGTACGGCGCCCTGGTGACGGGGATCACCATTTCCAACTGGCTCTATCTGACGGTGATCGCCCTGGCGTTCTACTTCTCCCTGGGAAAGCGGAGAAACGAGCTCAAGCAGCTGGGGGACGGGGAGACGAGAAAGGTGCTCCAGGCCTATCCCATCAGCTTTCTGGACAAGAGCATGAACATGTGCCTGACCCTGGCCAACGTGTTCTACGCCCTCTGGAGCATGGACGAGAATACCATGTCCTTCTACAACAACAAATACCTGATCTTCACGGTCCCCATCGTCCTGCTGATCACCATGAAGTACAGCCTGGACATTGAGGGCGAGTCCGACGGCGACCCGGTGGAGGTGCTGCTCCACGACAGGGTGCTGCTGGTGCTGTGCCTGCTGTATCTGGCGGTCATGTTCGGCATCCTCTATTTGTGAGGGGAGAGGCTCAGGGGGGAGATCGGAACAGAATGGGAAAAGAGACGTGGGAACGGGTCCGGGGGCTGTACGGACGCTACCGGCTCATCATACGGTATTTGTTCTTCGGCGTGTGCACCACCGCCGTCAATACGGTCTGCTACGGGCTTTTATACGAGGGCCTGGGGATGGGCAACGTGGCCAGCACCGCGGCGGCGTGGCTGGCGTCGGTGGTCTTCGCCTTCGTGACCAACCGGCGGTTCGTGTTTGAGAGCACCCGGCGGGGCCGGCGGGAGCGGCTGATGGAATTCGCGTCCTTCTTCGGCTGCCGGCTCATGACGGGGGTGCTGGACGTGGCCATCATGGTGGCGGCGGTGGACGTGATGGGGTGGAACAGCCTGCTCTGGAAGCTGATCTCCAACGTGATGGTCACCGTCCTCAACTATGTGGCCAGCAAGTGGTTTATTTTTCAAAGTCCCCGCCGGTGAACAGCCCAGCTGTCTCCCGGCGGGTCACGGGGCCAAGCAGCGAAACAAGCCCTGTCCGGGTACGGCCGGATAGGGCTGTTTTCATAAAAAAGGGGCCCCGCGTGAGCGGGGCCCCAAGGCCGCCTCAGCAGCCGAAGCCGCAGAGCTGGCTGAGAATCTGCCAGATGAAGCTGCAATCAAAGTTACACATCTTGCCGACCTCCTGATCTGTATTTGTCTCGCGAGGACAGGTTAGATTGTAACCGTTTTGTAACCATTTTGCAAATGTAATTCCTGACAGCCATATCCTGCCGCCTGCCGGGCGGTTCAGCCCTCCCCACGCACGGTGTCCACGGCGGTCCGGGTCAGCTGGGCGATGGTCTGGGTCAGCAGGCGCAGGGTATCCTCGTCGGTGTCCTTGAGGGAGCGCAGGGCGGCCTGGAGGGTGCGGGGCCGCATCAGATCGGAGGTGTAGCTGGCCTCCCCGGCGGACAGCAGGCCGAAGACCCCGTCGATGATGGTCTCCCGTTCCGACGGGCTCAGGCCGGCCAGCCATGTGGTGATGGTCCGGTCCGCCAGCCGGCTCCCGGGGGTCACGTCCTCCAACTCCACGAAGCCGCCGCCCATCACCTCCCAGGAGTAGGGGTCGTGCTGGAGCAGGCCGATCTGCCGGCTCTTGACCACGGTGTAGGCCTCCCCGTGCTCCAGCAGCATCCCCACCACCGAGGACTGGGGCAGGTAGGTGTGGAGCTTGGGCAGCAGGGCTTGGTAGCCCGGACTGGCCACCATCTTGTCGGGGAAGCCGGGGCCGTCGTTGTTGTACACCGCCGTGATCCGGCGGCGGAGGGCCGCTCCGCACCGGGCCGCGGCGTAGACGGCCAAGTTGCCCCCCTTGGAGTGGCCCCCCAGGCGGAGCCGACCCGGGAAGCGGGCGGCAAAGCGCTCCAGATAGTCCAGGGCCGCCTGCTGGGCGGGGACGGCCTCCATGAAGCTCATGTTAAAGTCCTCTTTCCAGCCCACCAGGGTGGAATCGGTGCCCCGGAAGGCCAGAAAAGCCTCTTTGCCGCCCAGAAGCACCGTAAGGGCGGCGAACTGCATCTCCCGCTCCGGTTCAAAGCGGTCCTCGCAGCAGGTCAGCCCCAGGGCGGCGAAGCGGGGCGCGCGGCAGAGGGCCCGCAGCAGCTCCAGGTCCTGCTTGCAGCGCACCAGGCCCCGCTTTCCCTCGGGCAAGGACAGATACGCCTCCGCGGCGTCCTTCAGGGGGACGGAGGTCCCCGGCTCCGAGGGGAGGACGGTCTCGAACCGGACATAGGACAGGGTGGACAGGATCAGGTTGTCCACCGGGCCGAAGGGGACCTGGGAGAGGGGGATGTCCCCCCGCCAGTCCAGATAGTCGAACAGATCAGCCATGGGTCAGGCTCCTTTCCAGAGGGTCTTGCTCCCATCATACAGGATATTGGGTCCGCCCGCAATAGGCGGCGGGGCGGATTATGGGGACGGGAGCGAGAAAGTTGCGGGCGGGGTAGCATTTGCCGGGGGAGACGTGGTATACTGTTATCATATGAAAGAGAAAGGAAGGCTGTTCCATGGAACAAGAGAAGCTGTTGACCGTGACCGTGGATGGGGAGGAGCGCCGCTACCCCTCCGGGACGCCCTACCAGAAGATCGCGGATGATTTTCAGGGGAATTACCCCCATGACATTTTGCTGGTCAGCCGGAACGGAAAGCTCTGCGAGCTGCACAAGCCCCTGGACCGGGACTGCGCGCTGAAGTTCATCACGGCGGTGGACAAGCCGGGCAGGCAGACCTATGAGCGCAGCGTGGTCTTTCTCATGCTGAAGGCCTTCCACGACGTGGCCGGCCCGGAAAACGTGGAGCGCATCACCGTGGACTACTCCATCAGCCAGGCCCTGTTCGTCCGGGCACAGGGGAACTTCTGCCTGGACCGGGCCCTGCTGGAGCGGGTGGAGGCGCGGATGCGGGAGCTGGCCGCCCTGGAGCTGCCCATCCAGAAGCGGTCCCTCAACACCGACGACGCCGTGGAGCTGTTCCAGAAGGCCAGGATGTACGACAAGGCCCGCCTGCTCAGCTTCCGGATCAATTCCCATGTGAACATCTACACCCTGGACGGATTTTCCGACTATTTTTACGGGTACATGGTCCCCAATACCCGCTACCTGCGGTGCTTCGCCCTGGAGCCCTTTGAGGACGGCTTCGCCCTGCGGCTGCCGGACCCCAGGGACCCGGAGCGGCTGGGGCAGTTCACCCCCTCCATCAAGGTGTTCCGGGCCCTCCACGACGCCACCCAGCGGTCGGAGGCCCTCCATATCTCCAACGTGGGGGAGATGAACCAGGCCATTTCCCAGGGGGACAGCACCCGGTTGATCCTGGCCCAGGAGGCCCTGATGGAGAAGCAGATCGGGGACATCGCCGAGGAGATCGCCCGCCGGAAGGGCGTCCGCTTCGTCATGATCGCCGGCCCCTCCTCCTCGGGAAAGACCACCTTCTCCCACCGCCTGTCCACCCAGCTGGTGGCCTGCGGGATGCGGCCCCACCCCATCGCCACGGACAACTACTTCAAAAACCGCTCCGATACCCCCCGGGACGAGAACGGCCAGTACAACTTTGAATGTCTGGAGGCCATGGACATCGAGCAGTTCAACCGGGACATGACCCGGCTTTTGAAGGGCGAGACGGTGGAGATCCCCCAGTTCAACTTCAAAAAGGGCGTGCGGGAGTATAACGGCGACTACCTGACCCTGGGAGAGCAGGACGTCCTGGTCATCGAGGGCATCCACTGCCTCAACGACCAGTTCTCTTACGCCCTGCCCAAGGAGAGCAAGTACAAGATCTATATCAGCTGCCTGACCACCCTGAACGTGGACGACCACAACCGCATCCCCACCACCGACGCGCGGCTGCTGCGGCGCATCGAACGGGACGCCCGGACCCGGGGCTACAGCGCCCAGGCCACCATCCGGATGTGGCCCTCGGTGCGAAAGGGGGAGGAGAGCAACATCTTCCCCTACCAGGACAGCGCGGACGTGATCTTCAACTCGGCGCTGATCTATGAGACGGCCCTGCTGAAGCCCTATGTGGAGCCGCTGCTCTTCGGCGTGCCCAAGGACTGCGAGGAGTATGTGGAGGCCAAGCGGCTGCTGAAATTCCTGAACTACTTCCTGCCCCTCCCGGCGGACGACGTGCCCAAGACCTCGCTGGCCCGGGAGTTCATCGGCGGAGGCTGCTACAAGACATAACGGCGCGGAACAACAGGCACGGCGCGGGAGCTTCCCGCCCGTGCCTGCTGTGCTGTGGGAGGGGCGTCACGGCGCGGCCGCGGACAATTGACACTCCGGAGAAGGACCCGCCGATACTTTCGATTGAATTTTCGGGCGGATTGTGATACGATAATGTCTACTGAATAAACCGCAATGCGGTTTATTCGCGCGGCAAGAGCCGCGCAATTTCAAAAAACAGCTCATTTTAGGTGTTTTTTGAAATTTAGACATTGTTGCAATACGTATTTCCGCTGGAGCACCCAGCGCTCCAGCGGAAGGTGCAAGGGTTTCGGGCAAAACTGCCCAAAACCCTTGCACTTGAACAAAGCCAATTAGCCTCGAAAGCCTTGGCTTTCAAGGCCTTCGGCTTTGTTCAGTACGCATTACGATAAATCAGTTACAAAGAAAATCATGGAAGGAGGACGTTTTATGTCCACCATCGCGGAATATTTTGAGAGCCTGCGGGGCAAATCCATCGCCGTCATCGGCATGGGCGTGAGCAACACCCCGCTGATCCGGATGATGCTCCGGGCCGACCTGAAGGTTACCGTCTGCGACAAGTCCCCCCGGGAGCGGGTGGAGGAGCAGGCCGCCGAGCTGGAGAGCCTGGGGGCCAGGTTCCAGCTGGGTCCCGACTACCTGTCCAAGCTGTACAAGTTCGACGTGGTCTTCCGCACCCCCGGCGTCAGCCCCAACCACCCGGAGCTGCAAAAGGCTGTGGAGAAGGGGAGCCTGGTCACCTCGGAGATGGAGCTGTTCTTCCAGCTGTGCCCCTGCAAGATCCTGGGGGTCACCGGCAGCGACGGCAAGACCACTACCACCACCCTCATCAGCGAGTTTTTGAAGGAAGCGGGGTATAATGTCTACGTGGGCGGCAACATCGGCAAGCCCCTGCTGCCCGACGTGGCGGGCATGGTGCCCGAGGACATGGTGGTGGTGGAGCTGTCCTCCTTCCAGCTCATGACCATGAAGCGCAGCCCCAACGTCTCCGTCTTCACCAACCTGTCCCCCAACCACCTGGACTACCACCACACCATGGAGGAGTACACCGCCGCCAAGCTGAACATCTTCACCCACCAGAAGGCGGGGGACCGGGCGGTGTTCAACTATGACAACGACATCACCCGCTCCCTGGCCAAGCAGGCCCCGGCGGGGGTCATGCTGTTCAGCCGGAAGCAGCGGCTGGAGGAGGGGGTCTACCTCCGGGACGGCGCCATCTGGCTGACCAACGCCATGGGGAGCCGGGAGGTCCTGCCCCTGGCGGACATCCGCATCCCCGGCGTCCACAACATCGAAAACTACATGGCCGCCATCGCCGCCGTGGACGGCCTGGTCCCTGACAAGTGCGTCCGGGCGGTGGCCAAGCGGTTCACCGGCGTGGAACACCGCATCGAGCTGGTGCGGGAGCTCAACGGCGTGAAGTACTATAACGACTCCATCGGCACCAGCCCTACCCGGACCATGGCCTGCCTGGACTCCTTCAACCAGAAGCTGATCCTCATCGCCGGCGGCTATGACAAGGGCGTTCCCTTTACCCAGCTGGGGGTGGAGATGACCAAGAAGGTCAAGACCCTGGTCCTCTGCGGCGCCACCGCACCCGCCATCCGCAAGGCGGTGGAGGAGGCCCCCGGCTTTGGGGAAAGCGGCCTGGAGATCCTGGAGACGGACAACCTGGCCGCCGCCGTGGCCGCGGCCCAGGCCGCCGCCGTCCCCGGGGACGTGGTGGTGCTGTCGCCCGCCTGCGCCGCTTTTGACCAATTCAAAAATTTCATGGAGCGGGGCAAGGTGTTCAAAGAGCTGGTCAACGCCCTGTAATTCCTGTCATTCGGAGGGATACCCTTGGACTATGAAACTGTATTGGGCCGCCTGTGCGCCCTGGCCGGACCCAGCGGCTTTGAAAGCCCGGTGGCCCGGGAGGCGGCGGAGCTGCTGCGCCCCCTGGCCGACGAGGTCAAGGTGGACCGCATGGGCAGCGTGGTGGCCCTGCGCCGCTGCGGGAAGGAGAACGCCCCCCGGCTGCTGCTGGACGCCCACCTGGACGAGATCGGCTTTCTGGTCACCGGCCATGAGGAGGGTTTCCTGCGCATCGCCCCTCTGGGCGGGGTGGACCCCCGGATGCTCCCCGACCGGGAGCTGACCATCCTCACCGACCCGCCCCGGCTGGGGGTGGTGGCCTGCATGCCTCCCCATATCCAGACCCGGGAGGAGATGGACAAGTCCCAGCCCATGAAGGAAATGGCGGTGGACGTGGGCCTGACCCAGGAGGAGGCCCAGCGCCTCATCCCCGCCGGCACCCCCGCCGTCTACCGCACCGGCTGCGCCCCCCTGGGGGAGGACCTGCTGTGCGGCAAGGCCCTGGATGACCGGGCCTGCTTCGCCATCCTGCTGGACGCCCTGGAGCAGCTGCAGGGGGAGGAGCTGGACGTGGACCTGTACGTCCTGGGCTCCACCCAGGAGGAGACCCACAGCACCGGAGCCATCACCGCCGCCTTCGGCGTCATGCCCCACCTGTGCGTGGCGGTGGATGTGACCCACGGGGACAGCCCCGACGCCTCCAAGGACAAGACCTTCAAGCTGGGGGGAGGCCCCGTCATCGGGGTGGGCCCCAACTGCACCCGCTGGATGTCCAAGCGGCTGGAGGAGAAGGCCGGGGAGCTGGAGATAGATATTCAGATCGAGGTCATGGCGGGCCACAGCGGCACCAACGGCTGGGATCTGCAGATCAGCCGGGAGGGCGTGGCCACCGCCGTCCTGTCTCTGCCCCTGCGCTACATGCACACCCCCGTGGAGACGGCCAGCCGGTCCGACATGACCGCCTGCGCCCGGCTGCTGGCCGCCTTCATCCGGGGGATCGGGAAGGAGATGCCCAGCTATGATTGAGCTTTTGAAGCGGCTGTGTGCCCTCAACGGGGTGTCCGGGGCGGAGGATGAGGTCCGGGACTTCATCCGGGCCCAGGCCGCGCCCTACGCCGACAGCATCCGCACCGACGCCCTGGGCAACCTGATCGTGTTCAAAAAGGGCAAAAAGCCCACCGGAAACAAGCTGCTCCTGGCGGCCCACATGGACGAGGTAGGCGTCATCGTCACCAAGATCACCGACGAGGGCTTCCTGAAATTCGACTTTGTGGGCGGCGTGGACCGCCGGGTGGCCATCGGCAAGCCGGTGGTGCTGGGGGAGAAGAAGGTCCCGGGCATCATCGGCCTCAAGGCCATCCACCTGGTGAGCCGGGAGGAGGAGAAGAAGGTCCCCAAGACCGACTCCCTCTATCTCGACATCGGCGCAAAGGACAAGGAGGCGGCGGAGCAGCTGGTGGAACTGGGGACCTACGGCTCCTTCGTGGGCGCGCCCGAGGAGCTGGGCAGCGGCCTGCTGAAGGCCAAGGCCATTGACGACCGGGTGGGCTGCGCCATTATGCTGGAGCTGCTGCGGGAGGACCTGCCCCTGGACGTGACCTTCGCTTTCACCGCCCAGGAGGAGGTGGGGACCCGGGGGGCCTTCGGGGCCGCCTTCTCCGTCACCCCGGAGATCGCCCTGGTGCTGGAGACCACCACCGCCGCCGACCTGCCCGGCGTGGAGGACCACCGGAAGGTGTGCGCCCCGGGCAAGGGCCCCGTCATCTCCTATATGGACGGGGGCACCATCTATGACCGGGAACTGTTTGAGGCCCTGCGGGACCTGGCCGAGGACAACGGCATCCCCTGGCAGACCAAGGAGTATATCGCCGGTGGCAACGACGCCCGGACCATCCAGCGTACCAAAACCGGCGTCCGGGTGGCCGCCATGTCCGCCGCCGTCCGGTATCTCCACGCCCCCGCCAGCGTGGGCAGCGTCTCCGACTTTGAAAATATGCTTCGCCTGACCCGGCTGTTCCTGGCCCGGACGGCGGAGTTTTGCTGAATTCACAGGCCGAGGTGATCGAATATGGAACTGCTTGAATTGATTGAAACCTTAAACTCCGCCCATGGCCCCTCGGGGGACGAGGGGGACGTCCGGGCGGTCATAGAAAAACTGGCCACACCCTATGCCGGCGAGGTGAGCACCGACACCCTGGGCAACCTCATTGTCCGCAAGAAGGGGAGCGGTCCCAAGGTGCTCTTTGCCGCCCACATGGACTCCATCGGCTTCATCGTCACCCACATCGAGGAGAAGGGTTTTCTTCGGGTGGGCCGTCTGGGGGGCATCAGCCCCAAGGAGGCCGTCTACACCCCTGTCCGGTTCAAAAACGGGGTGCGGGGCCTGCTGGTCCCCGAGGAGAAGGCGGACTTCGGCAAGCTGAAGCTGGACGAGTGCTATATTGACGTCGGGGCCCGGAGCGAGGAGGAGGCCAAACAGCTGGTCCGGGTGGGGGATACCGCCGTCTACGACACGGCGGTCTTTTCCAACGGGGGCAGCGGACAGGTGTTCTCCCCCTATCTGGACAACCGCATCTCCTGCGCCGTCCTGCTGTCCGCCCTGGAGCGCCTGCCCCGGGACTGCACCAACGACCTGTACTTCGCCTTCACCGTCCAGGAGGAGGTGGGCCTCCGGGGGGCCCGGACCGCCGCCTTCGGAGTGGACCCGGACTACGGCATCGCCGTGGACGTGACCGACGTGGACGACACCCCCGGCTCCGAGAAGTCGGGCACCACCCAGCTGGGCAAGGGCGCCGCCGTCAAGGTGATGGACTCCTCCGTCATCTGCCACCCGGCGGTGGTGTCCAAGCTGGAGGCCCTGGCACAGGAGAACCATATCCCCGTCCAGCGGGACATCCTCCGGGGAGGCGGCACCGACGCGGGCGCCATCCACACCACCCGGATGGGGGTGCGTACCGGGGGCGTCTCCGTGCCCTGCCGGTATATCCATACCCCCAACGAGGCCGCCGACCTGGCTGACGCCCGGGCCTGCGCCGACTTGGTGCTGGCCTTCGCCCAGGCTGAGCTGTAAGGAGCGGATTTCACCCGCTATCCCGGTTCCATGGCGCCCCTGCTGCGGCGGGACGCCATCAAAATTTTAAAGCAAATCGACGCAATATCAGAGATAGATAGGAATGAACAGTAAAATGCCTTTACAGATCAGCGACAAGGTCAAGGTCCTGGGCTATCAGGCCCAGACGGAACTGACCGAGGAATTTGCCCGGATCGACGCCGTGGCCCAGGAGAACACCGCCCGGGTACTGTCCGCCTTCCAGAACCACCGGGTGGCGGAGGGCTACTTCGCCGGCACCACCGGCTACGGCTACGACGACCTGGGACGGGACCAGCTGGACCAGATCTACGCCGAGCTCTTCGGCACCGAGGCCGCTCTGGTCCGGATCCAGTTCGTCAACGGCACCCACGCCATTGCCTGCGCCCTGTTCGGGGCGTTGAAGGCGGGGGATGTGCTGGTGTCCGCCGTGGGCGCGCCCTACGACACCCTGCTGGGGGTCATCGGGGCGGCGGACAAGGGCCACGGGTCCCTGAAAGACTACGGCGTGAAGTACCGTCAAGTAGAACTGCTTAACAATCAGCCCGACCTGGAGGGGATGGCCAGAGCCGCCGCCGACCCCCGGGTGAAGGCGGTGCTCATCCAGCGCTCCAAGGGCTACTCCACCCGGGCCTCCCTGTCGGTGGCCGAGATCGGAGAGATGTGCCGCGTCATCAAGGCGGCCAACCCCAACGCCGCCATCCTGGTGGACAACTGCTACGGCGAGTTCGTGGAGACGTTGGAGCCCACCCATGTGGGGGCCGACCTGGTGGTGGGCTCCCTCATCAAGAACCCCGGGGGCGGACTGGCCCCCACCGGCGGCTACATCGCTGGACGGCGGGACCTGGTGGAGGGGGCGGCCATGCGCCTCACCGTCCCCGGCATCGGCGGGGAGTGCGGCTGTACCCTGGGCCAGAACCGGCTGCTGTACCAGGGGCTGTTTCTGGCCCCCCACACCGTGGCCCAGGCCCTGAAGACCGCCGTCTTCGCCGCCAAGGTGATGGAGAAGCTGGGCTATGAGACGGAGCCCCGCTCCAACGCCGTCCGCCACGACATCATTCAGATGATCCACATGAAGGAGCCCGAGGCTCTGAAGAAGTTCTGCAAGGGCATCCAGTTCGGGGCCCCGGTGGACTCCTACGTCACCCCCGAGCCCTGGGACATGCCGGGCTACGACTGCCAGGTCATCATGGCCGCCGGGGCATTTATCCAGGGGGCGTCCATCGAGCTGTCCGCCGACGCCCCCATGCGCCCCCCCTACACCGTCTATCTCCAGGGCGGGCTGACCTTTGAGTCGGGCCGCCTGGGGGTGCTGCTGGCGGTCCAGGAGCTGCTGGGGGAGGCATAGGTCAAGCCGCCCGGGTCATACCTTCCTATTAAGGGGGTGAGGGTATGGCCGGAGGCAGGGCGGGGCGGGAGCTGGAACGCAGGGCCCGGCGGGTCTGGTTCCGGCCCAGGACCGGCCGGGGGGCGGGCCGCCCGCCCCTATGGCTCACCCTGGCGGCGGCGCTGGCGGTGGCTTTTGTCCTCATCCGCGGGATGGAGTCCCGCCTGGGGCCCAATCTGGCCCTGCTGGCCCGGACCCAGCTCCACAACCAGGTGTCCGCCCTGCTGGAGCGGACCGTCTCGGAGGCGCTGGGCCAGGTGGACTACGGCGACCTGGTGGACATCCGGCGGGACCAGTCCGGCGCCATCCTCTCCCTGACCACGGACACGGCGGCCCTGAACCGGTTGCGGACCCAGCTGGCGTCCCAGATCCTGGAGGCCCTGAACAGCGCCTCGGCCACCACGGTCCGCATCCCGCTGGGCAGCCTGCTGGGCGGGGAGCTGACCTGGGCCCGTGGCCCCGGGCTGACGGTGCGGGCGGTGGCGGCGGGCACGGTGTCCGCCCAGTTTGAAAGCGAATTTTCCTCGGCTGGGGTCAACCAGACCATCCACCGCCTGGAACTGGCCCTCTCCGTCCCCATGACCGTGCTGCTGCCCGGGGGCGGGATGGAGGAGACGGTGGCTCTCCGGCTGCCGGTGGCCGAGACGGTGATCGTGGGCCAGGTCCCCGACGCCTATTTACAGACGGAGGGACTGCCGGCCTCCGGTTAGAGGGTTACCAATGAGTTTGTGTGAAACGTTATGGTGGTATCTGGGCAACATCCTGGACTATGTGGTGGAGATGCTGCCCTGTATGTGGGGGGCGATGGCGGTCTTTCTGCTGCTCCAGCCCCTGCGCATGGGGCGGCTGTACCGGCGGGGACTGGCCAGCGGGCCCTGGCGTGAGGGGGCGCTGCTGCTGTTCACCCTGTTCGGGGCGGGGCTGGCGGCCCTGACCCTGTTCCCGGCGGGCTTCTGGCGGGCGGACCACTGGCTGGCCGCCTTTCGGGGGGAGGCGCCCCTGTTCCCCCCTGTGGACTGGGCCGTCCAGCTGGATACCCTCCAGCTCACCCCCCTCCGGGAGATCCACCGGGCCTTCAAGGGTCCCTGGGTCATGTTCCTGATGCTGGCCAATATCGGGATCTTTGTCCCCATGGGCTTTTTCACCGCCCTGCTGTGGCGGCGGCCCCGGTGGTGGCGGTCCCTGCTGGCGGGAGCCTGCGCCTCCCTCGCCATCGAGTTCATCCAATTTTTTATCGGCCGCAGCTCCGATATTGACGATTTGATTCTGAATACCGCCGGGGCCCTGCTGGGCTACTGGTTGTACTGGCCCCTGCGGGCCCTGTTCCCCAGGTTCTTCGCCAAGTTCCAATGCCGCGAAAGAGGTGCCATCTGACTATGGACTACAAAGCTGAGATCGAAAGCCTGCGCCGGGAGCTGGAGCAGGCCGGATACGAATATTACGTTCAGGACGCCCCCACCATGTCCGACTACGACTACGACCACAAGCTGCGCCGCCTGGAGGAGCTGGAAGCGGCCCACCCGGAGGCCGTCACCCCCGACTCGCCCACCCAGCGGGTGGGGGGAAAGGCGTTGGAGTCCTTCGCCCAGGTGGAGCACAGGGTGCCCCTGGAGTCCCTCCAGGACGTCTTCGACTTTGAGGAGGTCCGTGCCTTCGACCAGCGGGTCCGGGGCGTGGTGGAGGACGTGTCCTACGTGGTGGAGCCCAAGGTGGACGGGCTGTCCGTGGCCCTGGAATACGAAGACGGCCTGTTCGTCCGGGGGGCCACCCGGGGCGACGGCCGGGTGGGGGAGGACGTGACCGAGAACCTGCGCACCGTCCGCTCCATTCCCCTGCGCGTCCCCGGCGCGCCCTCCCGGCTCATCGTCCGGGGGGAGGTCTTCATGCCCAAAAAGGTGTTCCACGCCCTGAACGAGGAACGGGAGCGCAGGGGAGAGGCCCTGTTCGCCAATCCCCGGAACGCCGCCGCCGGTTCCCTGCGGCAGCTGGACCCCAAGGTTGCCGCCTCCCGGAAGCTGGACATTCTGGTGTTCAACGTCCAGTGGGCGGAGGGCGAGCGCTTCCGCACCCATCTGGAGACGCTGGACTACCTGAGCGCCAAGGGCTTTAAAGTGATTCCCCATGTCAGCTGCGCCACGGTGGAGCAGGTGACGGAGCAGATCACGAAGGTGGGGGAGAACCGGGAGGAGTACCAGTTCGACATTGACGGCGCCGTGGTGAAGGTGAACGACCTGGACCAGCGCCGGCAGCTGGGCTCCACCGCCAAGTTCCCCCGGTGGGCGGCGGCCTACAAGTATCCCCCGGAGGTGAAGCCCTCCAGGCTGCTGGACATCGTGGTCCAGGTGGGCCGCACCGGTGTGCTCACCCCCAAGGCGGTGCTGGAGCCTGTGCGTCTGGCGGGCACCACCGTCACCAGCGCCACCCTCCACAACCAGGATTTTATTTCGGAAAAGGACATCCGCATCGGGGACACGGTGCTGGTCCGCAAGGCGGGGGAGATCATCCCCGAGGTGCTGTCGGTGGTGCCGGAGAAGCGCCCCGAGGGGACCGTGCCCTACTTCCTGCCCGCCCTGTGCCCCGTCTGCGGGGCGCCGGTGGAACGGGACGAGGACGGAGCACACATCCGCTGTACCGGGGCTGAGTGCCCCGCCCAGCTGCTGCGCAACCTGGCCCACTTCGCCAGCCGGGACGCCATGGACATCGAGGGGCTGGGCATCGCCGTGGTGGAGAACCTGGTGGGGGCCGGACTGGTGAAGACCCCCGGCGACCTGTACTTCCTCCAGGAGGAGGACGTGTCCAAGCTGGACCGGATGGGCAAAAAGTCGGCCAAAAACCTGCTGGCCGCCATTGAGAATTCCAAGGGGCAGGACCTGTCCCGGCTCATCTTCGCCTTCGGCATCCGCCAGGTGGGACAGAAGGCGGGCAAGATCCTGGCCGCCCGGTTCCGTACCCTGGAGGCCCTGGAGCAAGCCACCCTGGAGGAGCTGACCGCGGTGGAAGACGTGGGGGAGATCACCGCCCGGAGCGTCCTGGAGTGGATGGCCAGCCCCCAGAGCAAGCACCTGATGGCCCGCCTGCGGGAGGCCGGGGTCAACATGACCGCGGCGGAGCAGGGGAGCGACCGGCGGTTTGAGGGGATGACCTTCGTCCTCACCGGCGGCCTGGAGCGGTTCACCCGGGAGGGGGCTTCGGAGATGATCGAGGCCCGGGGCGGCAAGTCCTCCGGCTCCGTGTCCAAGAAAACCACCTATGTGGTGGCGGGGGAGGGGGCCGGCTCCAAGCTGCGCAAGGCCCAGGAACTGGGCATCCCCGTCCTCACCGAGGCGGAATTTCTCGCCATGCTGGAGTGATCCGGTTTTTAGAAGGGAAACGGCAAGGGCGCAGCCCTTGCCGCAGTTTGTCGATCAACCCTGATTCTTCGAGGGTTCGGAGGGAAGGATAGTTTGAAAGGGAACCGTCAGGGTTCCCTTTCTTTTCAATCAGTACAAATTTGGAAACATTTTTAATGTTTTCAAATTTGCTCAGGCTGTCGAAAAAGATTTTTCGACAGCCTCCGGCAAGGGCTGCGCCCTTGCCTTGTTTTCTTGCGATCCCTGGAAATTTTTCGTTCCCTTTTCCGGGCCTTCGTGTTATAATTTTCGGGTACTGTGTGTGGTATACGAAAGGTGTGATTCCAATGAAAAAAGGCTATCTCTATATCGCCATTGCGGTGGTGATGTTCGGGACCTACGAGGTGGCGGTGAAATTCATCGCCGGGCAGATCAACTCGGTCCAGCTGACCCTGTGCCGCTTCTCCATCGGCTTCATCTTCCTGCTGCCCCTGGCCCTGCGGACCCTGAAAAAACGGGGGAAGCACCTGGACCGGAAGACCCTGGCCTATTTCTCCCTGCTGGGCCTGACGGGCATCGCCCTGAGCATGCCCATCCTCCAGCTGTCCATCCTCTACGCCGGGTCCGGCGTGGCGGCGGTGCTGTTCAGCTGCAACCCGGTCTTTGTCACCTTCCTGGCCTTTTTCCTGTTGGGCGAGCCCATCCGGCCCCGGCATATCGTGGCCCTGCTGCTGGAGGTGGCGGGCACCGTGGCCATCATCAGCCCCTGGAACACCAAGCTGAGCATGACCGGCGTGGCCCTGGCCCTGGTATCCACCCTGCTGTTCTCCATCTACGGCGTCATGGGCAAGCGGAAATGCGTGGAGTACGGCGGCGCGGTGGTCACCTGCTTCAGCTTCCTGTTCGGCAGCCTCATCACCCTGGCCTTCATTCTGCTGACCCACATCCCGGCGGTGGCGGCCGCCCTGACGGCGGCGGGCTTTGCCTCCTTTGCCAACATCCCCATCCTGGCCGGGTACACCCTGGAGAACCTGCCCTATGTCCTGTACGTCTCTGCCGGCGTGGCGGGGGTGGGCTTCTGCGCCTACTTCCTGGCCATGGAGTACCAGCCGGCCAGCATGGTCTCCCTGGTCTACTTCTTCAAGCCCGCCCTGTCGCCCCTGCTGGCCCTGTGGCTCCACGGCGAGGCCATCTCCCTGAACATGGGGGTGGGCATCGTCCTCATCGTGGTGGGCTCCCTGTGCTCCATCATCCCGGGCATCCTGGAAGCCAAGGGCGTCAAAACCAAGCTGTAACAAGAACTGAAACGTATATTAACCTTACATACGAGAGGAGAACCCTATGAACCCGTCCAAGGTCTATTTCACCAATCTGCGCACCAAGATTGGAGTCAGCCAGCTGGACAAGCTGGAGCGGCTGATCCGGGCCGCCGGCATCGGCGAGATCGACTTCGACCACAAAATGACCGCCATCAAGATCCATTTCGGCGAGCCCGGGAACCTGACCTTCCTGCGGCCCAACTACGCCCGGCGGGTGGCCGACGTGGTCAAGTCTCTGGGGGGCGTGCCCTTCCTCACCGACTGCAACACCCTGTACCCCGGGCGGCGGAAGAACGCCCTGGAGCACATTGAGAGCGCCTACGAAAACGGCTTCACCCCCTACGCCACCGGCTGCCAGATCATCATTGGCGACGGCCTGAAGGGCAGCGACGACGTGGAGGTCCCGGTCCGCAACGGCCAGTATGTGCAGACGGCCAAGATCGGCCGGGCCATCATGGACGCCGACGTGTTCATCAGCCTCAGCCACTTCAAGGGCCATGAGGCCACCGGCTTTGGCGGGGCGCTGAAAAACATCGGCATGGGCTGCGGCAGCCGCCGGGGCAAGATGGAGCAGCACGCGGCGGGCAAGCCCGTGGTGAGCAAGCGGCGCTGCGTGGGCTGCCGCCAGTGCGCCAAGCAGTGCGCCCAGGACGCCTTCACCTACGCGGACAAGAAGGCCTCCATCGACCATACCAAGTGCGTGGGCTGCGGCCGCTGTATCGCCGCCTGCAACTTCTACGCCATTTACAACCCCAACGACGACGCGGCCGAGATGCTGGACCGGAAGATGGCGGAGTACGCCATGGCGGTGGTGGACGGCCGGCCCCAGTTCCACATCAGCCTGGTCATTGACGTCTCGCCCTACTGCGACTGTCACGGGGAGAACGACATGGCCATCCTCCCCGACGTGGGCATGTTCGCCTCCTACGACCCGGTGGCCCTGGACCAGGCCTGCGCCGACGCCTGCCTGCGCCAGCAGCCCATCCCCGGCAGCCTGCTGGACGACAACATGCACCGGGAGGGCTTCTGCGACCACCACGACCACTTCAAGAACACCAGCCCCGAGTCCGAGTGGCAGGCCTGTCTGGAGCACGCCGAGGCCATCGGCCTGGGCAGCCGCGCCTACGAGCTCATCGAGGTCTGAGGCCATGCGGCTCATCATCGCCCCGGCCAAAAAGATGGTCCCGGACAGGGACACCCTGCCCTGGCGGGACCTGCCCCTGTTTCTGGAGGATACCCGGGAGCTGCTGGACCGCCTGCGGCAGATGTCCTACGGGGAGCTGAAGGCCCTCTGGCGCTGCAACGACGCCATCGCCCGGCTGAACACGGAGCGTCTGGAGCAGATGGACCTGGAGCGGGGCCTGACCCCGGCCATCCTGTCCTACCAGGGCATCCAGTACCAGTACATGGCCCCGGGGGTCTTTACCAACCGGGAGTTTGACTATGTCCAGGAGCACCTGCGGGTCCTGTCCGGGTTCTACGGCCTGCTGCGGCCCTTCGACGGGGTGACCCCTTACCGGCTGGAGATGCAGGCCCGGTTGGCCCTCCGGGGGGAAAAGGACCTGTACGGCTTCTGGGGGGACAAGCTGGCCCGGCAGCTCTTTTCCGAGACGGACTGTGTGCTGAACCTGGCCTCCAAGGAGTACAGCCTGTGCGTCTCCCGGTACCTCACCGGGAAGGAGCGGTTCATCACCTGCGTGTTCGGGGAGCGGAAAGGCGGCAAGATCCTGGAGAAGGGGACCGCCTGCAAGATGGCCCGGGGAGAGATGGTGCGCTATCTGGCCGGGCGCGGGGCGCGGTCCCCGGAGGAGGCAAAGGACTTTGCCCAGTTGGGGTACCGGTATGCTCCGGGAGAGTCCGACGCAAACACCTATGTATTCGTGAAGGAGGAAGAAAACCATGCTGGAAGTTGGGACGATCGCCCCTGAGTTCACCCTCAGCGACCAGGAGGGAAACCCGGTCACCCTGTCCGCATTCCGGGGACAGAAGGTGGTTCTCTATTTCTATCCCAAGGACAACACCCCCGGCTGCACCCGCCAGGCCTGTGCCTTCGCCGGGGCCTACCAGGGTTTTCGGGACCGGAACGTTGCGGTCATCGGGGTGAGCAAGGACTCCGTGGCCTCCCACAAGCGGTTCGCGGAGAAGTACGATCTGCCCTTCCATCTGGCCTCCGACCCGGAGCTGACGGTGATCCAGGCCTACGGGGTGTGGCAGGAGAAAAAGCTCTACGGCAAGGTCAGCATGGGCGTGGTCCGGTCCACCTACCTCATCGACGAGGAGGGCGTGATCATGAAGGTGATGCCCAAGGTGAAGCCCGACACCAACGCCGCCGAGATCCTGGCCTGTCTGGACGGGGAAGCGGCTTCCAAGTGAGAGGAACAGGACCCGGAGCGCAGGCTCCGGGTCCTGCTGTTTGATGGAGCGCGCCCCGTTCTGCGGGGCGGCCCAGGTGCGGGGACTGGCTCTGTCCGCCGCCGCAAATGCCCCGTAATAGGCGGAATAGAACGCTACCCCTTTACTCGTTTTCAAGTCATGGTGTGCAGATGCGCGCCGTGGCTTTTTTGTATATCGAAAAAGCCCGACCGGGATCTCCGGTCGGGCTTCCATTTACCGTTCCAAAAGCAAGAAGGGCCGGCGGTATGGGTGAGATCGCAGGAAAAGCCACAGAACACGATCACAGAATCACCAGAAAAGCAGATCCTGAGCTCCTGTATGGGTTCCGGAAAGCTGTGCCGCTGGCTCGCGCGCGGAAATGCGGCTTTTTCTTGATGAAATCGTGATGGTATGATACATTATAGGCAGAATCAAAGAAAAATGGGGGAGGAGCGGTCCCATGAACGCAGAGGCTCTGTTCTTGTTCAGCGGCCACGAAGCGGCAATTCCTATCTATGAGAAGCTGGAAGACCGCATTCTTGCCGCAGTCCCCGACGTAAAGGTGAAAGTCAGCAAAACCCAGATCAGCTTCTCTCACAAACGGGGCTTTGCGTTTGTTTCCTTTAATCCCTGCCGCAGGGCGAAGGAGCGTCCCGAGGTCTGGATGACCGTCAGCTTCGGTCTGGGGTATCAGAAGCAATCTCCCCGGATCGACGCGGCGACAGAACCATACCCCAACCGCTGGACACACCACGTTATGGTGGGAAGCGTGGATGAAATTGATGACGAGTTGACGGCGTGGCTGATCGAAGCCGCTGCATTTTCGGCCAGTAAGAAATAAAGTGACGCCAGCATACAGATGATGGAGGAAATCATTTATGTTCCAAGATAAAGTTGTGGTCATTACCGGCGGCGCCGGCGGCATCGGCAAGTGCATCCGGGAGGAATTTGAAAAGGCCGGGGCCAAAGTCTGCACCATCGACATTGCGGACAACCCCTGCTTTGTGGGCGACATTGGCGATGAAAAGACCCTGCGCCGGTTTGCGGAGAAGGTCATCGGGGAGCATGGCAGGGTTGACTGCCTGGTCAATAACGCGCCGCCGCTGTTCAAGGGCATCAGCGAATGTACCTACGAGGAGTTTAATTACGCCCTCCGGGTGGGCGTCTCCGCGGCATTTCTGCTGACCCAGCTGTTTCTGCCGTATTTCGCGCCGGGCGCCAGCATCATCAATATTTCCTCCTCCCGCGACCGCATGAGCCAGCCCCAGAGTGAAAGCTATTCTGCCGCAAAGGGCGGCATCTCGGCTCTGACCCATGCGCTGGCGGTGAGCCTTGGCGGTAAGGTGCGGGTAAATTCCATCTCGCCCGGCTGGATCGATACCAATTACACGGTCTATGAAGGACCGGATGCCGCTCAGCAGCCTGCCGGACGGGTTGGCAATCCTCTGGATATTGCCAACATGGTGCTGTTCCTGTGTTCTGACAAGGCAGGCTTTATCACCGGCGAGAACATCTGCATTGACGGCGGTCAGACCAAGCTGATGATCTACCACAACGACTTTGGCTGGACATACAACCCCTGAACGGATGGTGAGCGCGGATGAAAATTCTCTGCTTCGGAGATTCCAATACCTACGGCTATGACCCCCGTTCTTTCTTCGGAAGCCAGTATCCGGCGCAGCACCGCTGGGTGGACCTTCTTGGGGGGAAGCTGGGCTGGACAGCGGTCAACGCCGGGGAGAATGGGCGGGAAATTCCCCATCAGGAAAGCGAGCTGTTCCGGTTTGACCTGATGATGGCCAATCAGAAACCGGTGGATCTGCTTCTCATTATGCTGGGCGGCAACGATCTGCTCCAGGGCAATGACGTGGCTGACGTGGTCAAGCGGATGGAGTCCTTTTTGCGGCGCGTAGAATTGGACAAGTCGAAGATCCTGCTCATCGGCCCGCCGCCCATGCGGCTGGGAGCATGGGTTCCCACTCAGAGCCTGATTGACGCATCCAAAGCACTGAATCATGGATACAAATCCCTTGCGGAGCGCCTTGGCATCCTCTTTGCCGATGCGGGAGCGTGGGATATCCCCATGACCTTTGACGGCGTACATTTCACGGAGGATGGCCATAGGGCCTTCGCAGAGAGACTTTACAACTGCCTGAACAAAAGAGAATGATGTATGCCGGAAGTTGGAACGGCCGCCCCTGATTTCACCCTCAGCCAACAGGAGGGCGTGATCATGAAGGTGATGTCCAAGGTGGATCCCGGCGCCAACGCCGCCGGGATCCTGGCCTGTCCGGACAGGGAAGCGGCTTCCAAGTAAGAGAAAAGGGTACAGGACCCGGAGCGCGGGCTCCGGGTCCTGTTGTTTTATGGATCACTCCGCGTTCTGCGGGGCGGCTCCTTTGTCGAAGGCGGGATTGGTAAAGTAAATATTCTTGGCGTTCATCTTGTCCTTGCACAGCCGCAGGCATTCGCCGAAGCGCTGGAAATGGACGATCTCCCGCTCCCGGAGGAAGCGGATGACGTTGTTCACGTCCGGGTCGTCGGACAGGCGGAGGATGTTGTCGTAGGTCTTCCGGGCCTTCTGTTCCGCGGCCAGGTCCTCGGTCAGGTCGGCGATCACGTCGCCGGTGGACTGGATGGAGGCGGCAGTCCAGGGGAAGCCGGAGGCGGCGGTGGGGTAGACGCCGGTGGTGTGGTCCACGAAGTAGGCGGCGAAGCCGGGGTTGGCCCGGACCTCCTCGTCGGTCAGGTTCCGGGTCAGCTGGTGGACGATGGCCGCCACCATCTCCATGTGGCCCAGTTCCTCGGTCCCGATGTCGGTCAGCACCCCCTTGGCCTCGGGGTAGGGCATGGCGTACCGCTGGGACAGGTAGCGCATGGAGGCGCCCAGCTCGCCGTCTGGCCCGCCGTACTGGCTGATGATATAGGCGGCCAGCTTGGGGTTGGGGTTGGCGATCTTCACCGGGAACTGGAGCTTTTTTTCATAAATAAACATCTCACTTCACCTCATTCTGCTGATAGTTCCAGGGCCACGGGTCCTGGAGCCAGCGGTACCGGTCGCCGGAGGCGGCGGAGGACTTCATCAGGGGGCCGAACCGGGACTCGTAGGCGGCCCGGGCGGCCTTCTCCATGGCCGCGTACTGCTTGAACAGGGCGAAGGCCTCGGCGTCGTCGGGATGGGTGTCCAGATAGATGCCCAGCTCCAGCACCACAAATTCCAGGGCCTGGAGCTCCACCAGGGGGGTGGAGGGCAGGTCGCTGCCATCCACCTTCAGATGGAAGGGCAGGTTCAGGCCGGGGAACAGGGTGCCGTTGCTCAAGGCCTCGGCTTGGTCGTACTTTTGGGGATCGTCCTGCTGAAAGGGGACGTAGGGAACTGCCAGGCCGGCGCAGGGCGGCAGGGTGCCGCTGTTGTCGGGGCAGCCGGGCCGCTGGCAGGAGCCGCCGTTTTCGATATTCAAGGGAAATTCCCTCCTCTGGTCAGATTGTGGGGGCAGGGCCCCTCAGGTCATTCTATGCCGTACGCCGCCCTTTGCCCCGGAAGGCGGGTTTTCAGGCATACCGCCGGCCGCCGCCGCCATAAGATAGGGGTGAGGTGGTGTGGATTGAAAGGATTGTACAGGTCCGCGGCGGCTCTGGCGCTGGCGGCGGTGGGGCTGACCGCGGCCCTGGGGTACTTCTGGGGCCGGAGCCTGCCGGCGGCAGCGCCGACGTATCCCGGTCCGGCGCGGATGCTGGTGCTGGATGCGGGACACGGGGGAGAGGACGGGGGCGCGGTCTCGGTGACGGGGGTGCCGGAGAGCCGGATCAATCTGGCGGTGGTCCTGAAGATGGACGATATTCTGGGGCTGTACGGAGCGCCCCACACCCTGCTGCGCCGGGAGGACGTCTCCCTCCACGATCCCGGCGCGGACACGTTGCGTGAGAAAAAGGTGTCCGACCTGAAAAACCGGGTGGCGGCCATTGAGGGGACGGAGAACGCCGTTTTGCTGAGCATCCACCAGAATTCCTACCCCAACGGCCGCTACCACGGGGCCCAGGTGTTTTACGCCCCCACAGACGGCTCCCAAGAGCTGGCCCGGCACATCCAGAACGCCATCCGGGCCGTCCTCCAGCCGGACAACAGCCGGGAGTGCAAGCAGATCCCGGACACCGTCTATCTCATGAACCACGTCTCCTGTCCGGCGGTGCTGGTGGAGTGCGGCTTTCTCACCAACGGGGAGGAGGAGGCCATGCTGCGGGACGACGGGTACCAGCGGAAGCTGGCGGCGGTCCTGTCCGCCGCCTGGCTCACCGCCTCCGCCGGGGCGGACCAGGCGTGAGGGGAAGCCGCCCTGCCGGAGGGCTGGGAACGCGGCGCGCCGGGGGACACCGAAAGCTGTGTTCCCCCGGCCCGGGGCGGCGGGAAAAAGCTGGCTGGGGCAAAATCAGGGCTTGTGTTTCTGGCTGAAAGAAGGTACAATAAACAATACGCCTTATTACAAATGACCGGGAGGATCAACATGAACCGGACACTGGAACACATCCTGCCAAAGGTACAAAAACCCGCCCGCTACACCGGCGGAGAATATAACGCCGTGGTCAAGGACAAGCAGTCTGTGGACGTGCGCTACGCCCTCTGCTTCCCCGACACCTACGAGATCGGCATGTCCAACCTGGGCTGCCGCATCCTGTACGGCCTGATGAACGAACAGGACCACATCTGGTGCGAGCGCTGTTTCGCCCCCTGGGGGGACATGGAGGAGGAGATGCGCCGGGAGGGCCTGCTCCTCTACGGGCTGGAGAGCGGCGACCCCATTGCCGACTTCGACTTTATCGGCTTCTCCCTGGGCTATGAGATGGCCTACTCCAACGTGCTGAACATGCTGGACCTGGCGGAGGTGCCTCTGCGCTCCGCCGACCGGCCCGACCTGACCCCTCTGGTGGTGGCGGGGGGGACCTGCTGCTACAACCCGGAGCCCCTGGCCCCCTTCATCGACTTTTTCTCCCTGGGCGAGGGGGAGGAGGTCACCCTGGAGTACATCGAGCTCTACCGCCAGGCCAAGGAGGAGGGCTGGTCCAAGGAGGAATACCTGCGGGAGGTGGCCAAGATCCCGGGGATCTACGTGCCCTCCCTCTACGACGTGACCTACCACGAGGACGGCACCGTGGCCGCCATCACCCCCAAGGACGGCGCGCCCGCCACCGTGACCAAGCGGATCGTCCAGGACATGGACAAGTCCTATTTCCCCGTCAAGACCATCATCCCCTCCACCGAGATCGTCCATGACCGGGTGATGCTGGAGCTGTTCCGGGGCTGTATCCGTGGCTGCCGGTTCTGTCAGGCGGGGTACGCCTACCGGCCCGTCCGGAACCGGAACCCCCAGCTTCTGGCCCAGTACGGCAAGGCGGCCTGCGAGGACTCGGGCTATCAGGAGATGACCCTGTCCAGCCTGTCCTCCACCGACTACCCCTGCCTCATGGAGCTGTGTGACGACCTGCTGGACTACTGCGCCCCCCGGGACATCGGCCTGTCCCTGCCCTCCCTCCGGGCGGACACCTTCTCCATGAGCCTGATGGAGCGGCTCCAGCGGGTGCGCAAGGGGGGCCTGACCTTCGCCCCCGAGGCGGGGACCCAGCGCCTCCGGGACGCCATCAACAAGAACCTGCGGGAGGAGGACCTGCTCCAGTCGGTCCGCACCGCCTTCTCCGGGGGCTGGAGCGGCGTGAAACTGTACTTCATGCTGGGCCTGCCCACCGAGACCGACGAGGACGTGCTGGGCATCGCGGACCTGGCCCGGAAGGTGTACTTCGCCTGGCGGGAGTGCACCCCCAACAGGGCCCGGGGCGTCCGGATCACCGTGTCCACCTCCTGGTTCGTCCCCAAGCCCCACACCGCCTTCCAGTGGGAGGCCCAGATCCCCGTGGAGGAGTACCAGCGGCGGGTGGACCTGCTGCGGGACGCCTTCAAGCGGGACAAGTCCATCACCTACAACTGGCACGACCCCCAGACCAGCTATCTGGAGGCCATCTTCTCCCGGGGAGACCGCCGCCTGGCCGACGTGCTGGAGTGGGCCTGGGCCCACGGGGCCAAAATGGACTCCTGGAGCGAGTATTTCGACTACCAGCGCTGGATGGACGCCCTGGCCGCCTGCGGCCTCAGCGGCGACTTCTACGCCCACCGGGTCCGGGAGAAGGACGAGGTCTTCCCCTGGTCCGTCCCCAGCGTGGGGGTGAGCCGGGAATTCCTCTGGCATGAGCGGGAGCTGTGCTACCAGTCCCAGACCACCCCGGACTGCCGGACCCGCTGCTCCGGCTGCGGGGCAAACAAGCTGCTGACAGGAGGTGGCCGCTGTGGCTGACCGGCTGCTCTTTTCCAAAACAGGCAGGGCCAGGTACATCTCCCACCTGGACCTGATGCGTACCTTCCAGCGTGCCTTCGCCCGGGCCAAGATCCCCATCAAGCACACCGAGGGCTTCAATCCCCACCCCTTCGTCTCCATCGCCCTGCCCCTGTCGGTGGGCTACTCCAGCCAGTGCGAGATCCTGGAGTTCACCCTGCTGGAGGGGACCGGTTATGAGGAGGTGCCGGAGCGCCTCACCGCCGCCATGCCCGAGGGCATCGTGGTCCACCAGTGCTACCCGGCCCAGCGGAAGCTGAAGGAGCTGGCTTACCTCAACTACATCATGAACTTCGAGTACCCCGAGGGCCGTCCCCAGGCGGCGGAGCCCGCCATGCGGGAGCTGCTGGGCCGGGACAGCCTGGTGGTCCAGAAGAAGTCCAACAAGTCCAAGAAGGGGTACACCGAGGTGGACCTGATCTCCCTGATCCGGAGCTGGAACCTGGAGTGTCAGAGCGACACCATGACCCTGGACGCGGTGCTGTCCGCCCAGAATCCAGGCCTGAACCCGGAGCTGATCCGGGCCGCCTTCTGCGAGGCCTACCCCCAGTTCGCCCCCGATTTCGTCACCTTCCACCGCCGGGAGGTGCTGGACGGGGAGGGGAAGCCCTTCCGGTAACCCGCGCCATAAACGAAACCAAAGATAAAAAGGAGGACGCCAACATGGACAAGCCCACCCAATACACCCTGACCTGGGAGGTCACCGACGATATGACCGCCAAGCGCATCGGCACCGCCGGCGCCAAGATCCTGTCCACCCCCAACATGCTGGCCCTGATGGAGGCCGCCGCCCTGGAGCTGGCCAAGGCCTATCTGGACGAGGGGATGACCACCGTGGGCGCCGAGGCCCACGTCCGCCACCTGGCTCCCACCCCCGTGGGCATGAAGGTGTCCGCCACCGCCACCCTCCGGTCCATCGAGCGGCGGAAGATGTGGTTCGACATCGAGGTGCACGACGAGAAGGGCAAGTGCGGCGAGGGCTCCCACCTGCGCATCATGGTGCCCAACAAGGACCGCAGCAAGGAAAACGGCTGATTTTCCTCCCACAAAGCGGGGAAAATAGCCATATTTTCTCCATGACAGGCTTGTCAATGGGGAAATTCGGTGGTATAATATTTGCGCTTTTGAACTGATTACACAGAAGGGAACGATACTTCATGTCCGGACATTCCAAGTGGCACAACATACAAAAGACCAAGGGCGCGGCTGACGCCAAGCGCTCCCAGATCTTCACCAAGATCGCCCGCGAGATGATCGTGGCCGTCAAGACCGGCGGCAGCGGCGACCCCGCCAACAACTCCCGCCTGGCCGCCGTCATCGCCAAGGCCAAGGCCGCCAACATGCCCAACGACAACATCAAGCGCACCATCGACAAGGCTCTGGGCGCCGGGAACACCGACAGCTTCGAGTCCGTGGTGTACGAGGGCTACGGCCCCAACGGCGTGGCCGTCATCGTGGACGCCCTCACCGATAACCGCAACCGCACCGCCCCCGAGGTCCGCCACCTGCTGGACAAGTACGGCAAGGGCCTGGGCGCCACCGGCTGCGTGTCCTGGTCCTTCGACAAGAAGGGCGTCATCGTCATGGACGCCGAGGACCTGGACGAGGACACCGTCATGATGGACGCCCTGGAGGCCGGCGCAGACGACATGCAGGCCGACGAGGACGTGTTCGAGATCACCACCGATCCCGACGCCTTCAACGACGTGGTGGCCGGCCTGGAGGCCAAGGGCTACACCTTCTTGGAGGCCGAGGTCCGCATGGTGCCCCAGAATTATGTCACTCTGACCAATGAGGAAGACATCAAGAACATGGAAAAGCTCATTGAGATGCTGGAGGACAACGACGACGTGCAGAACGTCTACCACAACTGGGAGCAGGACTGAGAAACTTTTTCGTTGATTAAGAACCGAATTTTAAACAAAAACAGCTAAATTTTCAACTTTTTTGATAATTAAAAATTGCAGCTATGTTATACATCGCTTAAGCTGTGATGTACATTCTCCTTCTGTTATGACATACGTTACCACAACAAAAGGAGGAAAAGTTATGAAAATTGAGACTGCTGTTAAAGAGTATCTAATAGAGATTGAGGTTAGAAAGTACACGCCCCGTACCATCAAGGGGTATCGTACGAACCTCAATCTCTTTTTGCGTTTTTGCAACGAGAAATCCATAATAGAGGACGTGGAGGATATTTCCTTGGGTGTGGTTAAGCAACTCACACAGTTCTTGTCTGGTCAGGGGAAGAAGGGAACCTATATTAACTCTATTTTGAAAACGGTAAAATCCTTTATCCAGTATTGCTATGAGGAAGGTTACGGCGGCTTCAATACTAAGAAAAATTTCAAGTGGTGCAAAGAGGAAAAGCCAATTATCATGACCTTTAAGCCTGCCCATGTCAAGAAGATGCTCCAGGACTGTAATGGGTATGATTTCATTTCAGTAAGAGATAAAGCAATACTGTCTATGCTCTTTGAGACAGGTATAAGGTGTCTGGAACTCTGCTGTATCCAGCCTGAAGATATACATGATGATTTCATTGTTATCAAGGGGAAAAACCACAAGCAAAGAGTAGTCCCAATTACTCCTATTCTTCAAAAGGCCCTCTTAAAGTATAATGGAGTGGCAAAAAATTACTTTGACCTAAAGAACAGAGAAAACTATTACTTCCTATCTTTTCATGGAAGGAAATTGACTGTTGAGGCAGTAGAGCACATTGTAAAGCGTCATGGGAGCGGGATAGAGGGAATAAGGGTAAGCCCGCATACATGCAGGCATTTCTTTAGTCAACAACAAGTCAAGATGGGGACTGACCTCTATACCATCTCGCGGCTGCTGGGTCATGAGAACATCTCTATCACGCAGACCTACCTTAACAGTTTGAGAGATGAAGAGGTTATTCAGATTGCGAAGGGCAAGAGTGTTTTAATGAATTTATAAGATATAAAAAGAGGATGTTGAAGGTTCTTCCATTCAGCATCCTCTTTATTTTATATATGTTTATTTCCCTTTTTTCTTCTCTTTCTCGGCAAGAGGCGTTATGATATATTGACTATTTCCATGTTTTCCGTGTTCCTCTAACTTATAGTCAGCTCTTCTTAGCAAATAACCTAATGACTTTAAAGGGGTATAACCAGGTGTAAATGGTAAAATAAAGTGCACAGATTTCAGCCAATAGGAGTACACAGATTTTCGCCACAAAATGCACAGTTTTTCGCCAGAGACTACACAGTCTCCGAGAAGTTGGTAAAATGGAGCCA
>Ga0129308_1000215_pt1 | contig 102668 bp, 60 predicted proteins | sample L827metagenome_FD_94440 | JGI IMG/M metagenome (GOLD analysis project Ga0129308, IMG submission 94440) | Ring-tailed lemur group fecal microbial communities from Wisconsin, USA - L827 metagenome | ecosystem: Host-associated > Mammals > Digestive system > Large intestine > Fecal | place: USA...
ACTTCCATAACCATAAATCCAGGTATCGCCGATTTCCGAAGTCACTACCGGCAGCTTATCCTGTATCGAAACCAATTCTTCGGCGATTTCATTGAAAGAAGAGGCTATCAGACGAGCATTCGGGTAACGTTTATGCAAACCGGCATAAATTTCCTTCACCTTTTCATAAGAATGAGGACCATGATTATCTCCGGTAAAATTAATGGATATAACCGCTTTGCCTCCCGGAAGTATGTTCTCCGATCCGTAATCCTGCTGATAGACCAGAATCAACTCACTACCATCCGTATCTCTCCAACGGCAGAATTCAGGAACAGCAGGAATAGGACAAGCCGGATTCACACCTATATGCAGGAAACGAATCCCCGCACGACTCATCGGAGCGACAATACTACGTGTATGTCCCGGTACATCAGTCATTTTAGCGGCAATTGTTTTCTTTCCATATTTCTCATCCAACTTATGCGACAAAAGCAGGCTGGTTTCGAACAAGTCCAGATTCATCGACTCAGACTCAACGGTATAAGGGACCGAATTCCAAACTATATCTCCGCGCCGGATAGCGGCCTCCAGACGCTCTACTTCTTTTGGGGATGCTGTATGGAGATATTTCCAGATCAACCATGCCCCTGTTGTCCAGACATATTGTTCATCTGTATTCTCAGCACGCAACTTTTCCGAGACATCCAATGCTTTCGGTATAAATTCTGTTATATAACGCTGAGTTACTACAGAACTCAAATCGGTAAAACCAACGTCCAGATGTGTTTTAAAAACAACATATACTTTATCAACAGAGGTATTTATTTCCTGTCCTCTAAGTTGAAAAATTCCTCCAAACACTACCAGGAGAAATAGTAGAATTCGTTTCATATACATATTTTTATTTTTTCATGGTATGAATATATTCTTTCAGAATACAAATATAAAAGCAGCTATCGCTATATAAAATAGCAAATAGCTGCCTATTTGGTGGATTATTATTGCTTACCTATTTTCTAAACGATTCCTTTATCAACGGGTAAGATGCAACACACATCCGCTATTCGCCTCTACATCAAGAACCAACGAAGACTGTAGTTTTATCGTTTTTATACTTACCACATCTTTTTTCTTTCCAGGTGCCTGATAATAAAGAGTCGCTTCACAGGCAGACGTATCTTTCAGGAAATCCAGCGGCAATGTCACCTGCCTTTTGTCTCCTGCATTCAGGATACTGATATACCAATCGGAGCCGGAACGACGAGCTACTACAGCATATTCCCCCATCTTTCCATCCATGAACCGTGTATCATCCCACACTGTCGGAATTGAATTATAAAATTTAGTGGCGGCATCTGTTTTTATCACAGATTCGGCAGAACCTGCTCCACCGGCACGGGACGGAGACTTCTCGGGACGGTCATACCAGTAAACAAACTGCCACGGACTATAAATAGCAACCAGCTTAGCTAGCTGAGCTGCACGGCCTCCCATCTTTTCCGTCACCCTTTCTGCAAAATAACAGTTGGTATAATCACCTGCCCCGCAAATCATACGATTATATAAAGTATAGATAGCCTGATCTAATGACGGGCTTTCTTCATCACCACGGATACCTTCCTGAGTCAGCAAGTTCGGATAAGTTCGTGAATAACCTGTCGGTCGATATTCATCATGGATATCGACCATCAATTCATACTTTGCCGCCTTTCGTACAGCCTGATGCAACCAAGCCGTTGCAAACTGGTCACCCACATTCACAAAACCATATTTTACACCTTTGATACCCCATTTTTTATATAAAGGAAGTATTTCATCCAATTGTTGATGCAAGGCTTTTTTATTCACGTACACAAGTATTCCTACCCCTTTGGATTCAGCATATTTTATCACTTCAGGCAGATCGAGCGGTCCTTTGGAACGGGCAGGATCGATCGTTACCGTTGTTGCATCCGATTTCGTATCTTCTTCCGCACCATACCAACCGGCATCAAACAGCACATAAGCAATATTGTTTTCCGCAGCAAAATCGATACACGCCAAACTTCCTGCCGTAGTCAACGTAACCTCACGAAGCACTTGCCCGGGTTTGATCCAACTGGTATTTGCTATTTGATTTGGCTCATTCAGATTGAGTACGAAATAATTATGTTCTACCAGCTTTCCCGGATGCTCAGCAACCATCACATAGCGCCAAGGGGATTGATATTTTGCCAAATCCAGGTTTACCTTTCCCGATAGTACAGCTTGTACCCCAAAACCGGTTTCGCTCTTTTCAAGCTTCATTCGGGAATAATCGACCAAAGCCGCTTCACCGATTGCCACAAAACGATGGTCATTTACCTGAATAACCTGCGGACGATCGGCAGCCCCAGTCAATGAACTCAATCTCTTTTCCGAATAAGCTCCTTGCGCCATACCGGTTACCCAAGTCTTGCAGTCCTCTTTGAACAGGAATTGCGTATTTTCTTCAGTCAGCGTACAGTTCCAAAAGTCCAAATTATCGAAAGCATAGCGAAAAGCCAAACCTTCATCATACAAGCGGACAAACAAGGTCATTTCTTTCAGGTTTTCATCCAAACGAAATGATAATTTTAACTCATTATACCGGTCTGTCACAAGAGAACGCTCTCCATAGATAGGTTGCCAGGTTTGATCAACTGATTTTTTTGTTTGATTAATAACAGACCAATTACCCTGCAAAATATTTTCTGCCAACTTCAATTGAAGAGTTTTCACATCTACTACCTTACTCCCTTTTTCATACAAAAAAATCTGTACAGATTGATCCTTCACTCCAATTTCTGCATTCAATAACTCCAAAGGACTTTTCAACGAAACAGTCGTTTGTGCACAGACGAAAAAAGACTGCAATAACGCAGTTAATAAAATAATCGTTTTTTTCATGATATAATTATTTTTATCTATTTCTCCCTTGTGGCCATAGCCAGATCACTTTATTATTTCTGCGAACAAAAATAATTCAAAAAAGAGGATTCATAAGCTTTCCAACACTTAATCCTCCTCTTTTTCTAATATACTATGAATTAATAACCCTCATTCTGGATCAAGCCACCTTCCTTGTTTGCTTCTATTTCCGAATTAGGAACAGGCAATTTATTCAAATGATTTCCTAACTGATATCCTCCCTGAACAACTTTCGGATTATACTTCATCAGATATTCAGTCAGTTTATTCATTCGCATCAAGGTATTCAGACGAAAATCTTCCATATAGAGTTCACGAGCCCGCTCATCCAGAATCAAATCCTGGTTAACATCGGAAGCTGCAACAGGAGTTGCATTGGCCCTGTTACGTACGACATTTATATCGGCTGCAGCTGCATCAAGCTTACCTGCCAACATATTTGCTTCGGCACGCAATAAATAGGTTTCTGCCAGACGCATAATATACCAGTCTTTATAAATACGGCCATTATCATGAGTTTCGCCACTCGTTGCATCTTTGAACTGTCCGTGATGCCGGGCAGTAACGACTTTAATAAAAATAGGTTGAGTAACCCGGAATAAATCCTCTTTATTGCCCAATGTCTCTTCTGTCATTAACTGACCGTAAAAACGGCTATTCGGATTTGTCCAGTAATATTCACGCCGCATATTATATTTGGAATTACGCATATCACGATCCCAGTCTCCCTTGTACTGCCATATTTGATTTGCTGCATAATTAGTTATAGAAATCTGATCCACAGGACGTCCGCTTAAGATATCTTTCAGCCAGTTCGGATTGCCATCAGCATCTTTCAGGTTCCACCAGTTTGTACCTATCCAACGTTCCATGGTGAAATTACCTCCGGAAACACCCACATTTCCACCTCCTTCCAATTCAACATCAAACTGCACATTCCAGATACATTCCTTATTTCCGTCAATTCTATTGAAATTATTTTCTCTGAAAAGATCCCAGTATACATCCCCCCATCGTTCTTTCTCTCCCTGGTAATCATAACCTTCGAAAGTAAAATCTTTCAATTTACCGAATCTTTCCGTCATCAAAGACATCGACGGATTATTAATAACAGCAGTAGCCTGTTCCACTGCACCGTTATAATCTTTCATACAAATCAAAATCTCCGATAACAAATGCCGGGCTGCCACATTAGAAGCTCTTCCCCCTTTTTGACTATCTATTTCCGGCATCCACTGGATTGCAAACAGTAAATCTTCTTTACATTGCTTATAAATTTCCTCTTGGGACACACTCTGATAATTAAACTGAGGAGAAGTGGTTTCTTCTAAAACAACCGGTGCATTTCCCCACATATTAGCTAAAAAGCGATAAGCAAACGCACGTAAGAATTTCGCCTCTCCTACAATCGCATTCTTTTCTTCTTCAGAATTCCATTTTACAAGTGAACTCTCTGCCCGATTGATAATAACATTACAACTGTAAATATATCCATACAACCGTTGCCACCATTTTTTGGCAAATCCATTATCGGCATTCAACGTATTCCAGTAAAAATACTCCGGATATGTATCTGTACCGGAACGAGGGCTGTTCAAATCCACGTCAACCCCCATCAGGTCATAATTCTGCCAGCTATCCGTATTGGCATAAAAATCATTTCTTATGCTCAGATAAATATTCGCTAAAGCAGCCTCGAAACCTTTTCTATCTGTATATGAATTTTCCGGAGTCAAAAAATCTTTAGGTACCTCTGTCAGTAAATCATAACAGGAGGTCATAGAGCCGACAAGTGCCAATCCTATAAATAGTTGTTTTATTAATTTCATTTTTAATCAGATTAGAAGTTAAACAATAAAGTCATTTGATATGTACGGATAGAAGGAGAAGACGAAATAGTCAAACCGGAACCTGTTTCCGGATCCAGACCATCCCAATGAGGAGCAAACGTCAACAGGTTATCAGCACTCAAAGACAAACGCATATTATTAAACCCGAACCGTTTAACAAAGCGAGAGAGATCATAGCTTAAAGCGACTTTTTGCAATTTAATGAAACTACGATCCATATACTTTGTTCCTTTATATCTTGCATTTGAATTATAATCCAGACGCGGATACTTTGCATCTGTATTCCGAGGTGTCCAATAGTCAAAAACAGTTCTGTTATGGGCCGCACTATTTATATATTCGTCATAATAGGGAGTATTGCTACCCGACTGGAAATAACCGTTTCCTCCCCAGATTGAATTGATATATATCATCAAAGAGAAATCCTTATACTCCAGTGTATTTGTTAAACTCCAACGGAAATTTTCCTTGGAAGTACCCAAGAACTGACGGTCTTTATCGGAAGTGATCTTACCATCACCGTCAACATCTTCAAGCTTATAATCCCCCGGACGCATACCGTCCATGATCGTACCATTATCCACATCCTCCTGCTGCCACATACCGATTACCTTATAGCCATAAATGGTACCCAAAGTCTTTCCGATAAAATAACCCGAACTAATCAAATCGTCCTCTTTCCCGTCACCATCATTATCTTCTCCATAAATAGTAACCACTTTATTACGGTTCAGGGAGAAGGCAAAATCGGAAGTCCATTTGAAATCTTTAGATTCTATATTAACGGAATGTAATCCGATTTCAACACCTTTGTTTCTGATCTTTCCTAAATTAGAGAGTATAGATGTTTTTCCGGAAACAGAGGGTAACGACAAACTAAACAACAAATCCGTCGTATTGGTGAAATAGGCATCAACATTACCGGAAAGGCGGTTATTCAAAAGAGAGAAATCAATTCCTGTATTAAACCCAGTTGTTTTTTCCCATCCCAGATCATTCAGAGCAAACGAACTGATGCCCTGTGTAATGGAATAGGAAGGATCACCTGCAAAAATATACTTATTAGTACCAACTTTAGCCAAGGTACTATAAGAGTCAATCGACTGATTTCCGTTAGAACCATATGAAACGCGCAAAGCCAGATTATTAATCGGTTCAATATTTTTCATAAAAGACTCATTTGAGATGTTCCAGTTCAAACCGCCTGAGGCGAATGTCGCCCATTTCCGGTTGACACTGAAAGCAGAACAACCGTCACGGCGAACTGTTCCCGTAATAGAATAGCGACCGTCAAAAGTGTAAGTACCACGTGCCATCCAAGCAATTGCACCGCTTTCACCGGCACCGGTGTCTACTGTTTGTTTCTTTCCGTCTTCCAATTTGTTATCTCCTAAAATCGTATTGTCAAAATTCTCTGCATAAGCAGTTGCATTTTCCCATGTACGACGTTCACGCGAATACAAGAAAGTTGCATCGACATTATGCTTTTGGTTAAAGGTATTATTATACTTTATCATGTTATCCAGCAACATATTATAGTTGTTCTCATGTTTCCGTTCACCTTTACCGTTTTTCCCCTGGCCGGTCGTCGTGTATTCATCATAAAAATAATATTTCTGCGACCAACGTAACGTATTCGAGTAAACCATCTCATAAGATAATCCTTTTACCCAGGGAATCGTTATTTTGGCATTCAATATAGCTCCCAGGATATTGTACTTTTCGGTATCATCGGTTTTCATACTCCAGAAAGGACTTTCAAAAGAGGTCGTTGTTTGCGGATATTGCAAATAACGACCCTCATCATCATACAAAGAAGCATAAGGACTGAACTGTGCTGCCTTATTCATTGCGGGAGAATCGCCGGAGTAATCACGAATACTATAATTGGTTTTTACTCCTACTTTCAGCCAGCTTGTCAAATTGCTGTCGATATTGACACGCCCTGAAAAGTTTTTATAACGATCATTCATGACAACACCTTTCTGATCGGTCAATGCCGCAGAAATATAATAATTAGCGAAATCCGAACTGTTGGATATGCTGACATTTGCCTTCAAATTATATGCATTCTGTCGGAACAATTCATAAGGATCGGTAAAGGTCGGACGATGATCCGGAGTTGCATTATAATTTTTAGCTTCTTCCGGCTGAAGATATATATTTAACTTCTCCAGATCGGCATCCAATCCGTTTGCTTCGCGTACATCCAACAGCTTTCTTAAATACCCTGATGCATCATAGACTTTCAAACGTTTCAACTCATTACTTATACCATACGACAAATTCACGGAAAACTCCGGCTTGGACGTTTTGCTTCTACCTCGTTTCGTCTGAATCAGGATAACGCCATTAGAAGAACGGCTACCATACACAGCCGCCGCACTGGCATCCTTCAGCACAGTGAAAGAATCGATATCATCAGAAGGGATATCAGCTAATGAACCATCATAGATAGCTCCATCCAATACGATCAAAGGATTATTACCTCCATCCCGGGTTGAGTTCTGACCACGGATGCTGAATCCTGCCACGCTACCTGCTTTATTTACGCCACCGACATTCAGACCGGGAACCGATCCCTTGATTGTTTCCATAATATTATTTGTCGGTACATCCCGGTAGGTATTGATATCAGCTTTAGTCACAGAGCCGGTTATAGCCTGTCTGTTCAGCGTACCGTATCCAATTACGACCACTTCATCCAAAGCCTGAGTATCTTCCTGCATTTTTATCTTATAGACAGTTTGATTACTTACAGTAACTTCCTTAGTTGCGTATCCGATATACGAAATCAGCAAAGTCATGCCCGGAGAGGCTTCGATATTGAATTTTCCGTCCACATCCGTTATTGTTCCTATAGTAGTTCCCTTCATGGAAACATTGGCTCCGATGATCGGTTCGTTATTGTCATCTACTATTGTTCCGGATATTTTCATGGGATTGGTACCCGCTTTTTTTACGGCAAGATAAATCTGATTATCTTCTTTCTTCTCATAGATCAACACCGTTCCATTCAACAATCGGATCATGGCTGCATCTATCGACTGATTATTGACTTCAAAAGAAACCGTTTTATCCAAATCCGGGAGTTGATTACTGTAAAAGAAACGATAATCTGTAGCTTTTTCAATGGTACGTAAGGCCTGCCTGATGGTTTGTCGCTTTACATTGACAGTCACCTGTGCAAAAACGGAGGTGGATAGAAAAGCTACTATACATATAGTCCCTATCTTTTTCATAATATTTCCTTTTTTCAGAAAGGAAAAAATAATTTCTGATTTTTTATTCATACTTTTGTGTAGTATTAAATGGTTAATTACCAGAGAGTGACTACTTACAAATATTCAACTCTCTTAATTGACTGATAATAGGGGAAGGTGTTGCAAGCACTTTCCCTTTTTGTGTGTATGTGTTTTTTCTACGTCATATCGATACTATTTAAAGGGTTAATCACTATAGAGTTCTATCACGTCATCTTTTTTCTTATAAGAGATAGAAGATGTAAATTGTAAGGCATAAAGAGTAGACTGTAAGCTGGCATTTTTCAAGGTTCCGGTGAAGGTGATGCAATTCAGCCTATCGCTTTTAATCTCAAACTTCACATTATAATTGCGCTCCAGTAATTTGATAATATTCAGGATCGGTTCATCGTTGAATACCATTTCATTATTCATCCAAGCGATAAATAACCGGTCGTCTTCCTTTTTCTTTATCATCCGGTTTTTCTTCAACGAATAAACGGCTACTTCTCCCGGGCTTAGGTTGAAAGATTGGGTAGAAGACGAAATAATAACCGAACCTTCTGCCAGATAAGTCGTGATATTCTCATCATCGGGGTAAGCATGGACATTGAATGAAGTACCTAAAGCACGTACCTGAATATCTCCAGCTTTCACGATAAAAGGTGATCGGGTATCTTTTGCAACATCAAAATAAGCTTCGCCAATCAGTTCGACCTGACGTTGTTTCCCATTAAAATTACTACCATAACGTAGTTTCGAGTCAGCATTCAGATGGACTATTGTACCGTCCGGCAGAGAAATATCCGATTTCTGCCCCTGACCTACTTCTACGGTCATATCATTATATTGGGTTAACAGCCTGTTTTCGTTCCAATAGAATAATGATACAGCAATGGCACCGACAACGGCTGCACAGGCGGCAATCCGCATAAAGCTCCTCCTGATATTTATCTTTTGGGGGTTAACAGTTTTACTGATAACCTTAAAAATGCGTTCGTCTACCGACTCTGGCATGTGACCGAAAGAATGCTCCCAGATTCCATCAAAGTCCTCCGCCCACCTGTCAGAGTCGTTCAACATTAAGGCTAACTGACGTTTTTCATTCTCAGTAGCCCTATTATCGTAGAATTTATCAAGTAATTCCAAATGTTTGCTCATAATCTTCTTTAAAATAAAAATGATAAAATCGGATAAAGCAATAATATGATGCCATTCAGCAAGTCTCCTCTGTTAGCCCTCAGCATTTGGGAAAGGAATTTCGTTGACTGCCTCAGATGACTTTCCACCGTATTTTCAGAAATACCCAGCTGGCTGGCTATCTCTTTTTGGGAAAAGTGTTCAATATGTTTCAAACGATAGACTCTTTGTCTGGCTGGCGGCAGCATAGAAATAATACGCTCTACTTCCTCCAACAACAGATTCAATTCAACTTCATCCTCCACACAATTCTCGGCTTCCCTTACATTCTCTATTTGTGAAATCATCAACTGTTCCTGAATGCGTTTTGCCGTTTCCTTCAGAAACAGGTTACGAGATATCTTTTTCAGATAACCCTGGAATGAAAATTCAACCACAATCTTCTTCCGATTCTCCCAGATAATGATAAATGTCTCCTGCACAACTTCCTCAGCCATCGAATTATCGCCATGTGAAAGTCGGATGACAAACTGAAAGAGAACGTGTTTATACCGATTGTAAAGCTCTGTAAAAGCTTTAAAGTTATCAGACATAATCTCCTTCATTAACTGTTGATCTGATAACTGCTCAATTTTGTGCATTCGTGGTGTTTTTTCTATAAATGATACATTACATAATTATCGAATCCTATATTAAGGAGATAACAGGGGGGAGGTTTCCGTGATTCAGAAGTGATCCTTTAACATTATTTTGCACACAAGGTACAAAATAAAAGAAGGTGACACACTATAACAAAATATTTACAATGCCACTACTTACCAAATACAAAAATAAAAACAGCTATTGCTACAGAAAATAGCAAATAGCTGCTTATTTAGTGGATTATTATTGCTTTTACAGTAATAAGTACCCTGATTATTCACATATACTCAACGACACAGGCCCTAAAAGTCCGGCTACACCGTCTCCTCTATATGGGGTCGGAATCGTCTGATAATGATTAGACAATGTACTATAGACCAACACTTCCAGTTGATTGTCGCCCTGTTTAACATACTTGCCAATATCCATTTTATATGGTGGCCTCATCATTATACCGACCTCTTTTCCATTAACTTTTATCTCACAGGAAGCATTTACATCTCCCAGATCTAAAACGATTTTACTCCGTGCCCCGATTTTTGGTATAGTTATCTGCTTTCTATAATACATTCCACCTGAATAATATTTCAAAGCTCCGGTTTCTGACCAATTACCGGTTTCTAAAAGTCCCTTTCCTGTCTTTATTTTAACAGGTTCACAAATTACACCAGCTCCTTGATAACCTGGTTTTCTTTTGACAGAGAAAGCAACCAAGCCAACCTTTTTCCGAGTATCCGGAAAAATAACCCGATATTTACTTACTCCCGAAGAATCCTCGGACAAGAGCTGAATATTCCTTTCTTCTATAACCTTTCCGTTGAACCATACTTTCAAATCACTTCCGGCTATCGTCATATCCATTTCCTCCATTCCGGGAACAGACCTGAAACGATAATTCCAAACAAGATTGTTGCCGCCATAAGGATCATATAACAAATGATCCCCCAAAGCCCATCGTGTCGAAATTATTTTATCATACGAAGATGTTTTTTCCGGGGTAACAGATGTTGACGGGAAAAATACCACAGAACTTCTCTTTCTAAAATCCCTATATGTACCTTTTTGAAATCTGAATTTCCCTTTCTCCGTATTAGCATACGCAACAGTGCATTGATGCCATCCTTCTTCCAGCAAAATATTCCGATCTGCAGGTTTCTGATCGACTAAAAGATAATCGGGATCAACACCCTCTATTTCAATTCTATAATAACCGGTAACCGGGACATATACCTGGCTTCTGTATATCTGATGTCCTCCCTGATCCAAAATGAAGAAACCATCGCTGACTTTACCTTTCAAACCATGCCAGCCTTGTGATCCCGGATTATCAAAAACACCATATTGCCACGAAAATTCCAACAAATCCTGCGATGAACCATTCTTCTGTGAAATATTTTTTAATGGAATATCCGCAGACTTAAACTCACTTATAAACTGAGGACCAAAACCATACACGCTTTCCGGCCATTCCGAATCATCAAAATCAGGTAATATCCAATTTTCAGGAGAAGAGACTGCCGGTTGATGCTTAAAAGAACGGGCCTCAGCCCCAATAACATCCGAAGCAGGGAAACGAAAATCACCCCATTTATTGTCTAAAGTCGGCAACAACTCAGTCTCCCACGAACCAGTAATCAATGATTCGTATATTACTTTCGGTTGTTTTGTGAACTCCGGTGCCATAGTAGGTTTTCCCTTTGAAAAAACAAACAAATACGAATTATCGGGTTCTTTTTCCAATTTGAGCCATGTCCCTTCTTTTGTTTGACGAATGACTGGATAATCGGATATTGTCCCGTCAGAAGCATTCCAAAGTTCAACTTTACCCGTAGCTCTGAAAAAACACTCCGTATCTTTAGGCACGTCCATAATCATATAAACATCACGTTCTCCCACACACCTATGCAAAACTTTACCTTCACCGGTTCCTGATATGAAATCGGGAATAATCAAGGACTTTATTTGTTTCACAACCTCATCTTCCGAAAGATATACCCCTACACCATTCGAATTATTAACCTGTTTCTTTACTTTCTTTCCCTGAGATATTTCCAGGGAAGTCGCACCGAATATTTCCCGGATAATCGCATCCACCTTGGGATCATTTTCTCCAAGACAAGTACTGGCTTTCGGTAATTCGCCAGTTGCAATTATTATCCCTCCCGAACGATAAAAGTCCAATGCTTTTAGTAAAGAAGAATAATGCATCGCTTTCATATCTGCCAAAATCAATATACGGTATTTTTCTCCTGAGATGTTCAAACAACCGTTTTCAACTTTTGATTTTTGCAATGATCTGTAATCCATAAAGTCATAATCCAAACCGGAATTACTAAGTTTCAAGGCTTGTTCAAAAGCTATCTTTGTGTTAGCCTCTGGATAAGCCTGCATCGATTCTGTCGGATACATTAACGCGATATCACAAACATGAGTACCCTGGCTCATCAAATAGCTCAATCTTTCCGTATACTGAAGCCATTGTTTCATATGCGGCCAATAAGGCATTCTAAAATGAAAACAAGGCGGAGCCCATTCCCACCAACCACCATGCGTAGAATAATATAGTCCATGCATACAGACTAAATTTCCGCCTGCCATAAAATGATGATCCATTTGTTTTGTCAGCCACGAGCCTGTACTCCCCCATCCCATACTATGAAAAGCTTCAAGCCACGTCCTCGGACGTTCATATAAATGAGCTATCGAACTGGATACTTTCGTTTGTAAAAAGCTGGAACCGGTCGACGGCGCATCATTTCCCGGTGCTGTATACCAGGAATTGGCTCTGAAATAATCGATGTATGCCAATGGTTCCGTTCCACGTCCAAAATTATCACTTCCATAAATTAAACCACGTGAAGCATGCCAATTATAAATGGGTTGAAAATAACGTTCTTCCGCCAAATCCATTAATACATCGCAATAATCCAAACGTATTTTAGGAGTTATATCCCCGATATCTTCTTTTAAAGCCGGAAGATAAAGTGTTATATCATATCCTTTTCTCTTTTCAAATTCTTCTTTAAAGTCCTCTGACCAGGAACCCATTTTAATAGGATAAGATAACTCGTCCTGAAAAAAATAATTCATGCTGCCTGATGCTGCCTCTCCCATATTTTTTTCAAAACGATCAAAATATACGTTTATATATTCTTTCCCGATCTCCGGATGCAATAAATGGCTTTTTTTAGTTGAAAAAATATATACTTTATAATTTTTCCCTTCCGGAACTTTCCACAAAAGTTTTCCATCAGATATATGTTTAGCCAAATCTATTTTCCCCGGCCAGGCAACAGCACCTACAAACTGTTCCGGGATATCATAAATAAAAGTTGTTCCCCCCAGAACAGTATCAGACACAATATCCAATTCTCCCTGATAATTCTGAAATTTCTCCTCTTTCAACAACTCATCCGTATAATACCCATTACCAATCCATCCGATAGTATAGTCATCCATGCCTAATCCGATATTTCTTAATGTGCACTCTTTGGCAAACCAACTCCAGAAATTCCACCAATCTCCGGAGAAAACACTCGGTCTTCCTGCTTCTGTTTTTCCGGAAAGTCCATATCCGTTTTTCATCTCTTCTACATCCACTTCCGGATCCATATGTATGTAACTCACAGCAAAACCGTCTGTTGCAGATGCCGATAAAATGTGAAGCTGTTCTTTCATTCGTTCCCGGTTTAAACTGTCACCGTTCCACCAATAGAAAGGCACATTACCATATCCTTTCGGAGGAGTAGCAAATTCTGAAAAAACATCTGCATCTTTTTTCGGATATCCTTTATATTTTTGTGACTGAGCAAAAGTAACCAGACCTGAAAGAGAATAAAGAACAATTATTTGAAGAACGATTATCTTCCTCATAAATAAACTATTATATTGTATTTTATTTAAAACCATAAACACATAATCATATAAAGAGGCTTCCCTGTCTTTGCACAGGAAGCCTCTCAATAAATTTATTCTTATCTTTAATTTATGACAAGATCATTACCAACCGGGATTTTGTTCCAGTACCACATCTTTATTCGTATCAATAACAGTTTGAGGAATAGGCCAAAGATTAAATGACTTTGTCAATGTTAATCTGGGATAATTCCAATATGAATATTTTTTTATGCGATCGACGGCAACTGTCCCTCCCATACGAAGAAGGGTATTCCAACGGCTCTCTTCATACATCAATTCGCGGGTTCTTTCGTCAAGGATTAAATCAATACTGACATCACTGGCCGTCACCAGGTAACCGCATTTTGCCCGCGAGCGCAACATATTTATATCAGATGCCGCACCCGAATTATCTCCGACTCTCAATTTTGCCTCGGCACGTAACAGTATTGTTTCAGGTAAGCGTATCAAATAATCATCGCGGAAAATACTACGCAATACTCTACCGTCAGCCGCTAATGTATAAAAGTCAGGGCCTATTTTGCATGATATCGGATATATCAAGGTATAAGCGCCATCGTCATATTTACCGTTCGCATCTTTTTTGTAAAGAACATCCCAGGGTATTTGCTTTCCATAATATTCAGATGTTTTTATATTTCCTAAAAATACACGACGTAAAACAGCCTCTGAATTACGCATATCTTCAGCCCATTTATCTTCATAAACTCCATCACGCGAATAAGGAGTTGGAGTAACCTGGCTACAACCAAAACCTCCGACATCTTCCATCTGGCCACCAATGTGAGCTCCCCCCTGATCTCTGAAAACCGGTCCATAAATAGCCGGATAATCTAAACAAGCCAGATTACCGTCCGATTTATATACTTCATAGTCAGATTGAGCACACCAGATAGCTTCCGTATTTCCATCTTGATAATCTTGATTTCCAATCTGGAAAAGGTCCCAATACACATTTCCTTCTATAGGATAGCCTGCTGAAGAATAAGTCCGATCTGCTGTTTGTTCTGTAACTGAAGTGGCATAATAAAACTCCGGACCTTCGTTCTTACGTGCACCGAAACGTTCCGTCATAAGGCTATAGGTTCCTGAATCTATAACATCATTGGCATACGAAATAGCCTTATTATATGCACTGGCAGCGTCACCACCTTCCGCTTCCAGCAAAACTCCCTTATCAATGTATAACTGACAAAGATTATGCTGAACAGCCGCCCTTACCAAACGTCCGGCCTCTGCTGTTGTAACAGGCAAATCGTTTATGATATCTTCCATTTCATCGATAGCATATTGATAGGTCTCCATACGTGTCGAACGTTTATAATCATATTTAGGAGTAGAAGTTATTTCTGTTACCAACGGAACTCCTCCAAATAGTTCTCCCAAATTTCTGTAAGCAAAAGCCCGGAAGAATCGGGCCTGAGCAATTATATAAGCTTTGTCCGATTCCGAATTCCACATTATATGCTCTAAATTTGCAGCATAAATGGCTGTATTTGCCGTATTGATCAGATAATAAAACGCGGCATATGTATCCTTAAATACTCCATATTCCGAATTAATCATGCTGTAATCGTTAAACCGATAAGAATAACGAATAGTCGGTACATCAAGAACATCAGTTCCGTTTCCCATTCCATATGACCACAAATTCAATTCTCCGTAATTATTGTAAGGACAATAGATATTGTGAACTTTGATATAACAAGTGGCAAGCACTTGATCTACCTGCTCAGAAGTAGTAAATACATTGTCAATTGTGTAAAATGTTTCGGGATCTTCTTCCAAAAATTTACTATCATCACAACCAACGACTGTAAATATCGTCATCAACAGCAATAATGTTTTATATATATATGTTCTTTCCATTGTTTTATAAAGTAAAATTTAGAAACTCAAATTCAAACCAAAAGAAACGTTCGTCATTATCGGATATGTCTGACTTAATGCTGTACTACCGGTTTCCGGATCACCGCCATCCCAGCCGGTAATTGTAGCCAGGTTTTTCCCCGTGATAAACAACTTAAAATTATTAATACCCATATTCTTTACCCATGGCTGGTTGAATGTATACGAAAGCGTTACATCCTGTAAACGTACATAAGCCCGGTTTTGCAAACCAAGAAAATAACTATCTCCTGTAAAAGTTGCAGCCGGATATTTATTACTCGGATTGGCCTCTGTCCAATAAGGTATATACAAACCATTCGAAGCAAACCACTGCCTATCACCTCCGGTTATATAAGCATTTGTATTTCCTGCCTGATAATAACCGTTACCTCCGAACACTCCCGCAATCATCACATACAACTCCCAGTTTTTATACTGTAATGTATTACTTAAATTCAGTTTGAAATTCGGTGCTTTATTTCCTATTACAGAACGGTCTTTTTCATTGATCACACCATCATTATTTTTATCCACATACTTAGGAGTTCCTGCAGAAACACCATTGGCCTCCATATACTCAGTATCATTTGTCTGGACAATTCCATCCTGTTCATATCCAAAAATAGAATGTATCGATTCACCTATAAACAGACTATTTCCAATATCATCATCTTCCTTTCCGTCGCCATCAAGGTCTTCTCCATACAAGTGAACCAGCTTATTACGATTCAGCCAAAACGTCAATCCTGTAGTCCAGTTAAATTCCTTATTCTGAATATTGACAGTCCGTACAGTAGCTTCTACTCCCCTGTTTTTTACTTCACCCATGGAAGAATACATACTACCAAATCCAGTCATTACAGGAATCGAGCGAGAAAAAATCTGATCATATGTTTTTGATAAATACACATCTACATCGACGAATAAACGACTATTCAGCCAAGTTGACTCAAATCCCATATTCCATGCCTCAGTCGTTTCCCATCCTAAGTTTGAATTACCTATAGTATTCTGGTTAATACCGTATGAAGGTTTTCCCGAATTACCAAAAGGATAATATATACCTCCGGAATGACCTGTTACTACCTGCGACAACGTTGAATATTGTGTCAATCCCTGATTTCCGTTTTTTCCCCACGACAGTTTTAGCTTCATGTCATCAAGAAATTCTACACTTTTTACAAATGGTTCATTGGTCATACGCCAGGCTGTACCTATGGCCCAGAAATTACCCCATTTATTATTTGCACCAAAAACAGACGAACCGTCTCTTCTATAAGAAGCTGTCATGTAGTAAGTGTCACCAAATGAATAAGAAGCTCGTCCAAAATACCCTATATTCGTTCTTTTCCAGTTATTTAATGATATTTTTTGAGTAGACGCATAATGGAGACCATTTAAACCTAAAGCCGTATTCCCGTTCGCAGCAAAATCACTACCTGATAAAGTCTGGGATTCAAACTTCTGGTAGTCACGAGTTGCAACTGCGGTCAGATCAATATTATGTTTTCCAAATGTCTGGTTATAATTTAAAATATTGTCAATCACATAACTGGTTGTTCTTTCATTTGCAATGCTACCTCCGGCACTACTTAAATAACTATTTTGAGTAGCAACAGAATAGCGGGAGTCATCATCATACGACCCGGCCGGAACATTGTATGACTCATGAGTAAAATCACCGTTCTTTCTGTAATTAAGATTTCCTGCATAATTGAAACGGTAGCTTAAACCGGAAATCCACGGACATTTGACCACTGCATACGCATTCGCACGAAGATTATCACGAAGATCTACATTTTCTTTCTTTGATTCGTCATCGATCCCCCACAAAGGATTACCTCTACCGCGCGTACCGTCAGGAATAGCCTCAAGCATACCATTCGGCCTGTACATCATAGCATACGGAGACAAGATCGTAGCTGACCAAATATTAGCTCCAATACCGGAATAATCAGTTCTGGTATATGCTGCATCAAGACCTATCTGCAACCAACTTGTAATATCAGTATCTATTTTTCCCAATATCGAGACACGTTCATAATCATCACCTTTTATTACGCCTCCACTCTCTGTATAGGAAGCTGATAAATAGTAGTTCATCCTATCACCGGCTCCGGATACTGCCGCCTGATAATCCTGGGTCCATCCAGTTCGTGAAATTTCATCCAACCAATCTATTTCTTTTCCGGAATTCATGTTTATTTCTTCCTGAGGTACCAAAAAACTATAATCAGAATATCCGTTCGCAGCGGCCGTAGCATCAAGCCATTGTTCACCATTCATCAGTTCTGGTTTAAGATGCCATGACTGCATGCTTCCTTTTGCATTAAAATGGATGACCGGCTTGCCTTGCTTACCTTTTTTAGTTGTAATAATAATTACTCCATTAGCAGAACGAGAACCGTATGCAGCTGCGGAAGTAGCATCTTTCAATACGTCATAAGACGCTATATCATTGGGGTTAATATCATTAATATTTCCCATAAATATAACACCATCCACTACCACCAGCGGATCATTTGAACCGGATAGAGAATTTTGTCCGCGAATCTGCATAGAAGGAGTTCCTCCTGCTGAATTTGTCGCACCAATATCAAGTCCGGTCACATTTCCTTTCAAAGATTCCAATGCATTTGTATTTGTCGCCAATGATATCGGTGAATTTTCTAACTTGACAGAAGATACAGAACCTGTAAAATCTTTTCTTTTGGCAGTTCCGTAACCGATAATAACGATTTCATCCAAAGCTTGTAAATCCTCTTTCAACAGAACATCCAAACGATCTTTATTTCCTAAACTAATTTCCTGGGTAACATATCCTATATAAGAAATCTGGATCACAACATCAGCAGGAGCCTCTAACATAAAATTACCATCGATATCAGTGATAGTTCCAACAGTTGTCCCTTTTACAGAGACATTCGCTCCGATAACAGGTTCTCCATTCTGATCTTTGACTGTTCCACTAATTTTTCGCGATTGATTACTTTGACTGTTACGTGATATTTTCAGAATAATCTGTTTTCCAACCACTTCATAACTGATTTGTTTTCCCGCAAAAGCTTTTTTCAAAATAGCATCCAGACTTTCCTGACGAGCATCCACAGAAACCTTTTGTGACTGATCTACTGTCTGGTCCAGCATAAAGGTGTAATCTGTTTTTGTTTCTATTTGTTTAATTAACTGCCGAAGCGATTCATTTTTTACAGATAAATCAATTTTTTCACTTTGGGCATAAGTAGAATTAAATATAAATAACGTAAGTAAAAGCGGAATTAACTTCCTTCTTAATTTAAACATTATGTAATAGCTTTAAGATTATAAAATATATTATATCTTTGCCTTTATATATCAATTAGTTATTCTGTCTAATTTCAGGCAGAATAAAAGCACAAGTATATATATTTAAAGGCATGGAGATTAGGGGTCTCCGTGCCTTTTACGCATAAGGCAGAATACGTCTAAAAAAGACTTTCCTATTTATATCTGATCGTCACCTCCTTTCCGTCTAGTTTATACTCTATTGGAGAAATTTTATCGATCATCTCTAATAATTCTGTCAATGATTCCGTCTTAATTGTAAACCAATAAGATTTAGAGACGTCTACATTCGATAACGTAATATCTACTCCATACCAACGCCCCAGTTTCTTCCAAACTTCTTCCACAGGATCGCCATCAAACTTTAAAAGATTGTGATGCCAGCTCGCTTCGATCTCCGCATCACAAGATTCAACCCGGCAAGACAAACTCTTTTTAGAAACTATAGCTTCCTGATCAGGAGACAAATAGGTCAGCAAATTTTGATTTTCGGCCGACAACAAGCTAACCTTCCCCCGAAGCAAAGCGACCTTTATGGCCTCTTCATCTGTATAAGCACTGACGTTGAATGCCGTACCATGCACTTTTACATCTACAGTACCCGTCTTGACTATAAAAGGATATTGAGTATCTTTTTTAACGTCAAAGAAGGCTTCTCCTTCCAGATTGACAATACGGTCATGCGTACTATATTGATAATTATAGGACAAACGCGACCCGGAATTTAACCAGACAAGTGTACCATCAGGAAGAACAAGTTGGGTTTTCTGCCCTGAAGGGGCCATAATTATATTTTCAAACTGAGATACCTGCCAGGAATCTTTTTGACTATTAAATAAAAAAGACAAAGAAAATCCAAGAAGTAACGCTATAGCAGCTGCAATACCGGAGATGCGGATCAATAGTGAGCGGGAATACAACGGGACCTGTTTTACTTTATGACGGATACGATCCTGTATCTTCCCCCAAATTTCGACTTTGTCGGGTATCACATACGAAGAGGCATTCACCTGTACACCTTCCCATTGCTGCTGCAATTTATTCAGTAGAAGACGATGTTCGGAATCTTCATTCAGCCAATGATTTACATTCTCTCTCTCAGCCAATGTACACTGTCGGGATAAGTATTTAGCCAGTAGTTCATATGGTATTTGTTGTTCGTTCATTTTCTTATTCTTTGTTAGTTGACACATAAATCCCCCTAAAACCCCCAAAGCCCTATAAATTATTTTATGAATAAATTGAAATATATGCCATCCAACCGCCAGAAAGAAGCGTTACTTCACAAAAAACGGAAGAAACAGGAATAACTTCAGTCAGTAATTCTTTGATAAAAGAGAAAGTAATATGATCATCACCGATTCATCAGAATGAGCTGCTATGTATTCACGGATCTTTTTTAATGCAATACCCATCTGATTCTCGACGGTCTTTACGGAGATTTCCTTTACATCTGCTATTTCTTTATAGCTTAATTGTTCTTCACGGCTCAGGATAAATATCTCCCGACACTTTTCAGGTAAAGATCCGACAGCAGCTTGTAATAGTTGATAAAATAACTCACGGTCCACACAATCGACCGATTCGTTTTTCTCCAATTCAATACGGGCCCACTTCTCTAATAAAACAGTATGATTATCTTCATCACGTAAATAATTCAGCATCCGGTTACGGGCACTGTTATATAAAAAAGTCTTGATATATTGTATTTCTTTTCCTTCATAGTCCTCCCACAAACAGACAAAAACATCCTGTACCACTTCCTCTATTACCTGATAATCGCGGGTATAGTAATTCAGGAAGCGGCATATAGTTTCAAAATAGTCATTATATACATCTTTGAATGTTCTTTCATTGATGATCATGGTGGTATAGCTTTTTCATTAAATCATCTCGTATCCCTTTTCGCGCAAAAATAGGCAAATAAATAACATATAAATAAGAAATAACAAAAAAGATAAAGCTTGCAGGGACTGGCTAAAAACAGATATTAAAACAAATCAGTACACCTGCAAGCATGAAAAGCATATTAATCAATCATTTACTACAAATAAATAACTTGTACCCGGTAAGGTTTCCAAATGAAATACATCGTCTTCCAGTTCTTTTTCTTCCAGCAGCTGGCCGGACTTCCGGACTTCCATCCGGACTTTCTTTTGTTTCCAGGGATTCAATAAAGTCAACGGTCGTCCCTGTTCACTCACTATGGTAAGGGAAGTTACCTCTTTATTTTTCAATTCTGCGGATACCAGAAAAGCACCCTCAACCCGGATCTGATGGAAAGAAGCATCTTTCTCACGCGGCCAGACCGGAAAAACACGGACAATATCCTGATGTCCCATACAAAGCATCTCATTGATCGTATTGGGGACAGTGCTCCAATTTTCGATGCCATGCGGATTATCCAGCTGGAATCCGTTCGGATATGTATGGCGGGAATAGGCATTCAGATGAACCAGGATGCTGTCCGGATCATATCCTATCCGTACGGCCGCCGGGAAAAAGCTGTTCGTTCCGTTGAAATCGGACCAACGTCGCATTTCATCGACTGTATTATGTGCAATCTGCAACAGTTGCGGGTCTGAATTCAAGCCGATCTGCCCTGCCGGATAAATATGCTGTATACCCAAGGTATTATCTCCCCACCAATCCGTACCTTTCTCTGTATAGCGAAAAACTGTTTTTCCGTTCCGCTCCTGTAACGGATAATCGGACATATGCTCCTTGATAAATGCCCATTGCTCTCTTTTATCTTCATCGACACCTAAAAAAGAACTCATATCCGATACTGTCTGCATGACCATACGAACCAATCCCAAAGACAGGATCGGGTTCATCGTTCCTACCGTGCCTTCGTGGATGGCATCATCATAAATGACATAGCGATCTCCTTCAAGAGTCAGATATTTTTCCCAAAAAGCGGCAACCCCCTTCACGAACGGATATACTTTCCGGGTATATTCTTTATCCCAGGTCCGGTAAAACTGCATCGACATATTGACAACCGCATAAGAAGAGTTACTCTTCTGTCCCATGAAGAAACCTTCATCTTCCACCAGCTTTCCATCGATCCAACCTTTAAAATAAGTATCCATAAAGAGAGAACGACGAGTCGTTTCGATACCTAACGGCCCTGCTCCTACCGGTAATAAAATGCCGCCGGAAATACCTGTTACTTTTTCTGAATAATAATTGCCGCGGGCTATCTGGGCAAGCATCGGCATATAATACGGATCGGCCTGTTCGATACGGTTGGATGAATACAAACCGTAATAGGGAGCCATATGATTATAATTCAAATGGTAGTCACCATTCCAGTTCGGACGTTCCCGGGTAATCCAGGTGCCGAAGATAGAAGGGGGAAAGTCCTTATCACGGCTACAAGAGGCCATTCCGTAGAGAGACAGATAGTACTGCTTTTCTATTACCGAATCCGGTATACTGACAAAGGATTTCTGCCAATAATCTTTCCACCATTCCTGATGAAGCTTTCCAATCTCATTTAAATGGGTAAAAGAACAATCTTCAACTCGTTCAATGACATCAGCAACACAGTCATCACTTTTAAAGTTACTAGAAAAAGCACAGACCAGACGAACCGGTTTACCTGGTTTCAACACAAAACCACCATCGGAAGACTGTCCCATACGTAAAGCCATAGCTGCTTTCGTCGGAATGTCAACAGAATCTTCGAAAGCTCTCCACAAATAAAAGACACCTTCTTTTGTAACGCCGACCTCCCGTTCATCTGGAAAAACACGTTCTAACGGTGGATTATTTATTGTTTCTTTTTCGCCCGGTAAGGATAAATTCACATACCCTTCCACGTTGCCTTTGCCATTCATTTCCAGTTCAAGAACCAATAAGTCCTCTTCTGCTGAAATATAAGTTTTATAAGATACAGACAGGTCGCCTTTTGTAAACCGGGCAGTCGTAGTTGCATCGTACAACTGTTGCTCCACCAGATAAGAGGCGCCTTCCAATGCAGGCATCGACAATTCAATTTTGCCTAGTACCAACGGATATGATTCATCCAACGCTGACTTCAACCGCCAGAAATCATTTCTTGCCACATAAAAGGTTTGTGCTTCGGGCGGACCAGCTAAAGCAACACCGGTAAAACCATTCCCCAATAAAGGAGCATCTACCGAATTACGGTTGGGGATCCGTTTCGGAGGCTCGGTAAAACGTATGGTATGCTTACTGATTACGGTTTCAGCCTGCTCCTGTAAGGCATTAGTCTGTTGACGGTCGCATCCGACCAACAACAGGCTAACAATCAAACTAGCTACTATATTCTTAGTATACGACATACGGTTCTCCTTCAATCTTCAACTCACCGAAACTTCCTTCCGATTTATAAGGTTGACCTCCACCGATATATAATTCCACCGGACCTTCTTTCTGAACCAGATTTCCTTTATCGTCGACCAAAGCCAACTCTTCCGGAGAAAGGGTGAAAGTGACAGTCCGGCTTTCGCCCTTATTCAGATGAATACGTTTGAAACCTTTCAGGGCACGCAACGGGACACGGGTATTTCCGTTTTGAGGATGAGAGACATACAACTGAACTACCTCATCGCCATCCCGTTTACCGGTATTTGTGACTGTTGTTGTTACCTGGATACTTTCACCGGTCTTCACAACAGAAGCATTCGACAACGGTTGATAAGCAAATGTCGTATAACTCAGACCGTAGCCGAACGGATAACGGACATCCCCTTTGAAATAACGGTAAGTACGGTTCGCCATCGAATAATCTTCGAAATCAGGAAGATCTTCGTCATTCATATAAGTAGTCAACGGCATACGGCCTGCCGGGTTATAATCACCGAAAAGGACATCGGTAATGGCATCGCCCGCTGCTTGTCCACCATACCAGGCTTGCAGGATAGCATCAGCATTACGGCTTTCCCAATCGAAGCTCATAACAGAACCGGACATATTGACCAGGATCAACGGACGACCTGTCTTTTTCAGTTCTTTCATCAACTCAGTCTGCACAGGAGGTAATTTCATCGTCGTACGGTCACCACTGGCAAAACCACCGTAACCGGCTGCTCCGGCATCACCGGCCTCACCTTCATAATCGGCACTGATACCCCCGACAAAGATAATGATGTCTGCCTTCTTAGCCTGTGCTGCCACCTGAGCAAACGAGGGAGCACCTTCCAACTTCTGCACGATACCGACCCCCGTCAGCGTATCGATCTGAATCGTACTACCCAAACGCTTCTTCAAGCTTTTATATGGTGTTATGATCTCACTCGGAGTTCCGAAATAGTTTGCCAACTGCGTACTGCCATTATCCATATTCGGACCGATCAAAGCGATCCGCTTGATCTTAGAGGCATTCAGCGGAAGGATATTCTTATTGTTTTTCAAAAGAACCATCGACTTTTGTGCCATTTCATACGCATGTTTCTTATGTGCATCACTCTCTATCACTTCACGCCCGATAGCCGCATAAGGTACACGGTCCGCCGGATCATACATACCCAGCTTGAACTGGATCTCAAACAGACGGGCCAGAGATACATTGATATCTTTCTCGGAGATCAATCCTTTTTCCACACCCTGCTGTAGTTTCTGATACAGGTTACCACATTCCAGATCCGTACCGCTCAATACCGCATCGGCTACGGCTTCCGTATCGTTGCTATGCGTCTTGTGATACTGGGCAAAGTCACTGACCGCCCAGCAATCGGAAGTAACATATCCGGTAAATTTCCATTGATTACGAAGGATATCCTGTAACAGTTCATTGTTTCCACAACAAGGTTGTCCTTCCAGACGGTTGTAAGCACACATCACGCCATGCACCTTCGCCTTCGTCACCAATTCACGAAAAGCAGGCAGGTAAGTATCCCACAGATCGAACATCGAGACACGGGCATCATAGGAATGACGATTATGTTCCGGACCACTATGCACGGCATAATGTTTGGCACAGGCAACCGCTTTCAGATAATGTGAGTCGTTACCTTCCAGACCATGAACGATCGCCGATCCCATTTGGGCGGTCAGATACGGGTCTTCCCCATAAGTTTCCTGTCCGCGTCCCCATCGAGGATCACGGAAGATATTGATGTTAGGTGTCCAGTAAGTCAATCCACGATAGATATCCCCGGTTTTACCTTCCCGGAGATCTTCATTAAAGAGGGCACGGCCTTCCGAAGAAGTCATATCACCCATCTTTTGAAGGGCTTCCGGGTCAAAGGTGGCAGCCATACCGATCGCCTGCGGAAAAACAGTCACCTTTTCCTTCGTACGTGCCACACCGTGCAGTGCTTCGTTCCACCAGTTGTAAGCAGGTATACCTAAACGTGGAACCGCCGGGGCGGCATGCTTCATCAACTGGACTTTTTCCTCTAGCGTAAGGCGAGAAATAATATCCTGTACACGTACGTCCAACGGAAGGTCAGGATTCCGGAACGGATAATCATACGTTTGTGCAACCAGGCCGTTCAAAGAGAGAGCAGCCAGCAAAACGATACTTTTCAGTTTGTTTTTCATAAGATCCATATGTTTTATTTTGATATTTCGACGATAATCTTGCTTGCTTTCAAGCCATCCGATACGGCAGTCAGTTCAATCGGTTGTCCTGGACGATCGCTGGTAACAAGAACCTGGGCATAGCCACCGAAGGCATTCCGGTGCACATCGCTTCCTTCCGGGAAAACATCCGGTTCGTGGCTGGAAGGATGGCCGTTACCTACTCCCAGAATCTTACCGTTACGAATATCGAAATGAATTCCGTTTTCGGCAGTCGGGACTACACGGTCTTTTGCATCCAATACTTTTACGGTAATAATAGCAACGTCATTGCCGTCTCCCCGGATAGCAGGACCGTTCTCGCTGACCAGTTGCAGGGAAGTCGGCTTGCCGGTAGTCTCCACCAACTCCGTATATTTCTTTCCGTTCTTCTTTCCTTTGGCCAATAGCTTGCCTGGGGCATATTTAACACGCCATTCGGGAACATCAAATTTACCGACTTGCTTTTTACCCAAGCTTTTACCGTTCAAGAAGAGTTCGACCTCATCCATATTGGTATAAAGATGCACGTTCACCGAGTCTGTACCTATTCCGTTCCAGTGAGGCAGGACATGTAACACCGGTTCTTCCGTCCACCAGGCTTTATAATACCAGAAAGCATCTTTCGGGAAGCCGCAATAGTCCAGGATGCCAAAATGAGACACTACGCCCGGCCAGTAATGTTCTACCGACTCGCCACCATAATCGAATCCGGTCCAGACGAAGGCTCCTGCCACAAATTTACGTGCATCTACATAACGCATCCACTCCTGCGCACGGGCACCCCATCCCGGATGGTCGCGGTCGTAAGCCTGATGGAAACCTTTAGCGGCATTCGTTTCATAGATGCCACGTGTCATAACCGTACTTGCTTCTTCGGTAAAAATGCAAGGCAGGTTCGGGAACTTCTCATGTACTGCGTCGATATTCCCTATCTTATAATAGTTCGAACCCTGTACGTCGACAGCATAAGTGAATCCTTCACCCCAACTACCGTTCATCGCCGCCGTACACGGACGGGAAGGATCCAGTTTACGCTGAACGGCTTTCATGCGCTCAACGATCATACGACCTTTTTCCGAGCCTTGTATCACAGGTTCTTCATTCCCCAGACACCAAATGATGACGGAAGGATGGTTGCGGTCGCGACGGATCACGGTTTTCATCTGGTTCAATCCCTCATCGCTTGAACTCAATACACGCATTTCATCCATAACCAGCATACCCAAGGTGTCGCAGGCATTCAATACAGCGGTTGTCGGCGGATTATGGGATGCACGATATGCATTCACTCCGTACTCTTTCAACCGGGCTATCCGCCATGCATTCAACTGGTCCGGAACAGCAATACCGACCCCGGCATGATCCTGATGACAGCATACACCCTGAATCTGAACACGTTCCCCATTAAGGAAGAAACCGTTATTCGCATCGAAACGGATATCCCGGATTCCAAAAGACGTATCGTAGCTATCCACGATCTTTCCGTCAGCCACAATATCCGTATGCAGCGTATAAAGAACCGGAGTCTTTAGCGACCACAGGCGGACATCCGATACATTTATTAATGTCTCAACCTCTTCCGTTTCCAATGATTTCACAGATACGTTTGCGTCTGCACCCGCTATTTCTTTACCCTGATTATCTACTATGGTGTTTCTTACGATTACATTGGAAGTATTTCCACTCTGATTGGTGATCTCTATCTGAGCCTTTACACGAGCCTTCTTCTGTTGCAGGTCCACTTCGCTGGTAACAAATGTGCCCCATTGCGGAATATGTACGGGAGCTGTACGGGTCAACCATACATTCCGGTAAATACCGGCACCTTCGTACGACCACAATTCGGAATGGGTCGCATCCACACGTACAGATATCACATTCTCTGCTTCGGGTTCATAATTCAGACATTCCGTCACATCGAACACCAAAGGAACATAACCGCTTTCGCCGCGCCCCAGGTAAATTCCGTTCATCCAGACCTGGGCGTCGCGGAATATACCTTCAAACTCCAACGTATAACGGTCTCCCTTTACCAATCCGGAAGTGAACCGTTTCCGGTACCAGCCCACACTATTTTCAGGTGAACGCCCACCCAGTTTACGGTATCCTTTTACCTTGAACTGCTCTTTGCTGTAATCCAAAGCCATTCCCCAATCATGCGGCAGAGATATCTTCTCCCATTTACTGTCATCGAACTTCTGCGTATGAGGTATAGACAAACGCGACTCCTGATCCGCATTCAATAAGGTCGACTCCTGTAAAAATGCCACCTTTGAAAACGACAGTGCCTGTCCGTAATTAAAATCCTTTTCCGGATTAGCCGCATGCCCTTTGGCAAAGAGCCAATCCTGATTCAACAACACTTTCTCCCGTTGTGACTGAGCTCCCATCCAAAGGGCAGGGAGCAATAACATCACCGTAAAAATAAGTCTTTTCATTCTTCGATCTTTTGTTTTCTATTCTATACATTATTGGCAAACTTCTATCTGCGACGTTTGAGTAACGCCATTCTCATTATAAGTATCTATGGTAAAATAATAAGTAACACCTTTATTAAGACTTCCGATCTCCAGGGTTGTCTCTCCCATTACCTGGAAATTGTTATAAAGTTTGTCTTCCGCCACGCCATAACGGACAATATATCCCTGGGTATACGGCACTTCATTCCAACTTAAACGAACTTTACACGGATCGGTAAGATCGCGTTGCACCGTAAAATTATTGATTGCACGCGGCTTACTGCCCAGACCGTTACCGAATATCCTCAAATCGCGGACGGACAGGTTCTGGGATACTGTATATTTTTTATTTTGCAATTTGATATACCGGGCTTTGAACGGAGCCTCAAATTCGATATAGTCGTGAGGCGTATCTGTTTTTTTAGTACTGTAATCCACTACCGGATACCAGTCCTCGCCATTCGCCGAAGCATAGATCAGATAACTCTGGTAAACGCCGGGGACAAAGCCCCGCTGGTTGGCTCCGTATTCGTCGAAATTCACCTGGATCGCCTGAATAGATGCCAGCTGTTGCAAGTCGACCTGTAGCCATTCGTTCTCTTTATTCGAGGCGGCAACCCAGGCCGTACGGGCATCCTCATCGACTGTGTTTCCTGCCGGATACCCATCCAGCGAAGAAGAGACAGTCACCGGCTTCTTATAAGACAACAGCATCCAACCGGGTTGATAGTTTCCGGCTGTTTGTTCTTTCCCTCCGGGCAGATACATCGGATAATCGCCCAAATAAGTATTTGTATGCAGATAGCCGTCTTTATCGAATCCGGCAGGATAAAAAGAGACTCTCCGCTCAAACATATGGCGGACAGAGATCGAATTGGTCGCAGCCTTCCAATAGTTTTCGTTTCCAGCCGTAAACATACAGCCATGTCCGGCACCACCGATAAACCCAGTCGGTTTATAAGAAACCGGGCTGTTTTCCATATAAGTAAACGGACCGGTAGGCGATGTACTGACATACACACCATCCGCATACGATTTCCATTCGGTTCCGGGGCCGGCATATTGTAAATAATACTTTCCCTGATGAGCCGTCATCCAGGCTCCTTCGATATAAGGACGACGGGGAAGTTCGTTCAGTTCGCCCGTCCGTTCCCAGCCATAATTTTCTTTATTGCTGTTAAAGCAAGCGACTACTTCTGTTTTTGCTTCCAAGGTATTCAGATCCAACACCTGCATATAGATCGGATCGACAGGCGAGCAACCATAATACATATACAAATTATCCCCTTCCACATAGAAAGCAGGATCCCAGAAAGACCAGATCTCTTTCACCGGTTCCCATTCCCCTTTTTCCGGAGCGGATGAACGGTACAACATGCCTTTTCCGTGAGTGGAACCGACATAATACAGGTAGTCATTATGTATAAAAAGTCCCGGTGCATAGTCCTCGATCGGCAGCACTGAATCTGTTATAAAAACATGCTTCCAATCGGTAAAGTCATTGGAATACCAGTAGCCCGACGACTTGGAAGCAAATAAATAATAGTTGTCTTTGAAAGAGACTACGACCGGATCGGCAGCTTCCCGAATTCCCTGACCTCCATCTATTTTCATAAACCGGTAATTCAGATTGACCGGATTACAAAACGTTTTCGGAGACTGGGCTATCTTTGCTTCGATCTGATGGGAATCCTGGCAACTTACCAAAAAGGGTACAGCCAGTAAGGTTAGCAATAACTTTTTCATACTTCTTGTATTTATCACATATAAAGATTGAGTTTTTCAGGTATTTATGGAGACAAATATACAGATTAGCAAGCAGATATGCAACAAAAACAATAACATTTACTGTCTAACAAACAATATCTATATATAATCTTCCTTCATACAATAAGCCTATACACTTTCTGTATCCTATAAAACACCTGATTTACAGATATACCTCAAGATTTTCAGGGTATATATATCATTAAAACAGCATACCTGTGCTATGATAGGTAACACAGGTGTGCTAACCCATTCAACACAGGCATGCTACCCCATATAGCATGGTGTGCTACTTTCAATACCCTGTTGCTCTTTTCAAGTCGAACGATTCAACCTTATTTCCATTGACAAGGCGGTATAACGTCCAGGCATTTCCATCTTCACCGGCTTCTAACCGCCAATCGTAAGATGGGTCTCTGAGGAGTTTCTTTATCTGCCGGGGAAAAGCGTTCGCCCTACGGGCATCTTCCCAGGTACGGATGGCTTTGAATATCTTCTCCTTCTGCGGACAGCTTTCCACATCTTCCTGGTTAACCGCCAGGAAATAGGTTGCACCGTATCCGACTGAGATGGCCTGTACATGTTCATATTGCTCCACAGTAGAAGTATCTTTTATAGCAAAATTACCTCCGAACGAAACCGGATAATAATTCGAATAGGTCACGTCACGCAAGTCTTTTCCCTGACTGGTCGCACTTCCCCATTCGCGGGTGTCGATATTATACAGGTTACGTCCGCCACCCACATTCCAAACGCTCTGGTAATGCCAAGAGCCTTCCGACAAAGTGGCGCCGGAGAAACGGATATAAGGTACATCCAGTTCTTTCGCCCTTTCAAACATTTTACGGAAGAAGCGTTTGGCAGAATAATAACCGTGTCCATTGTTAAAAAGAAATTCCTGTCCGTCGAAGTCATAAAGTGTCAGGCCGCTATAGGCAGCCACCTCGGCATAATACTCGGCTATCTTATCCTGAAGGGCCAGGTCCGGGATCAAACCGTCATAACCGTAGTTGATAGTTACCTGCAACTTATAAACCGTTTCATTTGCCTCATGGGAAGCAGGCTTCGTGCCCCAATATCCCCGGGTTACATTCTGCAAAGTATAAGGGGCCGTTTCGGATACCCCCAGATAATGGATCAGTTCCTTTCCTATTTTTATTATATTCAAGTCCTTGCAATGGCCTTCCCAACTGGCAATCTCTTCCAGGTATTTCGGATCGTCCACCACTATCACGGTATCTTTCGCCGTGATACTCTTCATCAGTGTACGTTTCTGCTGGTAACATAAACTGTCGCTCGGTACAGGACTGGCATCCATTGTGCCGGGTGCCAGCGAGTTGGTTATACAAACCCGTCCCAACATCAGTCCTTGTTCCGCTGCCAGATCGGCAAATTCACGATGTGATTTATTACCGGAACTAAAACGGAAAGGTTTCTTTGCCTGGTCCTTTCCGTCCAGATATCCCGCGTTCGCACGGTCGGGACGTAAAAATCCCTGGTCGTAGGCATGGATGGCAGGGAAACCTAACCGGGCGGTATACGAAATAATACTATCATAGCGGTTGCCGCTGGTCATTACATCCGGACTAAAGGCTGCCGGATCCTTGACCCATTTGCCTTTTACGGTCGGATAAGGTAATCCTTCCGAGAGGACAATATTTTGAATGACATCCAACAGCGCCGTGCTGTCCGGACTCCCCCACAAAGCGACGGAAGAGCCGATAAAATCGACACCCGGTATAGGCTCCACATCGATATGGTTCGGAATGTTTGCCGACATGTTAGGGATCAGGGAATAAAAGACCTGGCGCGGTTTCGACCGGTCACGCGACTGATAATTGAGGTAAATGCGTCCGAGGCTATCCACCAAAGCAGCATTTCCGTACATGATCCGGTAATAAGGTTCTTTATTGGCATAGAAAGCGACATCGCTGATACCATTCCCTCCCAGGGTAAATACCTGCCCTTCATGCAGGCTGTCCGGTAACGGATAGCGTTCTTTATCGGGTGTATGAATGATATACTGGAAAGGGGCGGCATCGCCTTCGATATCAGGTGTACCGCCTAATGTATTGTCGTCGAGGGCCAGCACACCGATACTGTAATTCACTACATCGCTGGTATCGCGGGCAACTCCGATAATTTCACCTAACAGGTTGGTTATATTCGTATAGTAAGTCCCCCACTGAATCGCATCGATACCATTTCTCGGCTCCAGGCTATTCAATGTCAGTTTGAAATATTTACCGCAGGGTTGCAAAGTCACCTCCGCAACAGAGCCATTCGGGTATTCCAACGTGAAACAATTGGTCGTTTCATTGAAAAAAGCACTCCGGGGCGTGTAATATACTTTCTTCTCACTGTCGTACAATGACATCAAGGGAGAAGGTTTATCGACAGGACTGAACTCGCGGTTAGGAGATACGGTCGTATTCTTCATACTCGTTATATACCCTTTATCATTCACACCGATACTAAAATAGTCGGTATTGAAATCCCAGGTCTTTCCGGTCGTACAACTGAAAAGAAGCAGAGAAGCGGCACACAATAAAAGAATCTTCTTATATTCTGTCATAAGAGTTTATTTTAATTTGTTTTTAGTTTATAGTTTACGGACTTCCCAGCCTTTACCGTCACTTTATCTTTCCATCGCAGAAAAGCGTTATCGCCCAGCGGATGGGCAGACTCCTCTGCATTCTCAGCAAAGATCGTTACGGTAGCATCATAAGCGGTCGGATTCGTGATTTGCAGAACCAATTGCCTATTGCTCCGCTTTACTATGTTAGCTTCCACATGATCAAAGACGTAAAGTGAACCGATGTCCGTCCGCACGTAGATACCGGGGATTTCCAACGCCATCATTGCTCCGTTTGTCTCATTCCATCCGGTCTTGCCGCCATCCCCGCGCGAACCACGGCTATCGGCATCACAATAAGTCAGACGCTCCGTGATCTTACCATTCGGTTGTACGCCTTCCGCATGGGCATGAATCACGTCCCGAAGTAACTCGGCATAAGACGCATCTCCGGTAGAACGGTATAACTTGAACAAGGCGTCTCCTGACTGTGTACAAAAACCCGGAGCTCCGTGTTTATTCTGCGTGCTTGCCCAAACGGCACCGGTCAGATTCGCACCGAGTTTCGCCAATGGAGTATCTTCCGGCAGACGGTAAGGGAAAGAAACGGTCCAGGTGGCGCACAGGTTAGCCAGATCTCCGGCTTGTTTCAGATATTGTTCTTTTCCGGTTATTTCATAAAGAGTCATTAAAGAAGTGAGCAGAGCAACTGCCGTTTCCGAGTCTGCATTTTGCAGGATATCCCCACAGCCACCGGAGGTAAAGCCGACTAAAGCAAAATTATCGTAATAGTCTGCCGCAGCCTCGCAAGCTACATCCAGATAAGCCGGATTATTAAAATACCCGGAAGCCAAAGCCAATCCGGCGACAGCCATAGCACCGCTCGTCGTATTATAGACAGCCACATTACCGGTTTCCACATCCAGATAATTACCCCATGTACCCTGTTTTTTCCAGGTATTGACAAACGCATCCGCCAGCAGACGCACATTCGTTTCCCAACCGGTATCGATGGCATTGGCTTTTCCCTGTTCCTTCAACAGCATAAATTGCTTGACCATCCAATAAAGCACATCGCCGTTTTTACGTGTCAGGCCGATCCCCGGATTGTTGACGGCCGCATCACGGTATAAGACTTTTCCGTCCGATCCGAGAACATCATAATAGTAACCGCTTTTTCCTTTTGCACGCGGCAGTCCGAAGTCGAACGTATTTTTCACTTTCCGTAAATGCTCCTCATCGCCTAAAGCCAGCATCGGATAGGTATTCATCAGACCGCCAATCCAGCCGTAAGAGATCCAGTCGGCATTCTCGGGGCAGTAATATTCCCACTGGTCACCCACATAATAACGATCATCGATATTCCGTACCATACGTGCCAGTACTTCGCTCATCGGCATCAGATTACGGGGGGCTTCCCCGGCAGTATGCAGTTTACGATCTTTCATAAAGCGGGTCAGCAATTCCGGAACATCTTCACAGGGAAAAGTGATCTCGGTAACCCGTATAACGATTTTGTCTCCTTTCTTCACCTGTATTCCCCGGTCAGGACTTTTGCTGAAACCTATAAATTCCGGTTTACGTTCCCGTACGCCCGGAGCACTGACGACAAAAGAAGCGATACTGCGATCCGGAGTTTCTTCTACGATCAAAGCATGATCTAACAGTTGCTTATTCCATTCGATGCCCTGGTCGGTTAATAAAATCGTTCCGGACTTCTTACCCCGTTCCAGCATAGTCATGGCCGGAGTTGCCGCATTACTGACATTGATCTCCAAACGGGATGGAGCTCCGAACTCAGGAGAAAGCTGCGGAATCGGATTAGAAGTCAGTGCCAGATCTTTCCGGTTATAATCTGTTTTATCGAGGCCGGTAGCGTACGAACGGTTTACAATACGTTGCCTGTTGCCATTGTAGACAGAAGAAGGGATCATCACATAGTTGTCGCTTGTCCAGCCATACCGGTCGAATGCCACTGCCACACCGGCATCGCTCATGTCCCGCCTGGCTGTAAAAGAAAAAGTATATGTTTTACCTCCATTGGCGTCTACTTGTTCCGTGCGGACTTCCCAGTCAGAGCCGGAACCTATTTCTTCACAATGCCTCAACTCTGCATCACTGTAGGAACACTCCAGCAAACGAATGTTTTTATTCGTGTTCATCACGCCAGGTAACCAAGAAGCCTGTGCAGTCACTTCTGCATACCCTCCCGCCAGAAGACTGAGAGCACATAAGATAATCGCGTTTTTCATTTCTTTATTTTTCCAATATTAATGACAACGGCTGATAAGCCTTCAGATTAATAGTTATTTTAGTTTGTTTCACTGGAAAAGCTTTTCCCCGATTAACGAACACATTCGGTATTAGGCCACACTTTTACACGTTTGGAAGAAGGTAAACTTTCTACCGGTCCCACAAACGGGGACGCAGAACGTTCATTGCCGAAAAAGTCTTTCTCCAGTTTGAAAGGAGTACCATCAGGGTTCTCGAACAAGAATCCCGTCAGTTGGGTAATACCCAAACGGTCGGCATCAATACTTTTTCCTCTGAAAGAGGATAGTTCCTGCAGGTTAATGTCACTTACAAGATATACTTCACCATCTTCCGTTTCTTCCACTTTAAGTTTCGGATCGACTGTCTTTTCCACCCAATCCTGCGTTTTGTTTGTCATAGGCAGGGATCCGTTGAGGAACAAGTTATTCTCTGCATAGATCGGCCGTTGAGATACATCAAACACCACCATTCCATATTTCAACTTACTGTTATCACCTCCGATAAAAATATTATTATAGAAACGATGGTCACCTTCAGTAATAGTCCTTATCCCCTTCACCTCTGTTGAATGGTTCAAGTGATATGGAGTATAACGCTGATCATCCAAACGATTGATATCACCTGAGAAAATATTATGCAGATACGCACCTCCATCGGTATTTTCCTGTATTGTACGTGGTGAAAGTGAGATATTATTATCTACGATATAAGGACCATGAGAAACTTCAAAAAATAAATCCTGCGCCAGATTATCATATAGCAAATTGGATGATACCCGGGCACCCTGCGCCATCCAGTCTAACCAAATCCCATAATTACCGGATTTATGAATCCGATTGTGATGAATATAAGTATCTATCGCACCATGCAATTTGATACCGGCCATTTCTGCACCACCAAATTGCTGCTTCACTAAGATGTTATAAATATGATTTCCATAAATCTCACTGAACGCAGCCCCCATACTACCACAAATACCGGTCTGTTCGCAATCGGAAATGACGTTATTCCGAACGATGTGGGAACCGACATGCTCCTTGCTCCATCCGCGACGCAACGTGTTGAATATAACTTCCACATAGTGCAACGTACCGTCCAAACGCTTGTCGTTACATTCCAGATTATGTCCGCTGGCACGTTCTTTACCCAGAGTAATACCGTTGGCACGGGAATTCTTAATGACATTATTTTCTATAATCCAACCTTTACACCAATGTGTAGCGATCATGCCGACCTGCTCAGCCGTCGGAGCAGCCCACTGGGTGGCAGCCTGGCTTACGTGGAAACCACGAATCGTGATATAATCCAACCCCTCACGAGTCGGATAGAAGCAGGTAGGGCGAACCGAAACCTCTACTGTTTCCTTATTCGGATCGACGTTGCCAAAGTTTGCATAAATGGTCGTATTGTCAGTATCCACCTCGGCAAACCATACACTCGTAGAACCCTGTGGATCACGGATCGTACGAAGTGTATCCGGCGTAAACACCTTCTCCAGGCTGAATTCTTCATACAGCGAAACATCGTTCAGATAAACATCTCCCGTATGATGAACCCGTTCGGACCAGAGCCAGTCACCGAACAAACGATCGTTGAACGGATTATAATTTCCAAAGAATGTATTCGGTAATACGACCTTCCATACCCCTTTACCTTTCTTCTCTTTTTTCCAACCCGTTACCAATTCCGAACCTTTGATTTCTGCTTTTTCACCATCGACCACCCGATATAGGATACGTTTTCCCTCTCGTTCCCCGCCACTCAGCGGATTCACCCATTCACGATAAGTTCCGTTATGTACCGTAACCGTATCTCCCGGCAAAGCCTTTTGGGCTGCCCAATTAATTGTTTTGAAAGGGGATGAAACATCACCGTTATTGGCATCACTACCTTTTACCGACACATGATATTCTTTGGCTGATAACATATTTCCGCACAGACAGAACATCGAGATGAAGCATAGTATCTTTTTCATGGTTTAAATATTAATAAGTATCACATCTATTTGATGACGCAAATATAAAGGCAGCTATTCCCATATAAAATAGCAAATAGCTGCCTATTCTGTGGATTATTATTGCTTATTATCGGTACATAAATCAAAAGAACGAACTTTCTTGCCATTCTCCATTTGGTAGAGAGTCCAACCGCTATTGTCAGCCTTTGTCTCCAGACGCCAGCTTAGTGCCGGATTCTGTAACATCTTTCGGATATATGTTGGGAAAGCATTTGCCCGGCGAGCTTCCTCCCAGGTACGGATCACATGGAAGATAGCGTATTTCTGCGGACAACTCTCGACATCATTCTGGCCTAAAGTCATGTTGTAAGTAACCCCATACCCTATAGCAGTGGCTTCAATATGCTCGAAATCTTCCATAGTGGTGTTCTTCGTTATCGGAAAATTAGCTCCGAAGGAAGATGGGAAGAAATTGGCATACGTAACATCCCGAAGATCCTTTCCCTGGCTTGTGGTTGATCCCCAAACCCGCTTCTTCACATCATAAATATTCAGTCCACCTCCCACATTCCAAATACTCTGGTAATGCCAAGCACCTTCTGACAAAGTAGCCCCTGTAAAACGAATATCCGGTAAGCCATACGCTTTGGCTTGTGCGAACATTTCCCGAAAGAAACGTTTCACTCCATATCCACCGAAACCGGTATGGAAGAAAAATTCTTGTCCATCATAGTCGAACATACCCAAGCCTGAGTTTTTGCAAATATCTGCATAATGGTGAGCAATCTCGTCCTGAAGTTCCAAATTGGGAATCAAACCGGTATATCCACCTCCTACAGCAGGTTGAAGTTTATCTACAGCATCCCCCTTCGTATGTGTCACGGCCTCAGTATCCCAATAACCACGTGTAACATTCATCAAACGGTATGGTTTTTCTTTGGTTACCCCCAAATAATGGATCAATTCTTTACCAATCTTCACCATATTCAACTCCTTGCTATGCCCTTCCCAACAAGCAATCTCCTCTAAATGCGTAGGATCGTCAATATAGATCAAGGTATCCTTTTCATTTAAATTTTCCGTCAAATAACGGCGGTGTAGGATACAGATACTATCTGAAGGAACCGGGCTGCAATCCTTTGTCCCTGGTGCCATCGAATTGGAGATAGATGTTCTCCCTAAAATCAATCCATCCTTCGCCAAGAGGTCGGCATACTCGCGAGTTGACAAATCACCTGATGTAAAATGATAGCGTTTCTTCTCATGATTAGGACCATCTATATATCCTCCATTCCCCCGATCTGCATGCAAGAAAGGTTGATCGTAGGTATGGATCACTTTGAGCCCCATCTGCTTCACATAAGAAGGAAAACTATCTTGTAAACCACCATAGGTACGCACATCCGGCATGAAATTGCTAGGATCCTTTACCCACTTGCCATTAAACATAGGATGAGGCAGCCCTTCATTCAAAACAATATTCTCTATAACTTCCATTAAAGCCGTACTATCCGGACTACCCCACAAAGCAATGGATGAACCGATGAAATCTACTCCAGGAACATCCTGACGCATCATGTGGTTCGGTTCATTATTTTGGAAAACAGGATTACCTTCCGGCGAATAAATCATCTTTCCCTTCCGACGGTCACGGGAATGGTAACGAATATGAATTCGACCATTACAATCCACATAAGCCGTATTTCCATAAAGGATCCGATAATATGACTCCTTGCGGTTGTAAAATGCCACATCATTGATACCATCGCCGCCCATAGTGAACTGCTGTCCCTCAACCAAGGTCAATGGCAACGGATGGTTCGCATGGTCGGGAGAATGAGCGATATATCCAGACGGTCCCGTCTCGGATGTATAACGTGCTTCTCCACCGATCGTATTATCATCCAAGGCCAATGCACCAATAGCATACCCTACAGCCGCCGAAGTATCGCGGGCCACACCTATGATTTCACCCAACAGATTATCGATATTGGTGTAATAGCTTCCCCACTGCACATCGTCAATGCCATTACGAGGCTCCAGGCTCTCTAATTTAAGTTTGAAATACCGGTCCTTCTCATCTAAACAAACCGTAGCTACCGATCCATTTTCATACTCTAACCTATATTTACCATCCCTATAAACGGCCTTTTGCGGATAATAATAACGCTTCAAGTCTTCATCATAAAGAGACAACAGGGGCGACGGTTGGTCTGCCGGACTGAAATTACGGCTTTCGCGCGTCAAGTTCCACATTCCGGTAATATACCCCCGGTTATCTACATCGATACCGAAACGATCTGTTTTGAACGAACGAGATCCTTCCGTTCCGCAAGCTGACAGCAACAAGACTATTGCAGCCAGTGAGATAAAATTCTTCTTCATTATTATTTTAATTAATATATTAAATAACTAGCGGGGGTAAATCCATCCAACCGAATATTAAACGTACCGTCCTGTATCTTGACAGGCTGCCCGCAGGGAACACCCCTCAAATTCACGGGTTGTGCCACTCCGTCTTTTCGGATTGGCAAAGAGACTTCACAGAAACCACTTTTTCCGGTTTCTTCCCAAAGACGTAACAGCTTGCCTTCGCCATCCGGATTGTTACCGTAAGCAGTGACAAGTACCCCTTTGCGTGAAACTTTCACCCCTTCGTTCACCACAGGTAACTTACCGCCGGGACAGGTAGCAATACCTACTTGTAAGGGTAGCCGAGTTTCCCAAGCCGGAATAACCAGACCGGATGCATCGTCTGCACTTGCCTGGTTCACCCATAAACGAACTTCCGTAGTCAGGTTGCCATGCCAGAAAGAGGTAAAGTTGGTATTCCAGCGATTGTTAAACAGGTTGAAATAGACATGTGACCGAGGGTTTTCATATTTATCCGCGAAGTGCATAAAATTTAAATCACCCAGTTGAAAAGCCGGAGCATCCAGTGCACAAATGCCGATCGAATACTCCTTATCCTTTATCATCAATCCCGAGTTCGACCAAATGTAATTGAATTGGCTACCTTCTATCAGGTCTTTGGCCGGATCTATCACCGAGCCCAGGCGACCGATACGGTATTCCGGTTCCACTGTCCGGAAAGGCAATGCAATCCATCCGGCTTCCGGCTCTTCGGTGGCCGGTTTGTTGACAACCGACAGTTTGATATCGATATAAGGCATATCTTCGTAAAGTGTCACCTTCAGACCAGCCGTATGCTTTTCCTCCCCTACCGAAGCCGGTGGAACAAGAATCGCCTGAATAGATGATTTATGATCTTCCACATACAACTCCATCCGACGCGCTGATTCATGTACTCCTTTTGTCCGATCGTCGAGATAAGAGCTCTTACCGGTGATCCGGTAATGTGAATTCTTATAACTGTCGTAAATATACTCTTTCAGATATTGCAGCGATTGTTTCTTATCATAGCGTTCGTAAACGTATGAACCGAAGCCGTCTTTGGCACGCGAATCGACCAGTTCACGGTTATTCACCTTATCCCAGATACTCTTTATACAACCGCGCGACTTGTCGAATGCTACCTTATACCACTGGTTTTCGATAAAACCCTCACGTTCATTTCCCTTCAATGTTGTTTTCTCCTCAGCCGGTCCTTCTTTAGTCAAAATAAATGTTTTATATCCGTTGGCCGGAATATCCTCTACATAGAATGTACCCAACCGTTTCGAATCAGCACCGTATACTTTCAACTTATAAATGCGGTCGGAATCCACTTCTTTCACATACGCGTCCTGGATAGATCCTTGCGTCGGCAAAGCAAAATTCACTATACCGCCACGCATCCAAGGCAGCGGATTGTATACCACGAAACGAAAGCCATTCTGCGCCACGTTCTCTGCCAGGGTATAAAGCTCGTTTTCCAGTTCCGGACGCAACACCTTTTCCGCATCCTCGATATAACCGATATGCTCTTCCCACGACTCTACCATGCGGGCATAATTGGGAGTCAACCCTGAAACATAGTTCTTATGCCATTCCTTGCCCACCAATCCGGGGATGAAATGCTGATCCGCCAATCCCCAGGTATGTTCACCGTACATCAAACTCTTCTCGTAAACAGATGCCAGATCCTCATCGATCTCATACGGAATAATACCCCACTCCTTTCCTTGTGTATGCAAGGTTTCCAAAGCAGGTATCAACGGGCGTATCCGGCGAGCCTTTTGCGTGGCCTGCGGGTTTGACATCACACCATGTACCCAACTATCCGACATATCTCCGCGTACCACCGGCAGTTCCGGATTCTCCGCCAAAATAGCATCCGCGAAATCAGACATCTTTCCGATATGTATTTTAGCCTTCGGATACTTTTCCCTGATATGCGCAATCACTTTCTCCACCTCTTCAGCTGCAGGAGGTCCTGCATTGTCGCCTGCATGTACGAATGTCAGCCACGCCTTGTGCCTCCATCCATCAGGCGGGAATACACCGCCGCCGTATCCTTCGGAAAACATCGTCAACACTCTTGAACCGTCCGGTCCTTCCCACCAGAACAGCTCGGGCACCTGTACCACCCGATTAGTCGGGTTTGAGCCGAAATGGAAGAACTTAATCCCGGCATGATACAGGATCGTCGGCAGTACCCAGGTATGTCCGGGCACATCCGTCATCTTCCCGTCGGTAGGAAGCGGCAGGTTATATCGGCGTGCCAAAGAGGAAGAATATCCCAGTCCACGTACCAGGTCTTCCACTTCAAGTGTTCCCGTATGTGTAGTGAAAGGGAGTGCATGCGTCACCAGGTTACCATTTTTCAACGCCCGTTCAATGCGCAACCGGCGTTCGGGCGACTGTCTGTCCCACAACATTTGCTCCAAAGGCCAACCGGGGACAGTCCAGGCGAACTGAGTATCTTTCAACTTATCTGCATTCTTATCCATTACATCCATAGCTTTATCGATCATGGAAGTACGGTATTCATGCACAACATCACGTGCCAAGGCTGAATAGCCTATATCGAAATGACTTTTGAATACCAGATAAAAGGTCATTTCCTGAGTCGAAGTTTGTTCCACCTCATCATTCTTATGTTTCTTATAATTATCTGCTTGTGCACAAAGCTGACCGACAGATAAAGAAAACAAGCAAAGAAGTGCCATCGGTAATTTACATAATCTTATATACATACTTCTATTGTGTTTATTCACATACTTCATCAGACCTTTTCTCCCTCTTCCTTCATTTCAAAGAGGAGCTCACCGCCTTGCAACACCTCTTCAAAGGTGATATACGTTCGGTTCAAACGCTGTCCATTCAGAAAGACCTTGTCCACATACATATTCTTTTCCGACAAACGAATTGCTTTGATGACGAACTCTTTTCCCGAAGACAGCTTGATTGTCGCCTTTTCAAATAAAGGGGCTCCCAATTCATATTGTCCGGAAGCCGGATCCATCGGATAGAAACCTAACGAGCTAAAGACATACCAAGCACTCATTTGTCCGGTATCTTCATTCCCGCAAATACCTTCCGGAGTATTATCATACAGGGTAGTCAACACTTGGTTGACATACTTCTGCGTCTTATCGGGACGTCCCACCCGGTTATACATATAAATGGTATGGTGTCCCGGTTCATTGCCATGTGCATATTGCCCGATCAATCCGGAAATATCTCCGGAGATATTTTCCCCGCGCAATTCGGAAGACATGGTGAAAAGAGAATCCAGCCGAGCCTCCAATGCCTTTTTACCACCTAGCAAAGTAGCTAAACCCTCCACATCATGAGGCACAAAAAAAGTCCACTGCCAGCCATTACCCTCACAATAATCATCCCTCCGATGAGAAGAAGCCAACGGATCGAAAGGCGTACGCCAACCACCATCCGCCAGCCGTCCCCGGGCCAGTAATGTACCGGGATCAATTACATTCCGGTAGTTAAGAGAGCGATTCGCAAAGCAACCGGCCTCTTTATGTGCACCGATCGCTTCGGCAAAACGAGCCAAAGCATAATCATCGAACGCATACTCCAAAGTACGTGCCACCGACTCCATCTCCATATCACAGGGGACATAACCATATTTTTTATAATTTTCCAAGCCGACAAAATACCCCATGGAATAGCCGCACGTATCTTTCATAGCCGATGCGACCATTGCCTCCAGCGCCAACCGGATATCGAAACCACGAATACCATTCAGATAAGCGTTAGCTATCACCGGCAACGAATGAATCCCTGTCATTTGATAATTCTCAATACCCCACAACGTCCATATCGGTAATTGACCGGCATATTTGTAATGCTCCAGCAACGTCTTTACATAATCTTTCGCCACATCCGGATTAAGCATAGCCAACAAAGGGCAAGCCGCCCGAAACGTATCCCAAAAGCCGATCACACCACCATAATAATCGAATCCATCGGTTTGATGTACCTGCCAATCCGGTCCCCTAAAACGATTATCTACGTCCGATAATAAGAACGGATATAACATGACATTGTGCAAAGAAGTATAAAAGAGTTCCTTCTTTTTCGGATCATCGGTCTCTATTTCTATTTGCCCCAACGTACGGCTCCAGGATTCAGATGCCGACAGCCTCACCTCTTCAAATGTCTTACCTTCGATTTCCGACTGCAAATTGGCAGCAGCCCCCTCCATACTCACCGAAGAAAGCGCTGTCCGAACTTCCAACTCGCCACGCTCGTTCTCAAAAGTAAGTAACGCCTTTACATTCCGTCCTTCAGCAGAAGAAACCTCCTTTATGCGTTGATCATCGACATACAGAGCACAAGCGTTGATAGGTGATGAAAACTTAGAATAGAAATAGACTTGCTGTCTGGGTGTCCAACCGTTCGAAAAACGGTAGCCGCGAATCGTACATGAGTCGACCCACTCGAATGCAGAGGCATACACCGTATCCACATCATGCTCGGTCTGTATGGTACAAGCACTTTCCGAACCATACTTCAAATCGACAACGACCGGTATTTCACCACCGGTATCATACCGATATCGTTGCAGTCCGCATCGACGGGAAGCTGTCAATTCCACCGTCAGTTGTCCGGCATACAAATCGACCGAATAATACCCCGGCTCCGCCTTTTCCTCTTGATGGGATAAAGCCGCCTGATATTGCTTGGAATACAACTCATTCTCTCCTGTCGAGTGATTTAAAGGTAACGGCATAAAAAGTATATCCAAAAAGTCAGCACATCCACCTCCACTTTTATGCAGATGGCTGAATCCTAAAACTGTCGGGTCCTGATAATGGTATCCGGCCCCATACGGGCGAGTATCCGCACCTATCTGCATCATTCCGAATGGCACAGAGGCAACAGGAGCAACCCTGCCCTCTGAAGCTGTACCAATCCATTTATTGACATAGCGGTTATTCGATTCTCCAACATCCTTGCATCCTGTTGCCAACAGAGCGTAAACGCTTCCACTAATCAGTAATAATATAAACTTTTTCACGTTTATCGACTTATTTATTCAACGAACCTACACCTCTATTCTTCTATCAGGAACCAGGATACACCCTGCGCTTTTATAGAAACAGGCAATAGTAATTCACTTTGCTGGTTCAACGAGAAACTCTGTTTGTTTCCATCCGAAGCTGTGACTGTTGCTTTACCCTTCAAACCGGTGTAATAAAGAGGTAAACGCATCTCCTTCGTTATATCCCGGTCTGTCGGATTAAATACGACCACCATACCTTTATGCTTAATGAAAGGATTTACGTGCATCATGCAATCCAGATCGCGACCAGTCGGACGGCTGACGTGGATAATATCGGAAGTCAATATATCCCGGTATTCCTTAAACCAGTCGATACAACGGGATACCATCTGTTTGGTTTCCGGCGTATCATATAAACGATTTCCACGAATAGTCAGATGGCAACCACTTCCCAGAAACTGCATTAATTGCGACTCATAACGATCCAGATTATCACAAAGAGGCTCCAACCCAACCCTTGGGTCATTCGTATAAAAGCCGACCAACTGCAAAGTCATCCACCCCATTGTCGGAATCTTATGCCAGGTCCCATCATAAATATACTGACGACCTAATAATAATTGTTGCTGCGGGGTCAAGTTCGCACTAGCTTCCCGATATCCCATCCCTGTAGAACATTGTCCGTTCAGGAAATACCAGTCAGGAATAGGAATATACATTCCCCTCCGCTGCAACTCATGAATAACCTCTACTTGCGTTTTCCATTGTTGCCACTGAGAATCTTCCAAACCGTCATGGTAAGGATGTACAGTAGAAGCACAAGGGTCTCCGTGATACGGACCATCCATGTTATAAGTCATCAACCCGGTCTTATCAAAGAACTCCCACATTTTGGAATAATATGTATCTTTCCACTTGCTGGCGATACAAACACTCTGGCCGAAAAGGCTTCCTGGTTTTCCTGTTTCCGGATGGACACAATCCACCTCTGCTCCCCGTCCACGGGAAGCCACCTGTAATTCATATCCTCCCATTACAATACCACGTTCTTTTGCATAGGAAGCAACCCTGCGCCATAATTGCACATAAGCAGAATCCAGATTATCATGGCTGATGCCAGGCCAAGCCATAATGTCCAACTGTTCGAGTCCCAATTCGGCCATCTGGTCGATAAACCCTTTCAATTTCGTTTCATCATGTGAAGTAATACCTCCGGAGATCAATGACTCGGTTGTCTGAGGAGCCAGCTTTTTATACATCCGCCGATGCCCGAGCGATTGCCGCTCACGATCATCACTATCCTGCAACAATTCGAAAGTGATATACGATTTGAACGAAACCTCTTTACTTACTTTCGTACAAGGCCCCATAGGAAGCTTGCTCAGTAATAAATTATGATGTGGAAATCCCAGGAACTTATCCTCTGCCTGATTATGACTGGCCCAGGTGTTATAGTCTTTATCGACTGTCCATTTTGTGGTAGAACTTCCTACATGATACGCCTTGGGAGTACCGGCATAGTGCATCAGGGCACTTCCTTCTATATCTGCATTGACCAATGCAAAAGAGAAATCACTTTCCACATGGATACGTTTCACCTGATCCTGATTGACAGCCAAGACTTCACATTCCATGTCATTCAACAAAACAGCTTCTTCCCCCTCATTGACCACCTCGATCCATTTGGCAATCAAAGGTAGTCCCTGGTAAATTTCATAGTTGACTTTCACCTTTATGTCTTTTACATCCACCATACTTTCGGTCGGGATGAAAGTCATTTCCATACGTACCCCCTTAGCCGGCCAGTCTGTGGGAACGGCATTATATTTCGGAGTCCACGGATAACGTTTCAACGGAAGACCGGTTTCCACTTTTTCAAGCATAAATGCCAGATCGGAAGCTTCCATTTCCGCATACCAGCTATCCAATAAATAAGATAATTCCGGCTGTCCTTTCAATCCGCCGACCTCATACCATACACTATCAATGCAAACACGTGCTTCCGGTTTTACCGCCCGTAAAAACTCTGCCTCATTCGAATGATTCTTATACCCGACGCAGGCTATATTTTCACCGACATAAAAAGTACGGGAGACTAAACCGTTATTCAACTGAAATTTGGATGTCAACCCATCTTCCGATTTCTGCACGAACAAACAGGCCGGCTCTTCTACCTGACTGATCAACCAATCCCTTTCCTGACAAACATCGGGTAGTTCCGTAACAATCTTCTTGCCCGCACTCGCCTGTTCCAGTTGTTGCACCAAGACACGGCGTTCGGCCAGACGTTGCTTTCTTATCTCTTTTATCTTTTTATAATCCAATAGGAAATCGGATTCCGGATTGAACTTTTCGGTAGCAAAAGTACTATATCTTACTTCATATATTTCACCGTAAAAAGCCTCTTTTCCCTCTTCCGAAACAGCAATAGAAAAATGAGGAGCTATTGCCTTTGTTGGTTTGAATGTTCCAGTCTTTTTTCCGTTCATCCAAACGGTTCCTTTCCCCTCTTCCATCACCATCGCCAGATGTGTCCAGGCATTAGGGGAAACCTCTCCGATTTCAACACGTCCCGAACCACCGGAAATCAAATACCAGTGCCCTCTCCTATGAACAAATACATATCCTTCCTTGGCTGTTCCATTGGAAAGCAATACCTGCGCCTGCTCTTTTTCCTTCTCGCCCTGTTGAGTATCCAACCGGGGTTTTACCCATATTTCCAATACCTGATTTTCTACCGGAGAACCCAACGCCCCTTCCAGTTTATATCCATCGCCGTTTCCATTAAATAAAATTCCCCCTTCGCCCTTCATCTTCTTGTCACCGGGAGCATCGGCATAGAAAACAGGCCGCCCTATCGCAAACAGTTCTCCTTTTCCGGTTACCGGTGTCAATTTCTCCGGTGCCACAGCATACGTGACATTGCCGGATTTTCCGAAATTATAATGTACAACTGGTTTTACTTTAGCCTCTGCAAACAGACATAGAGTTATCAACGCAGCCACCATTGCCATCCTTTTCAAGTTCATAGACATTTATATTTTTCCGATTAGAATTAAATTAACTTTCACTGTTCATTTATATAAAATACACTTCTTGTACCTAAAACATTTAGTCAAATAGAGTTAAAAAACAAAAAACAGGATACAAAAAAAAAGGAGTGTCTTTCGACACTCCCTTAATCCTACAAAGATTTAATCAATCAATTATGTTTATTATTTTAACGGATCAAAAGTACCGCCCCATTCTGCATTTTGCTCAATCTTGGAGTTACGGTCGATGACTTCCTTATGAATAGAATAGAACCAATGATTCAAATCCAGGTTGAACATGTATTGTTTATCCATATCAACACATTCTACATATTCGAAACGGAACAATTTACGGACTTCCGGATCATACATTTCCTTCGTCCAGTCGAAACCGGCTATATTACTCTGATCTTTTATCACCGGATATAAGCTGGCGCGATATTTAAGGTTGTTCAGAATATCATACCGTTTCCAACGGCGCAAATCAGCCCAACGTTTACCTTCATAGGCAAATTCTATAAAACGTTCATTAATGTAGGCTTCACGAATGTCGCTTTGAGATGTTGCAGTAATTCCGTAGTTACCCGTACTCGATTCAATACCTGCACGTTTACGAATATCATACAATACCTGCAATGCTTCACCACTCTTGCCCAATTCGTTTGCACACTCACCATAGTTCATCAAAACCTCTGCAAAACGAATTTCGATCCAGTCGATATCTGCATCATATACGGTAGCTTGCGTCAAATCCGGATCCAAACCTTTTTTCTGATAGTAACCGGAAGAATTACCGCCAATACCTTTATTCAACTGATCTTGTATCAAAGTCACATATTTATAACCCGTCGACGATCCCTCATCTGCCATTAGTTTCCATGCATTCCAATACTTCATATCGTCAGTCAATACATCACTACATGGATATTCCGTTCCCGGACAGAATATTGTCGCATAAAAACGAGGATCACGATTCATATAGAAGTCGGTCATAAACTGCTCATTGTAAGTTGGATCATTAGCCAAACGATTCACATCCAATTCCAATTTGGAACCATCCGCTCTCGGAAATGCCATTAGAAGCGGAAATATTGCCTGGTTATCATTTGCACCGTCTTTTGTCAACGGTTCAGGACGAATATTTTTTTGATCCAGTTTATGGTCCGGATAAATGTACTGGTTCACCATAACTACCTCACGATTCTGTTCATCATACCAAATATCTGCAAAATCGCCTTCATATAAACCTTTACCTACACTTTGTAAAAAGTCCACAGCCGCTTTATTTGCACTATAGGCAGTCTCCCAACGGGACTGGTCGCTGTTCGGATTAAACAACGGACTGGCATATTGTAACAACATACGACCTTTAAAAGCCATGGCGCAGCCTTTGTCGATACGTCCATAATCTTTTCCTTCCCACGTATCAGGGAGAGAGGCGATTGCTTCATCCAAATCTTTCACGATCTGTTCCACGCATTCGGAGGTACTGTTTCGGGTGACAAACAAAGAGGGAACATCTGTCACATCTTGAAAATGAAGAATTAATGGAACACCACCCACTGAAAAGATTTTTCCCCAATAATCCCATGCCCTCCAGAAAAGAGCCTGACCTCTTAACGGTTTCTTTTCTTCATCTGTTAAAACAGTCACTGTTTCCAACTGATCCAAGAAGAAGTTAATACGATCTATATTCCCATAATCCAACTTTTGTCCGCAATTATCAATCGTGATCTGTCCTCTGACATATTCACTCATGCTAGTAGGACCATTCATACCCTCATCCGTATTGTTGGCACTAACAGGCCATCCCGGCAACATTCTGCCGTAAATATCGGTCAGGAATGAACTGATCATTGTTTTATCTTTCCAGACATTATCCGGAGTGATCGTTCCGGAATTTTCATAGTCCAAACTACAACTGCATAGGATAGCAAGGGCTAAACTGCATATAATATTTTTTCGTTTCATACTTAACAAAGCTTTTTAGTTAGAATTTCACATCGACACCAAAGTTCCATGACCGCAAAATCGGGAAAGCATTTCCATTTCCAATTTCCGGATCATAATAATTCTTATTAAAGCTACTTAATACGAATAAATTTGTTCCGGTAACAAACAAACGGACATTATCAAAGACCTTATTATAGAATTGCCCCTTAGGCAAATCATAGCTTACCGTCAGATATTTCAGACGCATAAAACTAGCATCTTTCAACCAGTAGCTGGAATTTGTCTGATATGTTTTCGAGTTGTTGTTACCGATGCGTTTCGGCAATGTAGCATTGGGAGTTTCCGGTGTCCAGCTATCATAATACCATTGGTTCCACATACGGTTCCATTCTACGCCACCAGCCAAATCAGACATCCATTTCTTTTCGCCTAATCTTCCGGAAAACATCATATCGATATTTAAACCTTTCCAGCCGCCACCCAGATTCAAACCATAAATAACAGGGAAGTTACTGTCTTTTAATATTACCCGGTCCCAATCGTTTATTACACCGTCGGGAGTACCGTCAGGCCCACTGAAATCCTTAAATACCATCATACCCAATTCCGGAGATAAACCGTTGTGTTTGTAATTCGGATTGGCTGCTTTAAACGCGTCCAGTTCCTCCTGAGTACGGATGATCTTATCAAATTCCCAACCTGTTATATAAGAAGTTGATTTACCCTCCGCAATATCGATCCATTGCGCATTTTCCGCATGGTCTTTTTTAATTACTTTGTTCCAACCATACGACATCGTCAAGTTTGCGAAATAAGAGAAATCTCTACTTTGTCCGCGATAACCTAATTGGAAATCGATGCCTTGTGCATGAACCTCTCCATAATTTTCTGCCGGCATGGACAAACTAAATGTCGATGGTAATGTATTAGTACGGCTACCCAAAATATCATAAGAATTACGGTACCAGTAATCAGCAGACATATTCCAATGGTTCAGGAAGTTCATATCCACTCCGACATTATAACTCAATGATTTTTCCCAAGTCAGATTCGGGTTGACCACACTACCATAAGTTATACCAACCGATTTCACAGGGCTTTTACCCAAATAAGCAGAATTACCTGAGCTATAAGACTCTTGCCACTGCCATCCACCAACGGAATCGTTACCGGTCAAACCGACAGAACCACGTAATTTCAAGAACTGAATGGCACTTCTATTAAAGAAGCCTTCTTCTGAAATAACCCAACCGAGAGACCCTGCCGGGAAAAATCCCCAACGCTGCTCCGGAGCAAAATTCATAGAACCGTCTTCACGGAAAGAGAAAGTTGCCAAATACTTATCGGCATACGAATAACTGAACTGTCCGATATAAGACATACGACCACTGATCCAGTCGGTATCACCATTTCCCCAAGTATCCGCACGGGCACTACTTGCTGCCCAGAACTGGTCGGTTGTATATACCGGGAAAGTTTCACGTCCGCCTGTAACACCAGCACCACCACCTTCGTACCATTCCGTTACGAATGCTGCCGATACACGATGTACGCCTTTAAATACATTTTCATAATTCAACTGGAAGTTAAACTGTTTGTCATCACTCCAACTGGATTTACGCTCAATATAATCCTTACCGACCCATGTCGACTTTCTTGTACTTATGATGTCATTATCATTTGTCGACATAATGCGATTATTCGTACCGCTTTTTTTCATGGTCATCAAATCATAGTTGATATAAAATTTCTTATTGACATCGTTCGTCCAACTTCTGCTATAAGAAACTTTTGCGCTTAAACCTTTCAAGAATGGCATCTTATAAGTTGCACTGATAACAGCTTGAGGTTTCAACATCTGTGATTTGTTATAACCGCCCCTACCATCGACAGCAGCTCCCATATTGGCAATCCAGCCATAATCGATATATTGTCCGTTATCCGTATAAACAGGTTGGTCCGGTTGCCAGACTCTCAGTTTACTGTAATTGGAACCAGCATCTTCGAAAACAGCGTTTCCTGTGAAGTTATTGTAAATAGCCAAACCGGCAAAGACCTCTAAGTCTTTTGTAATATCGGCTGTTACATTCATACGAATGTTATATTTATCATACGTCAACGGCTTTAAAAAGCCCTCTTGTTTCACATAAGAAGCAGCCCCGAAATAGCGAACCCGATCACTACCGCCATTTACACTCAGGTTATGTGTTTGAGTCGTCGGATTCCTCCATACTGTTTCCAACTGGTCATACCCCCAACCACCATTTATCGTTTTAAAATGATCAATTTCATCCTGCGACCAGGCCCAGCCTGCAGGATCGGCAGAACCATTGATGCGGGTGTACATTTCACCGGCCTGAACAGCACTTGTCAACTCTGAGTTCTTTGTACGGGAATCCGTACTAAATCCATACGAATAATTAAACGTCGGTTTTCCCCGATTACCTTTTTTAGTCGTAACAATTATTACACCACCGGCAGAACGGGAACCATAAATAGCAGCAGAGGCAGCATCCTTTAATACAGAAACATCCTCGATTTCATTCGGGCTCAAATTATTAAAGTCACCACCACCACGAACAACACCATCGATCACATAAGTAACATTCTCTGCGTTCCAGGAAGCACCTGTACGAATGGAGATACTAGGTGCAGCACCAGGAAGAGCACTCGGCGTACTCACATTCACACCAGCTAATTTACCGACCAAAATATTTCCGGCAGAAGTAGTAGGAAGCGCTTTCACATTCTCATCCACCTTCATGGAAGATACCGCACCTGTCACCAGTCCTTTTTTCTGCGTCATGTAACCGACAACTATCACTTCATCCAACAACTCCGTATCACTAGCTAACGTAATATTGAATGCTTTTTTCCCCTTTACCGGTACTTCCAGATTCTTAAAACCTACATACGATATCAATAACGTCGCATTATCATCCACATTTAAAGAAAATTTACCGTAGATATCCGAAATCGTACCATTATCCCTAGTACCTTTCTCTAAAATATTAGCACCGATCACCGGTTCGCCATTCGGATCATAAATAGTACCGGTAACGATCTTTTTATCCTGATCGACCGCCGTTGTAATAAAAGTGGTTTCTTTCGGTTTATAAATAGATATTGTTTTATTTTCAATATCATATTTCACCTCCATGCCTTCAAAAACGGAGGCCAGTACCTGATTTAAGGTTTTATCTGTTGCATTGACCGTAACTTTTTGCTTAATATTTATATCATTGTTACGGACCAGGATAGAATATCCTGTTTGTCGTTCTATATCATCAAGAACTTTACTGATAGGTACATTTTGATGATGCACTGTAATTTTTATACTTTGCAATGCTGCATTAGCATACACAGAAGCAGAGATTACACTCATCGCCAAAAATAAGCCCAATTGTTTGATTGAAAAATACTTTATTTTCATACTTTTGTAACGATTTTGTTAGTTAACAACTAATTAATTCAAAAAATCATCTAATGAATCGGAGAAAAGTGCCAACCATCTCCGATTCTTTTTTTATCCGGTTCTTTCCATAAGTTCTCTTTTTTAAGTTAAACATTCTATTTCACTCGCAGTTTTATTTATCTCTTAATGTGATAACACCTCCACTCTGTTCAAAACGATACTTCTTGTCCACATCTATAAAATTAAACACTTCCTGAAGCGACATATTCAGATCGATACTTCCTGAAAAATATTCATTCGTCACTTTTTGACTATCCACATGGATCTTTATATTGTATTTCCGTTCTATATCTTTCAATATATCCAGGAAAGATGCATTCACAAAACTCAATCTGCCCGTCGTCCACAAGGCTGATTTATAGGAATCGGCGGTCTCGCTGTACAAGTCTCCGGTATGGCGGTTATAAATAGCTTTCTCATCCGGTTTCAAACGAACATACTTATTATTGGCAAAGACATCGACTCCTCCATCGATCAGGGATACTTCTGTCGATTGGTCTTCCAGATAGCAACGAATATTAAATTCCGTACCTGTAACTTTCACCGTCATATCCCCGGCATATACCTGAAATGCTTTTTCTTTATCTTTTGCCACCTCAAAATATCCTTCTCCTACCAGATATACATTTCGTTCTTTTTTCCCATAAGATAACGGATACTTTAACACGGAACCGGAGTTAAGAACTACTGTGGAACCATCCGGTAAAAGAACTTTTGTTTGTGAACCCAAAGGAACCGTTGTCTCATTATAGAACTGGTCACCCGACTTATCCAACTCATTATATGTAAAAATCGAACCGACAGAAACAGTTACCATTAATAAAAGGACGGCAGCAATATTCCGTGCATAAACGAACCACCTACGCTGGGATATTCCCCCGGTTGTCAAATACAATCTTTCTTTCAGATGAACATATCCGGTCTCTTTCCGGGATTCAAAAGCAGGAATATGGAGCAAAGCATACAGCTTGACCATTTCATGGTATTGTTTCCGATATAAATCCGACTCTTCTATTAAAGCAAACAAAGAGATCTTTTCTCCGTCTGTTATCGAGCCTGAAATATATTTATCCATTAACTCCTCAAATAGTATATTTTTGTCTTGCATACTGCTATATTTTCTGTCTGTTTATAATTAATACACATCCCAATCGAAAAACATTTAGATAAAATCATCTTTTTTCAAGATTGGTGAAATAAATATTTAGTAAATAAAAAAGAGAAGAAGATGTTTAAGGGCTTGCTTCAAACGATCGGTCGCATTTTTAAGCTGGACACGTACTGTACTAACAGTCAGTCCCATATCATCTGCTATTACATCAGCAGTCTTTCCGGCATAAAAATACTCTTCAAAAACTTTCCGGCATTTTAGAGGTAATTGGTTCACAGCCAAACGTATCTCCTCTTCTGTCTGCCGCATTTCCACATACTGTAAGGGGGCGGGAGTCGATTGAATATAAGATTCCTGATGAGCCAGTAACTGATCTTTGTGAATATCCAGCATATTCTGTTGGCTTCTCTGCGAACGAATGTAATTAAGACATCCATTCTGTACGGAACGAACTAAATAATAATGAATTGGATACGCTAAGGTTTCCCTTTTAAACCAGACATTTATAAAAACATCATCTACAATTTCAGAACAAAGATCTTTGTCCAGTAAGTAATATAAGGCAATTGCATTCAGGTAACTATAATAGTAGCAATATAACTCAGAAAAAGCCTTTTCAGAACCATCTCTGATCTGTTTTATGATCTCTTCATTTATATGGTTTGTATTCATGACTATTCATCCAGTAATTATATTAACGATATTAGTTCTAGAAGAACTGAGGAATAGTTATTGTATTATTCACATAAATATCAGGAAGTTCCGAGCAGGAATACTTCTGTTACTTTTTGTATAAAAAATAGAGGGATATTGATTTATATAAGATAAGAGAATGGAAAAGGACTTAGTTCTTCTAGAACTAAGTCCTTCCAGGTGTTTAAACCACTTTCTTACGCAGCAAATATAATATTTATTCACTCATTTTGAACTGAATTCACTAAATTAATAACAAAGGGAAGCTTTCTCACGAAAACCTCCCTTCCTCTTGGTGTGTCTATCAATTATGTTATAAATAAGGATCTATATCCTTGCGTAAATAATATTATAAAGTAATCGGTATTCCGTGATAGAAATCCAGAATCTTGGCACGGAATATAAAGTTGTATTTCGCCTGTGTCTGTTCGGCCAAACTCTGTGCATACTTGGTTTTTGCTTCGCCGTATTCAAAAACAGTACTTTTTCCTGCACCATAACGTTCTTCCGCATAAGAGAATGCTATTTTACTGGCATCGACCGACTTGTCAGACGACACATACTTTTCCTGGGCAGCCGTGGCATTGTAATAAGCCTGCTGGATCTCTTTGTAAAGCGTCTTTTTGGAATTCTCCATCAGCAACTCACGATTATGGATAGCGAGGCGGGCAGAACGGACACTGTTACGAACCTGGAAACGGTTAAAGATCGGAATACTCAAACTGAAACCTATCGATTTCTGTCCGTTATTCTTCAACTGATCGCTGAACGGAGCGTTATTGTACTCCCCGTCACCGAAGTTATGATAATAACCGTTGCTGTAACCGGCACTGAAATTCAGTTTGGGATAATAACCGGCTTGAGCCACCTTCAACATTTTCTTCTGACTTTCGAGCAGGTATTCCTGTTCCTTGATCTGCGGTTTGACGCCTACGGCATAGTCGTACACCTGATCAGGGGGAATGATACTACTCATATATTGAGCCACCGCATCACCGGTTTCCGGTTCCTGTACGTCGAAGTTTTCACCATCACGTTCCAGCTCCAAACTTTGCGTCAGGTCAAGCAATGCGAGTTTCACGTTATTTTTCGATTCGGTCAATGTCACTTCGTCTTTAGCCAATTGTGCCTTCATATCATACAATTGGGATACAGGCACTTTACCAGCATTATAAAGAGCCTCGGTCTTCGTTACCTGCTCCGAACTGAGTGCCACCTGCAATTCGGCGATCTTCAGCATTTCCTTATTATAAAGTACCTGCAGAAAATAAGAAGCCACATTTATGGAAAGATCTTCCTTTGCCTTATTCAACGTTTCGACAGACGCTTTCAGATCTAGCTTGCGGGCTGCAATATCGTTGGGTATCTTGAAACCGTCGAACACAGGCATACTCAACTGGATAGAAGCAGAAGTATTTGCCGAGTTACGATCGACGATCAGACCATCTTTCGATTCCGAACGGCCAAAACCGAAATTCTCATTGATACTGGCATTCAGATTAGGTAACCAGCTATACTTGCTGGTGTGCAGTGTTACTTCCTGATTCTGCCGCTCCAGTTCTTTCTGCTTCAGGTCGATATTATTTTCAATAGCGTAACGGATACATTCCTCCAGCGACCATTGTCTGGGTGCTTCCTGTGCTCCTGCCGAAGCACAGAGAAGGGATGATGCCCATACTACGGATAGTATTATTTGCTTCATAGTTTACTCGTTTTATTTCTATTTCTTATTTGCATCGACAATTCCTCCGCGGATCTTGTCATTTTCCGTCAAACCTTCTTTCACTTCAATCTTGATACCATCAGACAAACCGACAGTGACAGGACGTTTCTCAAACAACTGTTCCGGCTTTTCCTGTTTTACGATCTGCACGAAAGTAGAATCGCCGCTGAACTCGACACAGCTTTCAGGAATTGTCAGGACATCGGACGCACGTTTCAGAACGATCTCGGCATTCGCACTGTAACCGGCACGAATAAAGGCATCTTCCGGCATCTGCACAGCCGCTTTGATCTCGAACAGGACGGCACCATTTTCTTCCACACCTTTCGGGGCCACATATTCCAGCATGGCATCGAACGTGCGGCTATCCAACGCACCGACCGTCAATTTGATCGGCATCCCTTCATGGATACGGCCCACTTCGGTTTCATCCACTTTTCCCCGGAAGATCATATTGTTCATATCGGCTACGGAAGCGATCGTCGTACCGTCGTTGAAAGTGTTCGACTGGATCACCGAGTTACCGACTTTGATAGGAACGTCCAGAATCATACCGGTAATCGTTGAGCGAACCTGTGTCGTACTGGAGGAAGCTGACTTTCGGGAAATTCCTTCACGAATGATTTCCAATGCATCCTGTGCATTCTCTGCTTCTTCCTGTGCTTTCTTGTAATTAGCCAAAGATGTTTCATAATCTTCTTTGGAGATCACACCCTGGTCATGCAATTCCTTATCACGTTTATAAGTCGCTTCTATTTGTTCCAGACTGATCTTTGCTACACGGACACGCGATTCGGCACTGTTCAACTGGACCATTTCCGGAATCACCTTGATCTTTGCAATGATCTCACCCTCCTTTACCATCTGTCCGGCTTCCTTCAGTACTTCGGAAATGATACCCGACATCTGGGGTTTGATAAGTACTTCATCGCGGGGTTCCACCTTTCCGGTCGCCACAGTCTTTGTTTCCACCGAGTCACGTTTTGGGGTTACCACTTCATACATAGTGATGACTGGCTGTGCCTTTTTCCACAAAAAGTAGAAAGTGCCGACCACCGCGGCTCCCACCAATACTAAAAAGATGATTCGCAGGACTTTCTTTACGATACGATTCTTCATGATTATATAGTTTATTTTAATTGACAAATGATATACTGTTATTCTTCCCTGATTGCATCAATAGCTTTGATCTGCATGGCACGCCAAGCCGGAATCAATCCCGCCATCAATCCACTGATAAGTAAAACGACGGTTGCTGCAGCTGCTGCTCCGATATGTATTTCCGGATTACTGAAGAAGGTACCATTATCAGAAGCACTGCCACTGCTTTCCAGCAAATTATTGGCTATATCCAACAGGAAAACCCCGCAACTCAACCCTATCAAGCCAGCCAAAGCCGTAAGCAGCAAACTCTCGCTCATGATCTGGGAAATGATATCGAACGGCTTTGCCCCGATAGCACGGCGTACCCCAATCTCACGAGTACGCTCCTTGACCGTCACCATCATAATATTACTAACGCCGATAATTCCCGCCAGCAAAGTCCCCATTCCCACCAGCCATACCAGAATATTGATCCCGGTAAAAAGCGTTTCAAAGCTGTCGAACTGCTTAGCTATCGTAAAACTGCTGACAGCCTGCGGGTCGGTAGGCGATATTTCATTTTGCGATTTCAGTACGGCTGTTATATCTTCCACCATCTTATCGCAAGGATAGCCATCGTCGGCCGTTGCACAAAGGAACCAGAACTTATCCCCCTGGTTTGCAACCTGCTGTAAGGTCGTGAACGGTAACATGATGCTTTCCTCCGTACGTCCTCCGATTTGCACACGCGGTTTAGGTTTAACAACTCCCACCACTTGATAGTAAATACCGTTTACCCGGATATACTCTCCGATCGGATCTTCACCGGGGGTGAACAACACTTCACGCACGATACTACCGATCAGACAGACCTTGCGTTTGTCCTTTACGTCTACCTCATTCAGTAAACGTCCTTCCAATACATGTTGTGTTTCTATATTGAAATATTCGGAATGTACACCGCGTACATTATAAGTACCGGCTTTCTGTCCTCTCACCACATTATTCTGTCCGCCCCACGACATCGCCATCGGCGACAAATAACGAACACCTTTCACCCGATTACGGATCGTTTCCAGATCACGGTTACGCATCTGCCAGTAACGTCCTTTCTTGTAGCCTTTATAAGGCTCGCCCGTACGTTCGGAAAAGAAAAAGGCAGAATTGGTGGCAAAACCATTCACATTCTTCCATACTCCGTTCTTGAAACCGGTACCCGATCCCAACAGGATAACAAGCATCAGGATTCCCCAGAACACCCCGAATCCGGTCAGCAGGCTTCTGGTCTTGTTGCGGGTGATAGTCACCCATATCTCTACCCAACGGTCTATATCGAACATATCTATCTGTTTTTATTCGTTTCTCATGGCTTCGATAGCCGTAATTTTCACTGCTTTCCGGGCGGGGAAATAACCCGCCAACACACCTGCACCGACAATAAGCAACGTCGACATCAAGGCTACGGTCAGGTCGACCGTAGGATTCAGGAAAGTACTCATATCATCGTTGGAAGAAGCTTGTCCCATCTTTGCACTTTCCATAATAGCATTAATACCTTCTGTCAGCCCTACCCCTGCAATCATACCGAGATAGCCGAACACGGCAGTTATCAGGATAGATTCTACGATGATCAGTTTCAGGATAGAAAAAGGGGTGGCTCCGATCGCTTTACGAATACCGAACTCTCGGGTTCGTTCACGGACTGTGATCAGCATAATATTACTAACGCCCACAATACCGGCAGCCAGTGTTCCGATACCGATTATCCAAATAAACAGGGCGATACCATTCAGCATCCCGTTAAACATAGCAAAATCTTCAATTGTGCTCCACATACCGATCGCCCGCAGGTCTTCCGGGTCAAACATATGCCGTCTTCCCATTTGCTGGCGGAAACGTTTCTCGAAAGCCTCGTATTCCTCTTTCGTATTGATACCATCCAGGGAGAAGATAATATTATCCAACCCGTAACCAGAACGGTACAGTTGTTGTGCCGTAGAGAAAGGGATATAAGCCGGAGCATTATTATTATTGTCCTCATCCGTATAAACACCGATCACCTGATAAGGTACATCACCGGCATTCACGTATTTTCCTAACGGATCCTCCGAGCGGAAAAGCACTTCTTTTATACGGGGACTTATAACGATCACCTTTCTTTTCTGAAGTATATCCACTTCATTGATAAAACGCCCGTTGCCGACTGTCATCTTGATCTTGTCGATTATTGCCTTATCGGGATGTACTCCCTGCAAAGAATAAGAATTATACTCTTCTTTATATGAAAGCGTATCACTCTGGTAAAGAACACCCGATATCAGGTTCACTTCCGGATTCTGTTGTTTCAGACCTATCAGGTCATCATCCTTATATTGAATACGCCGGTTCGTCTGCATGCCCTTATACGGCTTGCTGGCATAACGAGGCCATGTCTCCACACGGTTTCCTGCCCAACGGTCGAAGTTGTGCATGATACCGTTCTTCAGTCCGTTGCCCGCTCCCAGCAGGACGATCAGCATAAAAATCCCCCATGCTACGGAAAAGCCGGTGAGGAATGTACGGAGCTTGTTCTTTTTGATCGTACTCCATATCTCCCGGAAATTATCAAAGTCGAACATACCCTTTTCCTTTTTCTATGTTTTCTATCAGACCATCCTTTACACGGATGATCTTTTCTGTGGCGTCGGCTACGGATTGTTCGTGGGTGACGATTACCATAGTCATACCTTCTTTATTCACGTTGCGAAGAAGTTCCATTACCTCAACCGTTGTCACACTATCGAGTGCACCGGTCGGTTCGTCGGCCAGAATCACTTGTGGTTTGGCAATGAGGGCACGGGCAATAGCGACACGCTGTTTCTGTCCGCCGGACATTTCGTTCGGCATATGCTCCGCCCAATCTCTTAAGCCGACCATATCCAGATACTCCATCGCCATGGCATTTCTTTTCTTACGGTTCATTCCCTGATAATAGAGAGGAAGCGCTACATTCTCCATCGCATTTTTAAAAGAGATCAGGTTAAACGACTGGAAAATGAAGCCGATCATCTGGTTACGAAGTTCAGCTGCACGGGTTTCGCTCAGGTTCTGAATCAATTGTCCGTTCAAATGATAAGTACCAGTATCATAAGTATCTAATATTCCCAGTATATTCAACAGTGTCGATTTTCCCGATCCGGAAGCTCCCATGATCGAAACCATCTCTCCCTTTTCTATCTCCAGGTCTATACCTTTCAAGACGTGTAGCGGAGCACCGTTGAAATACGTTTTGTTAATTCCTTTCAGCTGAATCATCATATTTGTCATTTCTTTTCATTATTAGACGTACACATTGCTAAAAATGTTACACATTTAAGAAACTTTTTTATTTTCTGAGGGAACAAATGTATATCTATATAGAATACCTTGTATCGCAAGGTACTGATTTTTAATCTATATTAACTTTGCAATTCGTACTAACCTAGGAGAATTGCGGTAAACGACTTAACAAATAAACTGATTACAAACGGATTTACTGCATCCATTAATTTTTTTTCTTATAAATTGATAAAAAACAGTTGAACTTACTAAAAGCTATACTATATTTGTTTTCAAGCAAGCGCTTAGCATTCCTCCTGTTAATCAACGCTTTAAAGATTTCTGTTCAACATCTGTTTTGTGGTTGATAATTGTCAGCCGTTCGGTTGATATTTATCGGCCATACGGTTGATAACTGTGAACCAATCGGCCGACAATTATCAACCACTATTTACCCGCCATAGTAAATCAATTTACATAGGATAGTAAATATATTTTCTTCGTATACTTTTCGGATTATCTCCGGACTATTTCTAAATTCAGTCCATCCTTTTGTATATTTGTACCGCAGGAAGCAACTTAATCACATCGTATCGTGTTTTATTTACATGAAAACAAAAGAAAACAGTATGAGACTTACTTATATTTATCATAGCGGCTTTGCCATTGAAGCAGACGGATATGCTATCCTGATCGATTATTTTAAAGACACGGGGAAGACGCCGGATACAGGGTTCGTTCATGATGAATTACTCCATCGCGCAGGGACATTATATATATTATCCTCCCATTTTCATCCGGACCATTTCAACCCGGACATTTTGAAATGGAAAGAGATCAAGCCGGATATCAAATATATTTTCTCTAAAGACATCTTGAAACGCCGACGTGCGAAAGCCGAAGATGCCACTTTTCTGAAAAAAGGGGATGTATTTGAAGACGAGCATATCCGCATCCAGGCTTTCGGTTCGACCGATGTCGGCATCTCTTTCCTGATAGAAGCGGAAGGGAAACAACTGTTCCACGCCGGCGACCTCAATAACTGGCATTGGAAAGACGAATCGACACCGCAGGAAGTGGCTAAGGCGGAAGGTGATTACCTGCACGAACTGACAACATTGACTCAAACAACACTACATTTACACCTCGCCATGTTTCCCGTCGACCCGCGCATCGGTACGGACTTCATGCGGGGAGCCGAGCAGTTTGTCGACCGGATAAAGACAGACGTTTTAGTCCCCATGCACTTCTGGGAACGTCCCGCCGAAGTGGTCGCTTTCGGCCCTTATGCCGAATCGAAGGGATGCCGCTATATTTTGTTGTCCGTACCGGGTGAAGGCACTGATTTTTAATTTATAAAGATAACAATTATGGAAATTAAAAGTAGATTTGATCATTTCAACATTAATGTTCTCGACCTTGAAAGAAGCATCGCTTTCTACAACAAAGCACTGGGGCTGAAAGAGCACCATCGAAAAGAAGCGAAAGACGGTTCATTCATTCTGGTTTACCTGACAGACGATCAGACCGGCTTCCTGCTGGAACTGACCTGGCTGAAAGACCGTAATGAGCCATACGAACTGGGAGATAACGAAAGCCATCTCTGTTTCCGTGTAGTCGGCGATTACGATGAAGTCCGTAAATTCCATAAGGAAATGGACTGCGTATGCTACGAGAATACCGATATGGGATTATATTTCATCAATGACCCGGATGATTACTGGATCGAAATATTACCCGCTAAATAAAGAAACATCAACGGCCAAAATTGTATCAGCTTTTTACCGGCAATACAATTTTGGTTAAACGGTCGTCATACGGTTCTTCTTTCCAGCGGTAATAATATTCATAAGCAGTGCCTTCCGGCTCATAACCTTTGTGCATCATCCAGGAAGTCATTTCACCATACAAATAATCCATTTCGTCGTAATCGCCCTTGAACAGGCAGTGGACCACCTTCGATTGTGGAATGACGCGGGGTTGCACACCTTCATTCCCTTCCATCAGGCAAGAAACCGGAAAGCAGATCTCCACATCGAGGTCGTACATATCCAAATTCATAAAATCGTAGTAAATAATAAACGGTACATCGGTCATATAGACCCCTGTCTTCCGTAAAAGGCTCAATGCTTCTTCGCGCTTCCTGGCGAACATTCCTTCCAAATTGCTGTAACTAACTTTTATGCGGGCCGATAAAACAGGTTGTTCCGCCCGGACCATAAGCCGTATGTCTGAAACCTGTGGCATAGTGTTATTCATTAATGGGTTAAGAATCTACCAAATATAAAACAAATCTCGATAAATCCACTATCCCAAGCAGGGAAAAAGCTGAAAATGACACATTTTGATCGAATAACAAATTAAAGTTACATTTATTGTCACAACTGAAAACTGAAACAATTCATCATTTTTTTGAAGAAAATCATTGCAGCTAATCAGATTCCTCTTATATTTGCTTTCCAGAAAATCTCATTATTAATCATAAATATAAAATCATGGAGAAGCCTTATGTAGTAGGTATTGATATAGGCGGTACCAATACTGTTTTTGGAGTAGTAGACGCAAGAGGAACAATCTTGTACAGTGGATCGATCAAAACAGGTAAATATAATGACATTAATGATTATGTGACCGAACTCGGTCAAGGTTTATCATTAGTGATCGAACAAGCTGGTGGTCCCGACAAAATCAAAGGTGTAGGCGTAGGAGCTCCCAATGGTAACTTCTTCAACGGCTGTATCGAATTTGCACCTAACCTTCCGTGGAAAGGTAAAATTCCTTTAGCTCAGTTGATCAGCGAACAGATCGGAGGCATTCCCGTAGCACTGACTAACGATGCGAATGCTGCAGCGATCGGAGAAATGACTTATGGCGCAGCACGCGGTCTGAAAGACTTTATCGTGATCACACTGGGAACAGGTGTTGGCAGCGGTATCGTTATCGGCGGTAACCTGGTTTACGGACATGACGGGTTTGCCGGTGAGTTGGGACACGTTATTATGCGTCGTAACAACGGTCGTCCTTGCGGTTGCGGTCGCCAGGGATGTCTGGAAACGTATGCATCTGCAACAGGTGTAGCTCGTACAGCACGTGAATATCTGGAAATCCGTAAAGACGACAGCTTACTGCGTGAACTGGATCCGGATGAAATCACTTCAAAAGATGTATATGATGCAGCGATGAAGAATGATAAACTGGCTCAGGAGATCTTTGAATTTACAGGTAATATCCTGGGTGAAGCTTTTGCTGACGCTGTTGCATTCTCCAGTCCGGAAGCTATCATTTTGTTCGGCGGTCTGACCAAGGCTGGCGATCTGATCATGAATCCGATCAAACGCTCTATGGAAAAGAATATGCTGAAAGTGTACGAAGGTAAAACAAAACTTCTTTTCTCTCAATTGAAAGAAAGCGATGCAGCTGTATTGGGTGCAAGTGCTTTGGGTTGGGAAGTGAAAGAGTAATCGTATTTCAACGGGGTTCGGCCCCAGATTAAGGGTGGCCAAAAGCCACCCTTATTTGTTTATATACATTATATATATTAATAATATGAGTCATCCTTTACATCAGTTTATCTATTGTCCGAAATGTGGTGCCAAAACATTCGTCGAACGTAACGAGAAGGCCAAAATGTGTACCACTTGCGGCTTCGTCTATTATTTCAACCCCTCATCGGCAGTAGCCTGTTTTATCCGTAACGCAGCCGGGGAAGTTTTATTGGTACGTCGTGCGAAGGATCCGGCCAAAGGAACACTCGACTTGCCTGGCGGATTTGTCGATATGCATGAATCGGCCGAGGAAGCGGCACGTCGCGAGGTAAAGGAGGAAACGGGACTGGATATCACCGAATGTCGTTATCTATTTTCCATCCCTAATCTTTATATGTATAGTGGTTTCGAAGTGCATACGGTAGATATGTTTTTTGAATGTCATGTCGCAAACTTCAATGGCGTCCATGCAGAGGATGATGCTGCCGAGATCGTTATTATGAAAAAAGAAGACTTAAAAGCCCATGATTTCGGATTGATGTCGATAAAGAAAGCTATTGGGATTTACCAAAAAAGTACTAGTTTACTACCTTTCCTCAACTTCAACAATTGATAACCCCAAAAGAACAAAGGCTAGTTTTTAATTTTTCTCATGCACCACTTTATACTTAATAATATTTTTTTTAAAACAAGTAGACATAAAATCATAAAAAAAACACAGTTCTAAAAGAACTCCGTACTAAATATTCGGTACAAATGTATTAATTATTTATTACACATTGTTATTTTACGTCAATAAAACCGATATTATATTTCATTTTTAACATTTTCTCCAAATAACACATACATAGAAACAACTAAACCAAGCGACACTCCTTATAGTCTGATTATATTAGCATTGTATACTATTTTAATATTACAAACCTTTATTTAAGGCTTGTAGTCTGTTTATTTTATTTAAAAATATTTTTAAATCAATGTTCGGGCAATATTAAATGTAGTAAATAAATAATTTAAACAGAATGTTTTTTTGTAATACTTGATAAATATGAAAGTGTTTGATAATCATATGTTTTTATCTATCTAAAAACCATAGTTCTTTTAGAACTAAGATCAAAAACATCAATAAACGTCAAATCTAAAGTAACTCCACTAACACTAGTATTATTATCAATAAACTCATTAATTATGTTGAAACACTTCAAACCTGTCAGCTTAATTCTTGTCGCAGGAGCCATAACACTTCCAACAAGTGTATATGCTGACTTAGCGCCAGAGAAGAAAGAAACTGCTATTACCCAGCAAAGCGGTAAAGTAAGTGGTGTTGTAGAAGATGATTTCGGACCTGTTGCCGGAGCATCAGTAGTGATCAAAGGAACCACCCACGGTAGTATTACCGATATGGATGGTAAATTCAACCTGGAAGGAGTAAAAAACGGAGACATTATCCAGATTTCTTTTATCGGATATGCAACTCAGGAAATTACCTACACAGGGCAGTCTTCATTAAACATTAAACTAGCAGAAGACACTCAGAAGTTGGACGAAGTAGTCGTAACAGCTTTGGGTATCAAGAAAGACGCCAAAAAATTAGGTTATGCCGTAAGCAACGTTTCCTCTGAAGAATTAACCAGAACCGGTGGTTCAACCATTGCTACCGGACTTTATGGTAAAGCTACCGGTGTACGTATTCAGGCTGCTCCTGGTGGCGGTACATCAGCGGTATCTATCTCCGTTCGTGGTCTTTCCTCCATCACGGGTAATACCCAACCGCTGATCATCATGGACGGTGTACCTCTTCACAACAGTAACACCAACAATGATGGTTATTGGGGTAACCAACGTATCAACTCCAACGGTATGGTGGATATCAACCCCGAAGACGTCGAAAACATCTCTATCCTGAAAGGAGCTGCCGCTTCTGCCCTGTACGGATCGGAGGCTGCCAACGGTGTTGTGATGATTACCACCAAAAAAGCCAAAGCCGGTTCAGGTACACAGATTGACTTCAGCGCAAATGTAAGTTTCGACAAAGTGGCTTATATGCCTGAAATACAAAAGGAATACGGTCCGGGTTATGATAACTCACAATTAGGAAACGATAGTCAAGAAGCTTTAACTGGTTTCCGTCAGTTACGTGTAGACCGCAACGGTAACGCAATTGTTACGCCGAACCGTGAAACTTATTATTCGTGGGGAGCTAAATATGATCCCAGCAAAATGGTTACTTACTTTGACGGTACACAGCGTGCATTCACACCGATTGACAACAACCAATGGGCAGATATCTTCCGTACCGGTGTAAACCAAACTTACAACCTATCGTTGACCAACAGTTCCGAGAAAAACAACGTACGTTTCTCGTACACCTACAACGATGTAAAAGCTATGCAGCTCAACTCTAACAACCATAAACATAATTTCAACTTAAACGGTACATTCAATGTAACCAATACCATCAAGTTGAACTACACGGCCACTTATCAGAACCAGTTCATTAAGAACCGCCCGTATCGTATCAGCCGTTTGACCAACAACTTCAGTGGTATGTTCGGTGGTTTCACCGATGTTGCTTACATACGCGACCATACAGTAACAAGCCTTGGTTATCAAAACAGCACATCATCGTATAACGGTGGAACAAGCGATACCTTAACACCAGACGAACAATTCCTTTATACACCAATGGGATCTACCTCATTAATGAGTGAATACTTCTGGAATATCATGGGTAAAGAACAGTTGGAAGAACACCAGCGTTTCATCGGTGCAGTCAACCCGACTTGGGAAATCATCCCCGGATTGACATTGAACGGTCGTGTAGCTGCCGACTTGACTGTTGACAAGATTGAAAACAAAAACCGTGCAGAAAACGCACATGTATTCTCTACCAACGGTCAGTACAGCGACTCTTATGGATTGAATAACAGCCGCTACCAGATTGTTTATAGCGATGTGATGTTGATGTTCGATAGAACATTCAATGAGCTTCATAATGTAACAGCCAACTTGGGTTGGACAGCTCGCCAGGAATCTTATTACAAATCGGATGTTAGCACCAGCCAAGGTCTGACACAAGAAAACTGGTTCCACTTGAACGCTTCTGTCGGCACAAAGAATGCAAGTATGACCAAACAAGATTTGCTTAAAACAGGTGCTTTCCTGACTGCCAGCTACGGCTATAACGGCTGGGGATTTCTGGAAGGTTCTATCCGCCAGGAAAAAACCTCTACCCTGAAGAAAGGCAACAATTCATTCTGGTATCCTTCTACCAGCGCCAGTGTGCTCTATACGGAATTACTTAAAGACCAAATGCCGACTTGGTGGAACTATGGTAAAGTACGCGCTTCTTATGGTATTGTAGGTAATGCCCCTGAACTTTACCGCGCCGTTTTGGCATTCAAACAAGAATCATTGTTGAGAGGATCTACTTATAGTTATAATTACATTGATAAGAGTATCGGTAATGAAAGTATCAAGCCGGAAACCAAGTATGAATTTGAAATCGGTTTGGAAAACAAATTCTTTGGAAACCGCTTAGGCATGGAATTTAACTTCTATAGCAATACCATCAAAGACCAGATTCTTCAAACGACCAGTGCCGCTTCTATGGGTGCACAGAGCATGTTGATGAATGTAGGTGAGTTGAGCAACAAAGGTGTTGAATTTAGCGTATACGGTACTCCTATTGAAAACAAAGATTGGAAATGGGATCTGCGTGCTAATGTAGCTTGGAACAAAAATACAGTAAAGAAGTTAGCTGATGGTTTGGATGTATTAAATCACTCGAATATTGATGGTGGTGCAGCCTCGCTTGAATCACATGTAGGCGAATCTATGGGTGACTGGTATACTTATACTTGGAAAACAGATGAAAACGGCAATTACATCGTAGGCAGCAACGGTTTGTATATAACCGATACATCCGAACGTCACAAAGTAGGTAACGCCATGCCAAAAGTTACCGGAGGTTTCGGTACAAGCTTAAGCTATAAGAACTTTACTTTGGATATGGCCTTCGACTTCCGTTTTGGTGGCGATGTATTGAACACACCTTGGCAATACATGATGGCTGTAGGTAATATTACCGATGCCGTAGGTGTTCGCGACCATTCCACAGGAGGTTTATTCTACTACAGCGACACAGAAAAAATGGACAACAAAGGTTCTATCCATATCGTTAACCCAAGTGAAGTAGGCAACTACAAACGAGGTGAAACAATGATAAACGGTCACTATGTTTGGGACAACGGTCTGATCTTGCCGGGTGTAAAAGAAGACGGCACACCAAACGACATCATTGTAACTCAAATGGAAGCAAACGTCAGCCAATATGGTTGGGGTACAGGCGCCAGCATGAGCTATCAGGATGCTATCCAAAAGAACAGCTACATCAAATGTCGTGAAATCAGCCTGGGTTATACACTGCCGAAAGACTTGACCAAAAAGTTTGCTTGCAACAACCTGATGGTTTCTGCTTTCGTACGTAACCCGTTCTATGTATATCGCACATTAAAATTGTTCGACTCTGAAGCAACAGACGGTACAAACTGGATTTATCAGGCACAATTAGGCGGTTCAACAGCCAGTGCACGCACATTCGGTTTCTCTGTTCGTGCAAACTTCTAATTTACATTTTATTAAATCAGATTAAAAAGAAGAATTTATGAAAAAGATATATTCATTGTTAGCAGGAGGAATCGCACTGGTATCGCTTGCTTCTTCATGCGCAAATTCAGCGTATGATGATAAGTATGCTGATCCTTCTCAAACAACAACAGTAGGTGTACCTCAAGTATTTACGGGCGTAATGTTTAAAGGGAATACCTGGATGAACCCGATTTATTATCGTCATTGGATACAATCTACTACCTCCGGTCTGTTCTCCGGAATTATCGGTACAAACAATTCGCGTGCTCGCTATATGGGTTCCGGTGAAGGACGTTACGATGATCGTTGGAAAGAATTTTACGATATGCTAACCCAGCAACGCCTGTTGGAAGACACTTACGAAAATCTTTCCGAAACAGAAAAGCCCTCAAACATTATATTCTATTATCTGGGCCGTACGCTGGTACAGTCGCAACTACATGAAATGCTGTCCGTGTTCGGAGATGTTCCTTACAATGGTGCTGGTACACTATGGAAAGATGGCGACTACAATGCAGCCAAAGAAAAATGCGTTTACGATGACGATGTAGCACTTTATAAGCAAATCCTTGTCGACCTGAAAGAAGTTGGCGACTATTTTGCCAGTGGCAATGTAAACACAGTTGGTCTTACCTCATTAAGTCGTCAAGACTACACAATCGCAGCCGGTGATGCTACATTATGGCGTAAATATGTAAACTCGCTCCGCCTACGTATTGCTCTTCATTTATCTACTGCTGGCGATTGTACAACAGAAGCCCACGCAGCCATCGCCGAAATCCTGAACAATCCGGGACAGTATCCGCTAATCGACAACAATACGGAAAATATGGGAGTGACTGCCAATACACAAAAGGATGATTTCAATTTCGGTAAAAGCCTCTCGCAGGCACTTCGTTCGAGCGGTATGGCAGCTTGTTCACAGACTATCCTGAACGCTATGAACTTGCCGGCCAACGGTACCCCCGACGCAAATACCGACCCGCGCCTGGAAGTTATGTACGATTGTAACCCCGACGGTCAATACATTGCTTATGACGTTATGATGACCGAAGCGGAAATCACCACCGTGAGAGATCAAAAACAGAAAGAGTACGTAGAAAGAGGCATGACACAAGCCAACTATTTCTGCGAAATCGATACAATCGCAGCCGCCGGTTGGGCTACATATCAAGGCAACGAAAACTTGTTCGGCCTATGGATAAGCGCAGCCGAAGTAAGCCTCAGCAAAGCTGAAGCCTATTTGATGGGATATGGCGTAGGAGCCGATGCCAACAAAGCGAAAGCAAACTTCATTGAAGGTGTGAAACAGTCTACCGAATACTATTGGGACATGAAGGAAACCAGCTCGCTTCATAAAGAAGGTAACGATAGTTACAGAGGATTCCGTCCATTGGTAAGACCGACAAACGATGCGATTGCAGCCTATGCCGAAAGCATCTGGAAACCGACACAAGAAGCTATCTGCACACAGTTATGGCTGAACTTCGGCTTCATAAACAAGTTGGAAGCATGGAATGTAGTACGACGCACGGGGTATCCTGTAGTTGAATTTGCAACAGACAACCAGGTATCCGGCTTCCCGACACCTCCCAACCGCTTGCCGTATCCGAACGATGAGCTGACCTACAACAGCGAAAACTGCCAAGCTGCTATCGCTAAAAACTATGAAGAGCCAAGTGGTTATTACACCAACCTATTCTGGGCTAAGAAGACTTATTATAAGATGGTTAGATAAAACAAGAACAAAAAATACTCCACATAATTATATAAAACATAATTGATGGTAAATGTGGAAACTGAAACCGCCCCGAAGTGATTCGCGGCGGTTTTATTTTTATGACTCTTTTCCTTGGTCAAGCGCAAAAAGCCCCCTCCTGTCAAAAATGTGTTCACGGAAAACCAGTTAAATATATACAAATATCCTTATCGATTTTAACACAAAAAAAACGCCGTTTTACCTCCGTATTAGCTCCGTTGAACCTCCATTTAACCTCCGTTTAACCTTCACTCCCTAGGATCGGTGTTAAAATGGAGGAAAAACTTTAACAAAACGGACCTTCAAGGGCGGTTTATGTTAACGCGATTTTAACACGTTTTTTTCAGGTGCTGTTATAAGGAGTATAGGGATATTCTCCTTTTTTAGCGAGCAAGCATATAAATCGGTGTTTTTTATGTAAGTTTGCAACTTAGAACTAACAGAGACTGTTTATTATCTGTATATTAAAGCGAAGGAGTGATGAAAAGAATACTTATTCCACTGTGCCTGGTGGTAGGAAGTCATGTGGCTAGCGGGCAACGGTCGTACCAGTTTGAGGCACCGGACCGTTTGTTCGTAGAAGGTAAAGAATTGTTTAGTTTAAAGAACTATCCGGGTTGCATCGATAAGTTGGAAGCTTATAAACAGCATGCAAAAGATGCAGACCTGATCCAGGAAGCTGACTATATGATCGTATATGCAGCTTATGAACAGGGACGTCCCAATGCCGACGAACTATTGAAAGATTATCTGGAAGATTATCCGGCTTCACGCCATAGCGATGAAGTGAACTTCCTGATCGGTTCCGTTCATTTCGGACGCGGGGAATACCAGAAAGCTATTTTCTGGTTCAACGAATCGGATATAGATGTGCTCAGTCCGGAGCAACAGGAAACTTATAGCTTCCGGCTGGCTTATTCGCTTCTGCAAACGGGTGAGATGGATAAGGCACGGAACTATTTTGCCCGGATACAACAAATAGGAACCCAGTACCGGGAAGCCGCTACCTATTATGTGGCTTATATAGATTACGCAACCGGCAAATACAACAATGCACTGGTCGAGTTCACCCGCCTGAAAGACATGCCGGATTACCGCGAACAATCGTTGTACTATATTACACAGATCTATTTTATACAGAACAAGTATGAAAAGGTAATAAGCGAAGGGGAAGAACTTCTCTCCTCTTATCCGAACAGCAAGAATAACAGCGAAGTCTATCGTATCCTGGGAAATTCGTATTACCACCTGGGTAATCAGGACAAGGCGATCAGCATGTTAAGCAAATATGTATCGTCTACCGACAGTCCGTTAAGAGGCGATCTGTATATTCTCGGTGTCTGCTATTATAATAAAGGAAATTACAGCAGTGCAGTCAACGCTTTGTCACAGACCGTACGCGAAAACGATGCACTGACACAGAATGCTTATCTGTATCTGGGACAGTCTTACCTGAAACTGAAAGACAAGAACAATGCCCGCATGGCTTTCGAAGCTGCGGCAACCTCTTCTTTCGACAAACAGATCCAGGAAGTAGCGATGTTCAATTATGCGTTGCTGATCCATGAAACTGCCTTTACAGGATTCGGCGAGTCGGTGACCATCTTCGAAGACTTCCTCAACGATTTCCCGAATTCACAATATGCCGATAAAGTAAACGACTACCTGGTAGAAGTTTATCTGACTACTAAAAACTATCAGGCAGCCCTCAACTCCATCAATAAGATCAACCATCCGAGTACAAAGATACTGGAAGCCAAACAAGACATCTTGTTCCAGTTGGGAACACAGGCGTTCACCAATATGAAACTGGATGAAGCGGTTAATCTGTTCACACAAGCAATCAATCTGGGTTCCTATAATATGGAATCACGTAACGATGCTTATTTCTGGCGTGGAGAATCATACTACCGCAAAGGAGAATATCAGCAGGCAATCTCCGATTACCGTACCTATCTGAACAATACCCGCCAGCGAAATACTGACATGTACGCGCTGGCTCATTACAATCTGGGATATTGCTACTTCAAACTGAAAGAATACGGGGAAGCAGAAAACCGTTTCCGCCAGTATATCAATCTGGAAAGCAACCAGCAGGCTCCGGCTTTGGCTGATGCTTATAACCGTGTTGGTGACTGTCTGTACCAGAAACGTCAGTTCGCACAGGCAGAAGAGAACTATAGCCGTGCCGCTCAACTGCAGCCTTCCGCCGGAGATTATTCGGTTTACCAGAAAGGCTTCCTGCTCGGTCTGCAGAAAGACTATCGGGGTAAGATCAGTGCAATGGACCGCCTGATCCGCGATTATCCGGAATCACAATATGTAGACGACGCTCTTTTCGAAAAAGGACGTTCTTATGTATTGCTTGAAAACAGTTCACAGGCAGCCCAGGCATTCGAAACACTGATTCAGCGTTTCCCTCAAAGCAGTCTCGCCCGTAAAGCCGGTATCCAGTTAGGTCTGTTGTATTTCAATGACAACCAACCGCAGAAAGCAGCTGAAGCCTATAAGAAAGTGATCAGTAACTATCCGGGTAGCGAAGAAGCCAGAGTAGCTCTTCAGGACCTGAAGTCTGTTTATATCGACCTGAACGATATCAATGCGTATGCCAACTATGTCAACTCACTGGGAGGTAATGTCCGCCTGGAAGTCGGCGAACAGGATTCACTGACATACATTGCAGCAGAAAAACTCTTCCTGCGTGGTAATAACGATGAAGCCCGCCGCAGCCTGGTCAACTATCTGCAGACATTCCCGGAAGGAGCATTCAGTTCGAATGCAAACTATTATCTGGGAAGCATCGCCTTTGCCAAGAAGGAATATGACGAAGCCCTGCAGCGTTTCAAATCGGTTATCGATAGCGGCGACACTAAATTCCTGGAAGAATCGGTGGCACGTACGGCAGAAATGCAATATCTCACCCAGGACTTCCCTGCAGCACTGGAAACTTTCAAACGTTTACAGGTTATCGCAGAGAATCCGGAGAACAAACAGGCTGCCCGCCTGGGTATCATGCGTTGTGCCCTGCAGACCGGACAACAGGAAGAAGCACAGCTCGCAGCCAACGAATTGCTGAAAGATCCGAAGCTGTCTCCTGAAGTAGAAGCCGAAGCCCGTTATATCCGTGCCAAAGCTTATATCGACCACAAGCAACCGGCGAAAGCACTCGAAGACCTGAAGGTTCTCAGCAAAGATACCCGTACGGCTCACGGAGCAGAAGCTAAATATCTGTTGGCTCAATACTTCTATGACACCAAAGACGATAAGAACGCTGAAAAGATACTGGAAGATTTCGCTAAGAACGGAACACCCCACCAATACTGGCTGGCACGCGGATTCATCCTGTGGGCAGATATTTATATCCGCCAGGGAGACGACGTTCAGGCACGCGCTTATCTGAACAACCTGCAGAACAACTACAAGGGTGATGATGAGATTGCCGGTATGATAGAGGACAGATTAGGTAAACTAAAGCAATAATTGAATACAATGAAGACTATATATAATGTAAAAGCGCTGTGTGTTGTAGCCTTGCTTGGGACTACAGCCACAATGAGTGCACAGGAAGATACTTCGAAGAAACAGAATCTGGACCGGGAGATGACGCTCGAACGTGAATATGATCCGACGGTACAGGATGCAAGCAAAGTGAACACCCTTCCGGTCATCAAAGAACCGGAAGTAAAGAAGATGCCGATCGATTATGCCGGTTTTACGATCGCTGCCGATCCTCAGAAAGAGATCAGCCTGCTCCCTTCCGGTAATATCATGACGGATATCCAATATAACAAACGCCGCGGTTATTTCAACTTCGGAGGCGGTACCTATCTGAACCTGAACGGCGACCTGGGCTACCATATCCTCAGCACAGACAAGGACCAACTGAATATCTGGTTCTCACACCGTTCTACCAACGGCAAGGTGAAATATTTACAGATAGATGAAAAGGTAAAGGCGAAGCTGAACGATAATATGGGCGGCCTTAACTTCAAGCATAACTTCGATAAGTTGGCACTGAAGATGGGCGTTAAGTATGGCTATTCAGCATTCAACTATTACGGATTGCCTGTAGAAAGTTTCACGACCAATCCGTCAGCAACAGGAACGACTCTTCCTCCTGCTGATATGAAAACCAACCAGGTCGCTCAAACAGTCAGAGCGAATGTTGGTGTAGAATCGAAAGAAGATGCCCCGGTCGGCTACCTGTTGGATCTGAGCTATACCAATTTCTCTTATAAATATGGATCTTCCAAAGAAGACGATGCTCCTACGGAAGGTATTTTCAATATCGATTTCGGTTTAAATTCAGCTTTCGGAGGAAACCAACGTATCGGTCTGGATGGTAATTTCCAATATTTCAATTACAGCCTGCCAACAGAACTCAAACCTGAAAATGCAGAAAATCCATTAATTTACTTCGATAATTTTGCATCGGCAACATTAAGTCCTTTTTATAAAATTGAAGGAAACAACTGGCATGTTAAATTAGGAGTAAACGCCATGTTCTTCAGCGGCGATCAAAAGAAGTTTATGGCATCGCCAAATATTTCAGCTGATGTTGAAGTAGCCGACAAGACCGTATTATATTTGAATGCAGACGGTAAACTGCAATCCAACAGCATGTATGATCTGAACCGGATCAACCGCTATGCTTATCCGCTGGAAAGAATAACACCTTCCCGTAATTGGCTGGATGGTATCGTTGGGATCAAGAGTGGTGTCGCACCGGGTTTCTGGTTTGATGTTTTCGGAGGGTATAAAATCACCAGCAATAACTATTTCTTTGTTCCTACACTCGCTTTCGGAGATGAAGACGACTTCGGTTCAGCATGTGGTATGCTAAACGAAATAGACACAAAACAATTGCTTATCGGAGCCAATCTGAAATACAGCTACCAGCAATTATTCGAAATATCTTTGAAAGGTGTTTACAACAACTGGACGGCAGAATACAGCGACAAATATCCTGATACTGATTTAAGAGGTAAAGATGCTAAAGCATGGGGAATGCCGGAGATGGAGATCACCGCCGGTGTAACAGTGCGCCCGATCAAAAACCTGTCTGCTTCCCTGGACTATTATCTGGGAACCGGACGTGAAGCCAAACTGGGTTCTCAGGATGTAAAGATGGATAACATCAACGAACTGAATCTGACCGGAGCATACAACTTCAACGATACTTTCGGGATGTATCTGAAACTGAATAATGTATTATTCCAGAAATATGAACTTTACTACGGATATCCGTTGCAGAAATTCAGTGCAATGATCGGAGTGAATATCAACTTCTAATTGCACCTTTCAATAAGAAAGCCGTACTATAACAAAGTTTGTTATAGTACGGCTTTCTCCGTTAGAAACGCGACGAAGGCAGTTTCTATATCACAAGAATGATTATAAATTTTCCAACCATTTCTTTCCTGGTTTAGTATAAAGCCAAGCAAGAAAAACAGCACCAATAACAGCACCTACTGTAAATACCAATGACAACATATCCATAATAATCCTTTACTTTAGAATTTTATTACCAATCCACGCAAATATTATTGTAAAAACAGTTCCGGCAAAAACAACATACCAATTATCCGAATTATCCATATTTGCATACAATGGAGCAACCCCACCTACAACCAGTCCGGCAAACGCTACTTTTGCCAAGTCATAAAAAAATTTACCGAGGTTTTCTCGTCGGGATTTATCCCGCTCCAGCACCTCCTTTTTACATCTTGTAGTTTTTCCCAGTTACTCATTATACAATAATACATATATTAATCAATCTCAAGCCACAAACTAGTTTAAAGTAATATAAACTGCACTATTATTTCTACTTTTGCACCCAAATAAGACGAACATGCAAGGAACAAAAAACCTGACACAAGGCCCGATCAAACGGCAGCTATTCAATCTGGCTCTGCCGATTATGGGTACTTCTTTTATTCAGATGGCTTACAGCATTACCGATATGGCCTGGGTGGGACGTCTGGGTAGCGAAGCTGTTGCCGCTATCGGTGCCGTGGGAATCCTTACCTGGATGACCAACTCGATATCGCTGTTGAATAAGGTAGGCTCGGAAGTGAGTGTCGGACAAAGCATCGGAGCACGGAATGAAGAGGACGCCAGGAACTATTCTTCACATAACCTTACCATTGCCCTGATTATCTCTGTATGCTGGGGATTGCTTCTTTTTGTCTTTGCCCATCCGATCATCGGCATTTATAAACTGGAAGCCCCTATTGCGGAAAATGCCGTCGAATATTTACGGATCGTATCGACAGCCTTCCCCTTTATATTCCTCTCGGCAGCCTTCACCGGCATCCACAATGCAGCAGGTCTAAGTAAAATACCGTTTTATATCAGCGGAACGGGACTTATCATTAATATGATACTCGACCCGGTATTTATTTTTGTATTCGACATGGGTACAGCCGGAGCAGCCTGGGCGACGTGGCTGTCGCAAGCAACGGTATGCGCTATATTCGTATATCAACTAAAATGGAGAAGCAAGTTATTGGGAGGATTCTCTTTCTTCGTCAAACTAAAGAAAAACTATTCACAAAGGATCCTGCAACTGGGATTACCGGTTGCCATGCTGAATACGCTGTTTGCCATTATCAACATTTTCATGGCACGGACTGCCTCCACTTACGGAGGTCATATCGGCCTGATGACACTTACCGCCGGAGGGCAGATTGAAGCGATTGCCTGGAACACCTCTCAGGGATTCAGTACGGCATTAAGTGCTTTCGTTGCCCAGAACTATGCGGCCTCCGAAAAGAACAGGGTATTGGAGGCCTATCACACAACATTGAAAATGACCGCCATATTCGGTATTCTGTGTACTTTATTATTCGTCTTTTATGGTAGCGAAGTCTTCTCACTGATCGTCCCCCAGAAGGAAGCATTTGAGGCCGGAGGTATTTTCCTGCGGATAGACGGGTATTCGATGCTGTTCATGATGCTTGAGATTACGATGCAAGGATTGTTCTACGGAACAGGACGTACGGTTCCGCCTGCGATCATCAGCATTACTTTCAACTCGCTGCGTATCCCGATGGCGATCGTTTTGTCCGCAATGGGATTAGGGATTATCGGCGTATGGTGGGCGATCAGTATCTCCAGCATGCTGAAAGGGATTGTTGCGTTTATCTGGTTCCGGGCATTGCAGAAGAAAATATTGAAGTGAGTTTGTGTTTACTATGTTGCAGGCAGACCTAAAGGGAAGATTCATTTATATACATTTCTTGTACAATCAGGGAAATAATATACCTTTGTAAACAATTGAAAACACTAGTAATATGAATATCTGCAAATCTTCTTATTGTACATATATTTTCTTTTTCATTTTCTGTTCATTACTATTTTTAGCTGGTTGTAAAGATGAAGAGGAATATCTGACAATCTCTGTTTCGGAATTGAACATACCGGCTAAAGGAGAAGAACAATCTATCGAGATTAATACTAATTCGGCATGGTTTACGGAGGTAATTCCGGCCGGGAATTCTTCGTGGGTAACCTTAAGTACAATCTCGGGGGATGCAAATACCTCTTCGGTACGTATTATGTTTGCCGAAAATGATACGGATAAAGAACGTACAGCCGAAATTCGGTTTCGTGCAGGCAAGGTTAGTCAGAGTTTAAAGGTCACTCAAAAGGAAAAAACGACACTTGTTGCGACCGATAGGGAATGGTATATAGGACAACCTGGAGGCAAATGGCCATTTCCTATAGACCGGAATGTAGACTATACAATCAGCATATCTCCGGAAGCTCGGAATTGGCTCCAAATTTCTGAGACAAAAGCAGTAACGACAGACACATTATACGTAACGATCGGTGAAAACCCGGAGCCTGAAATGCGCAAAGGAGCTATCTATATAAAAGCGACAAATATATCTGCCGCCGATACGATTTTTGTTTTACAGGAGGCTCTTCAAGTTACGGTGTCCACCGAACAACTAGATTTCTCCTCCGAGGGCGGCAATGGAATAATAGCAGTCAATTCAACACATACCGACCACGATTATAATCCTGAATATACGTATACCATTGAACCGGAAGCGGTGTCCTGGTGTCAAGTGAAAAAAAGCGAAGACTCAAAATGTCTGTTTGTCTCAGTTTCTGCTAATGATACAAAGGTTGGACGTGAAGCAAATATCAACATAAAATCCTCCGTTCTAACAACAACAGTCCGTGTCATACAACAAGAAGACGGACTGTCCTATTACGCAGATGGTGAATATGTACGTTTGCAAACGGCATCAGTCGGCAAAGGCGTAAATATAGCAATTATGGGAGATGGATTCACCAAAGCAGACCTTTTGAAAAACGGACGATATGAGGATTTGGCAAACCAAACGATGGAGCATTTTTTCAGCGTAGAGCCTTATAAATCAAACCGAAAATATTTTAATGTTTATATGATCTTTGCTCAATCGGAAGAAGCCGGCGTAAACGGAGAAATACCAGGTATTACGATCAATAACCGCTTCGGATCGATTTATGGAGAAGGCACTAATATTAATTGGAGCGATAGCATTTGCATAGTTTATCTAAATTTGGTCCCGGAATTAAGAGATGTCGTAGAAATGACCACAATCCTCTTTCTGAACAGCAGTAAATATGCCGGAACAGCCCGTCTCTATTCAAGCGGATTTTGTATTGCAGCCTGTCCAATCAGTAAAGAAGTATCTCCTTATGATTTTGAAGGATTGGTGCATCACGAAGCTGGAGGACACGCTTTCGGACTTTTAGCAGATGAATATATTTATGAAGGTGAAGCTTCAGAAGGTGTAAAAGCCGAAGTGCTCCTCTGGCAAAAATTCGGTTGTTATCGGAATATCTCTTCGACAAATGATTTATCCCGGGTTCCCTGGAGTGATTTTATAGGAAAAGAAAAGTACACTTATGTTGGAGCTTATGAAGGCGCTTTTCTTTATCAATCAGGCATTTGGCGTCCTGAAAAGATCAGTTGTATGGATATTAATATTCCTTATTACAATGCTCCCAGCCGTTGGGCGATTGTTGATAGAATCAGGAGGCTTGCAGGAATACCATGTACCGTCGAAGACTTTATGCAGTCTGATAATGTAGCTCCCTGGACTGAAACAAAAACGAAATCTCAGAAGTCATATCCTCCTTTAGGGAAACCTGTGTTGATAATGAGCAAAACCTCCGGAAGATTATGAAACAATTAGATTTGATCAAGATTCGTGTTTATAAGCTTCTGTGCTGAAGTAATTCATATCCGGATCGCTAACAATATACTGATAGAGGTCTGAATAACCATTCTTATCCAGTACCCTATGTTTCTCTAGCTGGAACTTAAGTTGTTCCAGTCCGAGTTTACCAAATCCGGGAATCTCCAATAGCGAGTCAAGCCCTTTTGTTTCTATATAACGCAACATATCCTCCATTGTTTCTATATGGAGATTTTCAAGTATTTTACGGATATAGGGAGACAGTGTCAGGTCAGTAAGCGGCCTGCAAAGCCGCTGGGCTGCATCCAGAGGTACATGGATTAATGATTGGGAGATATTAAACTGTAATCCTGCTTTAAGTCCTTTTTCATACAACCGGTTTAACTCATACTCCAAATTTCTGTTTTCAAGTTCCAGGCGTTCTATCTCCAGTTCCTGATTCGTTATTGTCTTATGATATTCAAGCATAAAGCGGGTATCCGACTTCAGGTGAGAGAAAATGGTGTTATACCGTTTGCACATACCGTCGTACGACATACCACAATGTTTGGCAACATCCAATATTCTTGCTCCTCCCGTTATTTCAGTGAATATATATCGTGCTTTCTTATCCTTTATGAAAGAGGCCAGTTCGGCAATTATTATTTTAAGCAAGGGAGAGACAGTTGTGAGAGAACGCAAGCAGAAAATATAATCGTCATACCAGGCAATGATTTCGTTAATCTCCTCCTCTTTATCCTCAATGATCTCTTGGAGATATAACTTTTGCATTCCCTGGCGTTTGACGCCGGATACAAAATTCTGCAAACTTGCGGCATCTATCAATGGTTCGCCGTCTCTATACGAATAAGACTTTATCTTTTTGGATTTCACCCAATCCCGAATCTCTTCTGCCGGGAAACCGGTCATCTGGACAGCTTTTTCAATGGTAATACGTTCAGACATATTAATAAGGTTATAAGTAAAACATAATACCTCCCTGCAATACTGCAGCAAGGGTATGGAATAAACTTTATATGATTTTTCCTTAAAATATGCGGGTGCTAAATGGCGTTATAATAGTAGAGTAGTCCTTTCATAAAAAAAGAAAGGGCGGCGGACTGAACTTTTAGTTTATGAAGGTTCGGCTAAGACCCATCCACGAATAAAAGTCAGCCGCACGCCCCCTTTATCTGTATACAATAATAATCCATGCTACATTGCAGCATAGATAACACGTATATCCGGTAAAGGGTTGCGGGGCCTTCTTTGTGCTTTCGTAAATAGAGAAAATTTAGCCGATTTTCATAAACAGCACAAATATCACACGCAACACAAAGCTTTCTATTCAAAAGCCTTTCAGTTGCAAATATACGTATTAATAATATTTTAACCTATGATAATCCATCTGTTATTTTGTTTATCATTACTAATCGAAGGATTTATCCTCCTGACAACTTGATTCTGCAAAGATAGGACTTATTTGTTAACCATATAAAAATAACAGGCTCGGTTATAAACTGAATATAGTTTCTCTGCAATATGCCTGCCCCAAAAGTCATCGCCCTGAAAGGATGGAATCATAAAAAATATATACGAAAACCCGGGTTAGCACATCCTCCGAAAAAATAAGGGACTTTTGATTGCGAAACATATATGTTTTGCAGTCAAAAGTCCCTTATTTACATTTCAAAACACCTATACTTTAAAAACGGACAACTATCCGTTCCTCAGCGGATAACTATCGGCCGGAGCACGGCTGCTTGTCGGTCAGAAATCAACCGACAATACACCGTTCAACCAAATGCTTTGAAATACGAGAGTTCATCCCTGCTGAAACCTGAAAGGTTCTTATTCTGTATCTTCAGGGAGACTGTAACTTTTATTTCTTTCAAACGAAGAAAGGGATCAATCGTTTTCTACCACACGGATCATATCGAAGTAGAATTCGCCAGCCACTTCTGCCCCCTTCTCTACAGCACCGGTCTTGATATCGTAGATATAGATGATAGCGTTGGCATCAGCCTCGGTATTCACACCGATGTAAGCTTTTTCGTTGAATACAACAGAACGTTGTGAGAAACGGCCACCGCTGTAAGCAATTTCTTTGCCGCCACTGCTTAAACGGGTATTTTCACCTGTAGTAAGATCGATGATAGTGTAATAATGACTATAGCTATCGATCTTTGTACCTGAAGCATCATGACGTCCGTAAGCCAACGCCTTGTTATTACCCAAATATTGAACAGTCATCAGCTTGCCGTCTGCATCCTTATAACCATTGTATGAAGCATCAAACTCATATTTTCCAGCATCGATACGCAGTAACATACCTTTTTCCATGTTATCTACTTCTGTGAAAGCTGCCAGATAAAGGTTACCGGTTTCGTCATACATCACACAATCTTGCATTAACTCGCCATAAGCACTTCCTGCCATTTCGCTGTTAACAGGAGAAACGAAACTTTGTTCCACCTTCATCGTTGCAGGATCGATGACTGCCGTCCGGAACTTCGGTTCATTAGTAGCTCCTACCGGACTAGAACTTGCCGTCTTACCATAATAGAAATAGAATAATTTATTATCAGCTTCGCGGTAGGTCAGGATGCCCGAACTGGTCAGGTTATCATATCCTTCCGGAACAGTAATACTCAGTTCGCCTTCGTCAATGATAGACATATTTTCTGTATTCAACTTTGTCCAGATTACTTTTGTCTTTTTCCCATCGGCAGACATGATAACGAGCGTATTGTCATCAATCCAGGCATGGGTATAAGCACGAACCTTATAAGTATTTGTTTTGAATGGACACGATGTTATCTCCACCACTTGATTATTCTTGATTTGATACTTCACGAAACGATCGTTGCTTGAAGGAATCTGGTAATAATATTTACCTTTTGAGATACTTTCCATAGCATAATCACCCAGTTCGGTCCCTTCACTTTTTACAGTGATGGTTCCCATATCAGCAGTCAGCTTGTTGACACTATTGACAACGGTTGTGTTTTTGCTGCTCATACCACCATGTTTACCTACGGTCAGGAACAAATCGAAGTGATATTTACTTTCGTCGAAAGGAGGAGTATCACTTGTTACTGTGACTTCGCTAGTAGCAGTGAATGCGCCGTCATCCGTCTTTGCAGTGATCGTAGCCGTACCTTCGGAAACAGCCGTAACCACACCTTTTTCTACTGTAGCGACATTAGCGTTCGAAGTACTCCATGAGACAGATGTTACGGTTGCATTTTCCGGAGCAATGACCGCTGTCAATGTTCCTGTAGTTCCTGTCTTCAGTGCTAGCGTAGTCGGACTAACCGTGACACCGGTTACCGGCACATCCTTTACTTCATCGTCATCAGAACAAGCCGTGAATGCAAAAGAGATCAGGGCTGTCATGAAGGCAAACAATACAAATTTGAACTTCTTCATTTACTTTTGTTTTAAATATGGATATTAATTAATGAATACTCTGAATTTCGCAAAGAAAGCACGTCCGGGCTTTTGCAGCTTATAATTATCGTAAGCAGTTTCATCAAAGATATTTGCACATTCCAATGAGATGTTGTAGCGATCACGTTTCCATGAGTACGTAACATTGGCATTGCAGATGCGTTGCGAGGGAATACGCGCCTTTGTATCATAATTACCGTATGCTTCCCAGGTCAGGAAATACCAATGTACCCACTGGAATGTACAGCCTAACCTCAACTTGTTTCCTGGTAGCAGAAGGTTACGGAACGTATAACTCGCCTCTGCACTGCCGAACAGCCAGGGACGGTTTGGCACATGGTTGTCGTATGTAGCTGAAGGTTTACCGTCTTCTTTGTACTTTTGCTGGTCGCGGGCATCCTGGTAACTGACATTGGCCATGAGCTGTAACCGCCCGTCCCAGTCATATCGGACTTCACCTTCCACTCCTTTGATATGGACGGCAGGATCGTTGACATACTGTAGCATACCTTCCTTCTCGATGACGGAAGTTTGTATATAATTGTCCACATAGCGCAAAAAGCCATTAGCCTCATAATAGACAGTATGTCCGCTGGCAGGATACCATGTACCGAACATGGCTAGATTGACATTGTCACTCTTCTCCGGCTCCAATGCCACGTTGGCATAAATGGTTGTTCCGTTACCCAACAGCTCACGAGCTATGGGCAAACGTACACTATGCTCATAGGATACCTTTACGGCCAACGGAGCGAAAAATTCATAACGCAGTCCGGCTCCGTATCCAAAATAGTTTTTGGTAGTTGAACCTTGCACCTTGTTCGAACCGGTTACAGTGGATTGGTCGATCTGTCGGATATTAGGATGGTTCACGTAATCTTTTGCAAAGAATACATTCTGCATCTTACCGTCAAAAAGCGATTGGCTGTAGGTCAGTCCGATAATATGCTTGGTAACCACATCGTTAGACGGCTCGAAACTTTTGTCTAAATCGTCGTAACGATCGTTACCCGTCCGATTCAGATTATAGTTCAGGTTAAAACCATGATATTCATTTAGCTGATAATCCAGATTGGCACGCGCAATAGTCAGCGGACGTTTATAATGGCGCATGGAAGGTTCCCCACCCCGGATTTCGTTGCGTTGGCTCACGATATAGCCGCCATCCCAATAATATTTACGGTAGGCCGTATCAACGGTGATAGAGTGATCCCATGTATGTGACAAGGTCGCCCTCAATGTCATGTTTTCAGTGAGGAAATTACGTTTATTGTAGCGTGCCGACACATTCCATGCATCCGAATTACGTTCCGCCATACCATAAACTTTAGTCTGTACAGAACCGGTCTGCAACTCCTTGTCTGTTTTGGAGTAAGAAGCCGACACAAAGAATTCGTCCGCCCACGACTTGCCTGTAACACCTGCTTCAACCTGAGCCAAAAGTGAAAAATAACCGTCATGGAAACGTTTGGGATTGCCGTTGATAAACCGATCACCCGTCTCGTTACGCATCTGCACATCTTTCATCCGGTAATCATTTTTTGAATAGTTGATACCAACGGCAGGACGTACGATCAATCCTGTACGCCGCTCCACAAATTGCGCATTCAGATCGGCACTGTGCGTATGAAAGGAACCAACGCTGTAGGAAGCGTCCAGAAAATTCGCTTTTTCAGCCTTGGTTATGATGTTGATAGCGCCCCCCAATGCGTCCGTCCCCAACGAAGCAGGCACGACACCTTTATATATCTCTACCCGGTCAATCAAGTTGACGGGTAGATTGGCCAGCGTCACATTGCTGCCTTTGCTGTCCAATGGTACACCATCGATAAAATAACGGACAGAATTACCCGATAACCCATTAATAGAAAGATCGAAATCGGAGCCGACTCCACCTTCCTCTCTGATCTTTATACCGGTTGTCCGGTTCACGATCTCATTGAGATTCTTCAACAAATTGATCTGCGGCTTTATATCGAGAGCATTTACTGCAAAAGCACTTTCTTTGATCTTCTGGGTTTTCGATTTGCCATATACCTCCACCGAATTCAGAGTAACGGAGTTTTCCTCCATTGTAAAATCTACTGTTTTACTTTTACGGAGATCGATCTGGGTCTTTATTGTGTTATATCCTAGCAAGGAAACAATAACAGTATGCTTTCCCGGAGTTACAGTCAATGAATAATATCCCCGGTCGTTTGTATAAGTACCGACCGTCGTATTCTCCAGGGCAACTGTCACCGAAGACAGCGAATTTCCCTCCTGATCTTTGACTTCACCGGAAAGAGTCACTTTATTCTGCGCCGACAGACTGACAGAAAACAGACAAATAAATAAAAAAAGGACATGTATGAAACCTCTCATTTCATCAAGTTTGTTAACCGTTATTACACTGTACGCTTTCGATGAAATAAAATAGAACACATGAACAGACAAAGCCCCCATTATATGGTGAAAAGCTCTAACTCATATGTTTTCAGCCCTATTTCCCGAAAGCCTTCAACTATGATTCTGGCAGGTCTTCTGACTTACTCCATCTTTGAACGTCCTTCCCATTCATTGCGAACAGTGGATTGAGTCGTGTTCAAAGACTTTGGCGGAGCTTACAGCAGCGGGTCTGTTCAGGATTTTCACCTGATTCCCTTTTCATCACTCTTCCGTAGAAATGGAATCGTGACACCAAAATTCGGGTACAAAGGTAAAGATTATTTTCAAACGATAAGCTATTTTTTATAAATGATCGCTGATTTGTACGAATGGAACAAACTATTCTTTACTTTTGTCTGCAGAAACAATTACATAGCAAACATTTAATAATATGAGCAATTCATTTAAGCCGGCAACTTTGTGTGTACAAGGTGGTTGGCAACCGAAAAAGGGAGAACCGCGCGTACTTCCAATCTATCAAAGTACTACCTTTAAGTATGAAACCAGCGAACAGATGGCGAAATTATTCGACCTGGAAGAGAGCGGCTATTTCTATACCCGCCTGCAAAACCCGACCAACGATGCTGTTGCCAGTAAGATAGCAGCTCTGGAAGGTGGTGTTGCTGCCATGTTGACTTCATCCGGACAGGCAGCCAACTTCTTTGCCTGTTTCAATATCTGTGAAGCCGGCGATCATATTGTAAGTGCTACCGGTATTTATGGAGGTACATACAATTTATTATCCGTCACGTTAAAGAAGCTGGGTATCGAATGTACTTTCATCGATCAGGATGCCAGCGAAGAAGAGATCAGTAAGGCATTCCGTCCGAATACTAAGTTATTGTTCGGCGAAACGATTTCCAATCCGGGAGTAATGGTACTGGATATCGAAAAGTTCGCTCGTATCGCCCATAAACACGGGGTACCATTGATCGTAGATAATACCTTTGCCACACCGATCAACTGCCGTCCGTTCGAATGGGGAGCAGATATCGTAACCCATTCTACGACTAAATATATGGATGGACATGCAACTGCTGTTGGAGGTTGTATCGTCGATAGCGGTAACTTCGATTGGGAGGCATATGCCGACAAATACCCGGGCCTTTGCCAGCCGGACGAGTCTTATCACGGATTGACTTATACAAAGACATTCGGTAAGATGGCGTATATCACCAAAGCGACCAGCCAGTTGATGCGTGACCTGGGATCTATCCAGTCTCCGCAGAATGCATTCCTGCTGAACTTAGGTCTGGAGACTTTACATCTGCGCATGCCACAACATTGTAAAAATGCGTTGACTGTTGCTAAATGGCTTCAAAATTGCGACAAAGTAGCCTGGGTGAACTATCCGGATCTGGAAGGTAATAAGTATTATGAGTTAACAAAGAAATATCTGCCGAACGGTTCATGCGGTGTGCTGTCATTCGGATTGAAAGGCGGACGCGATGTTTCCATTAAGTTTATGGATAGCCTGAAACTGGCTGCTATCGTTACCCACGTAGCAGATGCCCGTACTTGCGTGCTTCACCCGGCAAGCCATACGCACCGCCAGTTGACAGACGAACAGTTGAAGGAAGCCGGTATTGCTCCCGACCTGATCCGTTTCTCTGTCGGCATCGAAAGTGCAGACGATATCATTGCAGATATCGAGCAGGCATTGAATCAGTAAAAGCGCCCAAGTAAAACAAAGAATCGTTTTGTATAGAAGACGATTCTTTGTTAAAATCGTCTTCTATACAAAACGATTTTTCTAAATAACGTTATACATCCAGCAAATACTGATCTTTGATTTTTGCTGAATTTACTCCTCTGAAGATAATATTTTTGTTTCTCCACTGAACCAGTTCTTCCTGAGTTGAAATAAAACTCTCAAAAGGAGTATTTGTTTGTTTAGGTAAAGAAACTAACAAATAAGCCAGCTGCCTGTTCTTTATAATCCCTTTCTGTTTATAATATTCATAAGTTGCACGAACTTGACATTTAGCCTTATTCAAGTTCTTTACAGCATTCCGGTATTCACAATATTTCAATTCCAAAAACATGATCCAGGACGACTCTTCTGATTGTGCCGGAAAAGCAACGCATTCACATTGGGTCTGAGACATTCCGCTTTCATCCACAAAACTATATTTATCGTATATAACAGCGCCAATATTCAGCACACAACTATTTAATAAAAAGAAAGAATCTATGTCGGTCGGCTTCACGACATGGATCTCAACGGACCTCTTTACCGGATCATTCTTTGTCTGATGAGTATAATCGACGATATAAATACTTTGACTAAACTCTTTTATCTCATGCTCCGGAAATTCTTCATTAATCTTCGTCGCTATCATCTCCGTAATAGTTTAGCATCTTATAAAAATCATCCATTATCTCTTTCATATTACTGTCAAAATAATTGTTGCCTATTAGCCCGTCTTCCTGCTGTATGGTGGCATTCTGCATATTATCAAGACCTCTCAGATACCCATCTTTTATTTCCCATACAGAAACGAATGCCGGATCGATCCACGAACCTCGACATTCTATTTCCTTTTTCACCTCCTCCGGCATTTTGTCTTTAACCAGATATCCCATTATACAATTATTCAAAGCATAAAGAATATAATGACTATGGGTAGTAATTATCAAACTATCACTTTCTCTTTCCGATACTTGTTTAATTAATTCATAAAGCAAATTTCTTTGAGCCGAAGGGAACAAATTCAGCTCCGGTTCTTCTATATAAAGATTCACCGATTGAGTTTTGAACATATGCTCAATGACGGTATCGAATTTTTCTTTATCTTCCGAAGACTTAAATATTCTTACATTTTCTGCATCTGTTTTAATAACAATGCTATTATCTTTGGTTAATTCACTCTTCCATTTCTGATTACCGGTATCTAAAAAGAAACCACCTTTTCCTCCTCCGGATGGAAATCGAATCTCATTTACAGCAAAGTATTCTTTATAAATTGCCTGAGTTACAATCTTTCTTATCTGTTCATTTGCAACGCTGCTCTTTTCATCCTGGCTTTTCAAGTGAGTTGTCAGATAATCGACCAATACCAACAATGGAATTAAAGACTGTAAGCCACTGGAAGTATCAGTCAATTCCAACGATTTGCCACTATCGATAACAACCAGATCTTTACCGGTTGTGTCATCGAAATAATATTTCATATCGAAATTAATAATACTAAGAGGATTGCTTTTTGAGTAATTCTTACGGGAATCGTCCCAATCAATCATAAAGCTACGAATATTGGTTTCTTTAAAGCGTACTTCAAACCAATTGTTTATAACCGATACGATATTTCTCTCGGCAGGTATATAAGCCACTTTCGAACGCTGATAACCGCAAGGGTCTTTTAGTTCGACCTGATTACCGTTCTTTGCATCATAAACAACGATAAGTGTATCCGTTTCATATCTGATGTAGCTGTTTTCAGAAAAATAACCTTCCAGTTTATGAAACTTTACTAATCGTTCTTCAAAAAAAACCTGCGACAAATAAGAGCCTGGAGACTGGGACAAGCAAATTTTCTTTTCAACCCACTTACAATATGAGGCGATCTTACAAATAGTGCTTTTTCCGGAACTTTGAGGTCCCATGATCACATTGATTTTATTCAGTTCTATTGAAACTTCCTTAATCGCTCCTATATTTTTTATTGTCAGGTTCTTCATATACCATTTTCCTTTTTAGTAGTAACAAAGATAGCATAAATATGAAGAACAAAAATAAACAATACACCTAATTCCTATTAAACATAATGGACTCCGTTTCCGGGAGCTATTCAAAAACAAAACCCCGATGGTAACAAATACCGCCGGGGTTGTTTTTTATCCATTTTCTCTCTTCGCAGGGATATTCACGGATGAACTTTATTTTATTTTTATTACTAAAATTACGCTTCCAATCTGTTCACCTTCACAGGCTACTCACCCTTCCCCCAAAGGGGAAGAGCAGAGAAGCTTTTTCTATTTAATTATTCTTTATTCTTATTTTACGATTGCTTTAACAGCAGCTTCACCTTCAACAGATACAACTACGATACCTGCAGGAGCAGAGATTGTTGCTTCGTTAGAAGAAAGAACTGTGTTAGCAACTGTCTGACCAAGAACGTTGCTGATAGTAACAGTCTTACCTGCAGCACCCTTGATAGTGATGTCACCCTTACCAGCGATAACAGTTACATCGCTAGTTGTGATATCTTTAGTATCTGTAGCCATTTCGTCGTTTTCGATGTTTTCAACATTGAAAATCAGAGCACCGTCACCACCTGTCTTAGCATTGTTGAATTCAGATTTTCCATCTGTCAATACAATGCAACCATTCTGCATTTTGATCCATGCTGCTTTTTCAGGAGCGATAGATATACCATCATGGCTGTTAGATTCGATCAAGAATGAGTTTCCAGCACCTTCTTCTGTAACATTAGCAGCACCATCAGGATTTGTATAACGGAATGACCAAGTATAATTCTTATGATTGTTACCTGTCAAATCATTGATGTATTTGCCATCAATCTTAGCATCTTTATATGCTTTAACAATGTCAGCAACATTCAAATCTTCCGGTTTCATATTTTCGTAACCATTTACCAAAACGATCAAGCTGTCGCCAGTCTTAATAGCTTTTACGAAACCAACGCGAGTGTAGCCAGCTTTAACATCAGTATAAGGTTTATCCTGACCAACTGTTGCTACAGAATCAGCAAAGCTTACCAAATATTTACCATATACGAATCCTGCTTTTCCCGGTTTAGCGTGAACGCAACCCCATTCATCTGTAGGATTACCTTGAGCGTCTTTATGACCACCCGGTTCGTTACAAGGAGTACCCTTGTCAGCAGCCTGATCATTACGAGATACAGAAATCAAATACTGCGGTTTGATATAACCCAGACCACGTGTTACCCAAGCAGTGTCGATACGGAATGACAAACCAGCTTTAGCTTTGTCTGCTGTCCAGATACCTAAGTAGTTAACACCTTCATTCTGTAATTCTTTGTTAGTTTCATCCATCAAATATTCGTGACGAATATTTTCATAGAATCTCAAGCTATCAACAACATCATTTTCGCCTAAAGCAGCATTGTTGAAACGACGGTACAGAGGAGCATCATCGATTTCTACAGAGAATGCAGAAGTACGAGTTTCTGTCATATTCTGAGCTTTCAGATATACGTTGTTATCATCAACACCTACTTTACGTAATGAATCCGGAGCAACGTTGTCATAAGAAGCTGTATCGATCAAAGCGAAGTAGTGAACACCAGCTTTGTCGTTGTTTTCTTTCATATAGAATACAGCTACTTTATCTTTTGCATCAGAAACTGCATATCTGTTTTCAACATCTGATACGATATATTTATCAGAAGATTTCAGCTTCAATGTGTAAGCTTTTCTTACCAATTGTTTCAAACCAGCAACAGCATTAGTAGTATAACCATAGTTAACACCTTCTTTGCTCATGCCATTCAGAATGAAAGAAGACTTAGCACCTACATATAAAACTGAATCTTTTTCGTTATCAGAAATACCCATGTATTTATCACTTGCAAATTCATGCAAATATCTCAACTTATAAGTAGTAACGATCATAGAATCCTTGTCTAAGAATCTGTAACCTACATAAGGATTAGCTTTTACATTTGCTGGGTCTTTTACGAAATCAGAAGGAACGACTGTAATGTCACCTGCCAATGTAGATGCACCTTCTACATATAACTGGATAGTAGGATAAGAAATCTTTGCAAATTCACGGTTTGTAATCGTGATAGGAGAAGTTTCTTTCAATTCATTAGTTGTATATCTCTTTTCTACAACCCACTGGTAAGCAGGCATATGCCAAGGATCCATATTTTTATCAAGAGTTACCCATTGAGCAACGCTATCACCATACAAAGGAACTGCTAAATATTTACCTTCTGCATTTTTAATTACATACAAATCATTGTCTAATGAAGTGTTGTTAGCAGAAGGAACACAACCTTTGTAACCAAAGTTAATATCAGATTCTTTCTTATTTGCAATAGTGATAATACGAACTTTACCTTTTATCAAGTCCTGAACCGTTACAAAGTTATTCTTCAAATCATTCAAATTTGTTAAATCTGCTGTAGTTGGACTACCAGCTGCAACAGCTTCGCTCCAATATGTCTGATCATCAGTCTTACTATAAACAGATTTAACCTGAATAATCATACTATCAATTGAAGGGAAATAAGTAAAGGCAAATTTATATTGATCTTTCAAATCAGAAGCAGCAATTGCTGTAGTTGTAGTTGTAGCCCAATTAAATGCTAAGAATTTGCTACCATTATTATTCGTATATGCAGTGTCGACATGCAAATATTTAGCATTAGTTGCAGCATTCTTTACATATACATAGTTTGCTTCTGCATCTTCTGCAAAGAATTTAGCATTTGTGAATGGATTAGGAACAGGAAGTTTTTCACCCATTTCATCCGGAGTGAAAGTCAACTTAACACCTGTTGTTTCATTATCCAATGTACCCAGGATTGTATTGATTTCTTTTGCACCAAGAACAACAGCATCAGCAGTTTGCAGTTCAAACTTAGCTAAATTTGCACCAGTTTGAGCATCAGCAGCTGCATCTTTTGCTGCATACTTTTTAACAACAACATTATTACCATCTAAAGCAAGACCAATAACAGAGTCCGCTTTAAAATAAGAATAAAGAGTTGCTGCGTTCATTCCTTCTTTGTACTGAGAAGAGAAAGCCCAACCATGGATTTCACCACCAACAGTGATAGGATCAGAGTTTGTTTCTTTAGGCAAAGAAACCAAATCTGTTTGAGCATAAGCTACGTCCAAACGCAGACCTGTCAATTTGTTCACAAATTCAAAAATAGGAGCTTTACCAAGACCCTGCTCAACAACATCTACACACCAAAGAGTACTTGCCAAATTAGCTGAAGTAATAGGTGTTGTTGAAGTAACAGTTAACTTACCATCTTTATCCATGGCAAGTACACCGGAAGCATCAGATTTTAATTGATAAAGATGCCCTTTAGTGGTATCAATACCATCAACTGCAGTTCCTGCGTTAGCTGACATTGCACCTAGCAGCGCAGCACCAGCCAAAAAAGTAGAAAACTTTTTGTTCATAATCAAAAATTTAATATTAATACTAAGTAATTTTAAAGTTCTATCTAAATATAATATGCCGAAATCTTATTCTATCGGCCTTTTCATACGATCGTCAAATACTTCAGCAAAAGTAAACAATAGTTTTTTATCCGCAATTATTTTCATTGATTTTTTTACGTAGGCATCTCCTTTCTTATCAGTTGAATACGATAGTCTGTACAAAATCGGCGATAAAAATGACAAACCTTGCTTTTGGTTATATTACTGACTATAATCAGAAAGATAAGAAAGAAAGAGAGATGGGTTACCTACCATAAGTAAATATTATATTATTATATTAATGTACACGTACATTAATAATTATACCTTTTACTCAACCTCCATTCCTATTCCCTCATCTATTGGTTCAAATAAGAACTTCATACATTAAATCGAGAACGTCTTTGCCACCCTGTACACCCAATGCATGGACAAACGATGCCAAACAGATGACGGCATCTCCTCCATCAACAAATCTTCACGGAACTCACGCAAGATCAACCAATCCGCCTGCTGCACCCAATGACGGAACACTGGATTCGGCAGATGGTTTTCCGACAAATGCAGCAAAGCATCCAGGTCAAAACGATCAGCTACCGTACCAGCTCCTGATAAGGATGCATCATAGGCATTACAAGCCTGTTCAATATGAGTAGGAACCATCAATACAGGCTTATCCAGATACATCGCTTCGCAAACAGATTCAAAGCCGGCAGTCGTTGCGTACGCTTTGGCATTTGCCATATATTTAACAAAACGAATATCGTTCAACTGATGAAAAGAAAGCGTATTGTCTATCCGGGTAACCTCCCCTGCTCCTTTCTTATCCCAGAAAAAGTGCATCGAAACTTCCGGATGAGCAGCATGCCACTCCTTTACTTCCTCGCTGAATCCACTATTCAATAAATAGCCATGCAGATAGCGTCCTTTACGGGGAGTCTTATTTATCACTTCCTTACGTAACAAAGGAGGAACTACAACCATCTTATCGGTAGGAACTTCGCGCATCTTCCGAAAAGACAAAGCCAGCTTCTTCGTCGCACCGATAGCCGTCATACGGGTAAAGAACTTCAATAAAGACAAAGAAACAACATTCAGCTTCGGGAAAGAGAAATCCGGATGCAGGAACAGATATTGATGGGCAATACAAACCATCATCGCCTTCGGACGGCAGAACAGATAAGTCAGTCCTGTCAGTAACTCGTAAAAGTTAACAACCACGTCTGCTTCCGTTTCTTTTACCATCCGATTAATATAATGCATGCTAGCCACATAAGTATGGAGACGCAATACATTATACCCCACACTTTTCAGTAAATTAACCTGTTTGTTCTTTGCCGTAGGGAGGAAATTCGGACTTTCAAAAGGGTAAACCGGTGCATCGATTTTCTCCGTAAAGAAGTCAGGAATACGGCGGGCAGGACTCTTCCCGACAAGCACACCGACTACCTGATGGCCTTCATCAGCCAGCTTCTGACGGAGAGACAAAGCCTGTGTCAGATGCCCTCTGCCTTCTCCCTGAATAATAAACAGCATTTTCATATTACTTCAGCATATAATAAAGGTTTCCCGGCAGCCTCTTCGTCCGCACCATACTCTACCTTATTGTAAGTAACAATATTCCACTCGCCTTGTTCATTCTCTACCAAGGCGGTCATACTTTCCACCCAATCGCCGGAGTTCAGGTAATGGACATTATCGTACCAGACATTAGCAGCCTGATGGATATGACCGCAGATAATCCCGTCCAAATGCTTGATCTGAGCAAGTTTGACCAGTTCTTTTTCAAAATCGGAAATATAGGAAACGGCACTCTTCACCCGGTGCTTCACATGTTGCGAAAGGGAGAAGTAAGGTTTTCCGTGCTTCTCACGGTTCTTGTTATAAATTTTGTTCAGCCACAGCAGGAAAGTGTAGCCGATATCGCCCAGCATGGCCAGCCAGCGCATATTCGTGGTTATCGTGTCAAAAATATCGCCATGAGTCACCAGGTAACGCTTCCCGTGGCTATTCAGCAAATAGTCTTTCACAATAGAGATGTTAGAGAAGCGGAAAGGAACCAGGTTATCCAGGAAGTCATCGTGGTTACCACGTACATAAACGATCTGTGTCCCTTTCTTCTCCATCATCTTCATCAGGACTTTGAAGAAATCGGTCTGTGCCTGCTTCCATCGCTTGCCGGACTTTTGTAGTTGCCAGCCATCGATAATGTCGCCGTTCAGAATCAGGCGGTCGCAGTCGAGATGTTTCAGGAAATTGGTTACTTCTTTTGTCCTGGAGTGTTCAGAACCCAGGTGAATGTCGGAAAGCACAACGGTCGGATAATATTTTCTTAGTTTCATACGTAAGATATTTACACTACACAAAGAAACATAGTCGCTGTTACAGTGTTGCAACAACTGTATGAAGATGCTTTTTCGTTTTCCGCTGTAAATGATTACATTTGCCCCTTCAAATTAAAACAGGATCATTTTATGGATATTAACTCCCTCCCTGAGAGAGCTAAAAAAGTAGAGAAGGAAACAAAAGCCTTTTTCAAATCGATCAAGAAAAACCGCATGCGGGAACTGGACGATACGATACATGCCATCCATGAAGAGGTATTCGATTCGATCGATTGCCTGGATTGCGGGAATTGCTGCCGCACATTGGGACCACGTATCACAGACCGTGATATCGAACGGATCGCACAGGCATTACGCATTAAACCACATGAAGTTGTACAACGGCATTTGCATATCGACGAAGATAAGGATTACGTATTCCGGTCGATGCCCTGTCCCTTCCTGGGAGATGATAATTACTGCAGTATTTATGAGGACAGACCGAAAGCCTGCCGGGAATATCCACATACGGACAGGAAAAAGTTTTATCAGATACATGCACTGACAGTGAAAAATGCGAAGACTTGTCCGGCAGTGTTTCATGCACTGGAACAGTTGAAGAGAGAGTTTTAGAACACCTTTCACACACCCTGCCCCCTCTTGAGAGGGGAAAAGTTACTCCTGTTTCTATAAAAGAAAAAGGCAGCCACTTAAAACAAGGGCTGCCTTATGGTTAGATACTCTTTTTCTATTATTCTTCTGTTTGCGTAGCAGCGTATGCTTTCAGCAGTTTGTCCTGAACATCGGTCGGAACAAGTTCGTAAGCAGCAAACTTCATGGTGAACGAAGCACGGCCACCGGTAATTGAACTCAAGGAGGTTGAATAGCTCGACATTTCTTTCAGAGGAACTTTTGCCAGCAACTTTTCAAATCCCTTTTCACTGTTCATACCCATAATGATGGCACGACGACCTTGCAGGTCACTCATTACATCACCCAGGTAATCGCCGGGAACGGAAACTTCTACATCATAAACAGGTTCAAGGATCTTCGGACCCGCTTCTTTAAAGGCAGTACTGAAGGCATTACGACCGGCCAGCATGAAAGAAATTTCATTACTGTCAACCGGGTGCATCTTGCCATCATAAACAATGATGCGCACGTCACGGGCGTACGAACCGGTCAACGGTCCCTGTTCCATACGTGCCATAATACCTTTCAGAATAGCCGGTAAGAAACGTGCATCGATGGCTCCACCAACGATACTGTTAATAAATACCAGCTTACCACCCCAGTCCAAATCAATAGTTTGCGTATCACGTACGCTAATTTTAAATTCTTGTCCGCCGAAACGATACATATCCGGAGCCGGCATACCTTCGTAATAAGGTTCCACGATCAGGTGAACTTCACCGAACTGACCGGCACCACCGGATTGTTTTTTATGACGATAGTCTGCACGAGCAGCTTTGGTAATCGTCTCACGATACGGAATCTTCGGCTCGATATATTCGATCGGCAGCTTATCATTATTTTCAATTCTCCATTTCAACGTACGCAAGTGGAATTCTCCCTGTCCGGAAATAATCGTTTGTTTCAATTCCTTGGACTGTTCGATCACCCATGTCGGATCTTCCTCACGCATGCGGTTCAGGATTTCCATCATCTTTTCGGAATCTGCTTCATTGACCGGCTTAACGGCACGACGGTATTTCGGATCCGGATATTTGATAAAGTCGAATTTGTAATCGCATCCCTTACCATTCAGGGTATTACCACGACGTACATCTTTCAGTTTTACGGTTGCTCCGATATCACCTGCTACCATTTCAGTCACCTCGTTACGGGTCTGGCCGGCAACAGAAAATAGCTGTGCGATACGTTCTTTTGAGCCACGGTCGGCATTCAGCAAATCGTCTCCTCCTTTTATCTTTCCTGATATCACTTTAAAATAGGAAACCTGGCCGATATGCGGTTCTATCGTAGTCTTGAAGAAGAACAGGCTGGTCGGACCGTCTGACACCGGAGTAACCTCCACACCATCGGTAGTCACCGGACGAGGCATCTTATCGGTACAAGGCACCACATTACCCAGGAATTCCAGAGTACGACGAACGCACATATCACGTCCTGCACAAACACAGAATACTGGAAACATGCTGCGGGTCACCAGACCTGCACGGATTCCTGCACGCATATCGTCTTCACTTAAAGTGCCTTCTTCAAAGAATTTCTCCATCAGCATATCGTCATTCTCGGCAGCAGCCTCAACGAGTGCTTTATGAAGCTCCATTGCTTTATCCATTTCTTCTGCAGGAATTTCCAGTACATCAGGCACACCGCCTTCGGGTTTCCAGCGATACATCTTCATCTTCAACACATCGACAACGGCATTGAAAGCAGCTCCTGTATTCACCGGATACTGGATAGGAACAATCTTGCTGCCGAACTGATCTCTCAGCTGGGCAATAGTTCCGTCGTAGTCCGCTTTATCGTTATCCAACTGGTTGACAACGAAAATAACGGGTTTATGAAATTGTTCTGTATACCGGAACTGGTTCAATGTTCCTACTTCCACTCCATACTGGGCATTCAACACCATCAGTGCTGTATCAGTCACGTTCAGAGCGGAAACAGCTCCACCGATAAAGTCGTCCGAACCCGGGCAATCGATGAAATTCAGCTTCCTGTCCTGCCATTCAACACTGAAAACGGTTGAGAACACTGAGTAGCCATACTCTTTCTCAACCGGGAAATAGTCGCTCACCGTATTTCCTGCGTCTACAGAACCGCGACGTTTTATAACTCCACCCTCGTAAAGCATTGCTTCAGCGAGAGTGGTTTTCCCAGAGCCCGAACTTCCCAAAATAGAGATGTTCTTAATTTCGTTTGTTTGGTATACTTTCATGATATCAGGTAATTTGAGTTTAACAATAAATATCATTACGTGAAATACTCACGAGGCCGCAAATTAGAGAATGTACAGGAAAAAAGCAATTATCTGCCTCCTGTTTGAGAACTATGTTATGTAACAGGCCTATGATTTAAACAATAGAATCATTACTTTTGTCATGAAATAAATAGAAAGTATGGCAGGCCTTTACATCCATATTCCCTTTTGTGCAAAACGTTGTTTGTACTGTGATTTTTTCTCCAATACGGAGATGAAATATAAAGAACCGTATGTCGACGCATTGATCCGTGAGTTGGAAATGCGGAAAGATTATATAGATGGCGAACCGCTTGAAACGATCTATTTCGGAGGAGGGACACCTTCGCAACTACAGTCGAAAGACTTCGAACGCATATTTAATGCCATTCATCGCTTGTTCGATGTAAGTGGTTGTTCTGAGATCACGCTGGAAGCCAATCCGGATGATATGACACCTGAATATGTGACTTCTCTATGTTCATTCCCTTTTAACCGCATCAGTATGGGGGTACAGAGTTTCAAAGAAGAGGACCTCCGTTTCCTGAATCGCCGCCACAACCGGGAACAAGCCTTACGGGCTGTGGGGTTATGTAAGGAAAACGGTCTGTCGAATATAAGTATCGACCTGATCTACGGTTTGCCCGGACAAACATTGGAAGAATGGGAGTCTAACCTCGACAGGACTATCCGGCTGGATATTCCTCATATCTCCGCTTACCATTTAATATATGAAGAAGGGACCGCCTTATATAAATTAAAGGAAGCGGGAAAAATATCTCCTGTCGAAGAAGAGGTCAGTGTAACTCTTTTCACCTCCCTGATCGACCGGCTGACGGCAAACGGCTATCTTCATTACGAAATATCCAACTTTGCACGTCCCGGAATGATCTCCCGCCATAACAGTTCTTACTGGACCGGCAAGAAATATCTGGGTATAGGACCGTCTGCCCATTCCTACAACGGAGAAAACCGCCAATGGAATATATCTTCCCTTCCGGCCTACATCCGGGGGATTGAGAACGGATTGCCGGACATAGAAGTGGAAGAACTGGATATAAACACCCGTTACAATGATTTCATTATTACCGGACTTCGTACCATGTGGGGAGTCAGTTTAACCGAAATTCAAAGACAGTACGGAAATGACAAATTAATCTATTGTAAGAAGCAGGCCTCCCCTTATCTCAAACAGGGATTACTCGTCCAAAAAGAGGATATTCTCACGCTTTCCCGCAACGGAATTTTCATATCCGATAGTATAATGAGTGATCTTTTATGGGTCTAAAATTAACAAAACAGGCCTCCGAAACAACGAAATGGCGGGTTATTCGTACAAATTCTGCACATTTTTACTATTTTTGAGAAATAAATTGTACAACATATAAAACTATTATCTATATTTGCCCTGTCAAAAAGCAGCAAATAGTGCCATATTTATATATAATATCAGGTTGCAACGGAGCAGGGAAGACCACAGCTTCATTTACAATTCTTCCGGAAATGTTGAAGTGTAAAGAGTTTGTGAACTCCGACGAGATAGCCAAGGGGCTTTCCCCTTTTAACGCAGATAGCATCGCCGTAGCTGTAGAAGCAAGCCGTATTATGTATAAACGCATTAAGGAACTCATCGCAGCCGGTGAGACTTTTGCAATGGAAACTACGCTCGCCACCCGGTCAGTCGCAAACCTGATCAGGGAAGCACAAAGGGAAGGTTATTATGTTACATTGTTGTATTTCTGGTTGAATACGCCGGATCTGGCAGTGGAACGGGTAAAAATGAGAGTGGCCGCCGGTGGTCATAACATACCGGAGAGTACAATCCGTCGCAGATATGAGGCGGGTATCCACAACTTGTTTGAACTATATCTCCCTATTAGTGATTATTGGATGATAACAGACAATTCTATGTCTCCGATGGAAGTAATAGCCAAAGGATTCAGGAAGGATAAAAAAGAGATATATAATTCGGATATTTACACTAAACTTGAACATCATGAGTGAACAAGAAGTAAGAGAATTTGAAGAGAATATAGTAAAAGGTGCCAATATAGCTTTTCAACGCTTAGTTAACCAGAAAAAGAAAGAAGACGGAGAATTAGTGTTCTCACGTAACGGATATATTTTCCGCGTTAAAGCGGCTGATCTGGAAAAAGGCATATTTTAATTATTTCAGAATATAAAAAAAGCGAGTGATCGATGATCATTCGCTTTTTTTATTATCCCCAGAAAGGTTTACTTTCCTTCTATTCCACCAGTTCCATTTCCTTCAACAGGTAACTTGCTCCGGCATATTTGTCTATCAGGAACAAGACATAACGGATATCCACAATGATACTGCGCTGATAGTCGGGCAAATATTGGATATCGCCTCCTACCCCTTCCCAGTTACGATCGAAGTTAATACCGATCAGCTCTCCGTTCGCATTCAATACCGGGCTTCCCGAATTACCTCCGGTCGTATGTGTCGTCGCACTGAAGGCTACCGGCATTCTTCCGTCAGCCAGTTGATAACGACCGAAATCTTTAGCTTCATACAAAGCCTTCAAACGGTCCGGAACAACAAATTCCCAATTTGTCGAATCCTCTTTTTCCATGACACCGTCAAGAGTGGTCTGGCAGTTATAATAGACTGCATCCTTCGGACGATAGCCTTTTACTTGCCCGTAAGTCAGACGTAAAGAGAAATTGGCATCGGGAAAGTTCGCTTTATCCTGATACATGGCTAACAGACCTTTCACATATTCCCGGTGTGCCAGGGCATAGCCGGTGTCAAAGTCTGCCAATGCCGCATTCAGGTTCGCCTTTTCTTCCTGTACCGATTTGGCAAAGAGAATCATGGGATCTTCCTCGAGTGCCTTAACAGACGGACGTATTTTGAACTTTTCAAAGTTCTCTTCACTTCCGTAGATAGACTTTTCGAAGAGATAATCGACAAAGCGGTCGACATCACCTTTGAATTTTTTATCGATCAAAGCAAAGTAAGCAGGTTGAGACTTGGCAGGGACCAGACGGCGGTATTCTTTCAACATCACCTTGGCTATCTTCCGGTCTACTTCCGGCGAATAGTCTTTATCGGCAAAGCGGTGATAAGACATATCCAGCAAACGTATCTGTTTCTGCTGTTCGTTACGGTCTTTCCCTTTCAGTACATCACATACGGATTGTACTTCCGTCGGTACCTTTGTAAACTCGATGCCACGGAGGATCGCTTCATCCAACATCCAGCTACGAAAACGCAGGTCTTTACGGTCGGAAACGATCTGTTCCAACGTGGACAAAGCTTCGGGATAGGCTGTTTCATTATTCTTCTGCGCCCAGGCAATCAAAAGGTCTTGCTCCTCTTTCTTTACCTGTTCGAAATTACGTTTCTTAATTGCCCAGTTACTACCGATTGCATTCTTATAGGCATTAGTCGATCCGGCATATTTACTTGCATACTGGATACGGACAGAAGGGTCTTTCAGCATTTCATCCAACATGACTTCCTGACGGAGATTACGGATATTGATACGGACCGTATTGTCGATATCACGGCGTTCTGCGACTTCCCAGGAGGTATAATATTTATTGGTACGCCCGGGGAAACCCATCATCATCGCATAATCGTCTTCCTCAACGCCCTTGATAGAGATTTTAAACCAGCGTTTCGGACGCAACGGGACATTCGATTCGGAATACTCTGCCGGATTTCCGTTGGCATCGGCATATACACGGAACACAGAGAAGTCTCCGGTATGGCGCGGCCACATCCAGTTGTCGGTATCGGCACCGAATTTACCTACAGATGAAGGAGGGGCACCTACCAATCGGATATCCGAATAGATTTTCTTCGTAAACATATAATAAACGTTGCCTCCGTAGAATGCTTTGATCTCGACAGCCGTCCCGGGGTTATCCTGCAGGAACTTCTCGCCGACCCTGTTTTTTGCCAGTCCGTTCAGGTATTTGGGAGAAAGGAAATTCATGCTGTTCGGATCGGTATCTTTTGCCAGTTCCGCCTTTACATAATCGGTGACATCTTCTATTTTATCAATGAACGTGACAGTCAAGCCCGGATTCGGTAATTCCTGGTCGCGGGAAGCAGCCCAGAAACCGTCCGTCAGGTAATCATGCTCCAGCGTACTATGCTGCTGGATCTGACCATATCCGCAATGGTGGTTAGTTAGCAGCAGACCGTCCGGCGATACGATTTCACCCGTACAGCCCCCGCCAAAAATGACGACAGCATCTTTCAGGGATGCAGAATCGGGACTATATATATCATAGTCCTGCAATTTAAGTCCTAATGCCTGCATTTCGGGAAACTTCTGTTGCTTGAGCAACGGAAGCAACCACATACCCTCGTCCGCCATTGCAGGCAATGATAAGGCGGCAGCCAGGACAGATAATAAGATTTTCTTCATGGTGTTTTATTGTTTAAATTAATATTGTTTCTTCGCCCACCCGGTATAGGGTTCTTTTGTCAACATCGAATTGTAATACCTGCGGTCGCCACTAACTTCCTCTCCTATCCATTCCGGTTTTTCGAAAGGTTCGTCTTCGGAAGCCAGTTCTATTTCAGCCATGATCAGTCCTTCGTTGGCTCCGTGAAAAACATCGACCTCCCAGGTATGTCGTCCGGCACGGATCAGATGACGTACTTTATCTATGGCACCCGGTTCACAGAGTTTCAGCAATTGCTCTGCATCCGTCAATGGTATTTCCTGTTCAAACTCATAACGACTCAACCCTTTATCGTCCGACGGACCTTTAATGGTCAGATACCCTTTCTCACCACGGATACGGACACGTACCGTACGACCGGGTTGGGAACAGATATATCCCTGCACAACCCGCTGAGAACTATAGACCTCTTTAGAGAAGTCTCCTTTAACAATGAATTTTCTTTCTATTTCGGTTGCCATAGTTTATTTATTATCAGATATGAACTACTTTATAGTGTCTGTTCATAGTGACAGATGGTAACTGATTCCCCTCTCGAGAGGGGATAAGGGGTGTGTTATCTTACTCTGAAACAAGCGAATTTCACACACCCCCTGCCCCCTCT